>Ga0207649_10000319_pt1 | contig 36478 bp, 36 predicted proteins | sample KBSC43metaG_FD_184317 | JGI IMG/M metagenome (GOLD analysis project Ga0207649, IMG submission 184317) | Corn rhizosphere microbial communities from Kellogg Biological Station, Michigan, USA - KBS C4-3 metaG (SPAdes) (version 2) | ecosystem: Host-associated > Plants > Roots > Rhizosphere > Soil ... | reverse complement strand
CGTGGGGGTCGATCAAGTCTTCATCGGCAGCTGCACCAACAGCCGCATCGAGGATCTGCGCGCCGCAGCCTCGGTGGCGAACGGCCGGCATGTTGCCGACGGCGTCCGCGCGCTGGTCGTGCCGGGCTCCGGGCTGGTCAAGCGCCAGGCGGAGGCGGAGGGGCTGGACAGCATCTTCATTTCCGCCGGATTCGAATGGCGTGAGCCCGGATGCTCGATGTGCCTGGCAATGAACCCCGATAAAGTACCGGCTGGTCAAAGATGTGCTTCCACCTCGAATCGGAATTTCGTAGGAAGGCAGGGCCCGGGGGCGAGAACACATTTATTATCCCCGGCAATGGCGGCGGCGGCGGCGGTAACGGGCCGATTGACCGACGTCCGCGAGTTGATGGGGGATCGCCAATGAAACGCGTACTCGTTCTGCTGGTCGCCGGTTCAATCCTCAGCGGCATCGCCGCTTATGCCGCGATGGCGATGCCTGCTCCTCCCGAAAAGCCAAGCGAAAAGCCCAAGTAAGTGACCCCAGTCCGTAAGGTCGAAGGCCGCGCCTATCCATGGGGCGCGAAGAACGTCGATACCGACGTGATCATTCCCGCGCACTGGCTGAAGACGATCAGCCGCGCCGGCCTGGGCAAGGGCGCGTTCGAAACGGTGCGCGCCCAGCCCGACAATATTTTCGACGATCCGCGCTATTCGGGCGCGCCGATCCTGATCGCCGGGGACAATTTCGGTTGCGGGTCGAGCCGCGAGCACGCCGCCTGGGCATTGATGGACATGGGCGTGCAGGCGATCATCGCGCCAAGCTATTCGGACATCTTTTCGGGCAATGCGGTCAAGAACGGGATCGTCCCGGTCGTCCTGCCGCAGGAAGCGATCGATCGGCTGGTTGAGGTCGCCAAGACCGACGAGGTTCATGTCGATCTCGAGACGATGACGGTGACCACGCCGTTCCAGGACCGGTTCGAATTCTCTCTCGACCCGTTTCGACGCCAATGCCTGATGGAAGGGCTGGACGAGGTGGGATTGACGCTGGCAAGGGATACCGCGATTTCGAAATACGAATCCGCGGTCGCCGATGAGCGCCCGTGGCTCAGTCAGGAGAGAGACTATGCGGGCCTTGCTGTCGAAAGCGCCGGGCGGACCTGAAACGCTAATTATGGACGATCTGCCCGATCCCATGGCGGGGCCGGGCCAGGTGGTGGTCGTGGTCAAGGCCTGCAGCATCAATTATCCCGACGTGCTGATCATCGAGGACAAATACCAGATGAAGCCGCCGCGCCCGTTCGCGCCGGGCAGTGAGATATCCGGCGTGGTCGACAGCGTCGGCGAGGGGGTGACCGACTTCAAACCCGGCGACCGCGTCTTGTGCACGACCGGCGCCGGTGGCCTGGTCGAAAAGATCGCGGTTCCCGCCGCGTCGCTCTACACGCTCCCCGCCGAGCGCAGTTTCGAAGAAGGGGCGTCGTTGCTCCTGACCTATGCCACCAGCATCCATGCGTTGCTCGATCGCGGTCACCTCAAGGAAGGGCAGACCCTGCTCGTGCTGGGCGCCGCGGGAGGCGTCGGACTGGCCGCGGTCGAACTCGGCAAGGCGTTCGGCGCGCGCGTCGTGGCGGCGGTGTCGTCCGAGGAAAAGGCGCAAGCGTGCCGCGACGCGGGTGCCGACGATGTCGTCATCTATGGCCGCGCGCCGTTCGACAAGGATCAGTCGAAAGCGCTGGCCGACCAGTTCAAGGCGGTGCTGGGCGCCGGTGGCGCCGACGTGATCTACGATCCGGTCGGCGGCGATTATGCCGAGCCGGCGTTGCGCTCGATCGGCTGGGAAGGGCGCTATCTGGTGGTCGGTTTCCCTGCCGGCATCCCAAAATTGCCGCTCAACCTGACCCTGCTCAAGAGCTGTGACGTCTGCGGCGTGTTCTGGGGCGCGTTCGCCGCGCGCGATCCCCAGGCCAATCGCGCGCATGTCGATCGCCTGTTCCGGCTGTGGAAGGACGGCAGCATCGCACCGCGGGTGACCGAAGTCTTCCCGTTCGAACGCGGCGGCGACGCCATCGCCAAGATGGCGGCGCGCGGCGCGATCGGGAAGCTGGTCGTCAAGGTCGCCGACTAAATCCTCCGAGCTGCGACGGGGAGGGACAGATGCACCCCTTCCCATAGCCGCTACGCAATCCTATCTCCCAGGCGTAACGAAACGCCAGGGAGTAGCCATGACCACCTTCGACGACCGCGAACGCGCTTTCGAAACCAAGTTCGCGCGCGATGAAGAAATGGCGTTCCGCGTGATCGCCCGGCGCAACCGGCTGCTCGGCCAATGGGCGGCCGGCCTGATGAAGCTGACGCCCGAAGAAACCGACGCTTATTCCAAAGCGGTCGTCCAGGCCGATTTCGAGGAAGCCGGCGACGAGGATGTCGTGCGTAAATTGTTCAGTGACCTGACCGCCGCCGGAATCGAGATCGAGGAAGCCGATGTTCGCAAGGCGATCGAAGATCGTACGGTCGAGGCGCGCCGGCAATTGATGGAATCCAACTAAGATGCCGATGGCGGCCGACGACATACGCGCGTTGATCGTGGCGAATATTCCCGACGCGCGGGTCGAGATCACCGATCTGGCCGGTGACGGCGACCATTATTCTGCACGGGTGGTGAGCAAGTCGTTCAGCGGCCTTTCACGCGTGAAGCAGCATCAGGCGGTCTATGCCGCGTTGGGCGGCCGGATGGGCGGAGTGCTCCACGCGCTTCAGCTCACGACCGCCGTCGAATGAAGGAGTGAAGACGATGACCGACGCCGCGCAGGCGCGTATTGCGGAACTGGTACAGGGTTCCGACGTATTGCTGTTCATGAAAGGCAGCCCCTTATTCCCGCAATGCGGCTTTTCGAGCCGCGCTGTGGCGATTCTCCAGCATCTTGGCGTCGAGTTCGACAGTGTCGACGTGCTCCAGGATCAGGAAGTCCGCCAGGGGATCAAGGCATTCAGCGACTGGCCGACCATTCCTCAGCTCTATGTGAAGGGCGAATTCGTCGGCGGCTCGGACATCATGATGGAAATGTACGAGAGTGGGGAGCTGTCGCAGCTTCTCTCGGAGCAAGGAGCTACTCCCGCCGCCTGACCGGCGCGCCAAAATAAAAAGGGAATGTACATGCTGCTGCAAGGCGACCCCCCGCGCCGCGCAGGAGAGAGCGGTGCGCCGCTGATCCTATGCGATTTGACTCAGAGCTACGCGCCTTCGGGCGGTGGCGGTATCAGCACCTATCTGCGTGAAAAGCGCGATTATGTGCTGACCCATACCCCGCATCATCTGCTTCAGATCGTGCCGGGGCCGGAAGACAAGATCACGGTCAACGGCCGCCACATCTTCGCGGAAGTAGGCGCGCCGCCCGTGCACGGCAGCCCGAATTACCGCTTCATCCTGCGCACCGGCGTGGTCCGCGACATCCTGGCGAAATACCGGCCCGATGTGATCGAGTCGCTGTGCCCCTGGGTTCTGCCCTGGACCGCGATCAATCATCGCAGGAAATTCCCGGAAACGACGTTGGTCGCCGGCTATCGCACCGATTTCCCCAACGCGCATGTCTATCGCGTCGGCCGCGAGAAGTTCGGTGAGACGATCGGTCGCGGGTTGCAACGGTTGAGCTATGGCTATGCCGAGCTCACCTACCGCGAGTTCGACTGGGTCTATACGCTGAGCGAAGACGCCAGGCAGGTTTTGGCCCGGCGCCGGATCCAGCGGACCGACGTGCTGCCATTGGGTGTCGATATCGACATGTTCTCGCCCGCCAAGCGCGACTCCGCCTTTCGCCACGAACTCGGTTTCGACTTCCGCGGTCCGTTGCTCGTCTATGCCGGCCGCGTCGATAACGAGAAGCGCGCCGACCGCCTCGTTGCCATGTTCAAGCAATTGCCCCGCGACCTCGATGCCGCGATGGTGATGATCGGCGATGGCAAATTGATGGATCGGCTCAAGGCGCAGGCGAAGGGATTGCCGATCGCTTTCCCCGGATTCGAAAAGGACCGCGCCGAGCTCGCCCGCGCATTGGCGTCGTCGGATATCTACGTCTCCGCGATGGCGGACGAAACGTTCGGTATCTCGGTGCTCGAGGCGCAGGCCAGCGCGCTGCCGGTGGTCGGTGTCGCATCGGGCGCGATGCCCGATCGCGTGCCCTTGGGTCTCGGCCTGTTGGGTCCGGTCGACGATACGACGGCAATGGCCGCGAACGTGCTCAGGATCTGGCGCGACGATCATCAGGCGATCGGTATCGAGGCGCGGCATCACGTCGAAACCAATTTCAGCTGGAAGCGCACGTTCGAGCGTTTGCTCGGCGACATCTATCCCAAGGCGATGGCCCATGCCGCCACGCGTGCGACCGGCAGTAAAAGCCGGTGGTTCGGCGGTGTCCGGGAGCCGCAACCGCTCGCTGCCGAGTAATCGCGCCGAAAACCTGATCTGACGGGAAGCCGGGTGAGGGCGGACCGGTGCAAGATCGGGGGAGCGACCGGTCCGCCCTGCTGAAGCGGGAAACCGCTCGGGCATGCGGTACTTTGCAGGCGCCGTGCCAGTCCGTGCCAGTGACGGATTTCCGCGGGACTCGATGGTTAACGGTCCTCGGAGGCCTGCGGCGCTTGTAAGAAATCCCGACGGTTTCCCCCACTCTTCGACGTCAGCCCGGACTTGTTCCGGGGTCCAATGCTCCACAACGGACTCCCGCCGTTGTTGCACGGTGGATGCCGGGACAAGCCCGGCATGACGGAATATCGCGAACGTCGCCCTCGGTTCTTGACTACAGCCGTAATCAGTGTGATTACATGCGTAGTCGTGAGGGAGAACGAGTCGTGGCCGAACGCATCAGCGATGCCGAACATGCGGTGATGGAAGTGCTGTGGGAGGAAAGCCCCCTGACGGCACAGGACGTCGCCGAGCGCGTCCCGACCGAGCGCGGCTGGAGCGCCAATACCGTCAAGACCCTGCTCGGGCGCCTGCTTGCGAAGAACGCGATCGCGCATGAGGAAGAGGGACGGCGCTATCTCTATCGTCCGCTGGTCGAGCGTGAGGATTATGTCGCCGGGGAATCGCAGCGGCTGATCGATCGCCTGTTCGGCGGCAAGCTGACGCCGCTGGTGGCGCATCTCGCTGACCGCGACCAATTGACCGCGCAGGATATCGCCGAGATCGAGGCGATCCTGAAGGATCTCAAATCGTGATCGGCTGGGCGATCGAGGCCTTGATCGCCTCCACGCTGTTGATGGCGGTGGTTCTCGTCATCCGCGCGCCGGTCCGTCGTCAGTTCGGACCCGGAATCGCCTATGCGCTTTGGGCGCTTCCCGCGGTCCGGCTGCTGCTGCCGCCTCTGCCGCAACTGCACAGTGCGGCGCCGCAATTACTCAACCAGGCAAGCCAGACCGTCACCATTTACGTCATCGAGCCGCTCGGAGGCTCGGCCGCCGCGCCTACGTCCCTCTACTCCTCGCTTGGCATGGCTCTGGCCGTGCTGTGGGGCGTGGGCGCGGCGGCATTCCTGGCCTGGCACGCGCTTGGCCATTGGCGCTTCTGTCGCCGCATGATCGACCAGAGCGTTTCCACCGAGCGCGCCGGCGATATCGCGGTGATCGAGACATCGGCGGCGTCTGGCCCGCTCGCCTTCGGCATTTTCCGCCGCTACGTCGCCTTTCCGCGCGATTTCGCCGAGCGTTACGACGCCGACGAGCGCGAACTCGCCTTGCTGCATGAGCTTGGCCACCATCAGCGCGGCGACCTGATCGCCAATTGGGTCGCGCTGGCGGTGCTCGCCCTCCACTGGTTCAACCCGCTGGCGTGGCGCGCTTTCCGCGCATTCCGTGCCGATCAGGAAATGGCCAATGACGCGCTGGTGCTGGCCGGCCGCTCGGCGATCGACCGGCACACCTACGCCTGCGCGATCGTCAAGGCGGCGCATGGTGGCGCGGTGTCGGCGGCCTGCCATCTCCACACCATACAAGATCTGAAAGGACGTTTGAGGATGCTTACCACCGGACGCCGTTCGCGGCTTCGACTGACGCTGGGCGGCACCGCCGTCACGGCGCTGATGATCGGCGGCCTGGTCGCCACCGCCAGCGGCACGCCCGCCGCCGCCACGGTCCGCGCCGGGGTCGAGAAGGCCACCGGGATCGACATCGCGACGATCGACGCCAAGGTTGCGGCCAAGCTGCAGTCCACGCCGCCTGCGCCGTCTGCGCCGGCGCCCGCCGCCGAGCCCGAAGGTGCGGACTTACCGCCGCCTCCGCCGCCTCCCGCCAATGTAGTGCCGCCGCAGCGGATTGACGACGCCGATGTCGCGACCAGTGACGGGGGCACCAAGAAGATGTCCAAGCGCTTCAAGATCGTCCGCGTCGACAAGGACGGCAACTCGGTCACCGAGGATTGGGTCGGGCCGATCAACGTTCCCGACGTGCGGTCGAGCAATTGCGGCGGCGGCGACGATCGCAACATGGTCGTCAACAAGACGCGCGGCGACAAGCGGATCATCATCATTTGCAACGATCGCATCGAACGCGTCGTGACGATGAACAAGGCCAATCTCGAGAAATCCGGGGAAATCCAGCGCATGGCCTATACCCATGCTCTGGAAGGCCTTCGCCGTGCCCGCGAACGCGTCGCTGCTGACGAACGGATGGGTGCAGAGGCGAAGCGTGATGCGCTCGAGAGCATCGACGATTCGATCAGGGACATGCAGGCCGACATGGCCAATCCGGATTGATCAGGGAGGAAGGGCGGCGGCCGGCAGCACCGCCGCCGCCCGACCAACTGAGCGGACGATCTGACCGGCAAGCCTTGCCAAGCCTCGCGCCAGCCGCCATCTCGGCGGGCATGGACGAGCAGAAGCCCGGCGTACCGCAGGTCCTCGAACCGCTGGTGACGCGGGTTCTGGCGGATAATCCTTCTCCCTTCACCCATACCGGCACCCAGACCCATCTGGTCGGTACCGCCGATCTCGCGGTGATCGATCCGGGTCCAGACGATCCCCGGCATATCGATGCGCTGGTCCGCGCGATCGGCGGCCGGCCGGTCACCGCCATCGTCATCACCCATACGCATCGCGATCACAGCCCCGGCGCGGCACCGCTCAAGGCGCGGACCGGCGCCCCGATCGTCGGCTGCGCGCCGCTGGCGCTCGACGATCTCGGGCCGCGCGCCGATGCCAGCTTCGACGCGGATTACGCGCCCGACGCGGTGATGTCGGACGGCGAGAGCGTGTCCGGCAGCGACTGGACGCTGACCGCGATCGCGACGCCGGGGCACACGTCGAACCATCTCGCCTTCGCGCTTCCCGAGACCAAGGCATTGTTCACCGGCGATCACGTGATGGGCTGGTCGACGACCATCGTCTCGCCGCCCGATGGCGACATGGCAGCCTATATGGACAGCCTCATCAAGCTCCAGTCGCGCGACGACCGCATCTATTATCCGGCGCATGGCGATCCTGTCGACAGGCCGCAACGCCTGGTGCGCGGGCTGATCGGTCACCGCAAACAACGCGAGGGGCAGATATTGCGCCTGCTCGACGCCGAGCCGCGCACGATCCCGGCGATGGTGGCGAAAATGTATGTCGGCATCGACCCGCGCCTGTTTCCTGCCGCCGAGCGGTCGGTTCTCGCGCACCTCTATGAGCTGCGCGACCGGCACATCGTCGCCGATCAGGGGGACGTATGGCAGAAGATCTGAAACATACCCGCAACGGCGCCGCCACCAGCTTTCTGATCAAGTTCGGCGGCGCGCTGGCGCTGATCGCCTTGTTCTTCGCCGGCGGATTGTGGGTCGTGCAGTCCTATATCAAGGCGCGGGTCGATCCCGACCCGGTGACGATCGCCACCGCCAGCATCCAGGGGCTGCGCGAGCAGAACAAGCTCTCGGCGTTCCAGGCGAGCTATGTCGCCGTCGTCACCTCGACCCAGTCGCGCTTCGGCCTGTCCACCGAGCGCACCTTGATCATGCCGGGCACGGTCGATTACGAGGTCGATCTCAGCAAATTGCGCCAGCGCGATGTGGTGTGGGACGCCAAGAGCAAGACGCTGGGCGTGACGCTGCCGCAACCGATGCCGTCGGCGCCGCGCATCAACATCAACGCGATCAAGAGCTATGGCCACAATGGCGTGCTCGGCACCTTCACCGATGTCGGTACCCAGCTCGACGACGCCAACCGCGGAGCGGCGCAGAAGGAGCTGACCAGCCAGGCGCTCCAACCCGAGCCGATGAAGCTGGCGCGCGACGCCACCAGGCGCGCTGTCGAACAGAGCTTCGCGCTGCCGCTCAAGGCGGCCGGAATCGACGCCACGGTGCGCGTGCGCTTCGCGGGCGAGGGATCAAATGACGAGATCTGGGACATGTCGAAGCCGCTCGATGGCGTAAACTACAAGCGCTGATCGCAAAGTTCCCCTCCCGCTTGCCGGAGGGGTTAGGTTGGGACTCATATTCCCGTCGCCAGCCATGCGGAATCCACCCGTCACCCCAACATACTCCCGTCACCCCAGCGAAAGAACATCGGGTTGAGCATGCCCCGCATGCTCAAGGATCGTCCGGGGGACGATCCGACCCGATGTTGGTCTCTGGCGGTGACGCGATGCCGCTTGAGATTCCAGCTTTCGCTGGGATGACGAATTTTGGAAATGGATCGCTTCAAGAACAACGGCTTATTTGGGCACTCCGCCCAATTTGGCTAATCGCAACGGGCGCGTTATGATCCCTCCGCGGGAAAATTCGTGGGGGGTACTCGAATGGCAACGCTGGCACCGGCCGGACATGGCATCTCGCGAGAAGATCGCGTGTTTTTTTGGGGTGGCATCGCGATGGTGCTGGTGCTCGTCGCCGGCTTCTCGATGCAACTCGCGGCGGGACGATCGAGTTTCGGCGCGCCGCTGTACGTCCATGCGCATGCACTGACGTTTTTCGGGTGGACGATGATCTATCTCACCCAGACGTTGCTCGGCACCAGCGGCAACATCGCCCTGCACAAGCGCGTGGGGTGGATTGGCGCGGCATGGATCCCGTTGATGGTCGTGGTCGGAACGATGGTCGCGTACCAGGCGCTCCGGCTGGGCCGTTCGGCGCCGATCTTCACGCCGGCCTATTTCACCGTGATGGCGCCGCTGACGGTCTATACCTTCGCCGGCCTGTCGACCGCCGCGATCGTGCTGCGTCGTCGGACCGATTGGCACAAGCGCCTGCATTTCTGCGCGATGGCCGGGCTGATGGGGCCGGGGTTCGGCCGTATCCTGCCGATGCCGTTGTTCATTCCCTATACGCCGCATATCGAGACCGCGACGATTCTGCTCTTTCCGCTGATCGCGATCACGATCGAGTGGCGGCGGACCGGTAGCGTGCACCGCGCCTGGCTGTGGGGGCTCGGCACGCTCGTCGCGATGCGGATCGTGATCGACCTGCTCGGCGCGTCGCCGATCGCCGCTGCGTTGCATGAGTGGATCACCGCCGGTTCCGCCGGCGCCGCGCTGCCGCCATTCGCCTATCCGCCGCTGCCGGGAGCGTGATCACGACCTGATGGGTTGATCCGCTCCCCGCGCGGGGCCATGTGAGCGCCGACACTTGGCGGAGCGGATCATGGAACAGCGGACCAACCTTACCGGCCTCGATTTGCGCGCCGAGATCGATCGCCTGCGCAAGGAGCGCAATGCCGTCATCCTGGCGCATTATTACCAAAAGCCGGAAATCCAGGACATTGCCGATTTCGTCGGCGACAGCCTCGATCTCAGCCGCAAGGCGCAGGCGACCGATGCCGAGGTCATCGCCTTTTGCGGCGTGCGCTTCATGGCCGAGACGGCGAAGATCCTGTCGCCCGAAAAGATCGTCGTGCTGCCCGACATGAATGCCGGGTGCAGCCTGGAGGATAGTTGTCCGCCCGATCAGTTCGCGGCGTTCCGCGCGCAGCATCCCGATGCGATCGCGTTGACCTATATCAACTGCTCGGCGGCAGTGAAGGCGCTCAGCGACGTCATCGTCACCAGTTCGTCGGCGGAAAAGATCCTCAGCCAGATCCCCAAGGATCAGAAGATCATCTTCGGCCCCGACCGCAACCTCGGCGGCTATCTCGCGCGCAAGACCGGGCGCGACCTGATCCTGTGGCCGGGCGTGTGCATCGTCCACGAGGCGTTCAGCGAGACCGAATTGCTCAAGCTCAAGGCGCAGCATCCCGGCGCCCCGGTCGCAGCACATCCGGAATGCCCGCCGGTGATCCTCGACCATGCCGATTATGTCGGCTCGACCAGCGGCATCCTCAAATATGCCCAGGATTTCGAAGGCGACACGCTGATCGTCGCGACCGAGCCGCACATCATCCATCAGATGGAAAAGGCGCTGCCCAACAAGCAGTTTATCGGCGCGCCGGGCGCGGACGGAAACTGCAACTGCAACATCTGCCCGTACATGGCGCTCAACACGATGGAGAAACTCTACGTCGCGCTGCGTGACCTCGAGCCGCGGATCGAGATGGCGGAAGACCTCCGCCTCAAGGCCAAGAAGAGCCTCGACGCGATGCTCAGCATGGCCTCGGCGACGGTGGGGATGGGCGATCTCGGGCCGGCGAAGGTGACGGGGGATTGAAATGGCTCGGCTTGATTGGCCGCCTTCGCGGGCGCGCCAGGGGAGCGCTGCCGTCGGAGGATAAATTCGAGCCGACGTTCGAACAGTCGCGCGCAATGTGGCGGCAGCGCTGGCTGAGCGCGCTCCAACATTTTGCCGATACCGATACGCAGCGGCGCTGGCTGGATACGAGCGAGCACAATCCTCACTATTCGTACGTCGAGTGCATGGCCTGCTATTTTGACGATGCCTTCTTCCCGGGACATGAGATCGACCGGTGGGTATCGTTGGGTTACATGATCGAAGCGGAATATGTGGCGATGTCGCCGTTCCATCGCCTCGTTGAAAGCTATAGGCCTCCGAATAACGATCCTTATGATTGTGACGCGATCCTAGCTGACGCTCGCTGGGGCGAACTGGTTCGCTCGGCGCAGAACGTGCAGGCAACTCTGGTTGCTCTGATTTCCGAGCCGACCGAGCTCGCTGCGTTAAAGCGCCCACGAGATTGGATTGAACTGGACGGCGGGGGCTATAGGTCGAGCGACGGCTCGTTCATCGTATCGGCAAGTTGAACACCAATTCCCGCACGAACCGTCCCGGCGGCGAACCGTGCGCCAGGACCGCGTCGTTATAGGTCTTGAGGTCGAACGTCGCGCCCCAGCGGCGCTTGGCTTCCTCGCGCATCGCCATATGCTCCTCATAGCCTGAGAAATAGCTGAGGAGTTGAGTCGAGGAGAGCTGCGCGCGGACCCATTTGCCCGCCGCTTCACGCTCCTGCTGGAACGCGCCCTTCATCATCAGCTCCAGCGCCTGGTCGCGGGTCATGCCCTCGGTCTGGATGCCGATGTCGAGCAAGGTGTTGGTGATCGACCGCAGCCGCATCTTGAGCACGGTCAGCTTGAACAGCGGATCGCCGTTCAGATAATCCTGATCGGCCATCATCCCCTCGGCATAGACCGCCCAGCCTTCGACGAAGGGCCCCGACGACAACACCGCGCGCAGCACCGACTTGTCCTGGTTGCTATGGTCGATCTGCAACCAATGACCCGGCATCGCCTCATGGATGCTGAGGTCGTGGATCATATAGCTGTTATATTCGCGCAGGAACGAAGTCGCCTGCGCCTCGCTCCAATCGTCGGGGATCGGCGAGATCGCGAAGAACGTATCCTGCCCCTTGTCGAGCGGACCAGGGGAATCGCAATAGGCGACGGCATTGCCCTGCTGGAATTTGGGCATGGTGATGATCTTCACCGGCGCGGTCGGCATCGTCACCAGTCCTTTGGCCCGGACGAAATCGCTCGCGCTGGCCAGGGTCGCCTTGGCCGCGGCCTCGACCCCGTCGCGTGCCGGACGCTGCGCATAGGTCAGGTCGAGCGCGGCTTCGATCGCCTTTTGCTGTTGGTCGCGGGCGGGACTGGCGGGGAGGGCAGGGGCGTTCGCCTTGCCCGCCAGCACCTGTTTCGCCAGCCGGTACATCTCGGCGCGCGTCGCCGCCGCGGCCGCCGCCGCCTTGGCCTTGAGCTCGGGCCGCGTCATCGTCGACATCAGCGCGAACTTCATCTTCTGGTCGTAAAGCTTTGCGCCCAGGCGGAAATCTCCCTTGGCCGCCAGCACCAGCGTCTTGTAGAGCCAGACCTGCTGGTCGGCCACCGCCGCCTTCAGCTTGCCCAGCGCGGCGTCGAAGCGCGCCTTGTCTGCGGGCGTAAGCTCGCTGGCGTGCGGCGCGAGCATGCCCTCGGCGATCTCGACGATCCCCGAATTCTGCTTGGCGACCGTGCTCGCATAGATTTGCGGGACCTTGGCCGCGACCAGCTGTCGCCGCGTCTCGAGCAGGAAGGCAGGGAGTGCTTCCATCCGCGCGGTCGCCGCCTTGAGCCGCTTGGGCCAGGGCGCGAAGTCACGCGCGGCGAGCGTATAGAGAGCGCCCGCCGCGGCATCATTGTAATTCTGTGCGTTCCACGACCAGCTCTTGAGCACCTGAATGTCCCAGAGTTCGTAATCGAGCGCGTTCTTGAGCAACAGATAATCGACCTGATTGTCGCGGCTCAGCGCCTTGAAATCGACCCGCGCCATGCTGCCCAGCATCGCCTGATCGAACGCTACCTGATTGCCGCGGCCGCGTGCGGTGATGTCGGGCAATTTGTCGTCGAAGCGATGGTCGCCGAGTTGCGTTCCGCTGACCGGCGAGAAGCGCGCCAGGCTGTCGACATAGCGTTTGGACAGCGCCGAAAACTGCGCATTGGCGCTGATCGCTTTCGATACAGCCGGCGTTGCCGCGGGCACCGAAGCGCCGAGCGTCACGGTCGCGGCAAGCAGCAGGAAAGCGATGCGGCGCATGATGATCCCCTTCATTGTTGAGAGCGGGTCTAAAGCTTGGCGGCCATCTCCGCCAGCTTCGCCACCGTGTTCATGTTGCGCGCGGTGCCGGTCTTGGCGGCAGGAATTTTGAGCTTCGAATCCGCCATGCCGTGGTCGGTGTAGCGGATGTAGATTTCGCGCTTGCCGAGCGCCATTTCCTCGCCGTTGACATTGCTCGCCTGCGCGATCGCATCCTTGGGCGGTGCCTCGTCGAGGAAGGTGGCGACGACGCGATTGCCCGGCGCATCGGCGAACGGATTGGCGTCGCGCACCGCGGCCATTTCGGCGGCGGTACGGACCATCACCCCGACCGCCTTGCCGGCATATTTCTCCATCGCCTGTTCGAGCGCCGCTTTCACTGCGGCTTCGTTCTTGCTCGAGGTGAAGACGACATTGCCGCTGGCGATATAGGTCTTCACCTTGGCGAATCCGGCCGCTTCGCACATCGCCGCCAATTCGGTCATCGGCAGCTTGCCGGTACCCCCGACATTCACGGCGCGGAGCAGGGCGATATAGGCGGTCATTTTAGTCTCTCTCCCTTTCGCGACGGGTTCGGCCGCTCCCGCGCCTCCCAACCAATCTTGCCCGGAATCTGCCCCGCGACAAAGGTTTTTGGCGCCGATTGGCCTGGATCGATGCGTATTGAGCGGCAGCGACGTTCTGACGATTATGGGGTCGCGCGCCGGGTCGCGGCGCGCTACCAGCATGGCCATGTTCGACCTGCCCGGTTTCGACCTCTCCGCCTTCGTTCGCGCCACCCTCGCCGAGGATCTTGGCGATGGCGGAGACATCACTTCCGCCGCCGTCATCCCGGCCGAGGCGCGCTTCACCGGCGTAATGGACAGTCGCGACGCGATCGTCGTCGCCGGCCTGCCGATCGCGGAGGCCTTCTTTCGTGCCCTTGACCCCAATGTGGCCGTCGAGCGGCTGGTCGCCGATGGCCAGCGCGTCGCCGCCGGCACCGACCTGTTGCGCCTAGAGGGCATGGGCCGCGCCATGCTCACCGCCGAACGCTCGGCGCTCAATACCATCCAGCATCTGTCGGGCATCGCCACGATGACGCGCGCTTATGTCGACAAGATCGCCGGGACTGGCGCGATCCTGCTCGATACGCGCAAGACCATCCCGGGCCTCAGATTGCTCGAGAAATACGCGACGCGAATGGGCGGCGCGACCAATCATCGCATGGGCCTGTGGGATGCGGCGATGATCAAGGACAATCATGTCGCGGTGGCCGGTTCGGTTGCCGAGGCGGTGCGCCGTGCCGTCGCAGCGGGGATCAAACGGATCATCGTCGAGGTCGATCGCGTCGACCAGATCGAACCGGCGCTCGCGGCAGGGGCGACGCATTTGTTGCTCGACAATATGGACGTGCCGACCTTGCGCGGAGCGGTGACCTTGGTCGGCGGGCGCGTGCCGACCGAGGCATCGGGCGGCGTCCGGCTCGACACGATCCGCGCGATCGCGGAAACCGGGGTGACCTATATCAGCGTCGGGCGGCTGACCCAGTCGGCGCCGGCCGCGGATATCGGTCTTGATTTTGCCGCGATCGGCTGATCACGATAAATATATAAGTGGTTTAGGGGGTTTCATGGTTAGACCGAAGTCGATCCGGCTGTTCGAGCTGTTCTATCTGGGGTCGGTGTTGGTGGGCGCCGTCAATACGGCGATGACCTGGGCAGAGAACAGCGCCAGCGCTGAAGCGATCCAGGTCAAACAGATGCTCGGCCAGTGGTTCCTGCCGCTGTCGACGGTGTTCCTTTATACCTTGTGGCTGCTCCTCTGGTATTTCACCGCACGTGCCCGCAGCAATGTCGCGCGCTGGGCGGTCGTCATATTCTACGTTCTGGCGTTGGTCGGATTTGTGTTCACGCTCGGCGTCGGCGCGACTCCTGCGGGGCTACCGCTCGCATTGTCGGCAGTCTCGCTGGCCTTCACCACCGCCGCGGTCGTCTTCCTGTTCCGGCGCGATGCGGCGGCCTGGTTCGGAGCATCGGCATGAAGCTGCGCCTGTCGTTCGCCGTGGCGATGCTCGCTTCGTTGCCCGGCATCGCCAATGCCCAGGCGCTGGTCTGCACACCCAGCGCCAATCCGCCGCGACCCAACCCGGAATTGCCGACCGCGGACCAGCCTCGGCGCGTGCTGCCGATCGGCGGCTATACGCTGGCGATCACCTGGGGGCCGCAATTCTGCCGCAACGGCGGGTTTACGCCCTCGGCGCGCTTTCAGTGCGGCAGCGGCAACCGGTTCGGCTTCACGCTCCATGGTCTGTGGCCCGATGGCGTGGGCAAGGACTGGCCGCAATATTGCACGGCAACCGATCTCGTGCCGCCGGCCGTGATCAAGAATATGCTGTGCTCGACGCCCTCGGCGCAATTGATCCAGCACGAATGGGCCAAGCACGGCACCTGCATGGGCACGACTCCCGCCGCCTATTTCGCGCGATCGAGCGCGATGTACGCCAAGCTCCGCTATCCCGATATGGACGCGCTCTCGCGCCGCCCGCTGACCGTCGGTCAATTCGCGGCGGCGTTTGCCAGGTCCAACCCAGGCATCCCTGCCAGCGCGATCCGCGTGACCGTGAAGAGCGGTTGGCTCGACGAGCTATGGCTGTGCCTCGACCGGCGTTTTGCTTACGAGCGTTGCAAGCCGAATACGGGTGGGCTTCCCGGCAACGCGCGGCTGAAGATCTGGCGCGGCCGGCGCTAGCCAGGGGTTTTTGAATCCCTCCTCGGCGAAGGCCGCCGCTCGGCTTATCTGCGCCGCGTCCAGGTTGAACTCATCTTCTTGTCGTTATCCCGGCGGAATCTTCCCGTCGCCTCAACATACTCCCGTCACCCCAGCGAAAGCTGGGGTCTCTGGCGGTGGCGCCATGCCGGTTGAGATCCCAGCTTCCGCTGGGATGACGAGTTTTGGAAATAGATCGCTTGAAGACAGTTTATTGGGTTCTCAACATTAACCCTCGATCACCGCCGTCGACGGGTGGTGCTTGTCGAGATGCTTGCGGATGATCTTCAGATTGCGGCTGTTCGACCGGAAGAAGAAGTCGGGCACCGCGCCTATCCAGGGGATCAGCCCCAGCGCGAAATCGACGCCGACATTGCCGAACATCCGCGCCATCTGCGTTTTCGACATGCCCAGGTTGCGCGCTTCCCACACCATGTACGATCCCAGTGCCGCGCCGACCAGATCGCCGATGCCGGGGATCAGGTCCAGGATCACGTCCAACCCCAATTTCTGGTTGGTGCCGGGAATCTTGAACAATCCTTCGAGCAGATGCTCCATCCCCTCGATGCGCTTGCGCACGGAGGCGGGATCGCGGCCCATCGGAACGATCTGGCTGATATCGGGACGCGGGATACGGGTGGTGTTGGCCATGGTCCGATCTAGTTGGTGTCGCTCCGCAATCGATTCAACGGGTGCCACGCGCGCGTGTTCCCCTGCCATTGCCGCAGCCGCAGTGAGACGAGCGACCAGCGTAGCGGCGTTGCGATCGGAATGAAGGCGATATCGGCGGCCAACGCGGCGTCCGCCTCGGCGATGTGCGTGGCGCGCTCGGTCATGGTCGGGGCATCGCGCGCGGCGGTCAGCGCGGCCTGCGCCTCGTCGCTGCACACCGCGCAAGCGGTCGCCAGATACCAGCGCGCGCTGTCATAGGGAGCGACTTCGTCGACCAGCCGCAGGTCTGCATCGGCGCGCATAGCGACGCGGATCGGCCGGATCCCGATCGTCGCCAGCCGCGCGCCAATCTGGCCCCACAGCACGTTACCGCCCGGAGTGTCGGGCAGCGCCACCCGCAACGCAATCTCTCCGGGATTGGCGAGGCGGTAGGTCGCCACTTGCTGTTGGGCGTCGGCCAGGCGAGCGTCGGGCGTCAGCGTCGCCCAGGCCGATACCGCTGGCGCGCTCGCCGAATCGAGCCTGTCGGGCAACAGCCGCTCGACCGGCTGACCCCAATCGGGCGTGAAGGCAGCGATCAATGCCGTACGATCGATCGCTTCGGCGATCGCGGCGCGTCCGGCCGCGGCGGCGAGAAACCCATCGCGCTTGACGATCGCCAGGCCGAACAGGCCGGCGGCCGGGTCCAGACGGATATTGGTCGGCGCGATCTTGATCATCGCCACCAGTGGCCAGTCGCCGACCGATCCGCCGACGACGAAATCCGAATCCTTGCGCGTGAAGCGCAGCAGCGCGCGCGCGGCGCTTTCGCCGATCAGTTGGACATTCTGCTCGGGGCCAGGCTCGGCGACCTCGTCGTCGGGCGATCGTGCCGGATCGAAGGCCGGGCGCAGCATCACCGAATTGGCGGCGGCCGCGTACACCCTGAACGGTCCGCTCCCGCCCGGTGGATTCTCGCGCCGGACCGTCAGTTCGGGCTGCGCGAACAGCTTGAGCAGATCGGGGCGCGGCCGGCTCAGCCGCACCTCGATCACCTGGTCGGTCATCGACACGATATCGTCGATCGCAGTCAGGAACGGCTTGAGCGGATTGCGCGACGACGGCGCGATGGCGCGTTTCAGGATGACCACGACATCCGCCGCGGTGACCTTGCCGCCGTCGCTCCATTCGGCTTCGCGCAGGCGGAAGATATAGGTGCGGCCCTGATCGATCACGATCCAGCGCTCGGCGAGCCCCGGTTCGATCTGCCCGCTCGCGTCGAAGCGGACCAGGCCCTGTGCGGTCGAGTCGAGCAGCAGGCGCTGCGTGGTGTCGGCGGGCCGCTTGTTGACATCGGGATAGGATGGCCGCCCGCCGATCGCGCTCACCACGACGGGACCAGTGTCGGGGCGCGGATTGCACGATGCGAGCAGCAGCAGGAGCAGGGCAGGGATGCGGCGAAGCGCGGTCATAGGTGCGTTGTGCCAAACTCCGCTGCGTGGCGCCATGGTGCGGACGGCGAGATCCGGTACCCGCTGGGAAGGAGGCGCCGAGCTCACAAGCGTAAAGCCTTCAAGTTCTTTATCATTTTAAGTTGCTGGAAGCCCCTCCGGTCTTCCGATTTGGTCACGCGATCAGCCAAAACAGTCGGTGGCCGCAATTGCTCTGCAGCCATAGCTGCGCAGCCCGATTTCGTTCGTTCGACGTATCGGCGATTTACCTTGAAAGCCGGCGCTCGACTGTCTCCACCCCGTCTTTCGGCAATCATGGTCGGCGGCCGAGCGTTAACTATTGCGCTTTTGCGCCGCGCGATTTCATCGGCTCGCCGCGCAATGGGCTCCAATTATCCCTGCAACTGCCGGCACCACGCAAGGCGTTCATCTGCGCGAAAGGTTGGCCCGAACACCCAGCAAGTCCCTGATGTTCGCGTACGGCTTCGCGCCGCACTTGCCGAGGGAAGCTGGTGTGGCGTGATCAAACTGCCCGTTGGGCAACACGGAGAGGACGGCCGGGCGATGCGTGCTATCACCAACGCCCGGCTGGTCAGATTTCAAGGAGCAAAGCGATGAGTGCAATTTCCAAAAATCCCAGAATGCTTTTCATGCTCGCCATGCTTACCGGCACGATGTCGGCCGGCGTGCATGCACAGCAGACGCCGCAGGATGCGGCTCCGGCTCCGGCGTCGGCGCCGGCCAACCCGGACATCACCGTGAACGGCACCGCGCCCGCCGATCTGTCCGGAATGCCGGACGGCCCTGATGTCGAAGGCTTCATTTCGGCGCGCAACGACCAGAAGATGCAGGTGACGACCGCCGGCGGAACCAAGACGGTAGTCCTGCTAAGCGACGGAACTCGGATCAAGTCCAAGGGCGGCCTGCTCGGCATCCGCAGCAACAAGCTTGCCGCGGACCAGCTGCTCAACGGCCTGCCGGTCAGCATCAAGACCGTGCAATGGGGCGGGGGCCTGGTGGCGAACCAGATCGCGCTCAAGAGCAAGGATCTCCGTACCGCGTCGATGATCCGCAACGGCACCGACCAACGCTTCGGCGAACAGGCCGCGGCAACCGAGGCGCTGCGCGGCCGCGTCGCCGATATCGACCAGTATAACGTCAAGGGTACGACCAACGTGACCTTCGCCACCGGCAAGGCGGATCTGTCGCCCCAGGCGAAGGCCGATCTCTGCGCCGCCGCACAGCAGGCCGAAGGCATGAACAACGCCTTGCTTCTCGTCGTCGGCTATACCGACTCCACCGGCAGCCAGGACTTGAACCAGACGCTCAGCGAAAAGCGCGCCAGCCGCGTCGTCAACTATCTCCAGCAGGCGTGCCACTGGAAGCCCTATCGCATGCTGACTCCCACCGGGATGTCGGAAGCGGATCCGGCGGCACCCAACGACACCCCCAGCGGCAAGGCGCAGAACCGCCGCGTCGCGGTGAACGTCATGGTCAGCAAGGCCGTCGACGGCATGTAAGGCACTTCGGGGTGGGCATCGCCCACCCCGAGTTCGCTTTGGCCAAGGTGGACCGCCTATTCCAGATCGGTCTGGATCCATTGCGGCGAATGATGGATGTCGATCGTCTGAAGCCGGCCCGGCCCCAGATTCTCGAACTTGTGCGGCACGCCCGCCGGACCGAGCACGACCTCTCCGGCCGAAGCCTCGATCGCCGCATCGCCGACGAAAAAGCGTGCGCGGCCCTGTATCACGACGAACGTCTCGTCATAGGGATGGACGTGCAGCCGCGGGCCGACACCGATCTCGTCGGTGCCATAAGCGAGCACCGTGACCGGCCCGTTGAGGTCCAGCCCGGCAACCGAGCCTCTCCACGGTCCTCCTCCGGCGGGATCGAACAATGTTGCTCGTGACGCCGGCCGTCCATCCGGCTGAACGCTGGCCGGGTCAAAATCCGCACGACTCATTCTCGACCTCCATCTCTGCCGGCATTTCGCAGCAGCCATAGCGTCATGACGCGCATTCTTCAGCATTCCCGCAGACCCGATCGCCATCGGACGGCGTCGAGCAATGGATGACTCACTCCCGGCGGCAATGGACGCGGGCGCGCGGCGCGGTCTGGCTCATCGAAAGGGAGAGGCACGTTACGCGACGGGGCGTGTCGGCGAGCGGATGCACGGTGCGACTCAGCCATGGCTTAATGAGCAACGAGGGATCATTGAGGACGTCGACCGGCTAGTCGCCCTCTGGGACGAGCCGAACACCAGACAATGATGCGAGGATGATCTCGCGCCTCTCGAGATCGGGCAATGATGCGCGTTCCACGCTTTTTTTCTACAAAATCCAACGACATGGCGATCGACCTCGGCACGGTGAACACCATCGTTTACCTGCGAGGCCGGGGCATCGTGCTCAACGAACCATCGGTCGTCGCGATCGAATTGATCAACGGCTTGCCGCGGTTGCGGGCGTTCGGGATGGAAGCCAAGCTGATGATCGGGCGGACGCCGCAGGGCACCTCGACCGTGCGCCCGATGCGCGACGGCGTCATCGCCGACGTCGATATCGCCGAACAGATGATCAAGGCGTTCATCGACAAGGCGCATGGCGGCCCCTCGCGGCTCCCGCGTCGCCCGGAACTTCTGGTCTGCATTCCCTCCGGCGCGACCCAGGTCGAACGGCGGGCGATACGGCAAGCCGGGACCAATGCCGGGGCGCGCAGGGTTCGCCTGATCGAGGAGCCGATGGCGGCGGCGATCGGCGCGGGCCTGTCGATCAACGAGCCGATCGGCACGATGATCGTCGACATCGGCGGCGGCACGACAGAGGTTGCGGTCCTCTCGCTCGGCAACCTCGTCCATCACGCATCGGCACGCGTCGGCGGCGACAAGATGGACGATGCCATCGCGTCGAGCATTCGCCGCAACCACAATCTGGTCATCGGCGAGACCACGGCAGAGCGGATCAAGATGGAGATCGGCGTCGCGCGGATGCCGGAGGACGGGCGCGGGCTCGTCATGCCCGTGCGCGGGCGCGACCAGGTCAACGGCGTCCCGCGAGAGATCGACATCTGCCAGGCGGACATTGCCCCGTCGCTCAGCGACCTTGTCGATCAGGTGGTCGAGACCGTGTTGCGCACCCTCGCCGCCACCGCGCCCGAACTCGCCGCCGACATCCACGAACACGGTATCGTCATGACCGGCGGCGGGTCGCTGTTGACCGGCATCAGCGACGCGCTGGCCCAGGCGACGGGCGTGCCGGTCATCATCGCCGAAGATCCCCTGACCAGCGTGGCGATGGGAGCGGGCAGGGCGCTCGAGGACGAGGCGTATTCTGGGGTGATGATCGATAGTTAAGGGGTGTGGGTGCTGGTTGGGTTCTGAGCCACGGGAGGGCCGCGATTATTGGGTACCTGCGCGACCGGACAGTTCGCCGACATGACCGCGATGCGCCCCAATAGATGCCGTTCCGGCTTGAGAACAACGACTCTGAAAGCGGTCGTTCGTTCAGGCACTATCGGACGTCGGCTATGGGGTGACTTCTTCAACAGAATACACCCTATTTGCTGCCGTTCAAAGTGCCAAGCGGCGCACCCAATACCTGCCGTTGCAGTGACCCCGAACTTCAGAACATTGACCAGTGCTATGGATGCAACACCCGTTTCAACGAGGCCGTTTGACCGATTGGCGCGTCGGTCATTGACCGGTGAGACGCTGCCCGTGCGCCGCGATCCTTCCATATATGAACTCCGTGAAAAGCCGTACGCGCTTAGTCTTACGCGTTTCGCCTTGTGTGAGGATCCAGAGAGTCCCGTACATGTGAAGGTCGGCACCAGGCACGCGTTCAAGCTGCGGATCGGCATCGCCGACAAAGCACGGTAGCGTTGCGATCCCGAGCCCTTCTCTGACGGCGGCGATCTCCGCTCCAGCATCAGTGACCTTGAATGGCACCCCCATGGTCCGCACCGCACCCTCGCTAGCCCACTCCGGCACGCCGTGCGCGGCGATGACGATCCACCGCAGCGGCTCGCCTGCGCCGGAGCGCCACGCGGCAAGCCGATCGCGCGCCATGTAGACGCCGCCGAATACCTCCGGCCCCTTCAGGCCGTGCAGATTGAGAGGTAGCGTCTTGCGGTCGTAGACGACGCGGATTGCGACATCCGCTTCCCGGTTGGTGAGGTTCGCCAACTCGCCCGACGACAGGATTTCCATTTCGATATCGGGATAGAGACGAGCGAAATCGGCCAAATCCGGCATCAGCAGGTGGGTCGCGAGGATCGGTGTCAACGTCACGCGCAATAGGCCGCGCACGCTCTGGTCGCGTCCGAGGATGCGCGTTTCGAGCTGGTGCGACGACGTTTCCATCTGGATCGCGAGCTCGAGCACCTCCTCGCCCGCTTCCGTCAGGCGATAGCCCGAAGGCAGCCGCTCGAACATTCGTGTGCCGAGACGTTCCTCGAGCTGGGATATCCGTCTGAGCACCGTCGCGTGGTTCACCGCCAATCCTTTGGCAGCCGCGCGCACCGAACCGCCGCGAGCGGCGGCAAGGAAGTAGCGGACGTCATCCCAGTCGATCATGGTGCGTTATCGCACCGACGATGCCGCATTTAAAGGCGTTTCGCAGGCAATGAGCCGCAGAATGTGGAGACGAAGGAGACATCAAGTTTGTGATCGGTGCGTTCACGCACCAGTGATGTGCGTCATTTCGCACTGACGAAGCGAGCGACGTCGACCCATCTGGAGGCGGTCAGGGTTATCCCCCCAACTTGAAGGATGGACGAAATGAAAAGGCTCGAAGGCAAGGTCGCTGTCATCACCGGCGGAAACAGCGGCATCGGGTTGGCAACCGCGAAGCGGTTCGTTGCCGAAGGCGCGCGCGTCGTCATCACCGGGCGACGAGAGAAGGAATTGCAGGAAGCTGCGGCCGCAATCGGGAGCAATGTCACCACGGTGACGGGCGATGTGACGCGCCTTGATGATTTGGATCGTCTCTATGCCGTCGTGAAGGAAAAGCACGGTCACATCGACGTGCTCTTCGCGAATGCCGGCTGGGGCGAGCTTGCGCCGCTCGAAGCGGCGACCGAAGAGCATTTCGACAAGACGTTCGACCTGAACGCGAAGGGAACGTTTTTCACGGTCCAGAAGGCCCTCCCGCTCTTCAAGAATGGCGGCTCCATTATCCTGACCGCTTCGGTCGCGAACGTGAGAGGCGATCCCGCCTTCAGCGCCTACGCCGCTGCCAAAGCGGCGGTACGCACCTTCGCGCGCGGTTGGACCGTGGAGCTCAAGGATCGGAAGATTCGCGTGAATTCCATGAGCCCGGGTCCGATCGAAACGCCGGCTCTGGAGAAGGTGGGGCTCACCGCCGACCAGATCGAACAGGCAGCGGCGCACTTTGCCTCGCAAGTCCCGCTCGGTCGGCGGGGTAAGGCCGAGGAAGTTGCGGCAGCCGTGTTGTTCCTCGCCTCCGACGAAAGCTCCTACGTCACCGGCATCGATCTCGCCGTCGATGGCGGCATGGCCCAGGTCTGACCGAACCCGACTGCTAATCGGGGAGCCTCTCGTGAGCACGACGCAAGACGTTCAGACCATGAAAGACTTCTTCGCCGCAATCGGCCGCGGTGACAGGGAGGTTCAGGGACGACGCGCTTCGTAAGGCACACCGATATGCCGGGTCGGGATCGCTCCCCTATGTCACGCGCCTGTCGGCCCTCAATCGTAAGGAACATTTCGATGTACGACCAAGCCAAGCAAGCCGAACTGATCCGGTTCGCGACCGTCACCGAGGGTGCCACCGTTATCGACGTCTACCCCGGCAATGGCGACTGGACCCGCATCTTCTCCGACGTCGTGGGACCCGAAGGGCGGGTCTACAGCTTCGTTCCAGCCGAAGTTGCGCATTTCAAGAACGATCCGGTCGGGCTCATGCGAACGCTCGCGCAGGAGTCGGGCCGGGAGAATGTCGACGCCGTTTCGGCCGCTGTCGTCGCGATCGCGAAAGTTGCCCCCGCCGCAGATGTCGTTTGGATGCACTTGTTCTATCACGATCTCCACACCCCGCTGGTCCAGGCCAAGGGCGCGACGGCGGACGCGTTCAACCGGGCCGTCTTCGCAAGTTTGAAGCCTGGCGGGCGTTACATCATCGTCGATCACGTCGCGGCGCGTGGGTCTGGCACGACGGACACCCCATCACTGCATCGGATCGATCCCGCGTCGGTTGTCGAGGAAGTGCAGGCTGCCGGTTTCGTGTTGGACGCGCAAAGCGACCTTCTTGCCGACAGAGAGGATCCGCACGAGATCAAGGTGTTCGATCCGGCGATCAAGGGGGAGACGGATCGTTTCGCTTATAGGTTCTCAAAGCCATGACACGCGCTGACCTGCCAGCCGACACATACGGGTCAGCCGATCACCCCATAGTCTCGCCGATGGGCCGCTAACCTAGCCGGTCGGCAAAGCGCCCTAAAAGTGGTCGTCGAGTAGCTCCGCCGCTGATCCCAAAAGTCGTCGTTCGTTCATCTCGATCGGGAGGCCACTTGGCACGATCGCTCTCGGGACTTAGCGACCAGGCGGTTTCGGGCCCGCAGCTCTACCGCTGCCCCAGCGGCCGGACAGATGGCCGCAACCGACTACACGTCACCCCCCAAATATCGCTTGCACCCTCAGCGGCGTCCACAGTTGGGAAAGCGGACTTTTCGATCCTGACGCTGGCGGGAGCGGAAACGGTCGATGACCGCCGTGCTTACGGCGTAGATGCGCGACGGCTGGTCTGTCCTGATTGCGGCGCGGCGGGTAAACAGCAAGAGGCGACCGTCTCGTGTGACGCTCGGACCCATTTCCCAGCCGGCGGTGTTGATCTCGCCGCCCAGATCCTGGGGTTCGGACCAATTGCCGCAGGGCTGCCGGAAGGCGATATAGAGATCGTGCTCGCCGAAGCCTCCCTTCCGGTCAGAATGGAAGATCAGATAAGAGCCGTCAGGAGCAATGAACGGGTCTGAATCATTGCTGTTGTCGAGATTGATCGGGGCGGCAAGGCGCTCGACATCACGATAATTTCCGGTGGAGTCCCGGCGAGAGAAATAGATGTCAGCTTTACCATCTTGCCGGCCGCGCTCGGACGCGAAATAGATCGTTCCGTCATCAGCGACACTCGGGTGCCATTCGTTCGAACGAGAATTGACGGGCGGGGGAAGCCGAACTGGTTCCGACCAAGCCTTGCCGGAACGCCTGGCGAGGTAGATGTCTGTCTCACCAGATTGCACGATTCCAGCGGACCCCGCCATTCCCGTTTCGGCCGGTCGGGTTCCCTCGCGGGCCGAGACAAAGAACAGCTCAGCGCCGTTCGCTCCAATAAAGGGCTCGCCACCATCCTTTCCTTGGCCCCACACGAAAGGCAACGGCTCGAATGGCGACCACTCGCCGTTTCGGCGGATTGAGCGCAGGATGCCGCGGTAATTCCAGTCGGCATCTGCGACCGACAGATAATATTCCGACCCGTCGGGTGAGAAGGCCGAATACTGATCGAAGCGCGTGGGGTCCGCGAGAGTCGGGGATGGCACGAAGGTCTGGGGAATTACTGGCGCGTCGGCTGAATGGGCGCAACTCACCAAGGTGAGCAGAACTAGGGAACACGCCAAGGCTCTCATAGATCGCGCTTCCCAATAGTAGATCAGGCACATGATATAGCAGCGGCTAATCACCACAAGGGGTAGTGAGCGAGCTCCGTCCATAATATCGCCAGTGCTTTGTGGCTTGTGCCCTGCCGCCCATGATCTCCGTCAGCAACAGGCCAAATAGTCCGGCGAACACAGCACAGACGACAAATGTTATTTCATCGGTCACGCTCTAAAACCCGCTCGTGAGTTCCGGGCTGCGAACGACCGCTTTGTCCGGCTGGAAACCCGAAAGCGGACGGACAGCTCTCGGCCCATTCTAGCCCCTCTCGGTGTAAACGAGAGGGGCTACCTCGAACGTCAGCTTCGGTGCCACTCTGTCCGAGAGCTGCCAGCCTGAAGACGGCCCAAATTCCGACCAATGCCTTGGTGAAACTGTTCAGCTTTCGCTCCTGAGGCGCCCAGCCTTGCGGCTCGTCTATCGATAAGCGGAAGATTGGACGTCATTTTGGTCACGGGTTCGCCATGACCAAAGTAAATTCAACTATATCATGATGCTGGTGCGGACGGCGGGACTCGAACCCGCACACCCATAGGGCGAGGGATTTTAAGTCCCGTGCGTCTACCAATTTCGCCACGTCCGCGTGCCGGCACAGGTCGCGCAGGCGCGCGCCTGGGTCAAGCGGGAGTTGAAAGGGAAGGGGACGTCACGCGGGTAAATCGCGTGACGTCGGTCAGGCGCGGTGCGCCTGCCGGCCGGCCTTCGGCGAGTCCTGTTTCAAGCTGGCTTGAAACAGGCCGCCTCGGCTCAGGAAACGTTGAGCCGGACGCGCATTTCCTTGCCGGGCTTGAAATAGGGGACGCGCTTGGCGTCGACTTCCACTACTTCGCCCGTCCGCGGGTTGCGGCCGGTGCGCGCACCGCGCGCTCGCGTTGAAAAAGCGCCGAAGCCCCTCAGTTCGACGCGGCCATCGGCCGCCAAACGCCGCGAAATCTCATCGAAGAACGTTGTCACGATTGCCTCGACATCGCGGAGCGCGAGATCTGGATTGGCTTCTGCAAGCTTCTGAATCAGTTCCGAACGAATCATACGAACACGGTCTCCCCAGAGTCGAAGGACCACCGGGGCACGTCCCGGTCTTCTCCATCGACTACCCTTTTCCCGAGAATTTCCCCCTCACGGAAAAAGGGCCCCCACCGATACTCATCATAATGAAAATCTGCCGAACGCAATAGGACCGATTCGACAGTGAAAGTGTAACAAAAAGGGTAGCATCCTCAGGATGCTACCCAATCTGAGCCTTACTTCTTGGTGTCGCGGGCCTTGAGCGCTTCGCCCAGGATGTCGCCGAGCGATGCGCCCGAATCGGACGAACCATATTGCGCGACGGCCTGCTTCTCTTCGGCGATCTGCATCGCCTTGACCGAGAAGGTCGGCTTCTTCGAACGATCGAACCCGGTGACCATGGCGTCGAACTTCTGGCCGACCTGGAACCGCTCCGGACGCTGCTCGTCGCGATCGCGGCCGAGATCGGTGCGCTTGATGAAGCCGGTGGCGCCATCTTCGCCGACCTGAACCTCGAGGCCCGCGTCGCGGACTTCGAGCACCGTGACGGTGACGACCGAATTCTTGTTGAGCTTGTCGCCGGCGCCCGAAACGATCGCGGCCGACGGGCCACCACGCTCGAGCTGCTTCATGCCGAGCGAGATACGCTCCTTCTCGGCGTCGATGTCGAGCACGATCGCCTTCACCATCTCACCCTTGCGGTGCAGGTTGAGCGCGTCCTCGCCCGAAATGCCCCAGGCGATGTCCGACATGTGGACCATGCCGTCGACGTCGTTGTCGAGGCCGATGAACAGGCCGAACTCGGTGGCGTTCTTGACTTCGCCTTCGACCGTCGAACCGACCGGGTGGGCAGCGGCGAACGCTTCCCACGGATTGGCCTGGGCCTGCTTGAGGCCGAGCGAGATGCGGCGCTTGTCCTCGTCGACCTCGAGCACGACGACATCGACTTCCTGGCTGGTCGAGACGATCTTGCCCGGATGGACGTTCTTCTTGGTCCAGCTCATTTCGGAGACGTGGACCAGGCCTTCGATGCCCGCTTCCAGTTCGACGAACGCGCCGTACTCGGTGATGTTGGTCACGCGGCCGGTCATCTTGGCACCGACATGGTACTTGGCGGCGGCGCCGTCCCACGGATCGCTCTCGAGCTGCTTCATGCCGAGCGAGATGCGCTGCGTGTCCTTGTTGATGCGGATGATCTGAACCTTGACGGTGTCGCCGATGTTCAGGACCTCGCTCGGGTGCTGGACGCGCTTGTAGCTGAGGTCGGTGACGTGGAGCAGGCCGTCGATGCCGCCGAGATCAACGAACGCACCGTAATCGGTGATGTTCTTGACCACGCCGTCGATGATCTGACCCTCGGCCAGGCTCTGGATGAGGCCCGAACGCTGCTCGGCGCGGGTCTCTTCGAGCACCGCGCGACGCGACACGACGATGTTGCCGCGCTTGCGGTCCATCTTCAGGATCTGGAAGGGCTGCGGAATGTCCATCAGCGGCTGAACGTCGCGGACCGGGCGGATATCGACCTGCGAGCCGGGCAGGAACGCCACGGCGCCGTCGAGGTCGACGGTAAAGCCACCCTTGACGCGGCCGAAGATCACGCCCTCGACGCGGGCCGACTGGACGAATTCGGCTTCGAGCTTGTCCCAGGCAGCTTCGCGGCGTGCGCGGTCGCGCGACAGCATCGCTTCGCCATTGGCATTTTCGACGCGGTCGACGAACACTTCGACTTCGTCACCGACCTTGAGGTCGGCCTTCTGCCCCGGAGCTGCGAACTCGCGCAGCGGCACGCGGCCTTCGCTCTTCAGGCCGACGTCGATGACGGCCATGTCGTTTTCGATGCCGGTGACGGTGCCGTGCACCACGCGGCCCTCGAAACCGTCGGCATCGCCAAGGGTCAGTTCGAGCAGTTTCGCGAAATCGTCGCGTGTCGGGTTTGCCGTAGTGGCCATAAAGAATTGTTTCCTAATCAACTGTTTCCGGCCAACCGGTTGTCTCCGGTGGTCTTGGCCAAAACGCCACGGCGGCCGAACGCCGACGTGGCATCCGTAGGGCAGACGCTGCGGAGGATGGGCTCAACGCTAGAATGCGAAAAGGGCGCCAGAGGGTACCTCCGCGCCTTCCTCCGCGAGAACCTGCTCGCCGGACGGCCGCGCCCATAGCGCCTAAGGGGCGCGAAGACAAGCTGGCGCGCACCGTCCGGCGAGTGCTTGCGACGAGGCGAGCGGCGCGCGCGGGTCAGCCGATCGGCTTCGGGCGCCCCGCCTCGTCCACCGCGACCATCACGAACTCCGCCGTCGCGGCACGGCGACGGTCGGCGCTGAGCAGGTTCTCTGCCCAGAGCTCGACCCCGACGCGGACCGAACTGCGCCCGCTCATCACTACGCGCGCGATCAGTTCGACCATCTCCCCTTCGCGTACCGGCGAGCGGAAGTCGATGCGGTCCGACGCCGCCATCACCATCACGGCGCGGGCGTGGCGGGTCGAGGCGATGAAGGCCGCCTTGCCCAGCATCCTCAGCGCATCGCCCCCGAACAGCGTGCCGTAATGATTGGTCTGCGGCGGAAACACCATGTCGATCATGTGAAGCCGATCGTCCTCCGGTTCCGCCACGCGATCGAGCGGCGGCAACGGCAGGGGCGTGTCGGGGCCTTTGACTGCGACCAGGGTGAACAGTCCGCGCGTGCACAGCCGCCGGGCGCCACTCAGCAGCTCCTCGGCGGTCAGCTCGATCTCGACATCGACCGACCGCGTTCCCGCCCGGACGACGCGCCCCGTCGCCTCGATCAATTCGCCCTTCAGCGCCGGCGCGGTGAAGTCGATCCGTTCCGAGGCGGCAGTGACGAAGGGCGCCCTGCCATGGCGCGAGGCGGCGAGGAACGCCACCTTGTCCATGTGCGCGAGCGCCACCCCGCCAAACAATGTGCCGTGATGGTTGGTGTCGCCCGGGAACACCATGTCGATGAGGCGGACGACACCCGACATCAGGCCGGCTCCACCACGCGCACGCGCAATTCACGCGCGGCCGCGACCATCGCGTCGATCGCCGGCTTCACTTCCTCCCATTTGCGCGTCTTCAGCCCGCAATCGGGATTCACCCACAATTGTTCGGGGCGGAGGTGATCCTGCGCCAGCCGCATCAGCGCGACCATTTCCTCGACCGTCGGCACGCGCGGGGCGTGGATGTCATAGACGCCCGGTCCGATCGCGCTCGGATAGCGATAGCGCGCAAAGCCTTCGAGCAGCTCCATCTGCGATCGCGCGGTCTCGATCGAGATCACGTCGGTGTCCATCGCGCCGATCGACGGCAATATGTCGTTGAACTCCGAATAGCACATATGGGTGTGGATCTGCGTCGCGTCGGCCACGCCCGCCGCCGAGAGCCTGAAGCAATCGACTGCCCAATCGAGATATTGCTGCCAGTCGCGCCGACGCAGCGGCAGGCCTTCGCGCAACGCCGCCTCGTCGATCTGGATCGCCTTGGCGCCGGCCTTCTCCAGGTCGACCACCTCGTCGCGGATCGCCAGCGCGATCTGGCGGCACGATGCCTCGCGCGGCTGGTCGTCGCGGACGAACGACCAGTTGAGGATCGTCACCGGGCCGGTCAGCATGCCTTTCATCGGCTTGTCCGTCAGGCTCTGGGCATAAAGCCACCAGTCGACCGTCATCGGCCTGGGCCGCGAGACATCACCGAACAGGATCGGCGGACGCACGCAACGCGAGCCATAGGATTGCACCCAGGCGCTGACGGTGAAGGCGAAGCCCGACAATTGCTCGCCGAAATATTGCACCATGTCGTTGCGCTCGAACTCGCCATGGACGAGCATGTCGAGCCCGGCGTCCTCCTGCCAGCGGATCGCGCGCTCGGTCTCTTCGCGGAGGAATTGTTCGTACGCCGTATCGTCGAGTGTCCCGCGATTGTTGTCAGCACGCGCGCTGCGCACTTCGGCGGTTTGCGGGAATGACCCGATCGTGGTGGTCGGGAAAGCCGGCAGGTCGAGCGCCTCCGCCTGTGCCGCGGCGCGGACGGGGTAGGGGGAGTGCCGTTCGCGATCGCCCGGCGTGATCGCCGCCAGCCGCGCCGCCACCGCTTCGTCATGGATCCGCGGCGAAGTCTTGCGTGCTGCTGCCGCAGCACTCGACGCCGCCAACTCCTCGACAACGCTGTCCCGACCTTCATTGAGCGCACGCTTCAGCGTCGCGAGCTCGCCGACCTTCTGCACCGCGAAGGCCAGCCATTGGGCGATTTCCGGATCGATCTTGCGTTCGAGCGCGAGATCGACCGGCGTGTGGAGCAGCGAGCAGGACGGTGCGAGGATCAGGTCGCGGCCGGCGGCGATCGGCTCCAGCCGGTCGAGCAGGGCCGCGAGATCCGCGCGCCACACATTGCGCCCATCGATCACGCCGAGCGAGAGCAACAGCGACTTGGGCGCCTTCGCCAGCACCGCGTCGAGCTGCTGCGGCGCACGGACCAGGTCGACGTGCAGTCCGGCGACCGGTAAATGGATCGCGAGGTCGAGATTGTCCTCTAGCCCGCCGAAATAGGTCGCCAGCATCAGCTTCACGCCGGTGCGCGGCAGCTTGGCATAAGCGCGCGTGATCGCGTTGCGCTGGCGTTCGCTCAGGTCGAGCACCAGCACCGGTTCGTCGATCTGCACCCAGTCGGCGCCGGCCTGGCCGAGCTGGGTCAATATGGCGGTGTAGAGCCCCAGTACCTCGTCAAGATAGTCGAACGGATCGACCTCGCGGCCCTTGGCGAGGGTCAGCCAGGTGACCGGGCCGAGCAGCACCGGGCGCGTTTCATATCCTTGCGCCTTGGCCTCGCGATATTCGTCGACGATCTTGGCCGAGCTCAGCGCGAGCTTCTGTCCGGCGACCAGTTCGGGGACCATATAATGGTAATTGGTGTCGAACCATTTGGTCATCTCGCACGCGGTCAGGCTGCCATGGCTGTGACTGCAACCAGCATCCTCGCCAGTCGTGCCGCGCGCCATGGCGAAATAGGTCGCGAGGTCGGAATCGCCCGCCGTCTTGCCATAGCGTTCGGGGATCGCGCCCAGCATCAGGCTGGTGTCGAGGACATGGTCGTAGAGCGAGAAATCGTTCGACGGCAGCCAGTCGGCGCCCAGCGCCCTTTGCCGCGCCCAGGCGGCGGTGCGCAGCCCCCCGGCGGCTTCGAGCAACTCGCTTTCGGACGACTGGCCCGACCAGAATTTCTCGAGCGCGAACTTCAATTCGCGGCGCGGCCCGATGCGTGGGAATCCGAGAGTGGCAACAGTGACGGTCATGGTCTTCATACCCCGATGAAAGGCAGGGCAGGGACCAGACACGAGCACGCGCAGACGACACGGGGCCGACCGCACAATGCAAGCGGCCAGCCCGGACACCCCGCCGGTGGACGTTATCGCGTCGGAGGCAGGTCTCCTGGCTCACGGGTCAACACGCCGGTCCGGCCTTCCCAGGGGCAAGCCCCCAGTGACACTCATCGACCGCCGCTCGCCGCTTACAGTTGCGGGGGCAGCGCCGGCCTTGGCCCCAAAGGGACCGCACCGGCTTCCCGTCTTAGCTTCGGCGCGGGCGAACCCGTCCGAAGAACCTCGACATGGGCCTTATCTCGCCGCGAGCGAGGCGCGTCAAGTAAGATATAAAGATTTCTTTATATGTTTGTTCCGCCCCAAAGCGGGGCGCGTCAGGGCTAAGGTCGGGCTGAATTTGTTCACGCGGAGGCGCGGAGGAAAAAGGAATTCGCACAGAGGCGCAGAGGGCGCTGAGATGGCTCGCCCGGCTGCGCCAGCAGCCTTTCAATGTCAGGTGCAAGCTTCAATGCCAGGTGCAAGCTAAAGCGCGCTGCCGCGCGCGATCCCTCCGCGACCTCTGCGCCTCCGCGTGAAAACTTTATCGCCCCGCTGCCAGCATTGGGATCGTTCGGCTCAGCCGTTCGCCGCCTTCAGCCGCAATTGCCGCTCTACCAGTTCGATCGCGCGTTTCACCGCGGCTTCGATCGACAGGAAGCTGGTGTCGAGGATGCCGGCATCGGCCGCCATCACCAAAGGCGCTGCGTCGCGGCCCATGTCGCGCTGATCGCGCACGCGGATATCGGCCAGCACCTTGTCGAAGCTGAGCATGCTGCCCTGCGCCTTGAGTTCGGCGTGGCGGCGGCGGGCGCGGATCTGGGGAGTCGCCTTGACGAACAATTTGGCGTCGGCGTCGGGCGCGATCACCGTGCCGATATCGCGACCGTCGAGCACCGCGCCGCCCTCTTGCTGCGCGAACTTGCGCTGGCGTTGCAGCAGCGCCGCGCGAACCAGCGGATGGGCCGAGACGATCGAGGCGAGCTGCCCCGCTTCGTCGGTCCGCAAGGCGGGGTCATCGAGCAGTGCGTCGTCGAAATTGCTGGCCGCGACGGCATCGGCCTCCCTGGTTGGGTCGAGGTCGAGCCGCCGCACATTCTCGCCGACCGCGCGGTACAGCAGCCCGGTGTCGAGATGCGGCAAGCTGTAATGCTTGGCCAGAGCGCGGGCGACGGTGCCCTTGCCGCTGGCGGCGGGACCGTCCACGGCGATGATCATAAACTAAACTCCATCGCGATCCTCTAGGACTTGGCGTCCTGTCGCGCCAGCCAGCCGCGGATCAATGCGACCGTTTCCAGCGTCCGGTCGGCGAAGATACCATGCGCCGATCCTGGGATGGTGGCATATTCCGCGCCGGGCACGCGCACGGCGAATCCGGCAAGCGTGGTCGGGCGAGCTTCGTCATATTGGCCGCCCAGGAAGATCGTGCGCCGGCCGTCGAGCCTGGCCAGCAAGGGCTCGCCGTCATAGTCCTTCAGGCTGCCGGTACAGGCGAATTCGCTCGGCCCCCACATCGCGTTGTAGAGCTTGGGATTGAAGCCGTTGGGATGCGCGCCGGCATAAGCGATCGCCGCGGGCTTGGCCGGCTCGCGACCGTTATACGCGCGGTAGAACGCATTGACACCATCGTCGCAAACGCGGCTCGGACCCTTGTCGCAACTGGCGATCTCGGCCTGGACATCGGCGGGCAATTGGCCGCGCAAAGCATTGGCGTCGGCGATCCAGCTCCGCGTCGAGACCAGGGGGCTGGCGAGCGCGAGCCCGCGCAGCGCCGCCGGCCGCCGCGCTCCATATTCGAGCGCGAGCGTGCCGCCCCAGCTATGGCCGAGCAGATGCCAGCGATCGACGCCAAGCGCTTTCCTGACCAGTTCGATCTCGTCGACGAAGCGCTCGACCCGCCAATTCTTCGGGTCGTTGGGCCGGTCCGACTGCCCGCTGTCGAGCTGGTCGTAGAGGATCACCGCGCGCTCATCGGCAAGCGCAACCGCCGGCATGAAATGCTCATGATCGCCGCCCGGTCCGCCATGTAGCATGACGATCGGCGGCTTCGCGCCATCGAGCTTGCCGTTGACGCGGACATAGACGCGCCCGCCTTCCACCGGGACCATCTTTTCGAGATCGGGCGCCGGATAGCCGTCCGCCTTGCGCGCGAACAGCGGGCGGGGGAGGGCGAAGGTCGCGCCGAGCGCGAGCCCGCCGGCGAGCAGCTCGCGGCGGCCGACCATGCGGCTCATGCGCGGCCCGCCAGATGCTCCAGCGTCTCGAAGAACACCGGATAGCTCGTCGCGACCGGGGCGACGTCGTCGATCGTGATCGGCCGCCGCGCGACCAGCCCCGCCACCGTCATCGCCATCGCGATGCGATGATCGAGCAGCGACGCGACCGTGCCGCCGCCGGGGATCGGCTCGCCGCCGCTGCCGGTGATGGCGAGCCCGTCGTCAAATTCCTCGACCGCCACGCCGCAGGCCTCGAGCGCGTCCTTCATCGCCGCGATGCGATCGGATTCCTTGACGCGCAATTCGTGCGCCCCGCGCGCGACGGTCCGCCCCTCGGCCAAAGCCGCGGCGACGAACAGCACCGGATATTCGTCGATCATGCTCGGCGCGAGGTCGGGCGGCACGTCGATCGCCTTGAGCGTCGCATGTCGCACGATCAGATCGGCGACCGGCTCGCCCCCGACATTGCGCGCGTCGACCTCAGTGATGTCCGCGCCCATCATCCTGAGCGCGGTGAAGATGCCCGCGCGCGTCGGATTGAGCCCGACATTGGCGATCGTCACTTCGCTCCCCGGCACGATCGATGCCGCGACGGCCCAGAACGCCGCCGAGCTGGGATCGCCCGGCACGACGATTTGCTGCGGCTTCAATTCCGCCTCGCCATGGACCGAGATCACGCGCCCCCTGTTGGTCGCCTCGACCGTCAGATTGGCACCGAACCCGGCCAGCATCCGCTCGCTATGGTCGCGCGTCGGCACCGGCTCGATCACCCGCGTGATCCCCGGCGTGTTGAGCCCGGCGAGCAGCACCGCCGACTTGACCTGGGCCGACGCGACCGGGAGCGTGTATTCGATCGGCACCGCCGGGCAGATGCCGCGCACCATCATCGGCAGGCGGCCGCCCGGACTCGACGTGAACTCCGCCCCCATCAGCGACAGCGGATCGATCACCCGACCCATCGGTCGCTTGCTGAGAGAGGCGTCGCCGACGAAGGTCGCGGTGATCGCATGGCTCGCGACCAAGCCGGCGAGCAATCGCGTCGACGTCCCCGAATTGCCCATGTCGAGCGCGCCCGCCGGTTGCAGCAATCCGCCGACCCCGACACCCCAGACCCGCCAGATACCGTCGTCGCTGCGTTCAATAGTGGCGCCCATCGCGCGCATCGCGGCGGCGGTGGCCAGCACGTCTTCGCCTTCCAGCAGCCCCTCGATCCGGCTTTCGCCGACCGCCAGGCTCGACAACATCAGCGAGCGGTGGCTGATCGACTTGTCGCCGGGCACGGTGACGCGGCCGGTCAGGCCGGCGGACGATTCGATCCGGAGGGATTTGGGAGCAGCATGCGACATCGGTCGCGGGCTTTGACAGCCACCTTGCGCTATGGCAAGGCGCGCGCCACTTTAGGGGTCGATCCCCGAAATTTACATAAATCGAAAGGTACAAATCGGCATGGTCAAGCCGGAATGGGGCACGAAGCGTACGTGCCCGAAATGCGCAACGCGCTTTTACGATCTCGGCAAGGACGACCCGGTGACCTGCATCAATTGCAACACCGCCTGGGCGCCCGAACCGATCCTGAAATCGAAGCAGCCGCTGCCGTTCGAGGTGGTGAAGGCCGAGAAGCCCGAGAAGGACGATTCGGATCTCGAGGGTGACGATCTGGACATCGAGATCGAGGATGAGGGCGAGCCTTCGGCCGACGACGAAGTCGATCTCGGCGGTGACGACGACCTGGGCGTCGAGACCGGCGGCAACGAAGACGACAGCTGATCGACGCAATTTTTTTACGGCAAGCGGGCTAACCCCCGCTTGTCAAAGGGGCGCCGTCCGGTTACGGGCGCCTTCCTTCCCGGAAAGTGTGGGGCCGTAGCTCAGCTGGGAGAGCGCTGCAATGGCATTGCAGAGGTCAGGGGTTCGATCCCCCTCGGCTCCACCAACCCTTTCCGCAGGACTGAAAGAGCCCGCAGCGCCCGATGGCGCGGCGGGCTTTTTCGTGCGGTTTAGACTGGCACGGGGCGGCTATTGGTGGTTCGCCGCTATCCCTGTCCGCCAGGCCATACTGACAAACACACCCCGCTTCTGCAGATAAGCTTCGATACAATGGCGTTGCGGCTCTGTATTCCGGACTCCGTCGGGAAACTTCACGGTGAGTTCGCCGCCGGAAGACGCGAGATATTGCTGAGGAACCCGGCAGCTGGACAACGCGGCCGCGACCTGAACCCGCGTCGCACCTTTCGGACCTTCGTTATCGCCGAGCGGGAAACAGCCGCCGGTCGCAAGCGCGAGCATCACCAAGATGTTTCGGCGCTGGGCTCGCGCTGACCTAACCATGCCACGAACTAGGCCGATAAATGATTGGCTGCAATTGGACCGCCAGAGTGGCGCGTATTACAGTGACGTGGCGTAATTGAGGTAGCCATCCTCCTGCATATGCGGAGTCGCCCAGGCAGGTGCTCCAGGCGGGAGGATGACCGATGAAGATTTTCGCAGCA
>Ga0207649_10000311_pt1 | contig 37112 bp, 25 predicted proteins | sample KBSC43metaG_FD_184317 | JGI IMG/M metagenome (GOLD analysis project Ga0207649, IMG submission 184317) | Corn rhizosphere microbial communities from Kellogg Biological Station, Michigan, USA - KBS C4-3 metaG (SPAdes) (version 2) | ecosystem: Host-associated > Plants > Roots > Rhizosphere > Soil ... | reverse complement strand
GCCACCTTCGCTTCGCGCAAGATCCTGCCGCTTCCATCCACCACGCACACACTCGATGCTTCCAACGACACATCGATCCCTGCATAATGTTCCATGGCTGTCTCCTCTTCCGATGCTTGGGGCCACACAGCTGGACCCCGTTGAAACATCATCGGAGACAGCCACCTTCCTCGCCATCACAAGGCATAGGCCCATCACCGCATCTCGGAGGTTAAATAGGCGACGAAATTCTCTCCTGAGCGGCAATTTCGCCGCTCTTTTTTTACTGCACTCTGCGGTCATAGGGGCCAGGGGGCATCAAGTTTTGACCGATTCGTGAAAGGCATCTCCCGAACAAGTAATTTTCTTATCCGAATTTTCGGGCTTCGAACCCCCGATTTTCCGACCAGCCGTGTCTAAGCAGATGTAGGCTTAAACCGCTCGCAAGGCTGGGCGCGCAACAGGGATGGCTGACACACCGAAAATCGGCTGTGGAGACGCTGAACGGCATATGCCCCGCGTTTCTGAAGACGCGTCTTCGGTAGAGTCTTGGTTCGCCCGTGTCGTGCTTCCGCTGGAACCGGCACTGATGCAGTTTCTCAGACACAATTGGCGCAATCAAAGCGACATAACCGATTTGCGTCAGGACGTTTATGAGCGCGTGTTTGCTGCGGCGCTCAAGGAAATACCTGCACATCCCCGACAGTTTGTCTTCACAACCGCACGTAATCTCTTAATCAACCGGATACGTGACGAACAGGTGGTGCCGTTCGAGGCGGTCACAGATATCGATGCTCTGAACACCGCCATCGATGCGCCCGGCCCCGACCGGACCGTTCAGGCACGAGACGAATTAAGGCGTGTCCAGGTTGCTTTGGACAGCCTGCCACCCCGCTGCAGGGAGGTCGTGATCCTCCGGCGGGTGGAAGGCCTTTCGCGCAAGGAAATCGCCCTTCGAATGGGGGTTGCTGAAGACACGGTAACCGAACACTTCATTAAAGGTATGCGCCGCCTGGCGGGCCTTCTCTACAGCGATCCGCAGGATCTCGGGAGGATGCTGTGAGCAATCGCGGTCAATCCGAAACTACATCTCGTAACGACGAGATCGAGGAAGCCGCAGGCCAGTGGCTGGAACGGCTGGCACTTGGGTCGCTGACCGACGAAGAAACCGGCGAGTTCGAGGCATGGAAATCGCAGTCGCTCGCCCACCGCGTTGCGTACGTCCGTCTCGAGGCGACTTGGCAGCGTACCGAACGGTTGGCTGCGCTCCACCGGCCAATGCTGGAAAAGCCGCCCGTTGGCGGAAATCCAGGTGGCCGGCTTAGCCCGAAATATGCAACGGCACTCGGTGCAGTTCTATTAGTTGGTGCCGGTGTGTTCTTTGGCTCTCAGCATGCCGGCGATCTCGCCTATTCGACCGACGTAGGAAACCGCGAAATTATTAGTTTGGCGGATGGCTCGCATATCGAGTTAAACACCAATTCCGCATTGCGAGTCCGACTGGGTCGTGGTCGCCGCGAAGTATATCTCGACAAAGGCGAGGCATATTTTGACGTTTCGCATGATGCAAAGCGACCGTTCACAGTTGTGGCCCTAGGGCACCGCGTTACAGATATTGGAACAAAATTCTCCGTCCGAGAGGACGCGAACAAAGTCGAAGTCGCGCTGGTAGAAGGTAAGGCGCGGCTTGATTTATCAGCAACCGAGCAATCGTCCCGATCGGAAATGTTGCTGCCTGGCGATGTTGCAATCGCAACAGCCGATCAGATTTCTATGCAAAAGCTATCAGGACAATCGATAGCCAACCAACTCGGTTGGCGCCGCGGCGTGATCGTGTTCGATAGCACTCCGCTTGGAAAGGCTGTCGCCGAGGTCAATCGCTACAACCGAACCAAATTGGTGGTTACAGATCCAAGTATTTCGCGCCTTACAATCTCAGGCACCTTTCCTGCAGACAATTTCCAGATCGTCGTGGATGCAGCGCGAGATGTGTACGGGCTCCATACGAAAAGGCACGAGGATTCAATCGAAATTTTGCGGTGATCGACCTGATCAGCCGCCTTCGAACAACCGGGGGGAAAGAAATGCTACTAAAAAGTCTTCTGAAGAGCTCGGCAGCAGTCGTCATTGTTACAGCCACTCTCGCGGGGGTTGCGATGGCTGAGGATTTCAATATCCCCGCCGGCGATTTGAAATCTGCTCTCAATTCGTACGCCAAACAGACGGGCCTTTCGGTTCTGTTTGGGGGTGAAATCACAGGCGGGATACGCAGTGAAGGCGCTAAAGGTGAATTTTCCCGCGATAGTGCGCTTTCCCGTATCCTTTCCGGGACGGGCTTTGTCGCCCGCCGGCACGCGACGGGAATAACGATCGTTCGCGACGACATTCAGTCGGGTGATTTGCCGCCACTGCAGATTGCGCAGGCGACTCCACCGGCTCGCTCGGCCGTCGAGACGGTCACTGTTACCTCGTCGAAGCTCGGCGGGGCTGATGTACAAAGCATCCCTATCGCCATAACGGCATTGAGTCAGGAACAACTCACATCTACGCAAACCGCAGGTGGGCCCGATCTCGTTAAGACCGTCCCCAATCTGACATTTACGAAAACAAATTTTACAGGTTACAGCATCCAGATTCGCGGGATTGGAACACAGGCAATCTCAGTGACTACCGATCCCGCTGTTGCGGTCGCCTTCAACGATATCCCGTTCATACGAAATCACTTCTTCGAGCAGGAATTCTATGATGTCGGGCAGGTCGAAGTTCTGCGTGGTCCCCAAGGGACTCTATATGGCCGGAATGCGACCGCCGGTGTGGTGAACGTGATATCCGCTCGCCCAACAGATCAATGGGAGGCGATGGCTTCGGCCGACATCGGAAATTACCAGAATCGACGATTGGAAGGGATGTTAAATGTGCCGATCGTTGATGACCGTCTTGACGTTCGCATAGCGGGCGAGTGGACCAAACGTGACGGATATACGTTCAACGAATCCACGGACCGCTCAGTTGATGGCCGAGACTTATGGTCGTCTCGCGTAACCATCGGTTGGAAGCCTATTGCGAGCGTTCAATCATATCTCATTTGGGAGCACTTCAGCGAGGACGACGATCGCGTTCGTTCGGCAAAGCAACTTTGTAAAAAGGATCCGGGCCCGAATTCGATAGATGGACTGGATTTAATTACGCTTCAAAATGGTCCTGGCGAGACTCGGCCAGCCGGATTTGATGCATTATTTGATCGCACTTGGCTGAGCCAGGGATGTCTGCCAACTTCCTTGTATTCACCGCAGGCGTTTCAAACACCGAACGGTCAAGTCATACCTTTCGTGGCAGCCGGCGAGTTCCTTTTCGCGGGAGATTCAAGCTCCAGTCATATCCTTGAACCGATCGACCCATACGCTAGTCAAACGCAATCGCTAGATTTGCGCAGGATTCAGTCAGCCCTGAATCCCTCATATCGGGCGAAGAGCGATACGCTCGAATTTAATGCTGATTTCGATGTCACACAGCAACTCAAGCTGACATCACAGACCGGTTACAATCGAGATTTTTTATACTCGACCGAGGATTTCAATCGCTTCAACACAGAGCCCGGCCTCTTTGGTGAAGGGCTGAGCGGGTTCAACGGAGGGCCGAGCCCAATTGAAAATGGCCTCTACTGTGATCCGCAACTTGGTTGTTCAAGTTCCATGGTCGGCCAGGATCTTTCCCAAGAAAGAGCTTGGCAATTCTCTCAAGAAGTACGTCTGGCGTCGCAGTTTGAAGGTCCCCTGAACTTCAGTGTGGGGGCCAACTTTCTGCACTATCAAACGGTTGAAGACTACTACGTGTTCTTCAACCTAATCTCTGCTACCGAACAAGCTATTAACGGTGGCGGCCCGGGCCCAGCTGGATACAATCTTTGCTATAATTCAGCGGGTAGTCCGGCGACGGTTATCAGGCCTGATCCGTTTGTTATTGATATTTTGGGCAACGGTCAGTTTTCGGGATTTCCCTCGAACTTTGCGTGTGGCCAGGGAGAGCCGCATTACGGTACATATATTGACCCCAATCCCATCGATCGGCTCAACGGTCAGGGGCATAACTATTTCCGGAGTGAAAACCCTTATCGCCTGAATTCGTTCGCGGGATTTGGAGAGGCGTACTATCAAATCACGCCGGACCTAAAGCTGACAGCCGGCTTGCGCTGGACCGACGACACCAAGCGCTTTTGGAACATCCCCAGTCAAGTATTTCTGTTGGGAGGCGGGTACCCCGTCTTGGGCGTTGTAGATCAGGAGTGGAAAGAGTGGACGGGCAGGTTTAACGCGACATGGCAGCCCAAGCTCGACTTCACAGACCAGTCGCTTTTCTACGCGTCCTACTCAAGAGGGTATAAGGGAGGCGGCGCAAATCCGCCTGGCCCTTCCTTGGATGTCTTGAGCGCGGGTTCGTACGTAACCCACCCTCCAACATTTGCCCCCGAATTCATAAATGCATATGAGGTCGGGACAAAGAATACGCTCGCTGACGGTAGTGTGACTCTCGATGGCGATTTGTTCTTCTACGATTACAAGGGCTATCAGATATCACAGATTGTCGATCGAACATCGGTCAACCTAAACTTTGATGCCACGGTCAAGGGAGCAGAGATTGAGGCGACCTGGGAGCCGATTCCCGGTTTAAGGTTCAACTTTGCGGGCGGGCTGGAGGATAGTTCGGTAAACAAAGGTCAATCGGCGATTGATTTGATGGACCGCACCAACGGAAATTCCAATTGGGTGGTGTTGCATCCTTATTTTACAGACACGTCCAACTGCATCTTGCCCGCGTCAGTTGTTCACCAGATCATCACAGGTGAACCTGGGCCAGATATCTTCGATGGGCTGGCCCTTGCTTGTGACATCGCGTACAACCCAAATACCCTTTTCAGTCAGTCTTTCGGCGGACAAGACAAGCAAGTATTTGCTGCAGCCGGCTTTGATCCGACGACCGCACCAAACGGCGGAGCCGGATTTACGAAGGATTTGAGCGGCAACAAGCTTCCTAATACGCCGCCATTTACCCTGTCTGCCGGCGCTCAGTACTCAATGCCAGTAAGCGATGCTTGGGCCGCAACCTTGCGTGGAGACCTTTATTGGCAGGGAAATTCCTTCGCGCGCATTTTCAACGATACGCCATACGACCAATTGCATGGCTATACGAACTTGAATCTGTCCTTGATTTTCACAAATCAAGATGGCTGGCAAGCCATGGCGTACGTCAAAAATATATTTAACACGACCGCGATCACAGGGGCGTTCCTGAATTCGGATGATACTGCATTGACAACAAACGTTTTCGTTACGGATCCGCGCTTGTTCGGAATCCGCTTGACGAAGAATTGGTAGGAGGGGGAAATGAACGAGCTCAGCAAGAAATGCCGCTACGGTCTTGGAAGTCGGGATATTTTATTGGCCACAGTTTCCGGCCTCGCGATGCTAGGTAGCATGGGCCTCGCGCAAGCATCGAACTCGGAAAGTGATTCGCCGCCGGTTTGGATCGAACTGGGGGGCGCTTTTGCCGAATTGGGCAACGGGCGAGAAATATATTCGCCACCCTTTGCGTCAAGTTCCGATAGACTCCCCTTTATAACGACTGGTCCAGATGATGTAGAGCGAGGGCCAACAAGTTCTTGGGATGGAAACGCCAGGATACAGCTCAACCTACCCGGTAGCTCTTGGTCAATATCAGCGGGCGTCATCTACGGCAGAGCTACTCGAGAAAAGACTTCCAAACAATTTACTTCCGCAGGCACAAAATATAATCAGCAGCACGTTGCCTATCAGAGCATTGGCTCTAATGTCGACCAAAGTCACCTTTTGATCGATTTCAAAGTCGGCAGAGATGTAGGCTTGGGCTTGTTCGCGCGTGACGTGCCTTCAAGCGTGAACTTCGGCATTCGGTACGCACAACTAAACATCGGCCGGGCTTCTGACCTACTGTACCAGCCAACGAACAACATTAAGGCGTATCACAAGTTCTCCGGCTCATTTCAGGCAAGAGGTCGATTTATAGGAATCGGCCCTTCGCTTTCTTGGGAAGGGTCGGAAGGTCTGACCCGAGACGATCGGGCTGGCCAAATAGCGATAGACTGGGGAATAAGCGGGGCTCTGCTTTTCGGTCGACAACATCTAGCAGGGCAACATCAGACGAGCGACCTTAGCGTCCCCTATGCTGGGGGACCGTCAAACTATTTCGTCTACCAAACAGGGAACAATTTGGGCCGGAGGCGCTCCGTTATTGTCCCAAATGCTGGAGGCCATTTGGGCATCTCCTGGCGCTACCCCAACGCAAAAATTAGCTTCGGCTATAAAGCCGATTTCTTTTTCGGCTCGATAGACGGTGGAATAGATGCCCGCAAATCCGAAACAGTGGGCTTTTATGGCCCCTTCGCGGCGATAAGCATCGGCTTGGGCGGATAGTTGAATCCCAGCCGCTGGAGTAATCAAAGGCGACGGAGCAATCCGTCGCCTTTTTGTTTCAACGGAATTGTTGAGAATGTTGACAAACTAACTAGCAGGCGCTGTGCGCAGCCGCCCTCATCTGAATTTTTTCGCCACGACTGCAAAACTGCCTCGGGTCGCAGGCGCAATATAATTTCAGGAAAATCGTGCGACCCTCACACGAATCTTCGGCTGCCTTATTCGTTTTACCCAGCACGAACGTAAACTTGACCCTCGAAAGGCTGAGGCTGGCGGGGGATGGCCGACCAACCGGATACCAGTCGCGAAGACGGCGTACATCGCCCGGAGGTTCCTGGCGTGAACGATGTCAATGCGTGGTTCGTCCGCGAGGTTCTGCCGCTGGAACCGCTTTTGATGCATTACCTGCGCCGCCAATGGCCCAATCAAAGCGAGATCGAAGATCTCCGGCAGGACGTTTATGTCCGGGTACACGAGGCGGCCAAGAAGCAAATCCCGCATCCTGCCAAACCATTTGTGTTTCGCATCGCACACAATTTACTCGTCGACCGAATCCGCCGCGAGCATGTCGTACCCATTGAAGCGGTAGCTGACTTCGACGAACTGGAAATCGCCATCGATGCACCGCAGCCGGATCGCAGCGTTATCGCGCGCGATGAGCTGCGGCGCTTGCAAGCCGCATTGGACCAGCTCCCTCCCAGGGCGCGCGAAGCCATTGTCCTTGGCCGTATTGAGGGGCTGAACGGACGCGAAATTGCAAAACGCATGGGGATCGGGCCGGCAACGGTCTCCGCTCATCTGACGAATGGAATTTTGGCCCTCGCCGAAATTCTTACCGGTGAAAGCCCAACGCAGGATCGCAAGTCGTGACGGACTCCGGCGATAACATCTCCACAGGATCATCGCCTGCTCGCGCAATCGCGCAGATTGCGGCGGATTGGATTCAGCGCCGCCAGTTCTGGGACTGGAACGAAAAAAACCAGGCAGAGCTCAATGTATGGCTGAACGAAAATCCTTTGAATTTGGTGACGTTTTTGCGCCTCGAGGCGGCGTGGTCACGCACCGAACGTTTGATTGCCCTCAATCGCCCTCTCTCCGAGGCCCCGGGGATCAATCAGGTCAAGCGAAATAATTCGTTCCCTGTCCGGGCCGCTGCGGCACTAATCGTTTGCGGCCTGGGCGCGGGCGCGTTGTATTATCTGCAAGCGCCAAAGCAAAATGTGTATGTGACGCCACTAGGCGCACACGAGACCATTTCTCTTGCAGATGGTTCGCAAATTGAACTGAACACCGATAGCGCTTTGCGCACCCGCGTCGATGGCAACCGGCGACTGGCGTTCTTGGATCGCGGTGAAGCCTTTTTCAAAATTAAACATGACGCTGCTCATCCTTTCGTCGTTATAGCGGGCGATCACCGCGTCACCGACATCGGCACTAAGTTCATGGTGCGCGAGCAGGGAGCGCGGGTTGAAGTCGCCGTCTTGGAGGGAAGCGCGCGTATTGAATCGTCAAACGCACAATCCGCCACGTTGAAGGCAGGGGACGTAGCGATTGCCTCAGCTCGCAGTCTGGTAGTGACCAAGAAACCCGAGCAGGACATTGCGAACGCAGTGGCTTGGCAGCGTGGGATGCTGGTGTTTAGCCAGACGCCGCTAGCGAACGTGGCGACCGAACTCAATCGCTATAACACCAAGAAGCTTGTGATAGCCGATGTCGAAGCTGCGAAAGCGAAGATAGGCGGAACGTTCCCAACATCGGGAATTGACGAGGTAACCGCCGCGGCTCGGGTGCTGTTCGGGTTGCATGTGGAAGACCGTGGCGACGAGGTCGTGATCTCGCGCTGACGCGAAGACATTTTGACCACCAGCCGTTAGCGGTGGAGCAGGGGGATTTATGACGCTTAGCAAATTGAAATTCGCACTTCTGGCTGCAACTGCTATTTCGGCACCTGTTTTCGCCTCAGGCTTCGATGTGCCAGGTGGTGATCTTAAATCGGCGCTCGACATATATGCACATCAGGCAGGCATTGCCCTCGTCTACAGCGAGGATGCTATCCGAGGTGTGCATACGAGAGGTGCCCACGGCAATCTGAGTTCCGATGATGCGTTGTCGAATATTTTATCTGGAACCGGTTTTCACACCCAACATCAGGGTGGCGCGGTCATCGTCGTACGTGGAGGCCAACGAAGCGAGCTGCCCGAGATCCAGTCAATTCAAATTGCACAGGCTGCGCCGGCACCACGTTCGGCAGTCGAGACGGTCACAGTTACATCGTCAAAGCTAGGAGGTGCGGACGTCCAATCAATACCAATAGCCATAACCGCGCTTTCACAGGAACAGCTCACCGCCACTCAGACAGCCGGCGGGCCGGACTTGGTGAAGCAGGTCCCGAATCTAACATTCACGAAAACAAACTTCACCGGCTATTCGATCCAAATCCGAGGAATCGGCACGCAAGCGGTTTCGGTGACGACTGATCCGGCCGTAGCAGTCGCTTTGAACGACATTCCGTTCATTCGTAACCACTTCTTTGAGCAGGAATTCTATGATTTGGCACAAGCCGAGGTTCTCCGCGGTCCGCAAGGAACGCTTTATGGCCGAAACGCCACAGCGGGCGTCGTCAATTTAACTACGGCGAGACCAACGGACCAGTTCGAGGCTATGGCGTCTGGCGAACTTGGGAATTACCACCAACGCCGCTTCGAAGGGATGATCAACCTCCCGATTGTCGATGATCGCTTGGACATTCGAGTGGCGGGCGAATGGACCAAACGCCAAGGCTATTCATTCAACGAATTAAACAACCAGCGCATCGACGGACGTGACTTGTGGTCGGGACGGGTATCGATCGCTTGGAAACCCGTGGAGAACCTACAGACAACGGTGGTTTGGGAGCACTATTCAGAAGACGATGACCGTATGCGTACGTCAAAGCAACTCTGTAAAACAGCGCCCAGCCCGACAGAAATCGGGGGCGTGACAGTCGAGGGCCATTACGCGGTCACCGCTGCCTATGATCCCATCTACTATGTCAGTCAGGGCTGCGAGTTGACCTCGCTTTATTCGTCGGACGCATTCCAAGTTCCAAACGGCCTGGCTCTTCCTTACGCTTCGGCGATCGGACAACTCGATTCCGCCGTCAGAAACCTATTCGATCCATACGCTAGTGGCACTCAGTCGAGAAATCTGAGGGTGATCGAGACTACCCTCAACCCTATCTACAAAGCAAAGAACGACACGATAGAGCTTAACGCGGATTACAATGTTATCCCGTCGCTAACGGTCACGTCGCAAACGGGTTACAACAGTGATTTTCTTTGGTCGACCGAAGACTATAATCGGTTCAACACCGCTCCCGGATTTTTTGTCTACCAGCAGGGCTTTCAAAATTCGGGTTGGCAGCGGAACTTCGTGTCACCCGATCCAAGCGGTCTTGGTCATTGTTATCTTTCGGGGTATGGCCAGACGGATAAGACCGGTAGCGGATCATGTACGGGTCTTCACTACGGTGAGGAATGCACGCCCAGCTCGCTGGCCGATGAGAATTGCCAACCCGATGCGGTGTTTTGCGATCCGCAATTGGGTTGCAGCGACCGCCTGGTTGCACAGGATCTTTCGGAAGAACGGTCGTGGCAATTCAGCCAAGAAATCCGGCTCGCGACTTCTTTCTCCGGACCTTTCAATTTCAGCGTGGGCGGAAACTATCTGCACTATGAAACAGAGGAGAACTACTACGTCTTCATCAATTCGTTGACATCGTTTGCCGCAACCAGTCTGGGCAGCGGCTCAAACATCAGCGGCGGGCCTCTCCAGGCCACGTGGGTGCCGGGTGTGTCCGATAACAGCCAATGCTTGGCTGGGGGGTTTGTCTCTTCAAATCCATATTTTCCCCATGTGCCGGCCTTGGGTACACCCAGTTGCGCTTATATTGACCCCAATCCTCTGACCAGCTTGAACAACGAGGGGCACAATTACTTTCTCAGTCAGAATCCTTACACGTTAAATTCCTACGCCGCATTCGGTGAGGCTTACTACAACATCTTTTCGGATCTAAAATTGACCGCTGGCCTACGCTGGACAGATGATCAAAAGCACTTTGTCGATATTCCTAGTGAGCTTCTGGTGAATGGCTACGGTTACTACGTAACCGGCGTTGTCGATCAAGCGTGGGATAAGTTTACGGGCCGGTTGGCAGCAAACTGGACGCCCAAGCTCTATTTCACCGATCAAACACTTGTTTATGGCTCCTACTCACACGGTTACAAGGCAGGCGGTGCAAATCCGCCCGGAGCAACGCTTCTCACATTCACCCCTACTGATATCGGAAATCCGATCCATCCATTGACGTTTAAACCAGAGTTCGTCGATGCGTTCGAACTGGGGACAAAAAACACACTGCTTGATGGCGCGCTCACTCTCAATGCGGATGTGTTTTACTATAACTACGAAGGCTATCAGATTTCGCGCATTGTTGATCGCACTGCAATCAACGACAATTTTGATGCGCATATCAAAGGCGCAGAAGTTGAGGCGAATTGGGAGCCACTACCAGGTTTGAGATTCAATTTCGCTGGCGGCTACGAAGACGCTCGCCTCGCCAAGGGATCGAAGTCCGTCGATTTGATGGACCGGACTGCAGGTAATCCGAACTGGGTGGTGATTAAGCCATTCATCACACAAGCGTCCAATTGCATCCTGCCCATATATGTAGTGGCGGCCTATCTGAACACGCCGGATTTCTTTTCGACAGGCGAACTGGTCGATGTAAATGATTTCGGTCAGCTTTGTGGCTTCGCATACAAAGACGGTATCGACCCGGTTACACAGCTTTCCTATATCGCCGACCCAACCGTTTCGAAGCGGAAGATTTCCAGCACCGGTGCTTCCTATATCCCTCCTGGATATATCGGATTCGACCCAGCGACCGCCCCTAACAACGGCCAAGGCTTTGACAAGGACCTGAGTAGTAACTTCCTACCCAATGCGCCGCCCTTCACCGTGTCGGCAGGCGCCCAATACACCATTCCGTTGTCGTCCGATTGGGCGGGTACGCTGCGCGCTGACTACTACTGGCAGGATTACTCCTGGGCGCGGGTCTTCAACGACAATCCGTATGACCGGTTGAGGGGATACACCAACGTGAACCTCACCCTGATCCTCACCAGCCAGAGCGGTTGGCAGGTCATGCTCTACGACAAGAACGTCTTTAACACGACAGCTATCACAGGCGACTTCCTGAACAGCGATGACAGCGGGCTCACGACCAACGTGTTCCTGACCGATCCCAAGCTGATCGGCATTCGCGTCACAAAGAACTGGTGAGGGGGAGCCAATGACCGAACTCGCAAAACAGATCGAAGCCAAGGGTCTCACGCATTGGCAGTTGCTTACGACGGCCTCTGCCGCGGCCGTTGTCGGCTCATTCTTCATGCACAGCCCGGCATTTGCTTCAGATGACGAAGGAAGCCGGCCAACGGTGTGGATCGAACTGGGCGGGCAGTTTAGCCCGCAAAAGGACGACCAGGAGGTTTTCTCCCCGGTCTTCCCGGACTCGCCATCTCGTCCATCGATATTTTCGCCGTCACAACCTTTTGAACACGCGCCGAGAAGTAGCTTCGATGAGACCGGAAAACTTTCCATCGAACCAAGCGGTACCGACCTCGTCTTTTCTGCCGCCGTTCGCTATGGCCGCTCGCAAAATAAGAAGAAAATTCACCAACAGACAAACCCAAGTCCCTTCGTAAAATACTACTATGGAACATTTCCCAACGCCAGCGGCGTCGTCGCAAGACGACTATATCACAACACGCGTTTTCCGAGCGCAGCAAGATTTGCCGATACCACGGTACAAGTCAGCGAGCAGCATCTCGTTCTTGATTTTCAAGCAGGTAAAGATGTCGGTTTGGGATTGTTTGGTAGCCGCGGTGGATCCTCGGTGGTCAGTGTTGGCGTCCGTTTTGCCCAATTTATCAGCAAGTCCAATATTGCTATAAAGTCCAACCCCGATTGGCACTTCCATTACAAGTATTTTTCGGCTGCAAAAAATTACGGATTCCTCTCTTCGAAATTTGCCACTGGGCAGATTTATCACAGTAATCAAGCATCCCTCCAAGCCACACGCAGCTTTCATGGGATCGGACCTTCGCTATCTTGGAATGCATCCCTGCCCGTGCTTGGGCACCAGGACAACGAAATTTCCGTTGATTGGGGTGTGAACGTGGCCCTGCTATTTGGTCGTCAACGCGCCAAAATTCAGCACCAAACCACCGGCAGCTATCACGGAGCGAAATACGATCCGGCCCAACGCGTCGTCGTTTATCATCCAACGCCTGTGAATGTTTCTCGATCTCACTCTGTCACCGTTCCGAATGTCGGAGGATTCGCTGGACTTTCTTTCCGCTATACTAACGCCAAAGTCAGCTTGGGATATCGAGCCGATTTTTTCTTGGGCGCAGTGGACAACGGCATCGACCGGAAGATATCAAAGGATCGCGGCTTTTACGGCCCATACGCTTCTATTGGTATCGGTCTCTAAGGGCTAGAGTAGAGCGGAATTTTAGACCGTCGTCTTAGTGGTCTTCGTGTGATTGTTGCGCGGAGAGCGCCTCAGCCAATGAGGTCGCTCTTACTTTGGCGAGTGGTTACATCTGTTTCGGGCAACCATTGGCCCTTTTGACCGCCGCGCCTTTCACGGAGTTCAACGCTAGGATGCGTTTGGACTCGCGCAATAAAATTATTTCGCCCTCCCTCGCCCCCCACGTCTGGCGGCCAATCGTCATCGAGAGTGTAGTCCTGAGCTTGCTGCTCGTTCAGGCAGGGGCCGGAGGGGATGGCGGACATTTCGGACACCGATCGGGGCGTGGGCGCTGTGAGATTCGGATCTCCCAACGCACAGGAAGCCGCGGCTTGGTTTGTCGAAAAAGTCTTGCCGCTGGAGGCCGCGTTGATTCAGTTCCTGCACCACAACTGGCGCAATGCGGATGAAGTGCCGGACTTGCTGCATGACATCTATGTCCGTGTTTACGAGGCCGCCCAGAAGGAAGCGCCCGAAAATGCAAAGGCATTCGTTTTCGCCACCGCTCGGCACCTAATCATCGATCGCGTGCGACGTGAGCGAATCGTGCCGATCGAGATTATGGCAGATATGGAGTCACTCGGCATCGCTGTCGAGGATCCTGGCCCGGAACGAGGCGCGATTGCTCGCGCTGAACTGCGCCGTCTTGAAAATGCGGTGACGAAGCTTCGTCCCCGGCTGCGGGAAGCTTTCGTTCTCAAGCAGCTCGAGGGTCTATCGAGGCGCGAGATTGCGTTGCGGATGGGCGTTGGCGAGGAAACCGTCAAACAATATTTAGCGGATGGTATCTGCGCGCTTGCGGACATTCTCTACGGGGAAACAACCGATTTGAGGAAGCGCAAATGACCGCCTCAATTGAGCGCCCCGCTGAGACCATCAATGAAATCCGTGCTACGGCGGCGGAATGGCTTATTGAGCTTCGCTCGGGAGATAGTTGGACCAAGGAGCGGCAGACCGATCTTGATGCCTGGCTTGCAGCATCGCCCTCACACCTCGTTGAATTTCTGCGTCTTGAGGCAGCCTGGAGCCGCACCGACCGCATGGTTGTGCTGCGTCAACCCCAGCGCAGGCTCTTTGGCGTTGCTTCTTACTCGAAGGTACTAGCGGTTCGTGTTGCGGCTGGACTCGTATTGCTAGCGGCGATCGGCGTTGCCATGGCGCAGTTCACGCCGAAGTCGAAGTTCCAGACATATGCCACAACTGTGGGCGGACGGGAAACTCTGAAACTTGCCGATGGTTCAACTGTTGAATTGAACACCGACAGCGTCGTCCGAATCGGAAGCTTAGGCGGAGAGCGGCGCGCCTGGTTGGACAAAGGCGAAGCTTTCTTTCAGATCGTTCACGATACTTCTCATCCGTTCACTGTGATGGTCGGCGACCATCGCATTACGGATCTAGGCACCAAGTTCTCGGTTCGCAGAAAGCTGAACGCCGTCGAAGTGACACTCGTTGAGGGCAAAGCTCGACTAGATGATGCCCGCGCGGACAACACCAAGCTTGCCGTCCTGGAGCCTGGGGATGTTGCTGTTGCCACAGCACAAGGCCTGAAGGTGACGCGACAAAAGCCAGAGCTCCTTGAGGCTGCATTGAGTTGGCGACACGATATGCTGACGTTCCATCATGCGACGCTCGCGGAAGCTGCTGCGGAGTTCAATAGGTACAACAACGAGAAACTCGTCGTCGGCGACGCTTACGCCGCCGGACAGACTTTCAATGGCACGTTGCCTACCAACGATGTGGCAGCGTTTGTCCGAGTCGCACAAAAAACCTTCGGATTGCGTGCGATCAAACGAGGAAATGAAACGGTTATTTCGCGCTGAGGCGGATCAGCCGCAATCAAACTCATAGGGGGAGTGTGTGCCTAAACTTCGTATCATTCAGCTTCTACTGGTAGGAACCGGCGCCATTGCGGCCTCCACAATGGTGCAGGCGCAAAATTTCGACATCCCTAGCGGTAGCCTTGAGGCAGCACTTGATGCCTATTCGAACCAGGCGGGCGTTCCTATCATGGTTCCGAACGCTGCGGTAAAGGGCATTGAATCGCATGGCTTAAAGGGAGAAATGCCAGCTGCTGAAGCACTCAATCGCTTGCTCAAGGGAACGGGCTTTTCCGCCAATAGAGATGCATCCGGTGTCGTCGCCATCACCCGCGCTCAGTCTTCGCGCGTCGAAACCAATCTCGTCGAACCGCTTCAGCTTGCTCAAGCCACGCCCAGCCGCGCCGCTGTAGAAACTGTCACGGTTACTTCGTCAAAGTTAGGCGGGGCGGATGTCCAGAGCATACCGATTTCCATTACAGCGCTTAGCCAAGAGCAATTGACCGCTACACAGACTGCCGGGGGGCCGGACCTGATCAAGCAGGTTCCGAACATGACGTTCACAAAGACGAACTTCTCGGGTTACAGCATCCAGATCCGCGGAATTGGCACGCAGGCTATTTCGGTTACGACTGACCCCGCCGTAGCGGTTTCGTTTAATGATATTCCCTTTATACGTAACCATTTCTTCGAACAGGAATTCTACGACGTGGGGCAGGTGGAGATATTGCGCGGCCCGCAAGGAACCCTCTACGGGCGCAACGCAACCGCCGGCGTTGTGAATCTGATTTCGGCCAAGCCGACGGATCAGTTCGAAGCCATGGGATCCGCCGAGCTCGGCAACTACCAACAGCGTCGGCTTGAAGGCATGATAAACCTCCCGATCGTTGACGACAGGTTCGACATGCGATTGGCCGGTGAGTGGACGAAGCGGCAGGGGTATTCCTTCAACGAAACCGATACCAAGCGAATCGACGGCAGGGACCTGTGGTCCGGCCGTCTGTCAATCGGCATGAAACCCTTAGAAAATCTCCAGGCGAATCTCGTCTGGGAGCATTTCTACGAAGATGACGACCGTATTAGAAGCTCCAAACAGCTGTGCAAGACCGACTACGGTCCCGGAGAAATTGACGGCGTCCCCAAGCCAGTCGGTGCTGGGGTAGGGTACGGGCAGCCGGGAAATTTCTTCGGGCAAGGCTGTTTGCCGACTTCTCTGTATTCGCCACAAGCATTTGAGGCGCCAATCGGATATACGTTGCCTTATGTTGGAGGTGGTCAGGCTCTCGGAGTGCTCACCCCAATCAATCCGTACAACGGAGTGACGCAATCTTCAAACCTCCACATCATCGAGTCAGGAATTGATCCGATATACAAGGCGAAAAACGACGTCGTAGAACTCAATGCCGACTACAAGCTAACACCAGATCTCACTTTCACTTCGCAAACTGGCTTCAGCCATGACTTTCTATACTCTGCTGAAGATTACAATCGTTTTGGTTCTGTACCCGGAGCGATAAATTCAAACGATGCAGAAAAGGGGGTTCAACCAGACCCAAACGGATACTATCTGTGTGTTACGGACAATAGCGCGTCGTGCAGAGGAGGCATACCGAATGGTGCTCCTTGTGATCCGACAACTGTGACAAACGGATGCAAAATAGCTGGATACTTCTGTGATCCGCAACTTGGCTGTTCAGATCGTCTGATCGTCGAGGACCTATCCGAGGAGCGTTCTTGGCAGCTCAGTCAGGAATTCCGGATTGCATCAAACTTCTCCGGGCCGTTCAATTTCAGCGCAGGCGGAAACTATTTGCACTATGAAACAGAGGAAAATTATTACGTATTCAGCAATTCATTTACGTTGATCACTGAGGGTTGCTCTGATCTTGGATGCCGCGGAAACTTTACGACCTGGGTACCGGGCGTCTCCGACAATTCGCAATTTCTTCCCTATGGATTTCAGTACAACGATCCCACGAAGCCAGCAGCTATCAGCGGGGGATACATCGACCCAAATCCCCTCTCAAGTCTCAATAATAATGGCCACAACTACTTTCTGAGCCAGAATCCGTATGTACTCAATTCCTATGCCCTCTTCGGCGAGGTGAACTACAATATTATCGATGATTTCAAGATCACCGCGGGCCTGCGATGGACTGAGGACCAAAAGCACTTCTCGGATATTCCCAGTTGGCTTGTCTCAAGTGGCTGGGGCTATCCCGTTGCCAGCGTGATCGACCAGCAATGGGACCAATTTACCGGACGAGCAGTTGCGAACTGGACTCCGAAGCTGGACTTTACGGACCAAACCTTGATCTACGGCTCTTATAGTCACGGCTATAAAGCAGGCGGTGCCAATCCTCCTGGCGCAATATTTTCTTCGCAGATCGTAGCCGTTGGCGGCGTCACAAGCAGCGTGCAGCCGGTTCACCCGCTGACGTTCAAGCCTGAATTCGTTGATGCCTTCGAATTAGGCACCAAAAATACATTGCTCGACGGCTCGCTGTCGTTCAATGGCAGCCTCTTTTATTACAACTACGAAAATTACCAGATCTCCGAGATTGTCGACCGCACTGCAATCAATCTCAACTACGATGCCCACGTGAAAGGGGGAGAGGTCGAGGCCACTTGGGAACCCGTCCCCGGATTACGCGTCAATTTTTCCGGTGGTTGGGAAGACGCTCAAGTTGCACGAGGTCAAAGCGCCGTCGATCTGATGGATCGAACTGCAGGTCACCCCGGATGGTACGTTGTCAAACCGTTTATGAATGAAGCGTCTAACTGCATCTTTCCGACTTATGTCGCCAAATACATCACAAATGGGGCGCCATCCATTGGCGCCGATGTGGTGAGTTATTGCGGTCTCGCTTATGAGCTTAATCTGGATCCGTTCACCCAACTACCCTATGTCACCAATCCAACGATTGGCGCTGATGGTCTTCCACCTCATGGAAGTTGTGGAACCGTTGCATGCCAAATTCCGAATTATCCTGGCTTTAATCCCTCGGCGGCTCCCAACGGTGGTGCAGGCTTTGCGAAGGACCTGGGAGGCAATAGATTGCCCAATGCGCCCCCATTCACAGCTTCAGTAGGCGCGCAATACACGATGCCGCTGAGTGCCGATTGGGCGAGTACTCTGCGCGCAGACGGCTATTGGCAGGACAATTCTTGGTGGCGGGTATTCAACGACATGGAATACGACAAGCTACACGGCTACGCGACCATGAATTTGACGTTCATACTCACGAGCCAGAGTGGATGGCAGGTGATGCTTTATGACAAGAATGTCTTCAACACTACGGCGATCACCGGTGCATTTCTGAATAGCGACGACAGCGGTCTCACCACCAATGTCTTCTTGACGGATCCCAAGCTTATTGGCGTCCGCGTTACAAAGAATTGGTAGGGGGTGAAATGAGTGAGCTAACGCGAAACGATCTTGGGCAAGCACAACTGCGTTATGTGCTGCTTGCAAATGTGTCCACGCTGGCGATGTTGGGGTATCTCTGGGCGCCATCCGCAGCGCAGGCAACCGCGGACCGTCCCACGGTTTGGATCGAACTTGGTGGTCAACTGGAGCGCAGCGATGCCCCGCAGTCAATTTTTTCTCCGAAATTCTTCGATCTGGCATCACCCAACGACATCAGCGCAATGGTCGGCTCACAGCGTCCGTCGCGGTATGAGATTGGCGGTGAAGGCTCGATAACTATCGAACCGGCCGGAACAAGTTGGGTATTTACAGCTTCCGTTCGATATGGTCGCTCAAATGCATCGCGTCACCTACATCACGAGACTCCTGGCCTGCCAAAACAGTACTTCACACTTAGTGGATCGCCCTTTGTTCAATATACGCCAGCCGCTAGGGAATTCGGCGATGGTCAAACCGCCAGAAAAGACACTCACTTTGTTTTGGACTTTAAGGCAGGCAAGGATATCGGCATCGGACTATTGGGGTCTCACAGCTCTTCGATTTTCAGTGTGGGAATGCGCTTTGCGCAATTCACCTCGAAATCCGACGTCACGCTGCACGCAAGACCCGTCAATGACGCAAATAAAAAATATTATCCGGGCGCTTATCGCGTTTATACCGATCACCGGCGCACATACACTGCGGTGTTGCATACCGAACGCAATTCCCACGCAATCGGTCCGTCGTTTTCCTGGGATGCATCCGCAGAAATCGCAGGTACGGACAACGCAACAGTCTTGACGTTCGATTGGGGGATCAACGCCGCAATTCTGTTTGGACGCCATTTCGCCAAAACGCAGCACCAAACAAAGGGCCGGTATCTGACCGGGCTATTGGCTGAGTACACAGCGGCTAGCTACAGCTACAACGGTCCCCCGCGTACCCGTTCCAGGACTGTGACTATTCCCAACGTCGGCGGCTTTGCGGGGCTTTCTCTGAAGTTTCCCAATGCAAAAGTGAGCCTTGGTTATAGGGCCGACATTTATCTCAACGCCACAGATAGCGGGATAGATAGCCATCAATCGTCCGATCAGAAGTTCTATGGGCCATTCGCCGCCATAAGTATCGGATTTTAGGTCACGAACTTGGGTAAGCGCATACCAATCGGCTAACAACTGCTGTCGATGTTGGCGATAACCCCAGAAAGGAGCGTGGGGCCGTCCTCTCCACGTGGTCGGTGTCCCTCCGGACACGATCAGAAACTTTGTTGCGAGTAGTCGAGAACGGTCAAAGTGGCGAAAGACACCGCGCCGCAGGGTGACCTGACCGGCCCTTTTTGTACCAGGCGGTTTGTTAGAAACTGTCTCTGGTGAATCGCTTGGGATTTGTGGTCCAGGCTTTGAGCTAGTTTTCGACGGCGATTTGCTTCGTTCTTTCATCGCATAATCCCGCTTTGCGGGCAAATTCCAAAGGCGTCGCGGCATCAAGAGCCATGTGAGGACGGCTCTCATTGTACAACAAGGCTTGAGAACACCCACGGAACCGAGTTTCGGGAACTACTGTATCCCTGGCATCCGTGGTTTGGCCTTCGGATTGGTGTTCACGAGGCGATCGAGAAGGCGGACGGCATCGTTTTCCGCTGTAGTCTGAGCGGTTGCGATGCGGAACGTTGGCTGGAGATTCCGGCCTGGATGTTTGATCGGTCGGCCTGCGCCAAAGTGCATCTAACGGCCGACGCCCATACCGACGTGCCGGCGCTCGTAGCGCTTGGAACGCTTTTGCAAGGCGTCCTGCATGATCGCTTTGCAGCGCCGAACGCGCCCGATTCGGACGTATCAAGTCTCTCTCGCGATCAGACTCGGAGAGAGGGCCATGCCACGCCAAAGCAAGCAGACACCGGTACGCCGCAGCGTGCCACAACAAATCGATCTGTTCGCAGGAGAGCCACAGACGGTGGCCGGCAGCGTGCCGGTCTGGTCCGGGCTGCCGATGCAGACACAGACAGCGCTGACCAACCTGATGACGCGGTTGATCCTGGAGCATGCCGACCACAAGCGGATTGGCCCAATGACGGAGGTTTGTCATGATCACTGACAAGGTCCGGCGCTCATCATTTGGAGCGCAAGGCGCTTCTTTACGTTCGGCAGTCGTCAGCACATCAGGTTCTGCACAACCGTGAGAGCAGCGCGCTGCAATATGCCATGCGCGATCGTCTGACCGCACTTGGCTGGTCCGAGATTGAGGTCATTGATGACGATCTTGGCCGTTCCGCCGCGGGTGGGGTCCAGCGCGCCGGCTTCGAGCGGATGGTGGCGCAAGTGTGTCTCGGCAAAATCGGCGCGGTCGCGGCGCGCGAGGTCTCGCGGTTCGCTCGCAACAGCCGCGACTGGCAACAACTGATCGAGATGTGCCGCGTAGTCGACACCGTGCTTGTTGATCAGGAGACGATCTATGCCCCTCGTCACGGCAATGATCGACTCCTGCTCGGTCTCAAGGGCAGCCTCAACGAGTACGAACTTGATCTGCTGCGGCAGCGTTCGTTGTCCGCCCGTTACGAGAAGGCGCGCCGTGGCGAACTTGTCGTCAGCGCACCAGTGGGCTTCGTGAAGGCAGGCGATCGCTACGAGAAGGATCCGGACCGCCGCGTGCAGGAGGCGATCAGCCTGGTCTTCGACAAAGTCTTGGAGCTCGGCAGCGCCCGGCAGGCTCTGCTCTGGTTCCACGAGCATGACCTCGATCTGCCGGCGAAGAGCAAGGATGGCGAGACGGCTTGGCGGCGCCCAAACTACGCCACCATCCACCGGATGATCGAGAACCCCATCTACGGCGGCGCCTATGCCTATGGTAAGACGGCCGTTGCGGCGGGCTATGATGTGGCGGGCGTGAGCGTGAAGATTCGTCGCAAGGCGCGCAGCGACTGGTTGGCGCTGATGCCGAACGCCCATGAGGGCTATGTCAGCTGGGAGAAGGCTGAGACGATCCGCAAAATGGTCAGCAGCAACGTCCCCACCAGCCGTCATCATGGCGCGCCCAAGCATGGCGATGCTTTGTTGGCGGGCCTGCTGCGCTGTCGCAGATGCGGGCGCAAATTGACCCTTCGCTACTCAGGCGCGAAGCATCACATCCCGCGCTACAGCTGCAGCCGCGGCTGGATGGACAATGGCGAGCCGCGGTGCATCGCCTTTGGTGGGTTGCGGGTCGATGACGCTATTGAGAACGCTCTTCTCACTGTGGTCGGCCCCGGCGCCATTGCAGCGGCTGTAGCCGCCGAGAACGAGGCCTGCCAGCGGCGGGATCAGGTGCGCGACGCCCTTACGCGCGATCTCGAAGCCGCGCGCTATGCGGCCGATCGCGCCTTCCGACAATACGATGCTGCCGATCCTGCCAATCGACTGGTGGCGAGCGAACTGGAGGCGCGCTGGAACAAGGCGCTCGCGCGCATGGCAGAGGTCGAAGGCAAGATCGCCGCCCATAACGCCGCCAAACTCGCGCCCGTCGCCGATCTGATATCACTCGCCGAACTCGCGGCGGATCTCAAGACCGTCTGGACCGGCCCCCTCGACCGATGCGCGGCTGAAGAAGCGTATCGTCCGCACCGTCATTGACGAGGTGATCGCCGATATCGATCCTGAAGCGGGCGAGATCGTTCTGGTCGTGCATTGGGTCGGCGGCGTTCACAGCGAGATGCACCTGCCCAGACGGCGGCGTGGGCAGCGCAACAGCACCTCGGCCGATGTGATTGCCGCGATACGCCAACTGGTGCTGATCGCCAATGACGATCTCATCGCAGGCATCCTGAACAGAAACGGGTTGGTGACGGGCCATGGCAATCGCTGGACGCGAGAGCGTGTCACCTCTTTGCGCTCACATCACCGCATGGCCGTCTTCAAGCCCGCCGGGGACGACATCGAACCGTGGCTCAATCTCAGCAAGGCCGCGCGGCTTCTCCATGTTGCGCCCAGAACGCTCAGGTTGGCGGCGCAAGCCGGTGAGATCGAGGCACTTCACCCTCTGCCGGACGGTCCTTGGATATTCAGCCGCACCGTTCTTTCCACATCACCAGCACGCGCGATCACCACGCGGGCACGGCAGAACCCAAAATACCCCACGGGATCGCATCCCGATCAGCAAAACCTCTTCTCTTCAACCACATAGACAGATGGGTGTTGTGATGCGTGCTTGTAGTGCTTGCGCCAGGCTTCGATCTTGTGCTTTTCGTCCGTCAACGATGTGAACCAGTTCAGATTCAGGCATTCGTCGCGCAACGACCCGTTGAACGATTCAATATGCGCATTGTCGGTAGGCGTTGCGGGCCGTGAGAAGTCCATCCTGACTTTGTGATGATACGCACACAGGTCCACGATCTGACCGGTGAACTCCGCGCCGTTATCGGCAAACAGGGAAGACGGCGCACCGCGCATACAAACAAGCCGGCTCAAAACGGACGCGACATCACCACCACGCAACCGCTCCCCAACCCCGATCGCCAGGGCTTCTCGCGTATAGACATCGATCACCGTGAGTATCCGGAACTTGCGTCCGTCGCTCAGCTGGTCGTGCACAAAGTCCAGACTCCACACCTCATTCGGCCGCATGGGCTTGTGGCGGGCTTGCCGATGTACTGCCATCTTCCGGCGCCGAGGCCGTTTGGACCGTAAAACAAGGCCCTCTTCGCGATACAGGCGATAGACAATATTACATCCCACCCGCCAGCCCTCCCGCTTCAAAAGCACATGCACCCGCCGATAGCGGTAACGGACCCTGACCGCCACGATCTCATGCATGCGCCGACGCAGTTCGGTCCGCGGATTGCGCGTCGACGCTCTGCGTTGATTTGTGCGGTGCTGGCGCATCAGCCTGCAGGCACGCCGCTGGCTGTAGCCGTGTGACGCGACGACATAGTCTACAACCTGTTTCATGAGCGACGGCCGGGGAATTTTTTTGAAAGCACGTCCTGCAGAACCGCTTTATCCAGACTGAGCTCCGCCACCAGCTTCTTCAGCCGCCCGTTCTCTTCGCTCACCTGCTTGAGCTCGCGAACCTGCTCGCTTTCCAAGCCCGTATATTGCTTCTTCCATCGGTAAAATGTCTGCTCCGATATCCCCATCTGACGGATCACATCGGCCACCGGTAAACCCAGCTCAGCCTGCTTCAACACCGCTACAATCTGTTCAACCGAAAATCTCTTGCGCTTCATGGCGAACCTCCTCCTGCCGGAAATCCGCCGAAAAACTAACATCCAGACTGGACCAATTCCCTAATGGCACCTCACCCGAGGAAACAGGTCATTGTTACAAATTTCGGCGGGTTCGCGGGCCTCTCCTATAACATGGGCGGCAGAGGCAAGATCGCCGTCGGCTATCGAGCCGACTTCTTCTTTTGGGGCGATAGACGGAGGAATCGCCACTCGTCATAACGAGTTCACCAAAGACCCGCGTCTGTTCGATTTGGGCGCCTTGAAAATCGATAGCGGATGTCCGCAACAGCACCAATGCTGGGATTTCCGCCATCGCTTGGGCCGCTAGCAGGGGCTGTTAGAGCCTTTGGCATGTTCCATCTAAGCATGCCTTCATAAGCTGATCTTTCAGATGCGGGAAATTCGTCCAAGCGAGGGCGCTGGGGGATGTCAGGGCTCTCCTCTCGGTGCGCACTAATCCTGGCAAACCGCCGAAAAATTCCAGCCCGGGACAAGCCGGCTTACAGCGGTACCGCGCAAGAATATAACATTCCCGCGTCCGCCAACGCGAATTCGCCCGCCAAAAGAAAATCTTCAGCTCCAATTCAAATTCCGCCCACTGCCATTCGTCTCCGTATGCGTACACTAACAAGGGTTCCCTCGAGGGCCAGACGCTGGCGGGGGCATGGGCGATATTTTCGACACCGAACACGGAAAAGGCCAGGCGCATCGGGCAGGCGCGCCCATGACTGCGGCCGAAATTGAAGCGTGGTTCGTGCGGGAAATTTTGCCACTTGAGGGCGCATTGATGCAATTCCTACAGCACAACTGGCGCAGCGAAGCCGATATCCCTGATTTGCGGCAAGACATCTACGAGCGCGTCTGTGAGGCCGCAAACGAACGAGTGCCCGACCATGCAAAGGCATTTCTGTTCAAAACTGCCCGAAATCTGCTGGTGGACCGAGCGCGCCGGATACAGGTCGTTCCGATAGACGTGACGAGCGATTTCGAAGCTCTGGGATTGGTGTCGGACAGCCCTAGCCCCGAGAGCAGTGTGATGGCGCGCGACGAACTACGTCGCTTGCAAGAAGCGCTGGACCGACTCCCACCCCGTTGCAGAGAAGCGGTCGTGTTGGCCCGCATCGAGGGGCTCAGCGGGAAAGAAATCGCCGCACGGATGGGCGTAAACGAATCAACGATTTCCATACACCTCGCCAACGGCATCCGCGCTCTTGTGAATGCCGTTTATGGCAGTCAATCGCGACCTGAAGGTAAAGCATGAGCGCCGGCCAGAATTCGTCTGACGCGACATCGCGAGCCATGCAAGTGGAGGCCGAAGCTGCCGAGTGGCTGCAGCGGCGGCAGTTTTGGAAATGGAGCGATGACGACCAGGCCCGTCTGGATGAATGGCTCGCCAAATCGGTGTCCAATCGTGTTGCCTATTGGCGGCTCAATGCTGGTCTCGAGCGCTCGGGGCGCCTCACCGCGCTGCGGCACGCCACCAAATTTGGCGCTCCTTCGGCGACGGACCAAAAGCGGACTCTCCCAATTCTCCGTATGGTCGCTGTTGGCATCGCGGCGGCAACCGTTGTGGCGATAACGACCATTCAGTTTTCTCCGCGACGTTCAGAGCAAATATATGAAACCCAGGTTGGCGGACGACAAACGATCGTTCTGACCGACGGATCGAAGATCGACCTCAACACCGGCACCAGCGTGAGCGTAAGCGGTCGCAGTGCAAATCTACTCCATGGCGAAGCCTTTTTTGATATCACGCATGATCCGCAGCGCCCCTTCGTCGTGACCGCAGGCAATCACAGGATTGTCGATCTCGGAACCAAGTTTGCCGTACGGGCAGCATCGAAAACTCTCGAAGTATCGCTCGTCGAAGGCAAAGCTAGAATCGACGCCCCAGGCGTACCTGCACAACGTCCTGAAATATTGCGACCCGGCGACGTTGCCGTTGCCACGTCTCACAGGATCACGGTCGTTCGCAAAACACAGCAAGATTTGGCCAATGATCTCGGTTGGCGCCGTGGCGTATTGGTTTTCCATCAGACCACGCTCGCAGCCGCCGCCGCTGAGTTCAATCGCTACAACCGCAAGAAACTCGTTATCGCCGACACTCGAGCAGCTGCGCTAGTGCTTGGTGCCACATTTCCAACCGACGATATCGGCGCTTTCGCCCGTACGGCGAAGAACGTGTTCGGTTTGCGCATCGAGGACCGAGGCGACGAAATCGTTATCTCGCACTAAGCACATCATCGGCTGGAGTCGGCCAGGGGGGTAAAATGCACAAAACCAAATTGCTCAGCACCGCAGCGGTCTTGAGTCTACTGATCGGTCATTCCGCCGACGCTGCTTCGTTCGATATACCTGCTGGTGACCTCACGTCCGCACTGGACGACTACATGAAGCAATCTGGCGTTTCTCTTATGTATTCCACCAGCGCGGTCAAAGGAGTGCACTCCCGCGGCATCAGAGGAGACATCGACTCCAATGACGCATTGTCGCGACTGCTTTCTGGAACAGGGTTCAGGATTCGGCGTGATGCATCAGGCGCGGTGGCGATTGTCCGAGGCACCCAGTCCAGCGATTTGCTACCGGACTTTTCGTTGCAATTGGCTCAGGCCAACCCCACGCCGCGCGCGGCCGTTGAGACGGTGACTGTCACTTCCTCGAAACTTGGTGGCGCAGATGTGCAGTCAATCCCCATCGCAATCACGGCATTGAGTCAGGAACAACTGACCTCGACACAAACTGCCGGCGGACCTGACCTCGTCAAGCAAGTGCCGAATCTCACGTTCACGAAGACGAATTTTACGGGCTACTCGATCCAAATTCGTGGCATCGGAACGCAAGCGATTTCTGTGACGACTGACCCTGCGGTCGCGGTGGCGTTTAATGACATTCCATTCATCCGCAACCACTTTTTCGAACAGGAGTTCTATGACGTCGCCAATGTCGAAGTTGTGCGTGGCCCGCAAGGCACGCTTTACGGACGCAACGCCACTGCTGGTGTCGTCAACCTGATATCGGCAAAGCCTACCGATCAATTTGAAGCACTGGCCTCTGCCGATATTGGCAACTATCAGAACCGCCGGTTCGAAGGCATGCTCAACCTTCCATTGGTGGATGACAGACTTGATTTACGTATAGCCGGAGAATGGACGAAGCGTAAGGGATACACCTACGATGAATCGCTAAACGAAGCCGTCGATGGTCGTGACCTGTGGTCCGGTCGTGTCACCTTAGGCTGGAAGCCGACAGAGGATGTGCAAACCTATCTCGTCTGGGAGCATTTCTCGGAAGACGATGATCGTGTGCGCTCGGCCAAGCAGCTCTGCAAAAAAGACCCTGGTCCAACATCGGTCGATGGGCTGCCTATATCATCGTTGCCGTTGGCTGGATCAAATTATAGAAGCGATATGCCGGCGTCGTTTACTCAGAATTTCGTGCAGACTTGGCTCAGCCAGGGTTGCCTTCCGACGTCGCTGTATTCTGCTGATGCATTTGAAACACCGAACGGTAGGGTTTATCCGTTCTACGGACTGGGCGCCTTCTTCTATGGTTATCCTATTCTGAATGACATCGACCCTTACGCAAACCAAACGCAGTCGCGCGATTTGAGGGTGATCCAGTCACTCATCCAGCCCCGTTATAAGGCAAAGAATGACACGCTCGAGCTGAGTACGGACTGGAAGGTAACACCTTCATTGACCCTAACGTCCCAGACGGGTTACGGCACCGACTTCTTGTATTCGACAGAGGACCTCAATCGATTCGATACCGCACAGGGCATTTTTAATAGCGGGATCGCAAATGATCCGGACTTGCGTGGTGCTGATCCTCTCGAACCCGACGGCAAGACCTATTGCGATCCTCAGCTTGGCTGCTCCCAGAGCATGGTGGGACAAGATTTATCCCAGGAGCATGCTTGGCAATTTTCCCAAGAATTCAGATTGGCTTCGAGTTTCACGGGGCCGTTGAATTTCAGCGCCGGTGCCAACTATATGCACTACGAGACTGTCGAAGACTACTATGTGTTCTTCAATCTCATCACTGCCGAGCTCCAGGGAATAAACGGCCAAGATGCGGGCCAATACACGCAGTGTAACAGCGGCACAAACTTTCTGACGCCGACCTTGATTTCGCCTGAGCCATTTCTTCTTGCAGTTCTGGGCCGTCCCGTGGCGTGGCCATCGCCTCTCGGCTGTAATGGCGTGACCATAGATGGGCGTCCTCCCGGCACCTATATCGACCCCAATCCTCTGAGCCAAATTGACGGGCTGGGACACAACTATTTCCGCAGCCAGAATCCCTATTTGCTGAATTCTTATGCGGGATTTGGAGAGATTTATTATCAGGTCACTCCTGAACTGAAACTCACCGGCGGATTGCGTTGGACGGACGATCAAAAGACCTTCTTGAATATTCCAAGCTGGGTGTTTGAAGCCGGCGGCGGCTATCCAGTCGAAAGTGTCGTCCATCAGGGATGGAAGGAGTGGACAGGCCGGTTTGTTGCCAACTGGTCGCCCAAGCTTGATTTTACGGATCAGACCCTGGTCTACGCGTCCTACGCACATGGTTACAAAGGCGGCGGAGCCAATCCGCCGGGTCCGATCACGGACTTTGCCAGTGGGCAATCAGCAATCGCTCATCCGCCCACATTCGCACCCGAATTTGTCAACGCCTATGAACTTGGAACGAAGAATACGCTGCTCGATGGCGGGGTCACCTTGAATGGCGACGTCTTCTACTACGACTACAAGGGTTATCAGATATCGCAGATTGTGGATCGCACATCTATCAATCTCAATTTCGATGCCAAGATCAAAGGCGCAGAAGTCGAAGCGACTTGGGAACCATTGCCCGGTCTCAGGTTCAATTTTGCGGGAGGGTATGAGGATACGTCCGTTGATAAAGGTCAATCTGCGATCGATTTGATGGACCGCACCGCAGGCCAGCCCGGCTGGATGGTCGTGAGACCTTATGTTGCCGAAACTTCAAACTGCATTCTTCCCGCTTACGTCATTCGCCAAATTCTTCAGGTAGATGTTGCGCCGAATCCGTTGGGTGGTGGCATCGCAAGCGCTTGTGACGCCGCTTATACGCCGGGTGGCGTTAGTGCGATCTTCGGAGGGGCTTCTGGAGATCAAGCAATCTTCCGGGCGATTGGCTTTGACCCATCAACTGCTCCCAACAATGGCGAAGGATTTGCGAAGGATCTCAGCGGCAACAAATTGCCCAATGCCCCTCCGTTCACATTGTCCTTGGGCGCGCAATACACGCTGCCGGTGAGCGTGAATTGGGCTGCTACCGCGCGAGCCGACGGTTATTGGCAGGGCAATTCCTTCGCTCGAATTTTCAATGACAAGCCCTACGACCAGATCCACGGATATACCAACTTGAACCTGGCATTGATCCTTACCAACCAGGATGGTTGGCAGGTGATGGGTTACCTCAAGAACGTGTTCAATACGACGGCCATAACCGGCGCGTTCCTGTTTTCCGACGATACGGCCCTTGCGACGAACGTGTTCGTCACTGATCCGCGTCTGTTCGGCGTGCGCGTAACAAAGAACTGGTAGGAGGGGGATATGAATGAGCTGATTATCAAGCAAGCAAACCAAATACGTATTCGGCGTGGATTGCTAGCGACAGTGTCCGCATTGGCGTTGTTTGGCTCCATGAGTCGTGCGAAATCTGCCGAGAGCGACCATCCGCCTGTTTGGATCGAATTGGGTGGACAGTTCGCACAGGAACAGGCCGGTCAAGAGGCCTATGTTCCTGCGTTCATTGCTGCGTCGCCGTTTGCCACGCCCGCGTCAGAGTTGGAGAAAAGTTCACGCGCCAGTTGGGATGGCACAGCCAGCTTTGCATTTGAGACCGACGATGGTTGGATTTTTTCAGCCGCCGTTCGGTACGGCAAAACAAGCCGTAAGAAAACGGCCAATCACCAGACAGCGCACGCGAGCCACTACTATAGTGGCAAGTACGTTGGCGGATACGATGCCTACCAGCTTTTCAGAGTAAAAGCATCTGAGAGCCACACCGTCCTGGATTTTCAGGCCGGCAAAGATGTAGGTCTTGGCAGCTTCGGAAATTCCACACTGAGCGCCGGCATACGCTTTGCGCAATTCAATGCCAGCACCAATGTTCAAGCCCAATCCCAGCCGACAAACATAAATGGCTACGGCTACTACCATGTCTTCAGGGCGCAGCTTGATGCGACGCGGCACTTTAGCGGCGTGGGCCCGGCACTTTCCTGGAATGCCTCCACGTCGTTGTTTGGGGATAGATCGGCCGGTGTTGCAGTGGATTGGGGAATAAACGGTGCCGTACTGTTTGGCCGCCAACGCGTAAACGAGGAGCATCAGACAACTGACAATTACAAGCACTATTTTAGGTACTTAAATATTGCGACAGCACATGGGGAAGCTTCACGCAATCGGAATGTCGTTGTTCCAAATCTGGGGGGCTTCGCTGGGCTTTCTTGGCGGGCGCCAAATGCCAAGGTTACGTTTGGCTATCGTGCTGATTTCTATTTTGGCGCGATGGATGGCGGGCTCGATACGCGGAAAACCTATGATCGGGGCTTTTTTGGCCCGTATGCGGCTGTGAGCATTGGTTTGGGAGGATAGGCCGTAACTTGCTCGATTTTTCTGGGGCGGCAGTGCGATCTGCCGCCCTTTTTATTTGCTGACCCCAAAAAGTAACCAACAATAATTCGAAGTTATGGCCGAACCAGAGAAACGAGAAGATCACATCGACCAAAACTTGCGTGAAGTATGTCGGTGTCAAAGTCACATTTGGCTATCGCCCGACTTTTTCCCCAACGGAAGGGACGGCGGAATCGATATGCGGAAATCCGAGGCTCTGGACTTTTTCGGGCCGCTCGCTTCTGTCTGATCGGTCTGGACGGGTAGCTCGGGGTGGGCTCACCTTGGGGCGGCGGAGAAATTAGCCCCCTTTTCGTAGCCTTATGCGTTGCTTCAATCGGCAACAATATAACACAGCATCGTTTCGGCTCCCGGCGGCTCTTGTTGTAATCTGCATGGCGAAAAATTTCTCGTCCTTGACCAAGAAAACGCTGCGTCGCCTGCGTCCCAATAGGTAGAGCCCAACAACAACCCTCAGAAAGCGGAAGCTGGTGGGGGATGAACGATACGTCGGATACCGATCGTGAGCACACTCCCGGCGTCCTTCCGTGCATGACGGACGGATCAGCGGACATGCGCGACTGGTTCCTGCGCGAGGTCCTGCCTTTGGAAGCGGCGCTGACACAGTATTTGCGGCACAACTGGCAGGATCGCGCCACGGTCCAGGATCTGCTGCAAGAAGTATATGTGCGGACTTACGAAGCCGCGCAAGATCGGCGTCCAGACTCTACCAAATCCTTCGTTTTCACTATCGCGCACAATCTTCTTGTCGATCGGGTTCGGCGCGAAAAAGTGATCCCTATCGAAGCCGTCGACAATCTCGAAGCACTTGGCGTTGCCGCTGAATCGCCCGATCCGGAAGCGCAGGCCACCGCACGTGATGAGTTGCGCCGTGTACAGGCGGCACTTGACCGGCTACCGCCGCGCGCGCGGCAGGCTTTTGTTTTTTTTCATGTTGAAGGCCTCACGCCGCGGGAAATTGCCAGTCGAATGGGCATTTCCGAAAAAACCGTCAGTTATCATCTCAACGAAGGCGTCAATTCTCTTGCCAACATTCTTTACGGTGCGGTGCCCGCAATCGGAGGAAAACTGTGAGCGGGCAGGGCGCGGACAAACTCTCCATCGATGGCGCAACGGCCGCGAGTACGCAAGCTGGCGAATGGCTGGTCACCAAATCCACCGCGACAGACTGGTCTGAGGAAGATGAGAAAACCTTTCGCGCGTGGCTCGAACGGTCGCCTGCTCACCGCCTTGCTTATTGGCGCCTGGAATTGGCTTGGCAAAGTGCGGGCCGGCTTTCGGCGTTGCGCCAGCCGATGCATCGCAGCTTGCTCCGCACAGAGCCCAGAACATCGAACTGGCTCTCGCGCATAGCGGCGATCTTCGGCGTACTTGCTGTTGCCGGTGCGAGCTATGCCTACCTACAGCGTGAACCCACGGCAAAAACCTACTCCACCGCGTTAGGTGAACATAAGACGCTTGCCTTGACCGATGGCTCGACCGTCGAGTTGACCACCGACACCACCATCCGCGTTGCGCTCGGTCGCAATCGTCATGTCTGGTTGGATCGCGGCGAAGCATTCTTCCGGGTGATCCATGACCCTGCGCATCCTTTTGTGATCCAGTCGGGCGGTCAGCGCATCATCGATCTCGGTACTGAATTCGCGGTACGACACACGGGTGATACGGTGAAAGTCGCGGTGTTGAGTGGCAAGGTACTTGTCGAGTCCGCTGCGAGCGATCCACACTACGAACCTGTTACGCTCACATCCGGCGAAGCTGCCGAGGCTAGCCTACAATCCATCCGCCGCATCGCCACGACACAAACCAAAATCAAGCAGGCATTGAGTTGGCGAGACGATATTTTGGTATTTGATAGCACACCGCTCGCGGAAGCTGCCGCTCAGTTCAACCGTTACAACAAGACGCAACTCGTCATCGCAGATAAGCGCATCGGAGAACTGAGAGTTGGCGGATCGTTCCCGACTACAGATGTCGAGTCCTTCGTGCGCGTTGCGCAACATATCCTGAAACTTCACTCCGAACGGCGCGGAGATAGCACCGTACTAACACGCTAACCGCGAAGGCACCACAACTACCAAGAGGGGGCAGCATTGCAGCTATATTCAAAGACACTTCTAGCCACAGCGGCTATTGCGGCGCTCTGCATAGGTGTGGCGAAAGCAGCCGATTTCAATATCCCGGCAGGAGATCTCAAAGCCGCGCTCGATGCTTACGCTCGTCAGTCCGGCGTGCCAGTGCTGTTTTCAACAGACTTGGTGCGCGGCTACCGATCTAAAGGTGTGCGTGGAGACTACGCTCCCGAAGAAGCGCTCACGCAGATATTATCTGGCACCGGGCTTTCTACCTATCGGGACACCGACGGTTCGGTTGGCATCAGCCACCAAGGCAGCGAAAACCGGGCAGGAGAGAACATCAACCTCACTCTCGCCCAAGCTGCGCCCACGAAGGCTGCGGTAGAAACAGTCACGGTAACCTCGTCTAAGCTCGGCGGCGCGGATGTTCAATCAATTCCAATCGCCATCACAGCATTAAGCCAGGAGCAACTCACCGCCACACAGACCGCCGGTGGCCCGGACCTGATAAAGCAGGTCCCGAATATGACTTTCACGAAAACCAACTTCAGCGGTTATAGCATTCAACTTCGTGGGATCGGCACGCAGGCCATTTCAGTCACTACCGACCCTGCCGTCGCTGTGGCTTTCAATGATACGCCGTTCATTCGCAATCATTTCTTCGAGCAGGAATTTTATGACACCGCGCAAGTTGAGGTGCTCCGTGGTCCGCAGGGTACGCTCTACGGACGTAACGCAACGGCAGGTGTGGTCAATCTGATTTCTGCCAAACCGACAGATCAATTTGAAGCTATGGCCTCGGCCGATATCGGAAATTATCATAACCGCCGCTTTGAAGGCATGATCAATATCCCCATCGTGGACGATCGGTTTGACCTCCGTATCGCCGGCGAATGGACCAAACGACAGGGCTACTCATTCAATGATGCAACCAGTGATCGTATCGATGGACGCGACCTTTGGTCAGGTCGTGTCACGTTAGGTCTAAAGCCGATAGAGAAGCTTCAGGTTGATTTTGTATGGGAACATTTCTCGGAAAACGACGATCGACTGAGAAGCTCCAAACAACTTTGTAAAACGGATCATGGCCCCGGCGAGGTCGATGGAGTGCCCAAACCTGTTGGGCCGGCACCGTACGGTGGTCAGTATCCGGGCGACTACTTGGGACAAGGGTGCTTGCCAACGTCCCTCTATTCACCGGACGCGTTTCAAGCGCCTCTCGGCTACACGCTGCCATACATTCTGGGTCTAATTGCAGAAGGCAACGGAAATGACATGAACCCATATGCCAGCGAAACGCAGTCGCGAAATCTTCGCGTAATCAATTCCGGTCTCAATCCTGAATACAAGGCCAAGAACGATACAATCGAACTCAATGCCGACTATGATCTCACACCAAGTCTGAAATTTATATCCCAAACGGGTTACAACGATGACTTCTTGTGGTCGGCCGAGGACTATAATCGCTACGGCGCAGCTCCGGGACTCTTTCCATATCATGGTGATGGAGTTCATCCAGACTCTCGTGGAACGCTCCCGGATCCCAATGGGCTTGGCATTTCCACCGGTGGCAGCGGTAGTGTTTGTGTGGCTGGGACAGTTAGCTGTATTCCGGATGGAATACTCTGTGATCCGCAGGTCGGATGTTCAGACAAGCTGATAGTGGAAGATTTGTCCACGGAACGTGCGTGGCAACTCAATCAAGAATTCCGTCTGGCGTCGAATTTTTCAGGGCCTTTGAATTTTAGCGTTGGGGCCAACTATTTGCACTATGAGACGACAGAAAAATACTATGTCTTCAGCAACGTATTCACCGACATAGACGGCGCTTTCCATCCAGGCCTCTTTGACTCGAATACCAACAATCCGTTGCCATATGGCTTTCAGTTCAACGATCCCTCAGCTCCAGTAAACGTCGCTGACGGCTATGTCGATCCCAATCCGTTGGCCAGCCTAAACGATAACGGTCACAATTATTTCTTGAGCAAAAATCCCTATGTGCTCAATTCTTATGCTGCATTTGGCGAAGCCAATTACAATCTGACTGACGAGTTGAAGCTGACCGCGGGTTTACGGTGGACAGGCGATCGCAAACATTTTCTCGATGTTCCCAGTTGGTTGATTGATAGCGGCTGGGGTTATCCCGTTGCAAAAGTCGTCGATCAGTCTTGGGGGGAATTGACGGGGCGGGCCGTCGCCAACTGGACGCCGAAGCTCGATTTCACCGATCAAACACTCATCTACGGATCCTATTCGCATGGATATAAAGCTGGCGGCGCCAATCCCCCCGGCGCCCTCTTCAGCTCGTTCTTTAGCCCCGTTGGATCGGGGCAGGCCAGCACTCCGACCGCCGGCAGCAGCGTAGAGCCGGTCCATCCGCTGACCTTCAAACCCGAGTTTATTGATGCATTCGAAGTTGGAACAAAGAACACATTGCTCGACGGTGCGCTGACCCTGAATGGCGATGTGTTTTATTACAACTATGAGAACTATCAGATTTCACAGATTGTAGATCGAACCGCAATCAATTTGAATTTCGATGCGCATGCTAAGGGCGCAGAACTCGAAGCAACCTACGAACCTTTGCCAGGCTTACGTTTCAACTTCTCTGGTGGGTGGGAAGAAGCCACCGTCGCGAAGGGGCAAAGCGCAATTGACTTGATGGATCGCACGGCGGGGCACGCTGGTTGGTACGTCGTCAAGCCTTTTGTGAATGAAGCCTCCAATTGCATCCTTCCGGACTACGTCGTGAGATATATAACGGAGTCAGTCTCGGGAGCAGTTGGGGCCACCGGCGTGAGCGACTGCGCGATGGCATACATTCTCAATCGCGATCCATTCACCCAACTGGCTTATGTACCAAATCCGACCACGACTCTAACCGGCGGCCCGCCCGTAAATGACAACGGTCCGCTTGTTGGCTATCCAGGTTTTGATCCTTCGACGGCGCCGAATGACGGACAGGGGTTCGCAAAAAATATTGGTGGTGACAAACTGCCCAACGCCCCGCCGTTCACCGTGTCATTCGGTGCTCAATATACAGTCCCACTTACTACCGATTGGGCTGGCACATTGCGGGGCGATTTCTATTGGCAATCGTCATCCTGGTGGCGTGTGTTCAATGACCTCGCCTACGATCGGCTACGTGGTTATGACACCGTCAACCTCACACTCATTTTAACAAGCCAGAACGGTTGGCAGGTAATGCTCTATGACAAAAACGTGTTCAACACGACAGCCATAACCGGGGCATTCCTCAACAGCGACGACAGCGGGTTGACCACCAATATCTTCCTGACCGATCCGAAGCTGATCGGTATCCGTGTCACGAAGAACTGGTGAGGGGGACAACATGCAAGAATTGATAAGCAAAAGCTCTGCTGGTGGTGTCGTTCGTTGGAGGCTGCTTGCGGGCACGTCTACGATCGCACTCATGATACACGTCTCGTCGGTGACGATAGCCCGTGCGGATGATATGGATCGCCCTCAGGTTTGGATAGAATTGGGCGGCCAAGCCGATCGGATGGGCAATAATGCTGAGTTGTTTACGCCACCCTTCCTAGCGAATACGCCGGACGCTGATCTGTCTCCTATGATCAAGGCTGAAAAGCCATCGCCCTATAGTCTTGGTTTAGAGGGTAAGATTAGTTTCTCGCCCGAGCATTCCGATTGGGTGTTTTCAGCGTCCGCCATCTATGGACGAGCAAGGGCGAGCAAACATAACCATCAACAAACTCCGCTTCCTTACGTCAAGCAATTTGCTGCCGGTTCGATTCTCCCGCAGCCGGCTGCGGAACAATTCGGAGATGGGCAAAGCGATCTCAGGGAAACGCACTTCGTGCTGGATTTCCAGGCCGGAAAAGACGTCGGTATCGGCCTTTTTGGATCCCACGGAAGTTCGATCGTCAGCGCTGGCGTGAGATTTGCCCAATTCACCGAAAGCGCTTCCATCACTCTTAATGCGCGACCCTACAACAAGGTCGGAGCGGTCCATACGAAATATGTATCATTCTACCAGTCTTCTCCTGTTCCCCATTATGTTCCGATCGGTTTCAGAAATGTAGATCTGTTTCGCCGCACTTATGCTGCCACGGCGCAAATTCATCGCAATTCGCACGCCATTGGCCCATCCGTATCCTGGAGTGCTTCGGTGCCAGTTATCGGAGAGGAAAAGGATATGACCATCAACCTCGATTGGGGTGCAAATGTTGCTGTATTGTTTGGCCGGCAACGCACTACGGTGCACCACAAGACGAGCGGTCATCACTACAGCAAAACGGGTCTGATCTTTGTTAGCACCCAAGTTCATACCGGAGGATATACGCGTCCGCCCGCGGCGCGCTCCAATTCGCGCGAAGTTACGATTCCGAATGTCGGCGGCTTTGCCGGGATGTCATTGAAGTTCCCTAACGCCCAAGTCAGCATAGGCTATCGAGCAGATGTATTCTTTGGAGCGATCGATGGGGGTATCGATAGCCCGAAATCGCAAAATCGGAGCTTCTACGGCCCATTCGCGACAGTTAGCATTGGCTTCCGTAATGGGCCGTGAAGAGTCAAGGCTCTGTCCTGTTCTCTCGCCGCCGGTATCAGGCTTCCGTACGTGGTCGGTCTTTGCCGCCACATGATGCGATAGGAGGAAGTCGAGAGCCTATCTGGAACGACGTGCTAATTCGTTGAGGACGGCACACCCGATGCTACGGCTTCACCGGCTTCGCGCTCCCGGCGACGGGAGAGGGACGGGCAACAGACTCCGTGGCTTGCCCGATGGCTTATGCGGTTACGAGCTCCTCTTTGCCGAAGCGGAAGTCGGTGCCGTTGACCCACATGCGATGCAGCACCGCGATCTCCTTACGCAGCACATCGCGCGCCCTGAGCATCGTCTCGCCCAGAGGTTCGAGCACCGGATGGCCGGCGGTGAGCTCGCGAACGCGAGCGGCAAAGCGCGGCCCGGTG
>Ga0207649_10000308_pt1 | contig 37444 bp, 29 predicted proteins | sample KBSC43metaG_FD_184317 | JGI IMG/M metagenome (GOLD analysis project Ga0207649, IMG submission 184317) | Corn rhizosphere microbial communities from Kellogg Biological Station, Michigan, USA - KBS C4-3 metaG (SPAdes) (version 2) | ecosystem: Host-associated > Plants > Roots > Rhizosphere > Soil ... | reverse complement strand
TGCCCTACTTCCAGGCCGGCCGCGAGGGCCGCTCGCAAAAAGTCCTCGCCGGTCTCTCGCCGACGACCGAGGAGGCGCTGGTCGGGGGCATGGGCTCGCTGATCTCGCGGCGCATCTTCGCCGATCGCACCGAGGAGCTGGAAGCGCTCCTGCCGGACCTGGTCGAGTTCACGCTAACGCCTTACCTCGGCAGCTCCGAAGCGGCCAAGATCGCCCGCGCCTCCTAGTCCGGCGTCCCTCCGGCGTCCCTCCGGCGCCGCAACCTCCCCCGCGAGTTTTCTCGAAGACTTGCGCTTAACGCTATGGCGTCCTACGGTGTAGGAAGCGAACATACGTTCGTATGGAGATCGCCTGCGTCATCGACGAACGACTGGCGACTCCGCCGCGCCCGGATCGTGCCGGGGGGCCTCGGTCCGGGCGCGCCGATCTTCCCGACCCGGTCGAGGCTGCGGAGCTGGGCGAGGAGATGGTGCGGTCGCTGGAGTCGATCGGCGCCGCGGTCGAGTCGGAGCGAGCGGGGGAGGCCTTCTTCGCGCTCGACGGACTGCGCGGCCTCTACGGCGGCTCCAGCGCCGGCGTCCTGAGGGCGGCACGGCGGGCGGTGGGCGAGGGGATTTCGCTGGCCGCCGGTCGCACCCGCTTCGCTGCCTTCCTCGCCGCCGGTGACTGGCCGCGGCCGGTGCCGGTGCCGGCGCTGCAGCCGCTGTTGCGCGAGCCGGCGCGCGAGGCCGAGGAGCTGGTCGAGTCCCTCCGTCGCCTCGGGATCGAGACGGTGGAGGCGTTCGCCCGCCTCTCCGCCGATCAGGTCGCCGACCGCTTCGGCCCGCTCGGCCTCGAGGCGCTGCGGCTCTGCCGCGGCGAGGAGGATCCGCTACGGCCGCGGACCCCGCACGAGGTGATCAGCGAGGAGATCGAGCTGCCGGAAGGGATCGCCGGCCGCCAGCTCGACCGCGCCCTCGAGCTCCTCGTCGACCGCCTGCTGGCGGTACCCCAGCGGCGGGGCCGGACCCTGCTCGGGCTGCGGCTGGGGGCGCGGCTGGCGGCCGGCGGAAGCTGGAGCGTCGAGCAGGGCCTCGGCCGCCCCAGCGCCTCGGCGAAGGTGCTGCGCAACGTCCTCGCCCCCCGTCTCGAGGAGCTGCCGGGGCCGGCAAGCGCGCTGCGGCTGCGGGCGGTCGGCCTCGGCCCGCCCGCCCGCGACCAGCTCGAGCTCTCCGTCGGCGGCTCGGAGCCGCGCCGCCGCCGCCTCGGCGCCGCGGTGCGGGAGGTGCGGGCGGTCCAGGGCGCCGAGGCGCTGCTGAAGATCCTTCCCGTCGACAGCGCCTCGAGGGTGCCCGAGCGCTGGGCGATGCTCACCCCTTACCCCGAGCTCTGATGCCGGGCCTCCGCCGTCTCTACGCCCCCCAGCGGGTGGCGGTCCGGACCGACCCCGGCGGTGCCCCGAGCACAGTCGACGGCCAGCGGGTGGAGTCGGTGCGCGAGGAGTGGCTGGTCGAGGACCGCTGGTGGACGCCGAAGCCGCTGCAGCGCCACTACTTCGAGCTGGCGCTCGGCGACGGCCGCGCCCTCACCGTCTTCCGCACCGCCCGCGCCCAGCGCTGGTACCGGCAGCGGGCCTGAGGCGAGGGGTGGCTGTCCATGTACGTCGAGCTGCACGCCCACTCCGCCTTCTCCTTCCTCGATGGCGCCTCGACCCCGATGGAGCTGGCCGCCGCCGCGGCCGCCCAGGGCTACCCCGCCTTCGCCCTCACCGACCACGACGGCCTCTGGGGCTCGATGGAGTTCGCCCACGCGTGTAGGGGGTTCGGTATCCGGGGGATCACCGGGACGGAGTTGACGGTGCGCCTCGGGCCGGCGGGTCCTGTCTCCGATACGGCCCCCCCGCAAAAAGGCGGGGGTCCCGCATCGTCGCCACCCACCGGCAGGGACGTGCACATCACTCTGCTGGTCGAAAGTGCGGTCGGATATCGGAATTTGTGTCGTTTGCTGACCGCGTCCCATTCGCACACCAGGGACAACACGGGGAGAACCTCGATGCAGCCTTGGGCGACTCTCGAGCAGGTGGAGGAGCATGCGGAGGGGTTGGTCTGCCTCTCCGGTTGCGCCCGCGACGGGGCGGCCGCCGGGGCCTTCGAGCGCGGCGACACCGCGGCCGGGGAGCGGATCGCCCGACGCCTCCTCGCCGCCTTCGGGCGCGACCGCTTCCGGGTCGAGCTGCAGCGTCCCTACTGGCGCCACGACCGTGCCCGCAACCGCTGGTTGGCGCTGCTCGCCGAGCGCCTCGACGTCCCCTGCGTCGCCACCGGCAACGTCCACGCTCACGACCGCCGCCGCTCGCCGCTGCAGGACGCCCTCGTCGCGATCGGCCGCTGCGAGACGCTGGAGGAGTCCGAGCCCTACCGCCGCGGGAACTCCACCTCCGCCCTCACCTCGCCCGCCGCGATGGCCGCCCGCTTCGCCGAATACCCGGCGGCGGTCGCCGAGACCGGGCGGATCGCCGAGCGGCTGCGCTTCGACCTCACCGAGCAGCTCGGCTACCGCTACCCCGGCAGCGAGGACCCCGGCGCCGACGCCGAGCTGGCCCGCCTCTGCAACCACCACCTCGGCGAGCGCTACGCCGGCAACTCCCGCCTGCTGGAGGCGCAGTGGCGGCTGGAGGAGGAGCTGGCGACGATCCGCAAGCTCGGCCTCTCCGGCTTCTTCCTCCTCCACCGCGACCTGCTGGAGCTGGCGCGCGAGGTCGCCGCCGAGGTGCGCGGCAAAGAGTCAGCGCGATTCGGGTTGCCTCCAGGACGCGGAAGGGGCTCCAGCGTCAGCTCGATCGTCTGCTACCTGACCGGCCTCTCCCACGTCGACCCGGTCGAGGCAGACCTCTTCTCCGGCCGCTTCCTCAACGAGGAAACGACCTCGATGCCGGACATCGACCTCGACTTCCCGCGCGACATCCGCGAGGTCCTGATCCCGCGGGTGCACGAGCGCTACGGCCGCGAGCACTCCGCCCTCGCCGCCGCCTTCCCGACCTACCGGCCGAAGGGCGCCGTCCGCGACCTCGGCAAGGCGCTGGGCCTGTCGCCGGCGGAGATCGACCGGGTGGCGAAGACGGTCGGCTTCCACGAGCGGACCGCGGCCGAGATCGAGCGCGACCTCGTCGCCGCCCTCGGTCCCGGGCGCGCAAAGGAGCCGCGCTGGCGGGTCCTGCTGCAGCTGGCCGACGAGATCATGGGGCTGCCGCGCCACTCCTCCCAGCACCCGGGCGGGATGGTGATCTCGACCCGCCCGCTCGTCGACGTCTGCCCGGTGGTGCCGGCGGCGATGGCGGGGCGGCAGACGGTGCAGTGGGACAAGGACTCCTGCGCCGACGCCGGCTTCCTCAAGATCGACCTGCTGGGGCTGGGGATGCTCTCGGCGGTCGAGCGCTGCGTCGAGGAGATCGGCCGCGCCCGCGGCGAGCGCCTCGACCTCTCGCGGATCCCGCTCGACGACGAGCAGACCTTCGAATCGATCCGCGCCGCCGACACCACCGGCGTCTTCCAGATCGAGAGCCGGGCGCAGATGGGGATGCTGCCGCGGACCCAGCCGCGCGACCTCGACGACGTCGTCGTGCAGGTGGCGCTGGTGCGGCCGGGCCCGATCCAGGGCGGCGCCATCCACCCCTATATAGAGAGGCGCAAGGCGCTGCGCGAGGATCCGGAGTTCAAGATCCCCTACGAGCACCCGCTGCTGGAGCCGGTGCTGGAGGAGACGCTGGGAACGATCGTCTTCCAGGAGCAGGTGATCGAGGTGGCGATGGCGCTCTCCGGTTTTTCCTCCTCCGAAGCGGAGGGGCTGCGGCGGGCGATGAGCCGCAAGCGCTCCGAGGCGGCGATCGAAGAGCACCGCCGCCGTTTCCTCGCCGGCGCCGCCGGCAACGGCGTCTCCGAGGAGATCGCCGAACGGGTCTGGAACCAGATCAAGGGCTTCTCGGGCTTCGGCTTCCCGAAGGCCCACTCGGCCGCCTTCGGCTTGCTCGCCTACCAGTCGGCCTGGCTGCGGATCCACTACGGGCCGGAGTTCCTCTGCTCGCTGCTGAACGAGCAGCCGATGGGGTTCTACCCGCCGGACTCGCTGGTCCACGAGGCGCAGCGGCGGGGGATCAGGGTGGCGCCGCCGTGCGCCAACCGCAGCCGGGTCCTCTGCCACGTCGAGTCGCCGCGCACAGAGGACGACGCCCGCGGCGGGCTGGTGGTGCGGGTCGGCCTCGGCTACGTCAAGGGGGCGAAGAAGGAGGAGATGGAGGCGCTGGTCTCAGAGCGCGAGCGTTCCGGCCCCTACGAAGGGATCGCCGAGCTCGCCTCCCGCTCCGGCGTCAGCCTGCCGAGCCTCGAGAAGCTCGCCTGGGCCGGGGCGCTGGACGGCGTCCCGGTCGGCCCCGGGGAGGGCGATCGCCGTCAGGCGCTGTGGCGGGTCGGGGTCACCGGCGCCGGCCAGATGCACGGCAACGGCACCCAGCTGGCGCTGCCGATGGAGCCGCCCGAGCCGCCGCAGCTGGAGCCGCTGGGGGAGTGGGGGAGGCTCGGCGCCGACTACCGCTCGACCGGGATGAGCGTCGACAGGCACCCGCTGAAGCTGCTGCGCCCCCGCCTCGACCCGAAGCTGGTCCGCAGCGCCGACCTCGAGCGGATCGAGCACGGTACGACGGTCGAGATCGCCGGCATGGTCACCGCCCGCCAGCGCCCCGAGACCGCCAAAGGGGTCACCTTCCTCCTGCTCGAGGACGAGCGCGGCTCGGTCAACCTCGTCGTCCCGCCCCCCGTCTACGAGCGCCATCGCCCGCTCGTCCGCACCGCGCCCCTGCTCCGCGCCCGCGGCCGTCTCGAGCGCCGCGAAGGCACCGTCAACGTCGTCGTCAGCGACCTGGCGCCGCTGCGGTGGCGGCAACCTGAGCCGGAGCGAAGTCCTGCCCCCACAGAACCGCATGCAGCTGTCGCAGGCATTCTTCGAGCAGCCGAGCGTCACCCTTGGCGCTGAGTCCTTCCCCCGGCCCGTCGAGGATGGAGTCGACCCAGTCGGTGCCCTCTCCGCAGGCGACGCTGTCGATCTTCGAGGCCGGCGCCGGGCGGCTGACCACGACGCCGTCGGGTCCGACCTCCGCCCAGACCCTCGCCCCCGCGTCGCCGCTGCCGGGGCTGGGGGCGATCTCCAGCTCGAGCCCCTTGCCGCGGTGATCCGGAAGCGAGACCAGCGGCAGGACCGTGCGGATCAGCCCCGCCACCTCCTGCGAGGTGAGGCCCGGGGTTCCGTCGGGGACGACGTGGCGCCGGCGCCAGCGGCCGATCCCGGCGACCAGCCCCATCGCCCGCCGGGACTTCTCGGTCAGCGCGAAGCGGCGGTAGCGGGTGCCTTCGGTTGTCTCCTCGATGAACCCCGCGATCGCGAAGAGGCTGGCCCGGCGGCTGACCTGGTGGAAGCTGAGGCCGTGATCGCCGCGGCTGAGCTCGGTCAGCGAGCGCGAGCCCTGCTCCAGGTCTTTCATCATGCCCGACTCCCAGAGGTCCGCCACGAGCGCGAAGGAGCCCCATTCGTGGGCGCCGATCTCGCCGCTCGGCAGCCGGCCCAGAGATGCGTCCGCGTAGGCGTCGATCAGGTCGGCGAGCTCACGGCCGGAGGGCACCGTCAACCGGTGCACCACCTTCGAGGGGACGCCCGGCTCCTCTTCGCGCTCGACCATCGCCAGCGCGGCCAGCTTCGCCGAGTAGCGGTAGATCGTCCGCGGCGCGTAGCCGGGAACCCGCTCGGTCAGCTCCTTGGTCCGCAGCGGGCCGTCGCGCAGCGCCATCATGATCGAGCCGCTGGCCCCCGCGCCCAGAAGCCGCAGCACCCCACCGATCGTCAAGTCCGAGTCCCGAACCGTCATTCCCCGCGCCCATTTTAGTTTTGCCCGCTTTTGACCCCGACTGGTCGGGCGAGAATAGACGGGGTTTTTCCCTGCTTAGATGCTCAAAGAGTGACTCTGTGATCGGGTGACATCTGTCACTCGCGGAGCACATTGCTAGGTTCGGCCTGCATGAACATCACCGAGAACGACAACACCCGCTGGCTTGCCCTCTACGTCCTCTGCGCGGGGATGCTGATGATCGTCCTCGACGCGACGATCGTCAACGTCGCCCTGCCCTCGATCCAGGGAGACCTCGGCTTCTCCCAGGGCAAGCTCGCCTGGGTGATCAACGCCTACATGATCCCCTTCGGCGGGCTGCTGCTGCTGGCGGGCCGGATGGGCGATCTGCTCGGCCAGCGCCGCGTCTTCCTCGTCGGCCTGGCGATCTTCACCACCGCCTCGCTGGTCTGCGCGCTCTCGCAGAGCCAGGAGATGCTGATCGGTGCCCGCTTCGTCCAGGGGATCGGCGGCGCGATGTCCTCGGCGGTGATCCTGGGGATGATCGTGACGATGTTCCCGCAGCCGGCCGCGCAGGCGAAAGCGATCGGCGTCTACGGCTTCGTCGCCTCGGCCGGCGGTTCGATCGGGCTGCTGCTCGGCGGCGTCCTCACCGACGCGATCAGCTGGCACTGGATCTTCCTCATCAACCTGCCGATCGGGATTGCCGTCGCCTACCTGGCGAAACGGCTCGTCGCCAACCCGGACGGGATCGGGCTCAGCGCCGGCGCCGACTTCCCCGGGGCGCTGCTGCTGACCAGCTCGCTGATGCTCGGCGTGTTCACGATCCTGCAGATCGAAGACTGGGGCTGGGGCGACAGCCGCACCCTCGTCCTCAGCGCTGTCTCGGCGATCCTGCTGGCGCTCTTCATCTTCCGCCAGTCGCGGATCGCCACCCCGCTGATGCCGCTGCGGTTGTTCCGCTCGCGCAACGTCGCCGGCGCCAACGTCCTCCAGGCGCTGCTCGTCGCCGGCATGTTCGGGATGTTCTTCCTCGGCGCCCTCTACCTGCAGAAGGTCCTCGACTACAGCCCGCTCCAGGTCGGCTTCGCCTTCCTGCCGACGACGATCGTGATGGGCGGGCTCTCGCTCGGCTTCTCGGAAAAGCTGATCATGCGCTTCGGCCCGCGGACGACCTTGATCCCCGGCGTCTGCCTGGTAGTCGTCGCCCTCCTCCTCTTCGCCCGCACCCCGGTCGAAGGCGACTACCTGACCGACCTGCTGCCGCCGTTCCTGCTGATCGGCATCGGCGTCGGCACCTCGTTCCCGGCGATCATGACCCTGGCGATGTCCGGGGCGACGCCCGAGGACGCCGGCCTGGCCTCCGGGCTCGTCAACACCAGCATGCAGGTGGGCGGCTCGATCGGGCTGGCGGTCCTGGCGACCCTCTCGAGCGAGCGGACCAGCTCGCTGCTCGCCGATGGCGAGGGGCAGCTGCAGGCCCTCAACTCCGGCTACCACGTCGCTTACCTGATCGGCGCCGGCCTGGCTGCGGTCGCGGTCGCGATCGCCGTCTTCGTGCTGCGGGCGCCGGCGCCCGGCGCGATGCCCGTCCCGCAGGAGGGCGAGCCGGAGCAGGCCGAAGGCGAACCCGAGCCGGCCTACTCCGAGGCGCACTAGCCGAATAGTCAGCAAGGCTTAAGGCCGGCCGAGGGCGGCCGATGAGGTAGATGTGCGCCAGTCTCCACGCCCCTCCCTGACGATGCCGGCCTTCGCCGAAGCGCCGGACGAGCGGGCGCGGATGGGCCGGGTCTCGGGAGTGCTCTGGATCCTGGCGGCGCTGATCGGGATCGCCGGCTGCTATCTCCCCGGCGCCGACCACGCCCCGATGGGCTGGATCTTCGCGCTAGGTGGCGGCATTCTCCTTTATGGCGTCGCCTCGGCCTGCGGCTGGCTCGCCTGGGACAAGGCCTCGATGCGCACGCTCGGGATCGGGATGATCGTGACGATCCCCGTCGTCGGGCTGGCGATCTTCCTCACCGGCGGCGCCGAGAGCTTCGTCCAGCCGCTCTTCGTGCCCCTGCTCCTCTATGCCGCCTTCTTCTTTCCGACCCGCTGGGCGTGGCCGCTCTCGATCGAGTTGATCCTGGTCGCGGGGACGCCGCTGCTGTACGACGCCGGCGCGGTCGACGACGCATTCGTCCCCCGCTACCTCGCCCTCGTTGCCGGCTTCCTCTCCGCGACCTGGGTGCTGGTCGGGCTGCGGAAGCGGCTGCTCGAGGCAGAGCTGCACCAGCGCGACATCGCCTACCGCGACGCCCTCACCGGGGTCGCCAACCGGCGCCAGTTCGACCTCATCCTGCAGAACGAGCTGGCCCGCAGGGTCCAGCTGGCCGGCCGCCGCGAGGCCGACACCAGCCCGCTGGCGCTGCTCGTCTTCGACCTGGACCGCTTCAAGCAGATCAACGACAACCACGGCCACCCGGTCGGCGACGCCGTCCTCCGCCAGGTCGCCGAACGCGCCCAGTCGATCCTCCGCTCCTCCGACACCCTGGCGCGGATCGGCGGCGACGAGTTCGCCGTCATCGCCCCCGGCGCCCACGGCGAGGGGGCGCGGCTGATGGCCGAGGCGGTCTGCAGCGCCATCAGCACCCATTACTCAGACTCCGGCACCCCCGCCCCCAGCGCCTCGGGCGGCTGGGCGGTCTTCCCGGACGACGGCGAGAGCTTCGAGGCGCTGGTCCGCGCCGCCGACGCGCGGATGCTGCGGAGCAAGCGCGGCGAAGAGCGCCCGCCGATCCCCGTGGTCTAGCGCTGCTCGAGCGAGGCGGACTCGAGCACGCCGAGGATCTGCGTCACCCGGCAGACGAGCAGCCGCTCCTCGTCGACTTCGACCCAGGCGCCGGCGCTGGAGGGGAAGACGACGTGGTCGCCGGGCTGGACCGGCATCTCGACCCCGGCGCCGGCCCACCAGTCGAGGCCCGGGCCCACGGCGAGGACGATCCCCTGCTCGGGCGGCGGCTCATGCGTGCCCGGCGGCACCACCAGCCCCGAGCGCCGCACCCGGTCCTGGTCCAGCTCCTTGATCACGATCTGGTCGAACAGCGGCCGCAGCTGGTGGCGGACCGACTCGGTCGGGTCGGGTCGTTGCGCGGTGCCCATGGGTCTAAGTCTTTCGCATCCGGGGGACTAGGATCGGACGATGCCGCCGCAGGAGAAGAAGCCCGTCAACTGGCGCGCCTGGCTGGTCGGCGTCCTCAGCGTCCTCGTCCTCGTCGTCGCCCTCCAGAACTCGCAGGAGGTCAGCGTCGACGTCCTCACGGCCAGCTTCAAGGCCCCCCTCATCGTCGTCATCCTGCTCGCCGTCGGCGTCGGGATCCTGATCGGCTACATCGCCCCGCTGGTGCGGCGGCACCGGCGCGAGGAGCGGCAGCACATCGCTTGATTCTTTAAGCTTTCTTGCGCAATAGCGGCGGAGCAGCAAGGGAGAGGTAGATGAGCGTTCTTCAGGAGGAGATTCCGCAGGACTGGTACGCGACGGCGTTCACCGGGATGAGCGCCGAGATGGCCTGGACCGAGCGGACCGAGCAGGAAATCAAGCGGGCACTGACGATGCTGCGCCCGCAGGGCGGCGAGCGCATCCTCGACCTCGCTTGCGGCACCGGCCGCCACTCGCTCGAGCTGGTCCGCCAGGGCTTCTCCGTCGTCGGCGTCGAGATCGGCGAGGAACTCGTGGGGATCGCCAAGAAGGACGCCGCCGACCAGGGCCTCGAGGCCGAGTTCATCCAGGCCGACCTGCGTGAGCTCGACTTCGAGGAGGAGTTCGACATCGTCCTCAACCTCAACGACGGGGCGGTCGGCTACTTCGAGACCGACGAGGAGAACCACCGCACCTTCGAGGTCATCTCCCGCGCCCTCAAATCAGGCGGCCAAAATCTCATCCAGGTCCCCAACGTCCTCTACGCCCGCGCCCGCCTCCCCCAGCGCTCCTGGATCCCCAGCTCCTCCATGGTCGAATTAGTCGAGCACCGCTGGAACAAGAAGGACCGCCTCATGGAAGGCGCAATGATCCCCCTCAAATTCGGCCAGCCCCTAGAGAACCTAGACAAACGGATCGAATTCCGCCAGCGCCTCTACGAAGTAGACGAGCTCCGCAACATATACACCTCCGTAGGCATGACCCTAGACCGAGTCTTCCACGGCAACGGCCGCCCCAAGGATCCCACCGAGGCCCAGTTCGAGATCTTCGCCTCGGCGCGGAAGTAGGGTTTCCAGTCTCTTGTATCGGTTTCCTGGAGCGCACGGGACCGTGGACGCGCGGATGCGCCGAGCCAGTTTGCAGCATCTTTAGAGCGCTTCAACCAGGGTGTCCAGTGGCATCTCACTCCTTTCTTGATTGCTGAGAAATGCGCAGGTAGTCCTTTTCGCGCATATAGCCAATCAAGGAGGAAACATGTTTTGCAAACACAGGGTGCTCGGCCTGGCACTGACGGCAATATTTGCTTTCAGCGTTCTTGCCCAGAGCGCGTCGGCAAGTCCGCTCACAGTCGCGAGCGGCGAAGTCCACATCACAGGTGCCCAGGAGGGAAGCGGGATGGTTTTCACCGCCGGGGAAAGCGGTGAAGTGAAGTGCACGACGTCTACCTCTGACTCAACCGCTACGGCAGTCTCCGGGCAGATCAACGAGATTACGGGGAGCCCTACCTTTAGCGGCTGCACCGCGTTCGGCTCACCTGCCGATGTGAAGGTAAACGGCTGCACCGGCACATCGACAACAGGGACCAGTATCGCTGCGGGCGTAGTTACATGGGGACCCGAACAGGGCCACCAGTTGTGCCCAACTGGGAAATCCATCGAAATCACACCGACATTCGTCGGCGCCAGCGTCTGCACCCTGTTCATCGGGCCGCAAACAGCAACAGGCGGCCATGTAGTTGGCCGGAACGTGGCGGGATCTAGTCCAATGGACATCACAATGGAATCTGCAGCGAGCGGAATCCACTACACGGGCAGTGGAGGAATCTGCGGGAACGGGGAAACACATACCAACGCGACGCTTAGCGGAAACGCAACAGCAAGATGCTACAGCAACGTCGCACACACCATTCAGATCGACTGCACATTTAGCTGATGGTGAGATCTGATTAGCTGGATGAATGTGCTCAAGGGGGCGGCAGAGATGCCGTCCCCTTTCTCATGCATGTCGCGCGGGTGCTCGAAGGATCACCGGGCTACCCCGCAAAAGGTCTGGAACAGCGAACGCGCGGATTGGACCCCTCTGAAATGCGGCGCCATTCTGGGACCCCGAGGGCCGACACGGGATGGGAATATGCATAGGACCAACCGGCACTTGCGAAATCCGTACAGGCGGTAGGCCTTGTACTGCTCGCTGCTGCGAGCATGCCCGATCTCCAGCGGGCACATAGTCACACATGGAGAGGAGAATGATTCGCAAACACACGGTGCTCGGGCTTGCTCTGTTAACGCTGGTCGCTTTCGGTGCTCACGCCCAGAGCGCGCCGGCAAGTCCGCTCACACTTGCAACCGGCGAAGTGCACATTACAACTTACCAAGAGGGGACGGGTCACATATTCGAATTCGGCGAAAGCGGTACGTTGACCTGCACGATGTCGACCTCTGACGCGACCGCGACCTCCGTATCAGGCCAAATCAATGAGATCAGCGTAGCGCCTACCTACACCGGGGGCACGGCCTTCGGCTCCGGAGAGGAATGGAAGGTGAACCGGTGCACTTACATATACACTAAACCGACGAGTCTAGGCGCCGGTGTCGTCCCATGGAGTGGGTCCACGCAGCTCCACCTGGTCTGCCCAGTTGGCAAGTCATTTGCAATCACACCGACATTCTTAGGCGCGAGCGGCTGCACCCTGTTCATTGGCGCACAGACACCGACAGGCGGCAGGTGGTGGGTCGGAATGTGGTTCCCTCGGTCCCGATGGACACCACACCCGAAAGTACAATGAGGGGAATTCATTACACGGGCTCCGGTGGAATTTGCCAGAACGGCGAAACACACACCAGCGGGACCCTTACCGGCAACACAACCGCTCGGTGCTACGACAACATCGCGCACACCAACCAGAGCGCCTGCACATTCAGCTGATGCTCACGCTCGATTGAGCTAGATGCGTTTACGCACGTGACCGGCAGACATGCCGGCCACACTGTTAGGCAGGGAGACGCGGGAACCGCGCTAAAGAAGCAGTGGAACCTTCTTGGGGGAGATGTGTCTTGGTGAACGCGCGGGAACGGTTTTCTGTTCGCTGCAGACCCTTTAGGAGCCTTGGGCTTCGCCGAACAGCACGTCCGCACCGAATGCTCAACGACCCTTTCACAAGGGGGCTACGCCGGATAGGCCTAGGTCCCTCGCAAGTAGCGAGTCGGCCCGGCTTCGACCGGGCACATAGTCAAGCAAGGAGAGAAGAATGATTCACAAGCATAAGGTCCTCGGGCTCGCGCTGATGGCATTGTTCGCCTTCGGGGCGATCGCCCAGAGCGCTTCGGCCAGTCCGCTCACAGTTGCGACCGGCGAAGTGCATATCACAGCGGCTCAGGAGGGCACCAACCACCTGTTCGAAGCGGGAAGCAGCGGTACGGTGACCTGCACCACGTCGACCTCCGACTCGACGGCGACCTCGGTTTCAGGTCAGATCAACGAGATCACCGTAACGCCGACCTACAGTGGCTGCACGGCGTTCGGGTCGACCTCGCACGTGAAGACGAACGGATGTACCTACACACTCACAACACCCACAAGCCTTGGGGGAGGCGTAGTCACATGGCACGCAACCCTTCCTGAAGAAAAAGGACAGATCCATGTGGTTTGCCCAGCAGGTAAATCTATAGAAATCACACCGACATTCCTAGGCGCCAGTGTCTGCACCCAGTTTATTGGGCCCCAGACACCGACAGGTGGCCATGTGGTCGGCCGTAATGTGGTCGGCTCGATCCCGATGGATATTACACTCGAAAATACATTGACCGGCATCCATTACACGGGCTCCGGTGGAATTTGCCAGAACGGCGAAACACACACCAACGGCACCCTCACCGGCAACACAACAGCAAGGTGTTACAAAAACGCGGCCCACACCGAACAGATCGATTGCACATTCAGTTGAGGCTGGGGCTCTAGCGAGCTTGGTGCAGGTGCGTCAGGGGCCGGCAGAAATGCCGGCCCCCTTTCTCGCGGAGACAGGGGTCGGGTGCCCTCCGAAGCGACCGGCGGGCTTGGTCGGCGAGAGGCTTAAAATGGCGAACGCGCGGATCGGACATCCTTGAAAATGCTGCGCCATTCGGGGACGGCGACTCTGCAAGTCGGAAGGCAAATGGTCACGAAGTCAACAAACCTTGCGCAACCTGGAATCGCCCGATAAGGCTTGCACCGCTCGCAGGTGGCGAGCATGTCCGGCTTCCACCTGGGCACATAGTCAAACAAGGAGAGAAAGAATGATTCGCAAACACAAGGCCCTCGGCCTTGCCCTGCTGGCGCTGTTCGCCTTCGGTGCGATCGCCCAGAGCGCTGCGGCCAGTCCGCTTACAGTCGCGACCGGTGAAGTCCACATCACAGCAGCCCAAGAGGGCACCGGGCATGTGTTCACCGCGGGATCAAGCGGTGAAGTGAAGTGTACGACGTCAACCTCCGACTCGACGGCGATTCCTGTGTCAGGACAGGTCAACGAGATCACCGTCGCGCCCACTTACACCAATTGCACGGCGTTCGGGTCGACCGCGGATATCAAGGTGAACGGATGCACCTACACACTCACAACACCGACGAGCATCGGTGTCGGCGTCGTCACATGGAGCGGGTCGACGCAGCTTCACGTCCTCTGTCCAGTCGGCAAGTCAATTGAAATCACACCGACATTCCTCGGTGCCAGCGTCTGCACCCAATTCGTCGGGGCACAGACACCGACAGAAGGCCATGTGGTCGGCCGCAATGTGGCCGAATCGGTGCCGATGGATATCACACTCGAAAACACATTAGGCGGGATCCACTACACGGGTAGCGGTGGAATCTGCCAGAACAGTGAAACACACATCAACGGGACCCTCACCGGTAACACAACAGCAAAATGCTACCCAAACACGTCCCACACCGAACAGATCGATTGCACATTCAGTTGATGCTGGGGCTCTAGCGAGCTTGGTGCAGGTGTGTCAGGGGGCCGGCAGAAATGCCGGCCCTGTTTTTGGCGGAGAACAGGGACCGGTGTCCTCCTGGGGACCGGAGGAGCTTCGGCGAGAGCGTGGAATAGCGCACGCGCGGATCGGACATCCTTGAAAATGCTGCGCCATTCGGGGACTTTCACTCCTGCGGGGGGGGAAGGCATATGGCCAACCAGTCAACAAGCCTTGCGCAACATCACTATTGCCCGATAGGCCTAAGGCGCTCGCAGGTGGCGAGCTGGCCCGGCTTATACCGGGCACATAGTCAAACAAGGAGAGAAAGAATGATTCGCAAGCACAAGGCTCTCGGCCTTGCTCTGATGGCGCTGTTCGCCTTCGGTGCGATCGCCCAGAGCGCTGCGGCCAGTCCGCTCACAGTCGCGACCGGTGAAGTCCACATCACAGCTGCTCAAGAGGGCACCAACCACGTCTTCGAAGCGGGAAGCAGCGGTACGGTGACCTGTACGACGTCAACCTCCGACTCGACGGCGACCTCCGTCTCAGGCCAGGTCAACGAGATTACCGTCACGCCGACCTACACTGGTTGCACGGCGTTCGGGTCGACCGCGGATATCAAGGTGAACGGGTGCACCTACACACTCACAACACCGGCGAGCCTCGGCGCCGGCGTCGTCACATGGAGCGGGTCGACGCAGCTTCACGTCCTCTGTCCAGTCGGCAAGTCAATTGAAATCACACCGACATTCCTCGGTGCCAGCGTCTGCACCCAGTTCATTGGAGCCCAGACACCGACAGAAGGCCATGTCGTCGGCCGCAATGTGGTCGGGTCGGCGCCGATGGACATTACACTCGAAAATACATTGGCCAAAATCCACTATACCGGTAGTGGTGGGCTCTGCCAGAACAGTGAAACACACACCGACGGAATCCTCAACGGCAACACAACAGCAAAATGCTACAAAAACGCAGCGCACACCGAACAGATTGACTGCACATTCAGCTGATGTCTAGAGGCTAGGAACCTAAGTGCAGCACCTCTTTTTTTGGGGGCCGGCAGTGATGCCGGCCCCCCTCTCTCTGTAGAGACTCGCGCCGAGTGCCCTCCGAAGCAACCGGCGGGTTTGTTCGGCGAGGGGCGTGCGATAGCGAACGCGCGGATCGGACATCCTTGAGTCTGCAGCCCTGTTCCGGGCTTCGCCAATCGCTACATGGTGGGCATAAAGCAAACCAGTCAGCAGGCCTTGCGCAACCCGAAGAATGCCCGATAAGACTTTAGGCGCTCGCAGGTGGCGAGCTGGCCCGGCATATCGGGCACATAGTCAAACAAGGAGAGAAAGAATGATTCGCAAGCACAAGGCTCTCGGCCTTGCTCTGATGGCGCTGTTCGCCTTCGGGGCGATCGCCCAGAGCGCAGCAGCCGATCCGCTTACAGTCGCGAGCGGCGAAGTCCACATCACAGCTGCTCAAGAGGGCACCGGGCACGTGTTCACCGCGGGATCAAGCGGTGAAGTGAAGTGCACGACCTCATCCTCAGATACGACGGCGACCTCCGTTTCAGGCCAGGTCAACGAGATTACCGTAGCCCCGACCTACACCGGCTGCACGGCGTTCGGGTCTACCGCGGATATCAAGGTGAATGGGTGCACCTACACACTCACAACACCCACAAATCTCGGAGGAGGCGTAGTCACATGGCACGCAAATCTTCCTGAAAATAAAGGACAGATCCATGTGCTCTGCCCGGAAGGTAAATCAATTGAAATCACACCGACATTCCTGGGCGCCAGTGTCTGCACCCAGTTTGTTGGAGCCCAGACACCGACAGGCGGTCATATCGTCGGGCGGAACGTGGCTGGTTCGATTCCGATGGACATTACACTAGAAGTCACATTGACCGGTATCCACTATACTGGTAGTGGCGGAATCTGCCAGAACGGTGAAACACACACCGACGGCACCCTCACCGGTAACACAACAGCAAAATGCTACAAAAACATAGCGCACACCGAACAGATTGACTGCACATTTAGCTGATGGCTAGAGGCTAGGGGCCTAAGTGCAGCACTATTCTGGGGGGCCGGCAGTGATGCCGCCCCCCTTTTCTTTGTAGAGACCCGCGCCGAGTGTCTTCCGAAGCGACCCGCAGGCTTGTTCGGTGAGAGGCTTGAAATAGCGAACGCGCGGGTCAGGCAACCTTGAATCTGCAGCGTCAATTCGGGCATCGCCTCTCGGAAACCGGCGAGCATTGAGCAGTCCAGTCAACAAGCCTTGCGCACCTCGAAACCGGCCGATAGGCCTTAGGCCGCTCGCAGGTGGCGAGCTGAGCCGGGCTCCGTTCTAGAGCAAGAAGGGCTCGCGCGGTAGAAAGCGAGGCTCGGCCACAACTGGGCACACAGTGAACAAGGAGGAGAAAATGAGTCACAAGTACAGAGTGTTCGGCCTTGCTCTGGCGGCGATGTTCGCCCTCGGGGCAATCGCGCAGAGCGCGTCAGCTGTGCCGCTTACAGTTGCAGCATCCGAAGCGCACATTACAGGCGCAGCGGAGGGCACCGGCGAAGTGTTTACTGCGGGATCAAGCGGTGAAGTAAAGTGCACGACGTCAACCTCCGACTCGACGGCGGTTCCTGTGTCTGGACAGGTCAACGAGATCACCTCAACGCCCACCTACACGGGGTGCACGGCCTTCGGCTCAACGGCCGATGTGAAGGTGAATGGATGCACCTACACACTCACAACAGGGACCGCGATTACGATAGGCGAAGTAACATTCAGCGGATCCTCAAATATTCATACGCTCTGCCCTACCGGTAAATCCATAGAAATCACACCGACATTCTTGGGCGCCAGCGTCTGCACCCAGTTCATCGGCGCACAGACACCTACAGGAGGGCATGAGTACGGACGAAACGTCGTCAATTCGACCCCGATGGCGCTGACATTTGAAAAGACACTGTCCGGCATCCACTACACCGGAAGCGGTGGGATCTGCCAGAACGGTGAAACACACACGAATGGAACGCTCACCGGCAACACAACAGCAAAATGCTACAAAAATGCGGCCCACAACGAACAGATTGACTGCACATTCAGTTGACTGCTCGTTCGTAAAAGAAGGAAATAGGCACCAGAGGCCGGCGGCATTGCCGGCCTCTGTGCCCGGAAAGCACCCGATTTGACATCTGGCCTGAAGTTGCTAACGTCCACACGCATTGGGTACGGGCGGGTATTGCTTTGCAGCCGCCGCGGGTTTGCTAGAGCAGGGGGATAAAATGAAAGACGGACGGCTAGCCATCATCAACCAGAGCCTGAGGGCCAGGTCTGCGGTTTTGGGAGCATTCCTGCTCTTTTTGGTCATCAGCCCCGCTGCGGCAGCTGAAGTCCCATCCTTGTTGTGGCAAGTTCCCGAAGACCAAGTCTCTGGGGAAGATTCGGGTCGACTGGGTGGCCCTGAAGCTGTTGCCGTGAACCAAGAAACCGGCCATGTTTATGTCGCCGAGCGAACTAATGCGCGAGTAAGCGAGTTCGATCCCTGGGGACAATTCGTCAGAGCCTGGGGCTGGGGTGTCGATGATGGAGCCTCCGAATTCCAGATTTGCGAAGCGGACTGCCAGGGTGGAGTAAAAGGGCCGGGTCCCGGCCAATTTCAGCGACAGATAGGCATCGCCGTCGGGCCAGACGGATCCGTTTACGCGGGTGATCCCGATAACTTCAGAATCGAGAAGTTCGACAGCGAAGGACACTTCCTGCTCGAATGGGGGGAAGAAGGGACTGGACCCGGTCAGTTCCACCAAATCCAGTTTGGACAGTACCTGGCAGCAGGCCCTGACGGAACCATTTACGTCGCGGAAGAGGGTCGAGTTCAAGCCTTCGAATCGGACGGTACCTTCAAGGAAGAAATACCCTTCGAAGGTGACCTGGCTCCACTTGCTGGCAAACGAGTCAGCGATCTCGCGGTCGACGCAGATGGAAACCTTTACATAACTGCGTACTTGGGTGGAAAAAGTGTCGAAGAAATCATCAAGTTCAATACTGCCGGCGAACTGGTCGCCCCCGGGTCTTTTCCGCTTGCGGAACCTTTCGACCTCGCGCTCGACTCTGCCGGCAACCTCTACACGACTGAAGTGTTCCGGGAAATAGTCGAGTTTGATAAAGACGCGAACCTGCTGATTGCTCCGGGGTCCGGGTTCGGGAGCGTCGCCCCCCCGATTACCGGCCTTGCCTCGAGCAGTGCATGCGGAATTGAAGGGTCCGACCTGTTTGCGTCTGCCAATAACGGGACGACCGAAGCCTTCATAACTGCCTATGGCCCGCCACCGGATCCCGACATCTGTCCGCCCCCGGTGACCCCGCCTACCATTACCCGGCAATTCGCCTCCTCAGTATCAAGCGGTTCCGCCGCCGTTAATGCGGATATCAACCCGCACTTCTGGCCCGACACCACCTTCTATGTCGAATACGGGCCGGGTAAATGCTCTGAAGGCGGATGTACCTCCAGGCAGCCGGCGGGCGACCAGCTGCTGACCGAAGAAGTGGTTGATAGGTCGATCGCGGCTGAGGTCAATTTGGATGGGCTTGAATCCGGAACCGAATATCACTACCGGTTTGTCGCCGAGAGTGGGGGTGGCGGACCTACTGTGGGCGGCGAAAAAACCTTTAAAACTTTCGGCCCCTCGGAACAACTCACGTGTCCCAACGACGGGTTCCGGACCGGCGCTGCGGCCTTTCTTTCCGACTGCCGCGCCTATGAGATGGTCTCACCGGTTGACAAAGGGGGGGGCGAGATCTTCACGCTCCTGAACAGTCTAAACGAACCAGCATCCCTCAATCAGAGCTCGCTCAGCGGGGATCGCATCACCTATTCCTCCTACCGATCATTCGCCAATCCCAAGTCGGCGCCGGTGACCGCGCAGTACTTGGCCAGCCGGGGCGGGTCCGGATGGTCAACGCAGCCGATCTCCCCACCCCGGGGGACGCCCCATAGTGGATTGGGTCCGACCGTCGAGACCCAGTTCCGAGCGTTCAGCTCCGACCTCTGCGAAGCCTGGCTCGTCCATGACACCGATCCTCCGCTAGCGCCGGACGCGCCTGAAAACTTTCCCAACCTCTACAAGACTAACCTCTGTGATGGCGAAGACTCCTACGAAACTATGACGACCTCTCCGCCAGAAGGACAGATTCCTGACGCGTACAGGGTTACCGTGCAAGGTTTTTCGGTGGACGGTACCCACACGGTGTTTAGGGCGCGCGGCAAGCTGACCGAAAACGCGGCGATCAATACCAATTACCAGTGCTATGAGCACTTCGAAGGCAAACTGCGGCTAGTGAGCTTACTGCCGAGCGGGCAGCCGAACCCGAGCAACTGTTCTGTGGGAATGGCCTATGGAGCAGAACGTCCTGCGCCCGCGCAGCTCCACAACGCGGTCTCGCAAGACGGCTCGCGAATTTACTGGACCGCAGGAAGCTTGCCCGCCGTGGAAAAGGGTCGGATCTATCTACGGGTAAACGGGAAAAACCCGACGCTCGCCGTGTCCCAAGCAGGAGAATCGCTGTCAGAAACTCCGGCCGAATCCAACTATTGGACCGCATCCCCAGACGGTTCGAAGGCGATCTATTCGACTGGGAGCCTCAGCAGTGGTAAAGCCGATGCCTACGAATACCGCATTGCCGACAAATCCACCCATTTGATCGCCCACAAAGTAGCGGGATACCTAGGGTCAAGTGGGGACGCGTCGATCATCTACTTGGCCTCCAAGGAAGTCTTGAGTGGCACTAACGGCGAAGGGAAATCGCCGGTAGCTGGAGAGCCGAACCTCTATCGCTACGAAGCAGGGGATGGAAGCTTCCACTTCGTCGCGGTCCTCTCGGCCCTAGACGCCGATTCAGACGGCTGGTCACCGCTCTCCAACCGGACCAGCTTCCACACCGCCCGGGTGAGCGAAGACGGCAGGATCGCCGCCTTCATGTCCACCGCTTCGCTAACTGGCTTCGACAACGTCGATGTGAATTCAGGCGAAGCGGACGCCGAGGTGTTTCGCTACGACGCTCAGGCCGGCGGTGGCGAAGGAGGGCTCACGTGTGTTTCCTGCAACCCGACCGGGATCGCTCCTACGGGGCGGGAACTAACTCTGGTTGCCGACGGCGCTGCGTCACTCGGTATCTGGGCCGCCGCACAACTCGTTCCCTCGGAAGCGCCACTTGGCGCCCGTCGCAGCCTGCCCGAAGGAGGGAACCGGGTGCTCTTCGAGAGCTTCGAGCCGCTCGTCGGGCGGGACACCAACGAAAAGCAGGACGTCTACCAATGGTCGGCAGTGGGAGCCGGGCGCTGCACCGAAGCTTCGGGCGACTACTCACCCACCAACAGCGGCTGCCTTGCCCTCATCTCCTCGGGCCAGAGCACCCGCGACGCCAAATTTGTCGACGCCTCGGCAGACGGCCGCGATGTCTTCTTCACCACCGCCTCAAGTCTGGTCGCCCAAGATCCCGGTCTGATCGACCTCTACGACGCTCGCGAAGGGGGAGGATTCCCTCCACCCCCCCCGCCGCTCGAACCCTGCCACGACGAAGGCTGCCAGAACTCCCCCCCGGCTCCGGCCGCGCTAAATCCCCCTACCCAGGGGCAGAGCGAGGGCAATGTGGTGCCGAAAAGTCACAAATGCCATAAGGGCAAGACTTACTCGAAGAAAAAGAAGCACTGCGTCAAAAAACAAGCAAAGAAGCACAAGAAAGCCAACAAGAGCGGGAGGGCAGGACGATGAGGCGCTATGTGGCCGTCTTCGCGTTCGTGGCGCTTCTAGCGGCCGGAGTGCCAACTTCCGCATCGGCGGCATTCGGCCTGAAAAATCTTGGCTTTGAGCTCGAAGAACAAGGCGGGCTGGTCACCCAAGCCGGCATCCACCCTTTTGCCATTACCACCCGACTCGAAGTCAATAGCTCTGTTGACCCCGTGCTCGGGCTCGTCCCGGACGATGCCGTTAAAGATTTGGCGATTCACCTCCCGCCGGGTCTGGTAGGCAATCCCGATGCGGTCAAACCCTGCACCAACGACGACTTCACCACCATCATCAACCTCGCCAATGTGTGCCCCGATCGCTCGGTCATCGGCAAAGCTGAACTCGTCGCCGGCTTTGCCGAAAAAGAATTTTACAAAGTCCCTCTCGAGAACCTGGAACCGCCTCCAGGTTCCGTTGCCAAGGTTGGCTTCGTCGTCTTGGGCGTGCCAGTGACGATTGAACTCGGTATCAACCCCGAGGCCCCACACGACGTGATCGCGATCGGTAGCAACGTCTCCCAGGCGATCCGCTTCTACGGTGCCGAAGTCTCTGTCTGGGGCAACCCCGGCTCGCCTCTACATGATGAAGAACGTGGCCCCTGCGTCGCCACTCCGGCAGCGGACTCCTGCCCGGTCGACATCCCCGAACTCCCGTTCCTCACCGTGCCGCGCAGCTGCACGGGGCCGATGGAAGCGCTCTTCGAAACCGACTCCTGGCAGAACCCCGGCGCCTTCCTCAAATATCCGGTGCAGACCACCTCTGAACTGGAAGGCTGCGAGAGCCTTCCTTTCGAACCCGAAGTCGAAGCTGTTCCCACTACGACCTCGGCAGACTCGGCCTCCGGGCTCGACTTCAACCTCGATGTCGAAGACAAAGGCCTCACGTCATTCGACGAAGGCCCTGCCGCCTCGGACATAAAGAAGGCGGAAGTGCTCCTGCCTGAGGGAGTCACCCTGAATCCGTCGGCGGCCGAAGGGCTCGAGGCTTGCTCTGAAGCTCAGCTCGCCGAAGAGACCGCTTTCTCCGAACCTGGAGAAGGCTGCCCGCAGGCCGCCAAGGTCGGCAGCGTGGAAGTCGAAACCCCGCTGCTCGAAGGCAAAATCCTAAAAGGCGAAGTCTTCGTAGCGACCCAGGATCAAAATCCCTTCAAATCGATGTTCGCCCTCTACATGGTGATCAAGAATCCCGGTCTCGGGATCGTCGTCAAGCAGCCCGGCAAGATCGAGCTCGATCCCAAAACCGGCCAGGTGAAGACCACTTTCGGGGAACAGGGTTCCGAGATTCCTCAGTTCCCCTTCTCCCATCTGCGCTTCCATTTCAACGAGGGTGGCCGCGCGCCGCTCGTCACCCCGCCGGCTTGCGGGAGCTATGAGATCAAAGCCACCTTCACCCCCTGGGCTGATCCTGCCGCCCCTTACACCACGACCTCGCCCTTCGAAGTCACCTCCGGCCCCGACGGCTCTCCATGCCCATCGGGCTCGCCATTCTCGCCCGGTTTCCTCGCCGGCTCTGCCTCGAGCACCGCTGGTGCCTTCTCCCCCTTCTCCATGCGGCTCACCCGAAGCGATGCCGACCAGCCTCTGACCCACTTCTCAGCCGTTCTCCCCCCAGGGGTCACCGGCAAGATCGCCGGGCTCGGCCGCTGCTCGGACGCCGCGATCGCAACCGCGAAGCAGAACACCGGCCGCATGGAGCTCGCACTGCCCAGCTGTCCGTCCGACTCCAAGGTGGGTGGGCTCATCGGCGGCGCCGGAGTGGGTTCCGAGCTCACCTGGGTGCCCGGCTCTCTCTATCTCGCCGGCCCCTTCGCCGGCGACCCGCTCTCGGTGGTAGCGATCACGCCGGCGGTGACGGGCCCCTTCGACGCCGGCACGGTGGTCGTGCGGGAGGGCCTGACCGTCGATCCCGAAAGCGCGGAAGTCGTGATCGACGACTCTGCCTCCGACCCGATCCCGCAGATCCTCAAGGGCATTCCCTTGCGCCTGCGCGACCTGCGGGTAAACACCGACCGACCGAACTTCACGATCAACCCGACGTCCTGCGAAGAGGAGCAATCACGGGCTGGGATCTCAGGGCTCGATGCCTCGGTCACTCGCACCTCCCGTTACCAAGCCTCCAGTTGCGGCGCCTTGAAGTTCAAGCCGAAGCTGAATATCTCTCTCAAGGGAGGGACGAGGCGCACGGAACACCCCGAACTGCGCTCGGTGGTGAAGACCCGTCCCGGAGACGCGAACATCGGCAAGGTCAGCGTCACCCTGCCCCCCACCCTCTTCATCGACAACGCCCATATCTCCAATCCCTGCACCCGCGTCCAGTTCAACGCGAATGCCTGCCCGAAGGGCTCGGTCCTCGGCCACGCCCGCGCCTTCAGTCCGATCCTCGACGAGCCCCTGGAAGGCCCCGTCTACTTCCGATCCAACGGAGGTGAACGGGAACTCCCCGACGTCGTTGCCGATCTTCACGGCCTCTTCCACATCGTTGCGGTGGGCTGGGTCGATTCGGTCAAGGGACGCACCCGCACCCGCTTCGTCAACGTCCCCGACGCCCCCGTCTCGAAAATCGTCCTCAACCTCAAGGGCGGCAAACAGGGGCTCCTGCAGAACAGCGCCAACCTCTGCGTGAAGAAGCGCTACGTGGATCTCGGGCTCGCCGGCCACAACGGCAGGCGTTATGACGCCAGACAAGTGCTGGGAACCTCATGCAAGAAGAAGGCAGGCGGCGCCAAGCACCAGCGGTAACCATTCGGTTACCTTGACAAATACTCCTGCGTTCCGATAGCTTCGATCCTGTCCGGCGGGATCCGGACGGGCACCAAGGGGGAGTGACAACGGGGAACCCGTTCACCGCTTGCCTGCCTCGAATCGAAGGTCCATGGATCAACTGAAACAGGGAGGGTCAGATGTTCTCTCGAATCCACAACAGGCTCGGCACCGCCGGCTTGATCGTGGCAGTCATTGCCTTGGTTGCGGCATTGGCGGGTACGGCATTCGCCGCGGCGAAGCTGAATGGCACCCAGAAGGGTGAAGTTGAAAAGATCGCCAAGAAGTGGGCGAAGAAAATCCCGGGGCCTGCTGGGCCAAAGGGGGATCCTGGTCCCGCTGGACAGAAGGGTGACGCCGGTGCCGCCGGGGCAACCGGAAAAGAAGGAGTTCAGGGGGTACCCGGACCTCCTGGTAAAGACGGGGAAGACGGTGAAGACGGCGAACCAGGACAGCCCTGGGTCCCCGATGGCACCCTTCCGATAGGAGCAACCGAGACCGGTGCCTTTGCGGCAGCCGATAACAACACGACCAGTATCGGGGCGCTCGTCACCTCGGTTTCGTTTGATATTCCGCTGGAAGCCGCGCTCGACGGCGGACACGTCCAATCCAACCCGATCGGTTTCCCCGCTGAAGATGAAACGATCTGCAACGAAAAAGCCGACCCGGAAGAAAAAGCCAACTGCTTGTCGGCGCTGGCTGCGGCGGAAGCAAACTGCCCCGGATCCGGGGCGCATCCGGAAGCCGCGTCTGGGTTTCTCTGCGTCTACACGATGGCCGCGGAAAACCTCTTCGAGGTTGCTCCCCCGGTAGGACCCATTGTCAGAGGCCGGGGAAACATCCAGCTACTGACTGCACTCAGCACGTCGGGCTCCGAGGGCGCAAACACGGCCGGGGCCTCGCTCTGGTTCATCCCCGGGGAACCGACGCAAAAGTCCAAGGTCTCCGGAACCTATGCGGTGACGGGCTGAGGTAACGGCCCTTCGTCCTGAGCCGCCCCGCCCTAAGGCGTGCGGGGCGGCTCTTTTGTCAGCTGCTTGCACTGACCACTCAGATGAACTAGGCTCACGCGTACCGAAATAAAACTTGACGGGGATGCAGCAAAGAACTAGGCTGTTCCCAACTTAGTCAATTTTCTCTGAGTATGGGAGCAGGGTTCATATGCATGTGCCGAAGAAAAAAGCAGTGGTCGTGGGGTTACTGGCTGTTGCCTTAGGAGTCGGCGGATGCGGGAGCAGCGACAGCGAATCCGGCGAATCCGGGACGGCGGCGGTCAAAAAGGTCGTCTTCATCAAGAAGGCAGATCAGATCTGCGAGGACAACTACTCCAAACGGACCAAGCTGCTCACCGCACTGAGCGCCAAGTATTCCAATCGCCAGAAGCCACCGCCCCAGGCGCTTCAAGAACAAATCTTGGTCGACAAGATCATGCCGGTCTTCCAGGAGGAGTCGGAAGAACTCAACGAACTTCCCCTGCCTGCGGAAGGCAGCAAGGAAGCCGAAGCAATCTTGTCCGGCCTCGAAGGAGCGATCGCGGCAGTGGAAGCGAACCCGGCGAGATCCTTGAAGCAGGGAACGGAAGTTGAGTTCGGCGACGTCCTCGAACTCGCCCGCGCCTACGGCTTCGAATGGTGTGGGCGTTCGTAGCCGGTAGAGACCTTTATCCAGTGGTTTACCAGTCAATGCCGCAGCAATTGCGGATCAACAGGAAGTGAGGGAGAGAATGAGATCGAAGACCAAGAGGCTGATTGTGGGCCTGGCCGCCTTGGCAGCCGTTGCCATCATGGCACCGTCTGCTTACGCGGCCACGCCTGCACCCGGCTTCGGGCAGTTCGCCAATTGCCCAACCAAAACGGAAAGCCCCACGGTTGTGTACTGCATCAAGTCAACCGTCAAGGGTGGGCACTTCCAGATGGGCAGCAAGGATGTTCCAATCACGGTTCCGATGACCCTTTCTGGTGGACTTGGGGAAAACGGCGACATCCTGAAAGGCCCCACCGGCCCGATTCTGACCCAAGCGAAACAAAAAGTCCCTGGAGGAGTCGTCGGCCTCACCGGCCTGACCTGGCTGCTCGAAATCCTCGGCAGCGAAGCCCTCACGCTCTACGCGGTGACCGAAACCGCTGGGACCGTGAACTTCGGGGAATCTCTCACCCTGCCTATCAAAGTGCACTTGGTCAATTCGACGCTCGGGAACAATTGCTACGTCGGATCGACGTCGAATCCGATCAAACTGTCTCTGACGGCAGCGACGACTAATCCGCCCCCGCCGAACACTCCGATCACCGGCACGGTGCCCAATTTCACGTTTGAAAATGGGGTTCTCAAAGGCACCGACGGCGTCCTGGTCGACAACTCGTTCTCGGCACCTGGAGCGAGCGGTTGCGTCCTGACGCTCTTCGGGTTCATCCCGATCAGCATCAACGGGCTCGTCAACACCCAGTCCGGCCTGCCGGCCGCGGCGGGGACCAACGAGACCAAACAGGTCGTAGACGAGGAACTCGCCGAAGTCGGGAACGTTTACCCGTAGGCGACTCAATTGCTGGATCACGGACGCGCGGGCTTTGCCCGCGCGTCCGTTGTCTATATGGGCTGAGCGAACAGCTCGCTGGACGGGATCCCGATCACGTCCCCCTCGAACCGCTTCTTCGTCCCATACACCACCCAGGTGGTGTCGATTTCGCCGATGTCGAGGTCCAGGCGCAGCTCGTCGGCGTGCTCTTCGAAGTGCTCCATGTGGGTGAGGCCGGCATCGTAGTCGCCGCGAAGAAGGCCCTCGCCGACGACCGGCTTGGAGACGACGTCGACCACGTCCTCCCAGGGCGCGAGGTCGATGTAGCCCTTGGTCGCCGGCACGATCCCTAGCGAGCGCGGCTTCTCGATGTCGCGGCGGCTGAGCAGGACCAGGTGCTTGGTCGGGTAGATGAAGGTGTCGACGACGAAGACCTCTTTCCAGTGGCGCTCGGTCACCTCGTGGACCCTGGGGTGGGCGCTGCACTGGATCAGGAAGGCGTCGTCGCGGCCGCGGATCCGCTCGAGGCCGTCGAGGAAGTCGGAGATGAAGGCGATCTCGTAGTTCTCGACTCCCTGGAACTTCATGTATTCGCGCACCGCCCGCTCGTGGCAGGTGCCCTCGGGCCCAAGCGTTACGAGAGTCGGCCCGTGGCGATCGATCGTCTCGGATGCCATGCCGACAGTTTAATCAAGAGCTTTTGACAGTGGGCTTGCCAAACGATATAAACAAGGAAACCTGACTGATGTCGACAGGAAGGGAGTTGCCCGGGTGCGAGCTGGAGCCGATGCTCTCTCGCTGCTCGCGATCCCGCTCAACGCAAATACGCTGAGCGCCCTGCGGGAAGAGCCTAGACCGCTGGTGGACCTCCGGCGCGAGGTCGGGTTGCCGCCGCAGACGACGATGCGGGGCCACCTCCGCACCCTGACGCGAACATCCGTGCTCGAGCGGCAGCAGGAGGGAGGCTTTCCCGGTGCTGTCCACTATGCCCTCGGCCCCGCCGGCGACGATCTGCTCGCGGTGGCGCGGGCGCTCCAGGCGTGGCTCGCATGTTCCCCCGACGGTCCAATCCCGCTCGGCAGCCCCGAGGCGAAGAGCCTGATCAAGGCCCTCACCCAAGGTTGGTCCTCCACGATCATGCGAGCTCTCGCCGCCGGTCCCCTCTCGCTGACCGACCTCAACAAGCTGATCACCGGCCTCAACTATCCATCGCTCGAGCGCAGGATGGGGGCGATGCGGGCAGCCGGGATGATCGAACCCTGTCCCAGCGAGACGAGGACCACCCCCTATCGGGCCAGCGCCTGGCTGCGGCGGGCGATCGCCCCGCTGGCCGCAGCCGCGCGCTGGGAGCGCCGGCATGCGCCGGAAAAGACGACCCCGATCGGCCGGATCGACATCGAGGCCGCCTTCCTCCTCGCCCTGCCGATGCTCGAGCTTTCGGCGGAGCTCGAGGGTGGCTGCAGGCTGTCGGTCGAGTCCCGGGCCACCGAGCCTGCGATGGCTGGCGTGACGGTCAGGTTCTCCGGCGGGCGGCTCGAGTCATGTATCACCCGGCTCGCGGGCAAAGCCGAGGCCGGAGCCTGCGGGACCGCGCTCGCCTGGATCGACGCCATCGAGGATGCCGATCCTGATCGCCTCGAGATCAGCGGCGACCGCGAGCTCGCGCTCGCGATCCTCGACGGGCTCCACCGCTTCCTCCTGCCGGCTGCCTCAGCCGCCCGGCGGGGCGTCCGCGGGATCGGTGATCCCGAGCAGGTCGATCACGTAGACGAGGGTGTCCTTGGAGGGATCTGAGTTGGGCGGCGCGCCGGTGGGGGTCTGCAGCTTCGGCGGGATGATCAGTTCGCGACGGCCGCCGACGTGCATCCCGACCAGTCCCTTTTCCCAGCCTGGGTTCACCCTGATCGATCCGGCCCCGAGCTTGAACTGGAACTGCTTCTTCCGCTTCCAGGAGTTCGTGAACGGCCGGCCGTCGTAGCGGATCCCCACGTACTCGACGGCGAGGATGTCGCCCTTCTGCGCTGCCGGCCCCGTCCCCTTGATCAGGTCCCGCACTTGCAGGTCGGCCGGTGCTTCTCCCTTGGGAGGCACGACATTCGGTTCGTCACGTTTTTCGAGCTCCGGGGGCAGGATCGCGAGGAGTTCGACGACGTAGACCAGGGTGTCTTTCGGTTTTCCTTCGCCGACGGTCCCGAACCGGGACCCTTCGTCTGGTGGGACGATCAGCAAGCGCTTGCCGCCGACCCGCATCCCCGGGATCCCCTTTTCCCAGCCGGGGTTGGCCTCTTCTTTACCTAGATGGAAGAAGAACGAATTGCCTCCCTTCGCCCAGCTGCTTTCCAGGGGCCTGCCGTCGACGTATTTGGCGACCAGCTTCGTCGCCAGGAGGTCGCCCTTTTGCACTTCCTGCCCGTACCCCTTACGCAGGTCTTTGACGACGAGATGCTTGGGGGGGTCTCCTTTCGGCAAGGGAACCGGCGGCTCTTTCTTCGCCCCGGCGACCAGCGTCGTACGCGGCCCTTCCGAGCCCCCGCCGGAGTCATCGCCCGAGGAGCTGGCACAGCCGCTCGCCAGCAGCGCCAGTGCGGCGATCGCGCAGATCAGCCCGAGCAGCCGCTTACCTTCGATCAGTGATGATCCCCCCATTCGACGGACAAGAGTAGTCGAATAGACAGGGAAGTCAACGCGGCAGTTGCAGTCTTTGACACCCGGCCAACGCCGCTGATATAAACAAAAGAACTTGACTGTTATGCAAGTTCAGGCGAAGGAAGGGGGCCTGGTGCGAGCGGGAGCACATTCGTTGTCCCTGCTTGCGGCGCCGCTGAACGCCCAGGTCCTCGGGGCGCTGGTCGATGGACCGGTGCCCCTTGCCGATCTTCGGCGAGCCGCCGGCTTTCCGCCGCCCACGACTATGCGGACGCATCTTCGCGCCCTAGTCGCCGCAGGGATTCTCGAGCGCAGGCAGCGGCGCGAGTTTCCCGGGCCGGTCGAGTACGAGCTGGCGCCGGCCGGCCGCGATCTGCTGGGTGTGGCCGAGGTGCTCGATCACTGGCTGCAAAGGGCTCCGCACGAACCTCTGCGGCTCGGCGGCAACGCCGCGAGAAGCGCGGCGAAAGCGGTCGCGGAAGGCTGGTCCTCCGGCATCGTCCGCGCCCTCGCCTCCCGGCCACTCGCTCTGACCGACCTCAGTCGGCTCATCAACGGCCTCAGCTACCCCTCGCTCGAGCGGCGCCTGGGAGCGATGCGGGCTGCCGAGCTGATCGAACCGTGCGCAAGCGACGGCAGAGGAAGGCCCTACGCGATAACTCGATGGCTTCGGGTCGCGGTCGCTCCCCTGGCGGCCGCTGCCCGCTGGGAGCGAAAGCACCTGCAGAGAGACACCCCTCCGATTCGCAGGCTCGATATCGAGGCTGCTTTCCTGATGGCGCTCCCGCTCGTCGTCATCGACGGCTCCCGCTCGGGCGTCTGCAGGCTCACGGTCGACGGCATCTCCGACCAGCGCCATGCCGGCGTCATGGTGAACGTGCAAGCCGGTCGGGTCGCCTCGTGCGTCACCCGGCTCGAAGGCCCTGCGGACGCTTCGGCGTCTGGATCTGCCTCCGCCTGGATGGGAGCGGTCTTGCAGGGAGATCCGTCGCGTCTGGAATTAGGCGGGGAGAGGGCGCTCGCAGGCGCCCTGGTTACGGGGCTCAAGCAAGCCATCTTCGGCCCTTTGACTGACGAATAGAGGCACCCGCCTACATTCGGGTTCCCTTGTCGGCCCGCCCAGTTTCCGATACTTTGGGCGACTAGTCCGGATCGGGAAACCGGGCCATACTCACTAAACAGGGAGGAACGATGCTCTCGAAGCTTCACGACCGTCTGGGCACCGCGGGGTTCGTGGTGGCCATCATTGCGCTGATCGCCGCGCTCGCCGGAACCGCCTTCGCAGCGGCTGGCCTCAACGGCAAGCAGAAGAAGGAAGTCAAGAAGATCGCCAAGCAGTACGCCGGCAAGCCCGGCAAGCCGGGTGCACCCGGCGCACCCGGGCCGCAGGGACCGGCAGGGCCCAAGGGGGACAAGGGCGATAAGGGGGAAAAGGGAGACCAGGGTAATCCCGGGACGCCCGGAACCAGCCCGACCGGCACCAGCTTCACCGGCTCGAAAACCGTTGGAGGAACGACCTGCACGGAAGGCGGCGTCGAATACAGCGGCACGTCGCCCAGCCTCGTCTGCAACGGCAAAAAAGGCGCCGAAGGATCGCCGTGGACCGCGGGCGGGACCCTGCCCCCAGGTGCCACCGAGACCGGCGCGTTCGCCTCGCCCGTCAACGATGGATCGATCGAAAACAATCAATACAACGTCGTCTTCACCTTTGCGATTCCTCTCGCGTCTGAGCTCGAATTCAAAGGCGACAGTGACGAAAACCAGGTCCACCTCATCAACGAAGCCGGGGAAGAAGTCAAGGAAGAAGGCGGCAACCCCACCGGATTCGGGCCGCCGAGCAGCGCCTGTCCGGGAAGCGTCGACGCGCCAGAAGCTGCCTCCGGCAACCTCTGCATCTACGTCGGGGAAGAAAACAATCTGAGCATCAACTCGCAGATTGCCTCGCAGTTCATCAGCAAACCCAGCTCCAGCGCAGACTTCGGGGCTGGCACGACCGGTGCCGTCTGGCGGCTTATCGCCTCCGGCGCGAGCCTCCGCGTTCGCGGATCGTACGCGGTAACCGGTTGATCCCGGTAGCGGGGGTCGCACGACCCCCGCTATGCATCTGTTTCCGAAAGGGGCGGGAGAAATCCCGCCCCTTCTTTGTCTTAAGGCTTTGCGTTGCACCCGCGCATGCACCTCTTTGAGAGCGCGCCGATCGGCACCCGCGAGATTTGGTCGATCGACCCAAGCAGGGACTTTTTGCTGGAAACCCCTCCAATACCCAAACTAAATCGAAGAAACTTGAGCATTCGCACCTCTTCCCGGTACTTATCTCGTCGTCCTCGAGGGAGGACCGGAGCGGGCATCTACTGCCGCTGCGAAATGGAGTTACGAAAGGAAGAACATGAATCGCAAGCTCAAGGGCCTCGGCCTGATGTTCGTCGCGCTTCTCGCGCTGGCGGGCTTCTCGTCCTCGGCCATGGCTGCCGAATTCCACTCGGAAACGGCGCACACGATCATCAGTGGCGAACAGCCGGCCGGCACCAACGACGTCTTCACCGTCAACGCCGGAAAAGTCACCTGTAACTCGGCGACCTACTCGGGCACAACGAGTGCCGCCACAACCAGCGAAATCGAAGTTGAACCTAAATACAGTGAATGCACCGCATTCGGTTTCGTGAGCACCACCATCGACGTCGAAGGTTGTAAGTACAAGTTCACACCGGCGACCTCGACGCCCCAGCTCCACATCATCTGCCCGGCGGGCAAGACCCTGCACGTCACAGCGTTTAACTGCTGGGTCAAGATCGGCTCGCAGACACTGTCCGGGATCACCTATGACAACTCCGGTTCGGGCACCAGCCGCGACGTGACCGCTACAGCCAACGTCTCCGGCATCACCTACACCCAGGAAAGCAAGTCCTTCCCGGGTTGCACCAACGGCACCTTCACCAACGGCACCTACGTTGGTGCGGGCACAGTTAAAGGCGCGAATACATCCGGCACGCAGGTCGGTGTTTTCTACAACTAGTCGCACTTAGTCGCCTAGTTACGGGGCGGGCCTTGGTGGCCCGCCCCGTGTCGTTCTACAGGCACAAATACGCGGGTTCCTTGACAAGATGGCGCGGTTTTTCTACGCTCGGTCACGCGCTAGGGGGCTGCTCTGCGAGCCTGACAGCGGGTCAACTTGGGAAACAGGGGGATATCGTGACGCACAGACTGGCAGGAATCGCGGGTGCAGTTCGACTTGCCATGATGGTCTCGATCTTCACGGTCTGCTTCTGTGTGCTGTCGTCCGGAACTGCTGGCGCCGAGGAAGTCCCGGAACTGCTCTGGCAGGTTCCCGCGGACCAGGCGGGCGGCGAAGAAGCAGGAAGGTTAGAAAACCCCCGCAGCGTCGGCATCGACCCCAACACTGGCAATGTCTTCGTCTCGGATCTCCAGAACTCTCGCATCGACGAGTTCACCGTTTGGGGTGAGTTCGTCAAAGCATGGGGCTACGGAGTCGACACCGGCGCCTCGAAATTAGAGCAATGCACCGCGGCCAGCGGGTGCCAGCAGGGGCTCGAAGGTGAAGCGCCGGGCCAGCTGAGCACCCCCTTGGGGCTCGCGGTGGACTCAAACGGCGCTGTCTACGTCTACGACCGGATCAATGCCCGCGTCACCAAGTACGGCCCCGACGGCGAATTCCTCCTGATGTTCGGCGGCAACGTGGACAAGACCACCGGCGCCGAGGTCTGCACCGCCGCCGACGTCGAAGCGGGCGACGAATGCGGTGCCGGCGAAGCCGGAAGCGGCCCGGGCTTCTTCGAAAACGAAACGGTCGGCAACTTCATCGCCGTCAACCCCGCGGACACCGTCTACGTCGGCGACAAAGGCCGAATCCAGGAGTTCAACGCCGACGGCACGTTCAGACGCGAAATCCCGTTCACCGGCGAACTGGCCGCTCTCGCCGGGGTGTCTCCGTGGGGCCTCGCCGTCGATCCGGTGAGTGGCGACATCTACGTATCGACGAACGAAAAAGAAGCTCCGATCTACCGCATCTCCGAAGCCGGAGAACTGGTGGACGAAGTGGAAGACACGATCCAGGTCAACAGCGCAACGAAAACTTTTCCCTACGTCGCTGCAGGCATAGCCGTTGACGCAGAAGGCAACCTGTTCGCAGTGGATCACGATGCCTCGATCGGCTTCAACGGTCCTTTCGAAGTTCTCAAGTTCAGCCCTACCGGCGAATGCCTGATCTGCGGCCAGAAATTCGCCCAGCAGGACAACAAAGCTTTCGGCAAAGGCTTGATGGGCCTTGCAACCAGCGACGCGTGTGGAATTCCAGGCGACGACCTATACATCCCCGTCTTCGCCACTTTCGAAGGAAAATCTTTCCTCCTCAGCTACGGCCCTGCTCCACAAGACGTCCAGAACTGCCCGCCGCCGGAAGTGCCGCCGAGCATCACCGATCAATACGCGATCGACGTCGGCACCGAAGACGCCGAAGTCGCGGCCCGGATCAACCCCCACTTCTGGAGTGACACCACCTACTACCTCGAATACGGCCCGCAGGCCTGTCTCGACAGCGGCTGGACCAGCGGCTGCTCGACCGAGCCGCTGCCGCCGGGCGAAGTGCTGACGAGCAAAGTCGTCAACAGCCCGGTCGCGACCATGCCGGTTGTCCTTGAAGGCCTCGACCCGGACACCGTCTACCACTACCGATTCGTCGCCCAGAGCGGCGGCGGCGGACCAGTCATCGGGATCGGCGGTACCGAGACCACGGAAGGAGCAAGCTCCTCCTTCCGCACCTTCCCGACGCCACTAAGCCCACAGGTGGACTGCACGAACCAGAATTTCCGCCTCGGCGCCTCGGCCCTACTGCCCGACTGCCGGGCCTACGAGATGGTCTCGCCGGTCGACAAAAGTGGCGGCGACATCACCACCCAGAAGAGCCTGACGTCCTTCCCTGCGGAGCTCGACCTTTCTTCCCTGGACGGGGATACCGCTACCTATTCTTCCTCCGCGGTCTTTGCTGACGCGGTCAGCTCTCCCTACTCCTCCCAGTACCTCGCCCGGCGCGATCCCCTTTCGGGCTGGGAGACCCACGCGATCTCGCCCCCTCGCGAAGAACTCTTCAGGCCCGCAGGCACGGCGGAACAGTATGAACTCGACGTCCAGTACAAGCTCTTCAGCCCCGACCTCTCCCAGGCCTGGCTGATGCAGGAAGCCGATCCGCCGCTCGACAGCTGCGGAGTCCCCCACTACATCAACTGGTACCGCCGCGACAACTCTTCCGACGGCTACGAAGCGATCACGACGAAGGTGCCGGCGACGAAAGCTCCCCTCGAATACTTTTCCGAAGTCCAAGGTGCCTCGACCGACGGCACGCGGACGATCTTCAGGGCCAATGACAAGTTGCCGGTTGACGAAGGTCCCGAAGCCGCCAGCATCTCGGGCTACCAGCTCTATGAACACGTCGCCGAAGCCGGCACCTGTGGCAAGACCCGGCTGGTCAGTGTCCTGCCCGCCAACACCGCCTCGACCTTGCCGTCTTCGGCAGGCGCCGCCGCGGTCGGGACCAAGGAAGCGCACTGGATCGAAGCGCGTGAAAGCCTCGTTCATAACGCTGTCTCCGACGATGGGGAAGTCGTCTATTGGACGGCCGCGCCCGAGGGTCCGGGCCAGCTCTACGTGCGGACCGAAGGGACCACGACTACGAAAGTCTCCGCCGGCACCAGCGCCCGCTTCTGGTGGGCCGCCTCAGACGGCAGCTTCGCCTACTACACCGAAGGGGAAAAACTGCTCCGCTACTCGCTTGCGAGTAAAACCTCTTCTCAGGTCGCTCTCGGCGTTGTCGGTCTTGTCGGAGCGAGTGAGGACGCTAACCGCGCCTACTTCGTCAGCAACAAATCGATCGGAGGGGAGGGGACCAACGGCCAGCCGAACCTCTACGTCTTCGACGAAGGGGGGGTGACGTTCATCGCCACGCTGTCGGCCTCGGATATTTCCAAAGGGGCCTTGGCCTCGGCCGCCAACCCGAACCCGGTGGCACGCCTGGCGCAAGTCCACGCAGACGGCAGTGAGATCGTCTTCGTCGCGAGCCAGAGCCTGACCGGCGCCGACAACCTCGACGCCGCCAGCGGCCTTCCCGACCGCGAGGTCTTTCTTTACGAAGCCGACAGCGACGAACTGCGGTGCCTGTCGTGCAGCTTCACCGGGGCGCGCCCCAGCGGCCGAACTCTGGAAGGGGCGGGCCTGCGGGTCGGCTACGCCTCCCGCATCCCCCCCTGGAAGAACCAGTTCCACCGCCCGCGCGTCATCTCCGCCGACGGCTCCCGCGTCTTCTTCGAAAGCCTCGAGCGCCTCGTCCCCCGCGACCGCAACAAAGCCCAGGACGTCTACATGTGGACCCGCGCCGGCGACCAGGCGGCCTGCGAAGCCACCGGCCAGGAGCTCTACAACCCCGCCGCCGGCGGCTGCATCAGCCTGATCAGCTCGGGCACCGGCACCGGAGACGCGGAGTTCGTCGACTCCACCCCCGATGCCTCCGACGTCTTCTTCAAGACCCCCGAGAGCCTCGTGCCCCAGGACCCCAACCGGATCGACCTCTACGACGCCCGGGTCGGCGGCGGCTTCCCGCCGCCTGCGGCACCGCCGCAATGCCCGACCGCAGCGAGTTGCCCCTCCACGGTGCCGACGCCTGCGAACAACCCTCCCGGCTCGGGCTCGGGCACCGGCAACCCCGACTCCTCCTCTTGCCAGGCGCTCGAAGCCAAGTCTCAGAAGGCACGCTCGAAAGCCGCCCGGCTGAAGCGCAAGGCCGCGAAGGCAAGCGGCGCCAAAGCCGCCAAGTTGAAGCACAAGGCCAAAAAGCAGCAGAAGCTGGCAAAGCGCCTCGCCGCCCAGGCAAGAGGCTGCTACTCCAACCTGGGAGGCAAGTAGATGAACGCCCGGCGACTCGCAGGCTCTCTGGCCGCGGCCCTGCTGGGGCTGGCCCTCCTGGGCGCCGCTCCGGCGAGCGCTGAATTCGGCTTCAAAGACCTCTCGGTGCAGTTCGAAGACTCCGCCGGCAACCCGGTCACCCAGGCCGGCGCCCATCCCTTCGCGATGACGACGACGATCAACATGAACACGATCCTCGACGCCGAATCCGAAGAAGTTCCCGACGGGGAGATCCGCGACCTCGAAGTCAAGCTGCCGCCGGGCTTCGTCGGCGACCCAGAAGCGGTCCCCTTCTGCCCGACCGCTGACTTCAACAACCTGCAGAACGGCGGCTACAACACCTGCCCCGACGCCTCCTCGATCGGTGTCATCGCGGTGCGCCTGGAACCGGGCCCGTTCGTGCGTGAATTCCCCGTCTACCTGCTCGAACCCGCACCCGGCTCGGCGGCGCGGATCGGCTTCGTCGGCTTGAACCTGCCGGTGACGATGCGGGTCGGCGTCGAAGAGGAGGCGCCCAACGCGGTGATCAGCTCGCTGGCCAACATCACCCAGGCCGCCCCCTTCTACGGCGCCGACCTCACCCTCTGGGGCAACCCGGCCGAGCCGATTCACGACCCCGAACGCGGCGGCTGCCTGAACCGCGGGCTCGGCACCCCGCCCCCGCGCGAAGACTGCTCGGTGGACATAGAACCCCGCGCCTTCCTCACCCTGCCGCGCAACTGCACCGAAGCGCTCACCACCACCTTCAGGGCCCGCTCCTGGGAGCTCCCGGACTTCTGGGCCGAAGACTCCACCACGACCCCGGCTCTTTCGGGCTGCGAGAACCTGCCGCCCTTCGAACCGGCGATCGACGCCCAGCCCGACACCGCGCGAGCCTCCTCTCCGACGGCGCTCGACTTCAGCCTCGACGTCGACAACCCGGGCCTCACCGACCCCGGCGCGCTGCCGGTCTCGGACATCGCCTCCGCCCGCGTCACCCTGCCCGAAGGCATGGAGGTCAACCCCGCCCAGGCCAACGGCCTCGCGGCCTGCACCCCCGCCCAGCTCGCCAGCGAGAAGGCGAACACCGCCTTCGGGCAGGGCTGCCCCGCGGGCTCGTCCATCGGCACGGTCGAAGTCGAAACCCCCCTCCTCGAAGGCCGCGTCCTCAAAGGCCACGTCTTCGTCGCCGCCCCCTATGACAACCCCTTCAACAGCCTCCTAGCCCTCTACATGACGATCAAGGAACCCGAAAAGGGAATCGGCATAAAGCTCGCCGGCAAGGTGACCCCGGTGGAATCGGGCCCGAACGCCGGCCAGATCGCCACCACCTTCGAAAATCTCCCCCAGCTGCCCTTCTCCCACTTCCGCTTCCACTTCCAAGGCGGCGACCGCAGCGCCCTCTCGACGCCCACCCACTGCGGCAAATACACCACCACCGCCACCTTCACCCCCACCGCCGACCCCACCCACCCCTTCACCACGACCTCTGACTTCGAAGTCACCTCCGGCCCCGGCGGCTCTGCCTGCCCGCCCGCCCAGCTTCCCTTCGGCCCTTCTCTTGAAGCCGGCACCACCGACAACAAAGCAGGCTCCTTCAGCCCCTTCGTCCTCCGCGCCCAGCGCTCAGACGGCGAGCAGCCGATCACCCGCCTCGACACCGTCCTGCCCAAGGGCCTGACCGGCAAGATCGCCGGCATCGCCCGCTGCTCCGAGGAGGCGATCGCCGCCGCCAAGTCACGCAGCGGCAACGAGGAGATCGCCTCACCCTCCTGCCCGGCCTCCTCGCGCCTCGGCTCCACCCTCGCGGGCTCGGGAGTCGGCGGCACCCTCACCTACGTCGGAGGCCAGATCTACCTCGCCGGCC
>Ga0207649_10000307_pt1 | contig 37507 bp, 28 predicted proteins | sample KBSC43metaG_FD_184317 | JGI IMG/M metagenome (GOLD analysis project Ga0207649, IMG submission 184317) | Corn rhizosphere microbial communities from Kellogg Biological Station, Michigan, USA - KBS C4-3 metaG (SPAdes) (version 2) | ecosystem: Host-associated > Plants > Roots > Rhizosphere > Soil ... | reverse complement strand
GCTGGGCGAGGCGGCGGCGGTTTTTCACGCGGCCGCGCTGGGCGACTACGAGGTGGAATCCGTGCGCGACGAGGACGGCACGCTGCAGACAGCGGCGAAGATTCCGAGTCGGGCCGGCGGCCTGCACCTCACGCTGCGGCCCGCGCGCAAGGTGCTGCCGGAGCTGCGCGGGATGTTTCCCCTGGCGCGCATCGTCGGCTGGAAATACGAACTCAACGGCACGCTGGCCGATGCGCTGCACGCCGGGGCGCATCAGCTCGAGGCCTGCGGCACGGACCGCTGCGTCGTGAATGGCGCGGCCTACGGCGAGGGTTTCGGATTGCTCGACGCCGAGGGGCGCGTGCGGCATTTCGCGGACAAGGCGGAGTTGTGCGCGGGGCTCGTCGCGGCGTTTGGCTGAGGCCGCTCGCTAGCTGCGGAAGCGCTCGACGAGCGCCCGGAGCGCCAGTTCGCTCTGTGGCTCGACCTCGTCCTGCGAGGAAATGGTGACGCCGAGGTCGTGGATGAGTCCGTCGCGAATGCCGTAGATGCAGCCATGGACACTCAGCTTTTGTCCGCGACTCCAAGCGTGGTGGATGAGCGAGTTTTCGCAGAGGATGCGCACCTGTTCGATGATGTTCAGCTCGCAGAGGCGGTCGATCTGGTCGGTTTCGTTCGGCGCGGCCTCGAGGAAGGCGCGATGTTTCTTCGCCAGCACGGCGACGGAGTGCAGCCAGTTGTCGATGAGGCCGAGGTCGCCCGGGGTGAGCGCCGCCCGCACGCCGCCGCAGCCGTAGTGACCGGTGATGAGGATGTGCTCCACCTTGAGCACCTCGACGGCGTATTGCACGACGGAGAGGCAGTTGAAGTCGGTGTGCATCACGAGATTCGCGACGTTGCGATGGACGAAAATTTCGCCCGGCTTCAGGCCGACGATCTCGTTCGCCGGCACGCGGCTGTCGGAGCAACCGATCCAGAGGTATTTCGGCGTCTGTTGATGCACGAGGCTCTCGAAAAAATGGGGATCCTCGGCGCGGACCTCGTCCGCCCACCGGCGGTTGTTCTCGAAAAGTTTTTCCAATCCCATGGTCGCGGGGTTGTAGCGGTGGAAACGGGGGATGTCGAATCTCTTGGGTTTCCTGCCCGCCGAAAGTTCGGGAGCCTTTAGGACATTCGTCGGTGCCGATCAACGGCGGCGCGCTTTCCAACGGCAATTAGGCCCTAGCCATGCACCCACCGCACGAGCGACGCGCGGTTGCCCACGCCCACCTTGGTGAAAATATTATCCCGGTGCTTGCCCACCGTGTGTTCGCTGATGCCCAGGATGCGGGCGACCTCGAGATCCGTCTTCCCCTCCGCGATCCAGCCCGTCACCTCCGCCTCCCGGGAGGTCAGGCCCGCCCGCCGCTCGAGGTCCCGTCTGGCGACTCGATCATAGGCCGTGCCCAGCGCAGGCATCAGCTTCCGAGCCAACGTCTCGGCCTCCGTGGGGACGGGGGACATCCACCAGCCGATCCAGCGGCTCGGGATTTCCATCCACCGGAGCGCCATCGCGTGCGAGCCGGAACTCCGCCACAGCACCTGCTCCCGCCGTCGAGGCAGGGGCAGCGACGCTCCGCACCACGGCGCGACCTCGCCCGCTTCGCATTTGAGCCAGCGGCCTGCGGCATCCGCCTCCAACCAACCCCGCGCCCCGATCCTCGCGCCGCAGGTGAGCAACTCCTTCCGCAGTTCCACCGTCGAGGCCGTGCGGTGGAGGGCTTCCACCGTCGCCAGCACCCATTCGTAGTCCTCCGCCGTGATGTCCATTCTCCCTAGGGCCGAATAATGAAGCAGAGCTTACGTAGGGAGAAAATACGCCATTTGGCGTATTCCCAGAATCGTTCCCTCTCCGCTAAACCGCTGGGGCAATGCGTGCGCTCTCTTGCACCCACCCGCGCTCCGCGTCCGTCCCGACTGCGGTCGGGGATTCGTCGATAAGCACCCACCGCGCAGGGCTCCGAACGCACACTTACCCGGTAAGGATATCCCGGCGGCTCCCCGAGACTGCCACTTACTCGAGGGCCACCTTCCCCATGGCCCGCCGGAGTCCCGCTTGCCCGGTAAGCGGCCACGCGGCGGTCCCGCCGACGCTCATTTATCAGTTATGGCTGCTCCCCGCGCTCTCCAGCCCGGGTGCTTATCCGGTAGCCCTCCTCCCGCGAGCCCGCCGCATCGCCGCTTACCCGGGAGGCCGCTCTCGGGCGCAGCCGTCAGCCGCCGCTTACCGGGTAAGGCGGCATTTCGTCGCCAATTTCCCGAAATTTTCTCTGTAACGCACCAAAACACACCAGACCCACCACCGTAAAACCACCATGGCCAGTCAGAAAATCCCGCAGACCTACACTCCCCTCGTGAGCCTTGCCGCTGATGCCGAAGACGGCGCCATCACCTACGGCGCCGCCGTCGGGCTCTCGCTCAACACCGCCGCGAAGATCACCCCCGATCTCGAGGACCTCACCGGCCACGCCGGCACGCCCGGGAATCCCGCGGACCCCGCCATCCCCGGCAAACAAGCCCTCTACATCGCCGCGAAAAGCGACAAGCCCGCCAAAGCCGCCGCCCTGCGCACCGTCACGTCAAACGTGCGCGGCTACTGCGCCACCGCCATCGACGTGCTCCGCCCCCACCTCGGCCGCTCGTGGAACAGCGCCTGGCAAACCGCCGGCTTCGTGAACGGCTCCCTCGGCATCCCCGACGACCCCCTCCCGCTGCTCGACCAGCTCCGCGCCTACTTCACCGCCCACCCCGCGCACGAGAACGCCCCGCTCGGCGTCACCGCCGCCGCCTGCGAGACCTGGAAGACCACCCTCGGCGACGCCCGCAAGGCCGCGAACGACTCCCTCTCGAATCTCGGCGCCGCGAAGACCGCCCGCGACGCCGCGCAGGAGACCCTCTACCAACGCATGAGCGGCCTGCTCGCCGAGCTCGGCCAACTCCTCGGCGACGACGACCCTCGCTGGTATAACTTCGGCTTCGACCGCCCCGCCGACGGCGAACAACCCGGCCTCGTCACCGACATCGTGCTCACCGCCGGCGGCCCCGGCATGGTCTTCGCGGATTGGGACGACGCCCGCCGCGCGGACCGCTACCGCGCCCGCAAACAAATCGTCGGCACCGACGCCGAGCCCGTGGAAGTGGCCAACGCCGTGACGGAAAGCGAATACACCTTCACCGGCCTCCCAAGCGGAGCCACGGTAAAGATCAGCATCGTCCCAGTAAACAAAGCCGGCGACGGCCCAGAAAGCGACCCGGTGCAAATCGTCGTGCCATAAAGGAAAACGGGCGTTTCGGGGAAACGTCATACCTAGGTAGGGCTGGCTCTCCGAGCCGGCCGGCGTATTATCAAAAGGCCGCCCTTCGTAAGGAGGGCGGCTTTTCGTGAAAGTGCGGAATAGACTCCGCGCGAAGGAGAGAAGCCACTCCGCGCAAGATGAGTTGCTTTGTTAAAAAGCTAAGCGACTGAAAACTGGGAAATATCTACAAAAAGCTGCATAGTTCTTCAAACTATCTTCGCTTCCAATTGAATAGCCGAGACGGCGTGACAAGTGTTTAGCGGGATTTTTGCTGCTGGTTGGCAATAAGCTGGCGAGATGCATGCGTTCTTGGATGCTTAGATCAGGCACGTTGATCGACTCGGGAGCCTGACTCCACGTCCGTGTAAAAAATCGCCATTTGGAAAATATCCTTTTGATTTGCTTCCATTCCGTAACCGGACATTTTAGCCCCGTGATCGTTAGCATTCTCGATCCATCTCTATAAGAAGAGGCATTCAGTATCTGAAATTGGTAATTCGAGCCGATGAGAGGAGTTGTCGCTGCGTGAACTATTCGCTGAAGTAAAATCGGAAATTTCTCTTGAGTTTCGAAATAATCTTCATAATCGACAGGTAAGAGCTGTTGGAAGTCGCGAATGAAATTAGCTTTTCCTTCATCTCGAGGCATGGAAGCATTCAACGTAATACGAAGGATACTCCAATTTCCGGATTTTCTCACCGCGTCAGCGAAAGTAGCGATATTTCTTGGTTCGCATCCAAGAAAATCGAACCACAAAGAAAGTAATGTTCCTTCCGTAAGTGAATTTGTGAACTGTTCGTCGGACTTATGCATTAAGCGAATACGCCGACAAAACTTATGAAATCGTTGCCTCTTGATAGTTTCTTCGTCTCTTTCGAGCGAAACAAACTTCATCTCGGGGAAGTAATGCTCTGCGACTTTAATATCCTCCAAAAAAGGCCCGCCAAACCCAACGTAAGTATATTTTTCCGACGAATTGGGGCCGCCTTCGAAGATTTTCTTGAGTAGTTCCACAAAAAGATATCGATCCACGGCTTTGTTCGACCGTAGATGGTATGGCGGATGTTTCATTTTCTTTTGGCTTCTTTAAAGATATTATCGAAACACTTTTCGCCAACTTTTGCTGGTTCGACATTTGAGTCACCGAAGAGGTAATCAGCTACGACATCTATATCACTGATCGCTCTGACAAAGGAAATACGGCGACTAGTCGGAGCGGCTGTTTTTGGAACCGGTAAGTCGGGGCGCGAATATCGACCTCCAATCGCTTGTCGAGATTTAGTAAATGTTAAACTATCCGAGACCCCTCTAAGTTCGCGGATAGTAACGAGATTGACGCGTTTGATTTCGGATTTCGCTCCTTCGATGTCGTCTTTCCACTTGTTCGTAAACTCGGTGAAAATCTTTAATCCTTCCATCATTCGTTCACGGACGTGAAGGTAAAGAAGCGATCCCATATTTAATCCTCTTTTGGTGGTTACGGTTGGTAATTTAGAGGCATCATTGCTTTCGAAGATAACAACGCCAGAAATTGCATTAAATTGTGGGTGATATTTGGGAACCCTGCCAATTCCCCAGCCAGTCTGTTCGGACTTGTCGCAATATAATATTACCCGGTCGTTGCAAATAACGGTCCATCCCGTTCGATCAGAATCATATTTTGGATTTTCGTTATCATCCTCTTGTTCTTCTCGGCCGGTAATCGGTTTTGTAAATCCGACGGCTAAGAAAACATTTACACCTTTATATGTCGTTTCGAAAAGATATGGACGGATTGCAGAACCTTTTAGCGTATCGGCAAATGCAAGTTTTACAGGGAAAGGCTTAACTTCATTTTTATTAACCGTAATCGAAAATCCTTTCTCAATGATTGCGGAGTAATGGCTTCTAATGGATTTAATGAGTCGCTCAACGAAGCTGTCGAGTTGTTCGGCGAACTCTCGTTTTATTTCGCTGTTCAGTTTTCCGATAACAATAATTGTGCCGGGTTCTTTCGGCTTTGTTTTGCTTGGTCGAGCTTCCAGTTGCCAAGAATTTTCATCTCGCAGCCAATTATCGTCAAATTCAACCTCGTATGTGTCCGCTCCATTTCTGGTTTCTATAACACATTCTCGCCCGATTTTGAAAATGGCGCGTTTCATCCCAATCCCGTAGACGCCAACAGTAGGGTGATTCGTTCCTGGTGTTTTTGCAGGTCGGCCCATACGGAAAGCGTAATCTTTCAAAGCCCAAGGTATACCGCCGCAATTATCGGCGATGGAAAAGTGTCCATCGCTTACTTCGATTTGTGCGTGGCGTCCCTTATAAGGGTGCTCCTCATTGTTTGTAAGTTCGTTGCGAAGAATCCCGTCTACACAGTTGTCGAGGAGGTCAAGAATCGCGTCGTCCAGAGAAATATCGCGGGTCAACATCGAAACAAAAAAGTCTTTAGTGGGACTTGCGTCGATCGGTCCAAAGGGATTCGGAGGGGGGTCTTTTGTCATGAGTAGATTTTCAAGTAAGGGTTACATACCATGTTCGAGAAAATGTCACTTTTTAATCCATGGATACGTATGTGTGGTATTCTGGCTTATGGCGGACATATTCGAACCTCAGAAGCGCTCTCAAGTAATGTCGCGGATCCGAGGGAAAGGAAACCTCACAACGGAGATTCGCTTACGGGATATTTTATCCAAGGGGGGGATCACTGGATGGCGCCGCCATTTGGCGCTACCGGGACGCCCTGATTTTACGTTTCGCAAGGAGAAGGTTTGCATCTTTGTTCATGGATGTTTTTGGCATGGCTGCCCGAGCTGTGGCAAGACATCCGCGACAAATGCCGCATTTTGGAATGGCAAAATTGCAACTAATCGGATTCGAGATAGACGTGTGGCACGCACCTTACGCAAGAGGGGTTATAAAGTCGTAACGATTTGGGAGTGTTCGCTCCGCAATTCTTCTCGCAGGACAATGGTTCTGAAGCGCATCCTGCGTGCAATCGAACGCTAACTGCTATTCCCGTTGTTGACGGGAATTAAATGTTTTAGAAAAACTGCTAAGATCTTTTCAGCTAAAATCGGGCTTACACTATTACCGATTTGTCTGAAACTGTGCCATTTCGTGGGGGCAAAACGAAACCAATCGGGAAATCCCTGTAGGCGCGCTGCTTCCCTAGGAGTAATTACACGAGGCTCAGTCGGATGAACTGGCCGTACAGCTTGGTAACTGCCTCGAGCTTGATCCGTTCCCGCTCGTAGAGTCGGGCAAAGGCCGTCGAGGTCCAAACGTATACTACGCGAAACTTTATCGGCTTCCCCAGGAGATAATTTCCTGAATCGACTAACGGTAGCGGGTTCGTGATGAGTGGCGATACAACCAGATGTGCGTCGATCACCGGCCCAGATGCTCAAGGTTTCTTTATGTCCAACACCTGCGGGGATACGTGCTCGCAGACTCTCTCCGAAATCTCCTGGTAAGTCGGTACGGACTTTCCGCCAGCCTTTCTCATCAACATTCCAACTTAATTTAATTTTCTTTGGGAGTCCGGCTAGAGCCTCTCCAACTTTTATTTGCACTACTTTTTCGGGAGGCCGAAAGGCTTTATGATCAAATTCCCTAAAGCGGCTTGCTAGATACCCAATAAATAATACCCGTTTGCGCTTTGTGGGGGCACCGTAGTCGGCGGCGCATACCTCAAATGGATCTAATACCACATACTCGGACAAACCTTGAAGGGCATCTTTTCGGATCTTGTCGTAGCAACTATTTAAAATTCCAGGGACGTTTTCGGCTAGGAAAAAGCTCGGCCTTGTTTCGCGGACCAGCGTGAAAAATTTTTGAAACAACAGGTTGCGACTGTCGTCAACTTGCCTATGTCCCATGTTGCTAAAACCTTGGCAGGGAGGTCCGCCAATAAGCCCGCAAAGCTCCCCTATTTTCAAACCTGCTTTCGAGAGCAAAGATTGACCGGTTAGTTCGCCGATATCCTCTTGAGAGTGTGTAACACTTGGAAAGTTTGAAGAATGTGCGGCAAATGCGTGAGGATCGTTTTCAACGGCAAGTTTCAAATCGAAGCCTGCACGGCAGGCGCCCAAGGATAAACCTCCGACACCTGCGAAAAGATCAATGATTGCGGGAGCAGTGATTTCTTCTGAACCGGGCGCGGGTGAATCCATGTTCTTGTCAACTGTTTATCGAATCGACTCTAAATCGAAAGGTAAAAATACGATTCTATGTAGTGTTGGCAATGCATCACGGTAACTGCGCGCCCCGACGGCGACTCCGTATCTGCGAAGGGTGACAATCAGCGGAAGTAACGCCCGCACGGATTGGGACTCGCCGAATGAGGCGGCCGAGAAGGAGCCAGGAGATATTTTAGCCAACCGAGTCGGCTACTCACTTTCGGGGGCAGGTTGGACATCGCCGAGAAAGCGACGGCCGGCTCGGAGAGCCAGCCCTACCATTTGTTTTTGGAATTAGGCGGTGGTGTTGGTTAACACCGTCGTCGAGCCGGCGGGGAATAGGGGCGCGGTTTCGGTGGAGGTGGCGAGCTTGGGGTGCCAGTTGCCGGCTGGGAGGGGGATGGGTTGCGGGTGGTTGGCGAAGTTGAAGGCGGCGAGGACTTTGCCGCGCTGGAGGGTGAGCCATTTGGCTGCCTCGTCGAAGTGGACTTCGGCCGAGGTGCCGGCAGGGATTTGTTGGCGGAGGGCGATGAGGGCGCGGTGCCAGTCGAGGAGGTCGCGGTGGGTGGGTTCGTCGAGTTCGGGCCAGCGGAGTTTGGAGCGCTCGAAGGTTTCCGGGGATTGGGGGTCGGGGACTTCCTTGCCGTGCCAGTCGAAGGCGGCGAATTCGCGGCGGCGGCCCTCGGTTACGAGGCGGCCGAGTTCTTCGTGGTGGTCGGTGAAGAAGAGGAAGGGCGTGGAGGCGGCCCATTCCTCGCCCTGGAAGAGCATCGGCACGAAGGGGCTGAGGAGCAGGAGGGCGGCGGCGGCCTTGAGGATGGAGGGATCGAGGAGGTGGCTGAGGCGCTCGCCCGTGGCGCGGTTGCCGGTTTGGTCGTGGTTTTGCGCGAAGACAACGAGCTGGGACGGTGCAACGTGGAGCGGGGGGCGGCCGTGGCGGCGCTTGCGGTATTCGGAATACTGGCCGTCGAAGACGTAGGCCTGCTCGAGCGCTTTCGCCAATTGCGCAAGGGCGCCGAAGTCGGCGTGGTAGCCGTCGCGTTCGCCGGTGAGGAAGGCGTGGAGCGCGTGGTGGAAGTCGTCCTCCCAGTGGGCGTCGAGGCCGTAGCCGCCATGGGCGGGGGATTGCACGAGGCGCGGGGTGTTGAAGTCGCTCTCGGCGATGAGGACGCGCGGGCGGTTCGTGAGGGCGGAGAGTTCCGCCACGCGCTCGGCCATCGCCTCCAGGATGTGGGTGGCGCTTTGGTCGAAGATGGCGTGGACGGCGTCGAGGCGGAGGCCGTCGAAGTGGTAGTCGCGCAGCCACATGAGGGCGTTATCGAGGAAGAAGGCGCGGACTTCGTCGCTGTGCTCGCCGTCGAAGTTGAGGGCGTCGCCCCAGGGCGTCTTCACGCGGTCGGTGAAATACGGACCGAAGGCGCCGAGGTAATTTCCGTCGGGGCCGAGGTGGTTGTAAACGACGTCGAGGAGGACGGCGAGGCCGAGGGTGTGGGCCTCGTCGATGAAGGTCTTCAGGTCGTCGGGGGAGCCGTAGGCGGGATGCGGCGCGAAGAGGGCGGCGCCGTCGTAGCCCCAGCCGCGCGCGCCGGGGAAGGTGGCGAGGGGCATGAGCTCGACGTGGGTGACGCCGAGGTCGCGCAGGTAGGGGAGGCGTTCCGCGGCGGTGGCGTAGGTGCCGCCGGGCGTGAAGGTGCCGACGTGGAGTTCGTAGATGAGGGCCTCGCTGAGCGGCCGGGGTTGGAACGCGGCGTCGTGCCATTCAAAGGCGGCGTGATCGAGGACGACGGACGGGCCGTGAACGCCCTCGGGTTGCCAGGCGGAACGGGGATCGGGGAAGGGGCCGCGGCCGTCGATGCGGAATTTGTAGCGGGTGCCTGGTCCGGCGGAGGGAACGTCGAGGCGCCACCAGCCGTGGGCGTCGGCATGCATGGGGTGCTCGCCGGAGTCGAGGACGAGGGCGAGGGAGCTGGCGTGGGGCGCCCAGATTTGGAAGTTCATGGTTCGCGGAGGAGGAGGGCGACGGGGAAGGCGGCGAAGAGCGCGGTGGGCGAGATTTCGCCGGTGAAGGTTTCTTCGGCGAAGGCGCTGCGCCAGGTGCCGGGCGGCAGCGGGATGAGGGTGTCGCCCCAGTCGCCGTCGAGCGTGAGGGTGAAGCGCGGGACGACCACGACGAGGTCGGTGCCGCGGCGGTAGGCGACGAGGTGCCCGAGGCGGGAACCGCGCGCGCTGATCGGTTGATGGATCGCGTCGAAGACGGGGGCGTGGGAATGGCGGACGGCGAGGGCGCGCTGGATGAGGAAGAGCTTCGGCAGGCCGGAATCCCAGTCGGCGAGGGCCTCGGCGGCGGTGATGGTGCGGGCGCGGGCGAGGAGATCGCGGCGGGCGGCGAAGTCGACGGGACGACGGTTGTCGGGATCGACGAGGCTGAGATCCCAGAGTTCGCTGCCCTGATAGAAATCGGGGGTGCCGGGGGCGGTGAGCTTGATGAGCGTTTGTGCGAGGCTGTTGATGCGGCCGGGGAGAACGAGCGGCTCGACGAAGGCGGCGAGGTCGGCGGTGAAGGCTTCGTCGGCGAGGATGGCCTCGGTGAATTCGCGCAGGCCTGCCTCGTAGCCGGGGTTGGGCTCGTGCCACGTCGTGCGGATTTTGGCTTCGCGGCAGGCCTTGAGCAGATACTCCCACGTGCGGTCGAAGGAGATCGGCCACGCGCCGATGAGGGTCTGGTAGAGCAGGAATTCCGCGTGGCGGTCGGGATCGCGGCCGCGCCAGGCGGGCTGGTTCATGGCGGACCAGCGGAGGACGGCGGCGCTCCAGCGCTCGGGGATTTCCGTGAGCAGGCTGATGCGGGTGCGGACGTCCTCGCTGCGCTTGGTGTCATGCGTGGAGGTGGGCAGGAGATTGCGCGGCCAATGGCTCTGAAGGTGCGCGCAGAATTGATGGAACTTCGATGTCGCGATGCCGAGCTGCGACGGCTGGGAGCCGACTTCGTTGCCGGAGACGAGGCGGTCGTAGCAATAGAACGTGGTATCCTCAGCACCCTTGGCCATGACGGCGGGCGCGAGCTGCTGCCAGCGGGCGATGAAGTCGTCCTCGAGCGGGCCGTCGAGCTCGTTGGTGAGGAGCGCGTCGAGGAACTCGAAGACGCCGGGCTCGATGGTCGCGGACTGGGCGTTCGACAGCGCGCGGGCGGCGGCGACGGCATCGGTGATGATTTTTTCGTCGATGGGCGAGACGTTGTGCGGCTGCTGCGTGAGGTAGGTGCGATAGACGGGCAGCGAGACGGTGAGGAGCGCGAGGGCGGCCTCGAGCTGCGCGCGGGAGAGGTCGTGCGTGGTCCAGCGGGCTTGGGCGATGTTCACGGCGAGCGTGGTGAGGCGCTCGAGGTCGGCGGTGAAATGCGTGTGGATGATCTCGCGCTTTTTCTCGCGAACGAGGGCGGGGTAGTTGACGGGGTGGCCGGTGAAATCGGCGTAGATCGCGGTGAGGGCATCGGCTTTTTCCTCGTCCATCCAGAGGCGGTTCACCTTGCTGAGGAACTCGTAGCCGACGGTGCCGTCGATGGGCCAGTCGCCGGGGAGCGTTTCCTCGGTATCGAGGATTTTTTCGGCGTAGATGCGGCCGTCGGGGAGGAGCTGGCGCAGGCGCTCGAAATATTCGCGCGGATCGCGCAGGCCGTCGGGATGATCGACGCGGAGGCCGGCGAGATCGCCATTGGCGATCATGCGGGCGATGCGGACGTGGGCGGCGTCGAAGACGGCGGGCGACTCGACGCGCACGCCGACGAGGCCGCCGATGTTGAAAAAGCGGCGGTAGTTGACGATCTCGCCCTCGAGCTTCCACCACGCGAGGCGGTAGAATTGGTCCTCGAGGAGGGCGTGCATCTGGTCGGGGTGCGCGACGAGTTCCGCGCACTGGGCCGCGACCGTGGCGCGGGTGGCGGGATCGGCGAGCAGGGCGCGCGCGGCCTCGGTGGCCTGCGTCGCGAGGAGGCGATAACGCTTGATGTCGCCGGGCTCGGGATGGGGGAGTTGCCGCAACTTGGCGAGGTCGGGCAGGACAAAGGCGAGATCGGGGGCGGCGGGGCCGAGGATGGGACGCCACGAGGCGGGGCCGAGCGGAAACGTCGTCTCGAAATAGCGCAGGCGCGGCAGGCCCGAGTCGAGGTCGATGGTGACTTGCCCCTGCTCGAGCACCTTGCCATAGGGCTCGCCGAGCGTGCAGAGGGCGATCTCCCAGCGCCTCGCGATCTCGTAGGGAAAGAGGTCGAAGGCGGTGGCGTGTTCGCTGAAGGGTCCGTGCGTGAGGAGGTCGCTCCACCACCCGTTCGCCGCGTGCGTCGTCATGTGATTCGGCACGATGTCGAGGAGCACGCCGAGGCCGGCGGCCTTCGTCGCGGCGATGAAGGATTTCCAGGCGGGCTCGCCGCCGAGTTCGTCGTTGATGCGGGAGGGATCGGCGACGTCGTAGCCGTGCATGCTGCCGGGCGCGGCCTGGAGGCAGGGCGAGAGGTAGATGTGGCTGATGCCGAGGTCGCGCAGGTAGGGCAGAATTTCCGCGGCGGCGGTGAGCGAGAAGTCCTTGTGGACTTGGACGCGGTAGGTGGCGTGCCAGGGGAGGGAATTTTGGATTTTGGATTGCCGAGGATATTTATCCGGAGAAGTGCTCGGCTGTCTTGCTTCGCTCGGCTTTGGATTTTGGATTGGGTGAATCTCCTGTGCCGGGATTGTCTCGATGGGGCGGACGGTCCCGGCGGGCGCATTCGTGGGCGATGGGGCGTCGATTGGCATCAATCCAAAATCCAAAATCTAAAATCCAAAATCGCCTCACCTTGCATGGCCGAGGACCATGAGGCTGCGGGCTTCGAGCCTGACGCCGCCGCCGGTGACGCGCTCCTGATGCGGCTCGAGGTCGGGCCGGGCGGTGTCAAAGGCGACGAACCAGCGTTTGCGGCGGACGTCCTTCGGAAGCCGGAAAGGAACGGGCTCGTGGTGGGCGTTCAGCAGGATGAGGTAGTCGTTGTCCTTCACGCGGCGGCCGAGGGCGTTGCGGATCTCGGGCGCGTCGCCGAAGAGCATCATGCCGAGCGTGCGCATCCAGCCGCCTTCGCCCCAATCCTCGTCGCGCATGGGCTCGCCGTCGGCGCGCACCCAGCGGACGTTTTCGCTCTGCGCGCCGGCCAGGGGATCGCTCTCGAAGAAGCTGCGGCGGTGAAAGTTCGGGTGCCGGCGGCGGTAGTGGATGAGGCGGGCGGTGAAATCGAGGAGTGAGCGGCCGGCGGCGTCGAGATGCCAGTCGTGCCAGGAAATGACGTTGTCCTGGCAGTAGCCGTTGTTGTTACCGCCCTGGGTGCGGCCGATTTCGTCGCCGGCGCAAAGCATGGGCACGCCCTGCGAGAGGAAGAGGGTGGCGAGGAAGTTGCGCTTCTGGCGCTCGCGGAGCTCGTTGATGCCGGCGTCGTCGGTCGGGCCCTCGACGCCGCAGTTCCAGCTCTCGTTGTCGTTGGCGCCGTCGTTGTTGTTCTCGCCGTTGGCTTCGTTGTGCTTTTCGTTGTAGCTGACGAGATCGTGGAGGGTGAAGCCGTCGTGGGCGGTGATGAAGTTGATGCTGGCGGAGGGCAGGCGGCCGCTGTGTTCGTAGAGGTCGGCGCTGCCGCTGAGGCGGGTGGCAATCTCGCCGTGCATGCCCATGTCGCCCTTCCAATATTTGCGGACGCTGTCGCGGTATTTGCCGTTCCACTCCGTCCAGTTGACGGGAAATTTTCCGACCTGGTAGCCGCCGTCGCCGAGGTCCCATGGCTCCGCGATGAGCTTTACGCCGGCGAGGGTGGGGTCCTGGTAGATCGTGTCGAAGAAGGCGCTGAGCTGGTTCACCTCGTGGAGCTCGCGGGCGAGGGCGCTGGCGAGATCGAAGCGGAAGCCATCGACGTGCATGTCGGTGACCCAGTAGCGGAGGCTGTCCATGAGGAGCTGCAGGCTGTGCGGATGCTGCATGTTGAGAGTGTTCCCGCAGCCGGTGAAATCCATGTAGTAGCGACCCTTGCCCTTGACGATGCGGTAGTAGGCGAGGTTGTCGATGCCGCGGAAGGAGAGGGTGGGGCCGCAGTGGTTGCCCTCGGCGGTGTGATTGTAAACGACGTCGAGGATGACCTCGATGCCGGCGCGGTGGAGGCTTTTCACCATCTCGCGAAATTCGCGCACGGCATCGGCCGGGTGGCCGCGGGACGCGGCGTAGGCGCGCTGCGGGGCGAAGAAGCCGAGCGTGTTGTAGCCCCAATAATTATGCAGGCCCTTCTCCTGGAGGGTGCGGTCGTCGGTGAAATACTGGATCGGCAGGAGTTCGATGGCGGTGATGCCGAGCTTCGTGAGATGGTCGATGATGGCCGGGGAACCAATGGCCGCGTAGGTGCCGCGCATTTCCTCGGGCACGTCGGGATGGCGCATGGTGAGGCCCTTCACGTGGGCCTCGTAGATGACGGTGTGGTGCCACGCGGTGCCGGGCGCCTGGTCGCCGCCCCAGTCGAACTCCGGGTCCGTCACGATGCCCAGTGGCGCGAAGGGCGCGCTGTCGCGCTCGTCGAACGAAAGATCCGCCTCCTCGTGGCCGATGGTGTAACCGAAGAGCGCGTCGTCCCAGGTAATGTCGCGGCCGATGGCCTTCGCGTAGGGATCGAGCAGGAGCTTGTTCGCGTTGAAACGCAGCCCGTTCTCGGGTTCGTAGGGACCGTGAACCCGGTAGCCGTAGAGCTGGCCGGGGCCGATGTCGGGCAAATAGATGTGCCACACGCCATTGGTGCGTTCGTGCAGGCGGATGCGTTTTGCCTCGGTGGCGTCCTGGCTTTTGTCGAACAGGCAGAGTTCCACTCCCTCGGCGCCTTCGGAGAAGATCGCGAAGTTGGTGCCCTTGCCATCGTAGGTAGCGCCTTGAGGGAACGGCGACCCCGCGATGTAGTCGTCCTCGAGAGAAGGAACGGCGCCACCCAGGGCCTCCAGATTTGCGGGCGCTTCGGTCATACGGAAACATACGCGGCAAAGCCTGATGGCGGACATCGGGAAATTCCCCGACGCATTCGGGAAAGTCCGGAAAGGGGGGACGGGTGTTTTAAAACGTGGCGTCGGGGCGGTGATTCCGCGAAGGTTCGGCGTGGCATCACCAAACTACTCGGGCGAAAAACGCCGGAAAGACCTCGCGAAGCAGGCCAAGAAGAAGGAGAAGCTCGCGCGCAAGCTGGAGAAGAAAAACGCTCCGCCGAGTTCTTCCTCCGACGTGTCGGCGACGGAAAATTCGTAGCGGGACTTTACGCCCTTGCGATCACGCCGCGGATGATCTCCTCGGCGGCCTCCAGTTTTGCCAGCAACGTCACCCGATGCAGCGAGCGCTCGGTGGCGCCCGGAGCGTGGGGATCGATGTCCTCGGCCTGGGCGGAGGCGATGATTTCCGAGCGGATTTCGTCAGCGATTTTTTGGAGACGTTCGACGTTCATGGCTTGGTGGCTTCCCGCACGATGGGGGCGACCTGCGTGCCGAGGATTTCGATCGCGCGCCGCGTGGCGGCGTGGGTGAGCGCGGCGACGCTCATCTGGACGGTGAGGCGCGAGATGCCGCCCAGCGTTTCGCTGAGCGCGAGGATTTTTGCGGCGACGGTCGCTGCATCGCCGACGAGCAAGGCGCCCCCAGGGCCGCGGCCGGCATCGAATTGTGCCCGCGTCGTGGGTGGCCAGCCGCGTTCCCGGCCGATCTCGGTGAACGTGCGGGCGTAGCCGGGAAAAAATTCGTCGGCGGCTTTCTCCGTGGTTTCGGCGAGGTGTCCGAGTGAGTGGATTCCCACCCGCAGACGCTCCGGCGGATGGCCGGCCTTTCGTCCCGCCTCGCGGTAGAGATCGACGAGCGGGCGGAAGCGAACGGGTTGCCCGCCGATGATGGCGACCATGAGCGGCAGGCCGAGCGTGCCGGCGCGGATGAAGGACTCCGGCGTGCCGCCGACGCCGAGCCAGACGGGCAGGGGATTTTGCAACGGGCGGGGATAGATGCCCTGTCCGTCGAGCGCGGGGCGATGCCGGCCGGACCATTGGACGTTCGTGCTCTCGCGAAGCTTGAGGAGCAGGTCGAGCTTCTCGGTGAAGAGCGATTCGTAGTCCCGCAGATCGAGGCCGAAGAGCGGGTAGGCCTCGATGAATGAGCCGCGGCCGACGACGATCTCCGCCCGACCGTGCGAGAGCAGGTCGAGCGTGGCGAACTGCTGGAAGACGCGAACGGGGTCCGCCGCGCTGAGCACCGTGACCGCGCTGGTGAGCCGGATTTGCCGCGTGCGCGCCGCCGCCGCCGCGAGGATGACGGCCGGCGCGGAGTCGAGGAAGTCGTGCCGGTGATGCTCGCCGATGCCGAAGACGTCGAGCCCGACGCGGTCCGCGACTTCGATTTCCTCGAGGAGATTCGCCAGGCGTTCCTCCGCGGTGATGAGATGTCCGGTGACGGGGTCCGGGACGATGGCGGCGAAACTGTCGAGGCCGATTTGCATGGTGCGCAGTCCATACGTCCTCCGCTCGGCTGAATCCAGTCCTCAGCGCGCGGGTCGACTCGAAACGGGCGGACTTACTGGCCCATGTATTCGGTCGGCCCTTCCGCCTCGCCGCCGGCGTTGTCGAGGAGTGCCTGGAGAAATTTGGTCCGCTCCTGGACCATGTAGAGATTATAGAACAGGCCGCCCTTGCTGTATTCGTAGCGCGCGGCGAAGAGGGCGACGTTGGCGTCGCGATCCTTGAGCCAGGCCTTTTGCGCGCTCACGAGGAGCGCCTTCTGCGCTGGATCGTCAATCGAGCCGAGCAGCTTTTTGTAAACCTGGTTAAGCTTCGCGTCGGCGGCATTGAATTCCGCGCCGGCGGCGCTGGCGTGGAGGGAACCGATGGAGGTGGCGGCGAGGAACAGAAGGAGGGTGGCGAGGAGGGATTTCATGGAGGGGCGAGGGGCGGGAGAGAAAATATCAGGCGGTGGGGATTTTTTACAGGTGTTTCGTCCCAAAGCGATCCGGTTTGGTCATATTCCCGTTGCCGATTGCCGACTATCGCTAACAATCACGCGTGGGCTGCATTATATTTTCCGCCGAGGAGGATGCACCTTTCCCGACGGATCCCGTGGTGCCTTTCCGAACGAAGCAATGAAGTGGCGGCTTTCCAATCTGGGGTGGGTGCTCCTTGCCTTGGGCATCCTTGCCGGTTTGGTTTTTCTTGGCCTGACCGCAAATCCCCGCCCGCGGTCGCACCCATTTTCCGTGGCCGCTGCTCGACCAGTGGCGACGCCCGGCCCGGGTGTCGCCTCGGCAGGTCCCAACGCAACGCCGACGCCGTCTGCTCCAGCGACGACGACGTCGGGCGCTCCGGCGGCCGTTTCGCCGAGCGCGACGGCGACGATTCCATTTTCTTCGGGCGCGATTTCTCAAAATGCGGCAACCATCGCCGACGTCCTGCCGCCGGGCGTGGATTTGAGCGATCCGTCGCGGCGCGCGGCGGCGGTGGAGCGGGTGCACGCGGTGGAGACCCGAAAAAAGGCCGCGGCGGTGGCGCGGGCGAAGCAGCTCGGCATTCCCGAACGGATCGAGCGGCCCGACGGCACAGTGGTCGAGCTGATGGGATTCGACGGCGACAAGCCGATCTATTTCCTGACGCACAACGCGAACGCCGCCATTTCGACGGGCGCGAATCTCATGCCGGCCGCGCCGTATTCCGTGACCGGCACCGGCATCACGATCGGCGAGTGGGACGCCGGCGGCGTGCGGACGACGCACCAGGAATTCGGCGGGCGCGTGACGATCCGGGATGGCGCGTCGCTCGTTGATCACTCGACGCACGTCGGCGGCACGCTCGCGGCCGCGGGCGTGGTCGCAGCCGCGAAGGGCATGGCGCCGTCCGCGAACGTCGATTCCTACGAATGGAACAGCGACAAGGCGGAGATGACCGCGCGCGGGGCGTCGTATCCCGGCGAGGCGGGCATGCTGCCGCTCTCGAACCAATCCTACGGCGAGGTGACGGGCTGGTATTACACGGGCCTCTCCTCGCCGATGTGGGCGTGGTATGGCACCGGCACGACGACCACCGGGACGGACGGCGACTTCGGCAAATACGAGACGAACTGCCGCGATACCGACGCGCTGGCGGTGAGTCTGCCGTATTTCCTGATGTTCCGCAGCGCGGGCAACGATCGCGGGGACAATCCCTCCGCCGGCGATGCCGTCTCGCTCTCGACGAGCACGAGCAGCGGCAGCGTGGTGACCTACGATCCTGCGCAGCATCCCGCCGGCGACGGCAGCTATCGCGGCGGTTACGACACGATCAGCTTCGACGCGGGAGCGAAGGACATCGTGACGGTGGGCGCGGTGAACGATGCCGTGAGCGGCGGCGTGCGCTCGGCGGCGGCGGGCACGATGACGTCGTTCTCCTCATGGGGACCGACCGACGACGGCCGCATCAAGCCGGACATCGTCGCCAACGGCGCCGGTCTTTATTCGACGCTCTCGACGAGCGACACGGCCTACGGCACCTACAGCGGCACGAGCATGGCCTCGCCGAACGCGGCGGGCTCCGCGGCGCTGCTCGTCGGCTATTTTGACAAACTCTTTCCCGGCCAGGCGATGCGCGCCAGCACGCTCAAGGCGCTGCTCATTCACACGGCGGACGATCTCGGTGCGGCGGGGCCGGATTACCAATCCGGCTGGGGCCTCATCAACGTGAAGGCCGCGGCCGATGTGATCAAGGCCTACAAAACCAGCCCGGGCACGCACGAAATCGTCGAGGATCAGGTGACGACGAGCGTCGTCTCGCGCAGTTACCCATTCACCTGGGATGGCGTGAGTCCGATTCGCGCGACGCTGTCCTGGATCGATCCCGCCGGCACCGCGACGACGAGCGCGGACTCGCGCACCGCGCGTCTCGTGAACAATCTCGACCTCGCCATCACCGATCCCAACAGCGCCGCGCACCAACCCTACGTGATGCCCTACGTCGGAGATTGGACCGCGGCGAAGCTTTCCGCCGTGGCGACCACCGGGAAAAACAACGTCGATAACGTCGAGCAGGTTTACCTCGCCGCGCCGCCCGCGGCCGGGGTTTACACGGCGGTCGTGACCTTTTCCGGCACACTGACGACCAGTGCGCAGCGGTTCTCCCTCGTCATCACGGGCGGCACGAGCACGGCAACTGCGGCAGCGCCGACGGTCACCGCGATCACGCCGAATTCCGGCTCCTCCGGCACGACGGTGGCGACGATCACCGGTGGAAATTTTGCGCTCGGCGCGACCGTCAAACTCACGCGGACGGGACAGGCCGACGTGGCGGCGAGCGGGGTGGAGGTGGTTTCCGACACGATCAAATGCCGCTTCGCGCTGGATGGTCTGGCAGCCGGGCAATGGAACGTCGTCGTCACGAATCCCGACGGCCAAAGCGCGACGCTCGCAAATGCCTTCACCATCGCGAGCGCATTGTGGAGCGAGAATTTTGAAGGCGTCGTCGTCGGCTGGACACACAGCGCGAGCGTGGGCTCGGCCACCAACTGGGCGCTCGGCACGACGCAAAGCCATTCGACGAGCCACGCGATGGCGGGCGTGGCGCCGGCCACGCGGAACGTGGACGACCTCTACGCGCCGGCAATCAATATTCCCATCGGGGCCGCGAACCTGCGCCTGACCTTCTGGCACTATTACGCGTTCTCCTCGACGCGCGCCGGCGGCACGCTCGAGTTCTCGCTCGATGGCGGAACGACGTGGTTCGACGTGACGTCGGCCTCATCGGGCGCGGCGTTTGCGACCGGCGGCTACACCGGCACGCTGGCCTTCACGGGTTCGTCGCAGACGCGCAATCCGCTGGCCGGGCAGAGCGCCTGGACGGGCAACAATTCCGGCTTCACCCAGGCCGCGGTGGACATCACCGACGCCACGAAATATGCCGGCAAGACGTTGCGCATCCGCTGGCGGTTGTCCACGGGGCAAACGCAGACCTCCAATCGCTGGTATGTCGATGACGTCGCGCTGGCGGGTTCCGTGCCGGCGCAAAATCTAGCTCCCAGCGTCACGACCGCGGCCTTCGCGACGCCGACGACCGTGACGGGCAGCACGGCGCAGCTGCAGGTGGCGGCCACGGACGACGGGGGCGAGGCCGGCCTCACCTATACGTGGACCGCGAGCGGTGAATTCGGCGCGTCGGTGCAATTCAGCGAGAACGGAACTCACGCGGCGAGCGCGACGACGGCGACGTTTGCGAAGGCCGGCGCTTACACGATCGCCGTGACGGTGCGCGACGCGGAGGGGCTCACCGTGACGAGCGAGACCAGCTTGACGGTGGCGCAGACCGGCACGCAACTCACGCTCACGCGGACCAGCGCGACGCTCGCAAAGGGCGGGACGCAGGCATTCAGCGCGCAGGCGTTCGATCAATTTGGCGTGGCGATGGCGACGCCGCCGACCTTTGTCTGGAGCACCGATGGAGGCTCCGTCGATTCGGCCGGGCTCTTCACCGCGGGCGCGACGACCGGGAATTTCACCGTCAGCGTGGCCTTGGGCGTCCTGAGCGAATCGGCGGACGTCACGATCACCGGCGAGCGGCTGGAAACGTGGCGCGCCGCGCATTTTTCGGCCGGCGAAGCCAGTGGCGACGCGGTGGATTTCGACGGCGACGGTCTGTCGAACCTCGTCGAATACGCGCTCGGGACCGATCCGCGCGTGTTCAGTGCCAGCCCGGCGGTGACGCTCGAGAGTGGCTATCTCACGATGAATTTTTCGCGGCCGCGCGCGCTGCCCGACGTGGCGTATGCGGCGGAGGTTTCCAGCGATCTCGTTTCGTGGACGACGCTGCTGCTGGAGATCGTGACCGATGGCGAAGTCCAGGCGATGCGTGCGCGGGACACGGTGCCGAGCGACGGCGCGAGCCGGCGTTTCCTGCGCCTGCGGGTGACGCCGGTCGTGCCGTGAGGACTTAACGGACGATGCCGCGCTTGGTGGCCTCGACGAAGGCGAGGAGCGTCTGGATTTGCTCGTTCGCGGGAAGCGTCTCGCGGATTTTTTCCAGGGCCTGCTTCACGTTGAGATTTTCGCGGTAGATGATGCGGTAGGCCTCACGCAGGCTGCGGATGGCCTCGGGCTCGAAGCCGCGGCGCTCCATGCCGACCTGGTTGATGCCGCGAATCTCGGCCGGCATGCCGTCGGCGATCATGTAGGGCGGCACGTCCTGCACGATCTTCGTGCAGCCGCCGATGATGGCGTGCTGGCCGATGCGGCAGAATTGGTGCACGCCGGAGAGGCCGCCGATGACGGCGTGATCCTCGACGATCACGTGGCCGGCGAGGGTGCCGTTGTTCGAGAAGATGACGTGGTCGCCGACGGTGCAGTCGTGGGCGATGTGGGAGTAGGCGAGGAAGTTGCCGTGGCTGCCGATCACGGTCTTCGAGCCGGGCGCGGTGCCGCGGTTGATCGTGCAGAACTCGCGGAAGCTGTTGTGGTCTCCGATTTCGAGGTAGGTGGGCTCGCCCTCGTATTTGAGGTCCTGCGTGCGCTGGCCGATGGAGCTGTGCGGGAAGAACGTATTGCCGTCGCCGATTTTCGTCGGGCCGGCGATGCTGACGTGATTGTGGATCACGCAATTCGCGCCGATCACGACATCCGCGCCAATCACCGCGTAGGCGCCGATGCAGGTGCCGGGTCCGATTTGCGCGGTGGGGTCGATGACGACGGTGGGATGGATCATTTGGTGGGTTGAGAGTTGAGGGCTGAGAGTTGAGAGGAAAAGCGGGCCGAGTGAAACGTCTCTCAACCCTCAGCTTTCAACTCTCAACTTCATTTATCGACGATTCCGAAGAGAAGGACGCCTTCGCTGACGACTTCGCCGTTCACGAGGCATTTGCAGGCGGCTTTGCCGAGGCGCTTTTTTACGCTGAGCATGTTGACGTGGATGAAGATCGTGTCACCGGGGACGACGGGTTTGCGGAACTTCACTTCGTCCGCACTCATGAAGTAACCGATCTTGCCGTGGTTCTCGGGGATGCGCATCACGACGATGCTGGCGGCCTGGGCCATGGCCTCGATCTGGAGCACGCCGGGCATGACGGGATGGCCCGGGAAGTGGCCCTGGAAGAACGGCTCGTTGATCGTGACGGATTTCGTGCCGATGCAGCCTTTCTCGTCCACCTCGATGATGCGGTCGATGAGGAGGAACGGGAAGCGGTGCGGGAGGATCGTCATGATCTGGTTGATGTCCAGAACGCCGGCGCCGGCGGGCATGGGCGCGCGCGGCACGGTCGCGGAGATTTCGCTGCTGCGTTTGACGATGGCGCGGGAGAGTTCGGCGTTCGGGCCGTGGCCGGGCTTCACGGCGATGATGTGGCCCTTGAGGCGGCGACCGGCGAGGGCGAGGTCGCCGACGATATCGAGGATCTTGTGGCGGACGAATTCGTCGGGGAAGCGGAGCGGCTCCTTGCTGAGGACGGATTCGCCGCGGGCGACGATGGCATTCTCGAGGCTGCCGCCGCGGATGAGACCCTTGTCCATGAGGGGTTTCACGTCTTCGTAGAAAACGAAGGTGCGAGCGGGCGCGATTTCCTTTTCGTAATACTCGGGCGTGATTTCGCAGCTGAGGTATTGCGTGAAGCGGCCGTCGGGACCGACTTGCGTGCAGGAGATGCGGAATTTGTCGTCGGGGATGATCGTGAGGAGGGAACCATCCTTGGTCTCGATGTGGATCGGCTCGGTGGGCGCGAAGGTGACGCGGGCGGCGTCCTGAGTGACGATGCCGGCCTGTTTGATCGTCTGGACGTAGGCGGCGGCGCTGCCGTCGCCGATGGGCGGCTCATTGGCGTCCATCTCGATGAGGGCGTTATCGACGCCGAGGCCGGCGAGGGCGGAGAGGACGTGCTCGACGGTGTGGATCTTGGCGTTACCCTCGACGAGGGTGGTGGCGCGCTCGACGGTGCGCACGTGGGAGACGTGGGCCTCGATCAGCGGCTCATCGGGCAAGTCCTTGCGGCGGAACTTGTAGCCGTGCCCGGGAGGCGCGGGATGGAGCGTGAGGGTGACCTGTTCTCCGGTATGGAGCGAGGTGCCGGTGAGGCTGGCCGAGGATGCGAGGGTGCGTTGTTTTTCCACAAAAAATTCTTCCTGAACGGCGGGGGAGTGCCCGGTGGGCGCGCCGCTACGATGCCGAAGCGGAGGATTCTTTGTGCCCGAGCAGGATGAGGTCGAGATATTTTTGGTTGCCGTCGCGGAGACGGTTCACGAGCGAGCGCCCGATCGCGGCGAGCAAATGGATGGCGGCGGAGGGTTGGACGCCGGCCAGCACGCCGACGACCATGCGCGTGATGCGCAGGACCTGGGTCTCCTCGATGGCATCGACGGTCGCCGAGCGCGGGCCGTCATCGACGAGGGAGAGCTCCCCGAAAAAGTCGCCGCTGTGCAGGGTGGCGAGCTCGATCTCGCGCGCGCCGGCCAGGCTGTGGACGCGCACGCTGCCGCGCAGGATGACATACATGCAGAGGCCGTTTTCGTGCTCGGTGACGATGCGTTCGCCGGGCTGGTAAACCTGAAAATCCGAGAGGCTGAGGAGCGTGGCGAGCTCGTCTTCCTTGAAGCCGGCGAAGAGCTTGAACTTCGAGAGGTTCTCGCTCTGGGAGTCGAGACTGGGGTCGTTGGACTTGGTGGTTTCAGGCATGGGATAGTTTGCCGTCGAGCAGCCGGATGCGCCTCGGAGCGAGGTCGGCGACCGCTTCGCTGTGGGTGACGACTACCATCGTGGTGAGATTTTGGGAAGCGATCTTTGCCAGCGCGTCCATCACGCGGTCGGCATTCGCGCTGTCGAGATTGCCGGTCGGTTCGTCGGCGAGAAGGAGGGCGGGATCATGCACGAGGGCGCGCGCGATGGCGGCGCGCTGCATCTCGCCGCCGCTGAGCTGGTGCGGGCGGTGGTTGGCCCGGGCGGCGAGCCCGACGAGGTCGAGCCGGGCGAGCGCGCGGTCGCGCATTTGCCGGCGCGGCGCGCCGGCGAAGAGGAGCGGGAGCTCGACGTTTTCCGCGACGGTGAGCGCGGGCAGGAGGTTGAAGAACTGGAAGACGATGCCGAGCCGGCGGCGGCGGAAATCCGTGAGCGCGGCGTCGCCGGCCGTGTGGAGGGCGATGCCATCCACGAAAAGCTCGCCCGCGTCCGGTCGGTCGAGGCCGCCGAGGAGGTTGAGCAGCGTGCTTTTGCCGCAGCCGCTCGGGCCGGTGACGGTGACGAATTCGTGCGGCGCGATGTCGAACGAAATGGCGTCGAGCGCGCGCACGTCCGCCTCGCCGGCGGAATAGCGGCGGGTGACTTGCCGGGCGCGGATGACCGGCGTTTGGTGAGTTGAGAGTTGAGAGTCGATAGTTGAGAGGAGGATTGCGGGCTGATGCCGGGCGAATGGTATGGTCGGCGGAATGGCCGCTCCGTTCAAGGTGCCTCATTTTACGATCCTCGGCGAGACGCGGGAACTTCTCGCGATCGACAAGCCGGCCGGGCTGCTCGTGCATCCGACGAAGCCGGGCGGTCCGCCGACGTTGTGGGACGGGTTGCGCGAGCTCCTGGCCTACGAAGTCGTGAACGGCGGGCAGGTCTCGCTCATCAATCGCCTGGATCGCGAGACGAGTGGCGTCGTGCTGGTCTGCAAGACCTCGGCCGCGGCGCGGAAGTGCGCGATGGCGATGGAGCGCGGCGCGATTCGCAAGGAATACGTCGCGGTCGTTTGGGGCTGGCCGGAACGGCAGGAATTCGAGGTGGATGCGCCGCTGCTGCGCCTGGGCGAGGTCGCGGAGTCGCGCGTGTGGCTGAAACGCGGCGTCCATGCCGGCGGGGCGGCGGCGTTGACGCGGTTTCGCGTCGAGCGGCGGATGGAGCGGGCGGACGGCGCGCGGCTCGCGCTCGTGCGGGCGTGGCCGGTGACGGGGCGCACGCACCAGATCCGCGTGCATCTCGCGCATGCCGGGCACCCCGTGGTGGGTGACAAGCTTTACGGTCCCGACGACCGGCATTATCTCGACTTCATCGATCACGGCTGGACGCCGGCCATGGAGCGCGCGCTACTGCTGCCGAGACAGGCGCTGCACTCCGAGGTGCTGGAGGTCTCGCTGGACGGCGTCGCCCACCGCTGGGTCGCGCCGACGCCGGCGGACATGCTCGGCCTGCTCGACGGCGAGGGGCCGCCCTCAATCCAAAATCCAAAGCCGAGCGAAGCGAGACAGCCGCTCAATCCCTCTCTCGAAACAAAGTGGCAATCGGAAATCCAAAATCGCTAGGGGCGCCGGCCCTGGCGCTCGGCGACAATGCCGCGCGCGACGGCCTCGGCGATGCGCTGGCGGCCGGAGCCGCTCTGGAGGACGGAGTTGTCGGAGGAATTCGAATCGAAGCCTCCCTCGACGAGGATGGCCGGGCGCAGGTTCTTGCGAAGCACGCGGATCCAGCACCCGCGTTTCACCCCGCGGTTGCTCGTGCGATAGGCGCCGGCGAGCTCCCGCTGGACATTGGAGGCGAGACGGAAGGACCGGGGCGAGCAATAGTAAGTCTCGACGCCGTGGCCGGCGCGACCGCGGTCCCAATTGTAATGGATGCTCACGAAGATCGAACCGGGGGTGCCGTTCGAGACGGCGACGCGTTGATCGAGCGGGATGAAGTAGTCGGCGTTGCGCGTAATGATGACGCGGAAGCCGCGCCGCTCGAGGTTCGCCTTCAACCGCAGCGCGGTATCGAGGGCGAGGTCTTTCTCGTTGCGGCCGAACATGGCGCGGCCTCCGAAGTCGTGCCCGCCATGGCCCGGATCGACGACGACGGTGCTGAACGCTCCCGCTCCCAGCGGGCCATAGCTCTCACAGCCGGCCAACGCGAGCATCGCGGCGACGGCGAGACAGGCGGACAAGTGGAGACGGCGGAGCATGCGCGGCGATTTTACTGGCTTGCGCAGGGTAAGGAAGAAGCGTGCCAACGCAACTACTTTAGACTCGATTTCTCGTTGGTGGCGCGCATGTTGCTCCACCGCCATGCTAGCCAAGCGCATCATCCCCTGTCTGGACGTGACTGATGGTCGCGTCGTGAAGGGTACGAAATTTGTGAACCTCCGCGACGCGGGCGATCCCGTGGAGTGCGCGAAGGCCTACGACGCCCAAGGTGCCGACGAACTCGTGTTCCTCGACATCACGGCCTCGAGCGACGGCCGCGCGACGATGGTCGATGTGGTGGCGCGCACGGCGGAGCAATGTTTCATGCCGCTCACCGTCGGGGGCGGCATCCGAACGGTGGATGACATGCGGGCCATGCTGCTCGCGGGCGCCGACAAAGTCAGCGTGAACACGGCAGCCATCCACAATCCCGATCTCGTGCGCGCGGGCGCCGAGGCCTTCGGCGCGCAATGCATCGTCGTTGCCATCGACGCGAAGCGAAACGCAAACGGCGATGGCTGGACTGTGTACACGCACGGCGGCCGCAACGCCACCGAACTGGACGCCGTGGCCTGGGCGCGCCGCGTGGCGGAACTCGGCGCCGGAGAAATTTTGCTCACCAGCATGGATGCCGATGGCACCTGCGCGGGCTACGATCTTGGGCTCACCGCGGCCGTGAGCGAGGCGGTGTCCATTCCGGTGATCGCGAGTGGCGGGGCCGGTTCGCTCGCGCATATGGCCGAGGTGCTTTCCGTCGGCAAGGCCGACGCCGTGCTCGCAGCGAGCATCTTTCACTTCGGTGATCATACGATTGGAGAGGCGAAGCGTTATCTCGCCGCCGAGGGAGTCGTCGTCCGACCTGCCTAAAAGAGAAGGGCTTAGAGAAGGGTCTATCGGGGATTTCCCTGATAATATTCTTGCGTTGAAGGGGGAAAATTGGCTCTTCTTTGGTAAATTCCGAACAGTGACAAACCCCGTAATCGACTTTAGCGCGGATGGCATCCTGGCGTTGTTGCGCAGCCAGGGACTCAGAATTACGCGGAGCCGACGAGGAATTATCACGGCTTTGTTCAAGGCGACGCGGCCTTGTTCGCTCACTGAAATTCAAGCTCAGGCGCTGGCCGAAGGTGGGGTGCTCCCGGATTACGCAACCGTGTTTCGCATGATGATTCTCCTCGAGAATCTCAAACTCGTTCACAAGGTGAACCTGCGCCGTTCCTGCAGTTATTACGAGCTGACGAACCCCTCGAAGCATCAGGATCACCTCGTCTGCACGCAGTGCGGCAAGGTCGACACGCTGGAGATGTCTTTTCCGATGGCGGAACTCCGCGGAGAAATCGCGCAGAAATACGGCTTCACCGGCCTGCACCACTCGCTGGAGTTCTTCGGTTGGTGCCCGGAATGCACGGCGGCGGTCAATGCCGCGAGCGAAGCCGCCGCCCAGCCAGTCCCAGCGTAAGGGCGAGCAGCGCGACATCGCGCCCGATGGCAAAGATCATCTTGCCGCGTGAGGGCGCCCCATCCTCGCCGAAGCAGCCGCAATCCGCGGTAAATCCCTGCTGCAGCGTCCAGCAGAGCGCCGCGATGAAGGTCACCAGCAGCACCGCCACGAGGCCGGCCCCCAATCGCGCGGTGGTCGGAATGAGGAGCAGGAGCGCCGCAAAAATTTCCACCACCGGCAACCCGAGCGCCAACCACGGCACGGAGTCCTCCGGCAGGAAGGTGAATTTCGACATCGTGAGCGCGAATTGCTCGCTCGCGTCGAGTTTGACGAGGCCGGCGTAAAGATAGAGCGCGGCGAGCACGATGCGGGCCGTCCAGACGGCGGCGGGCCAGCGGTTTTTCATGCGGTCAACACGGCGTGCAGCGTGCGCACGGCCTGCGAGGCGGCGCGGACATTGTGGACGCGAAAAATTTCCGCGCCGCGCGTCATTCCTGCGGCGAGGCAGGCGATCGTGCCCGCGTCGCGATCCCGCGGATCGGGCAGGTCGAGGACGTCGCCGATCACCGACTTGCGCGAGACCGGCAGCAGGATCGGACGGTCGAATTCGTCGAGGCGCGCGAGTTCGCGATAGACGTGCAGGTTGTCCGCGCACTGCTTCGCGAAGTCGATGCCGGGATCGAGCACGATGGCCTCACGGGGCAGGCCGGCACTCGTTGCGAGGGCGATCTTCGCGGCGAAGAAATCCCACATTTCCGTCACCACGTCGCGCCAGGCGACGTGCGTGTGCGGCACCTTTGGCTCGCCGACCGTGTGCATGATGAGGAGCGCCGCGCCGGTCTCTGCGCAAAGCGTCGCGTTCTCCGCGGTGGGCAGTCCGCCCATGTCGTTGAGCAGGTCGCCGCCGATCGCGAGCGCCGCGTGGGCCACGGCGGGGCGCCAGGTATTCACGGAAAGCAGCGGCGGAAAAAGTTGCGCGGCGTCGGCTGGCGCGGCGTCCGCGACGGTTGCGGCGAAGCGCTCGAGATAGGGCGCGAGGCGGCGGATTTCCTCGGCCTCGGAAATCGCGGCGCGATTTGTCCGCGCGCTCTCCGCGCCCACGTCGATGAGGTCCGCGCCCTCGGCGACGAGCTCGCGCGTGCGGGCGAGTGCCCAATCGAGATCGAGCGAACCGTCGCCGGAGAACGAGTCGTCGTTCAAATTCAGGATGCCCATCACGAGCGGGCGGCGGGGGAAGGCGACGTTGCGCCCGCGAGTGCGGAGGATCATGCGGGTTCCTGCTTGTTCTGGCCGGGATTCTCTTTCAGGCTCAAACGAAGTTCAATCGCCATGAAGTTCATCGAGTCTGTTTACGAGAAACTCAAGCGGCACCCCAAACGCATCGTCTTCCCGGAAGGGGACGATCCGCGCGTGCTGCGGGCGGCGCAGGTCTTTTACGAGCACCAGCTTGGCGTGCCCGTCCTCATCGGCAAGCGTGAGGTGATCGAGCGCGTGGCCCTCGCCGAGAAGGTGAGCCTCGACCACGTCGCCATCATCAATCCCGAGACCTCGTCCGACCTCCCGATCTTCTGCGAGCGCCTCGAGCGGCTCGACCGCTACAAGAATTTCGGCTTCCGCGACTCGCACGCCATCATGGTGAACCCGAATTACTTCGCCGCGATGATGCTCCAATACGGCCTCGTCGATGGCCTTGTGGGCGGCGTGAGTTCCTACGGCGGCTCGCTCCTGCGCCCGCTGCTCCAGCTCGTGAAGCGCTTCCCGCACGCGGACGTTGTCACCAGCGCGATGATCGTCGCCCTGCCGGATTCCACCCACGGCGACGACGGCGTGCTCTTCTTCAGCGATTGCGGCGTCGTGCCCGATCCCACCATGCAGCAGCTCGGCTCCATCGCCGTGCAGGCCGGCATGCTCGCCCGGCAGGTCTTCGGCCAGAAACCCCGCGTCGCCCTCCTCAGCTTCTCCACCAAAGGCAGCGCCCGCACCGCCTCCACGGAAAAAGTCGCCGGCGCCGCCATCATTGCGCGCGAACTCGCGACGAAGCTCAATTTCGACATGGCCGTCGATGGCGAGCTCCAGGCCGACACCGCGCTCGTGCCCGAGCTGGCCGGCATCAAGCAAGTCGGCGGCCTCGTCGCCGGCCGCGCGAACGTCCTCATCTTCCCCGATCTGAACTCCGGCAACATCGCCGTGAAGCTCGTTCAGCACCTCGGCGGCGCCCACGTCTATGGCCAGATCCTGCTTGGCCTCACCCGCCCGGCGGCGGAACTCTCCCGCGGCACGCACCCCGACGAAATCGCCACCGTCGCCGCGCTCGTCGGCCTCCAGGCCATCGAATATCGCAAGCTCTACCCTGCCGAAGAAACCGAAGGTTCATAGATTTTAGTTCATAGTTGAGAGTCAAAGTCCCGCCCCCGGCGGCTCGCAAACTCTCAGCTAAAAACTCTCAACTAAAAACTCGTCGTGAACACGACCACCCCCCGCGTCTTCATCGCCGCCACCGAGCAGAACGTCGGCAAGACCACCACCTCCCTCGGCCTCTACGCCACCCTCCGCGGCGTCTTCAAATCCATCGGCTTCATCAAGCCCGTCGGCCAGCGCTTCATCGACATCGAAGGCAAACGCATCGACGAAGATAGCGTCCTCATCCGCGACACCTTCGACACGCAGATCCCCATCGAGGACATGAGCCCGATCGCCGTCGAGCCGGACTTCACCCGTCGCTACATCGAGGCCTCGAACCGCGACCATCTCGAGCGCCGCATCCAGCATTCCTTCGATCGCGCCTGCTGGGAAAAGCAATTCGCCATCATCGAAGGCACCGGCCACGCCGGCGTCGGCTCCGTCTTCGACCTCTCGAACGCCCGCGTCGCCAAGCTCCTCCAGAGCAAAGTCATCCTCGTCACCACCGGCGGCATCGGCCGCCCCATCGACGAGGCCGCCCTCAATAACGCCCTCTTCGAGGCCCAGGGCGTCGAAGTCATCGGCGTCATCATGAACAAAGTCCTGCCCAGCAAGCTCGACTACATCTCCGACTTTGCCCGTCGCGGCTTTGCCCGCCTCGGCCTCGAACTCCTCGGCGTCATGCCGCAGGAGCGCATGCTCTCCGAGCCCACCTTGCAGGACGTCTGCGGCGTCATCCGCGGTGAAGTCATCGCCGGCGGCGACCTCCTCCGCCTCCGCGCCGGCACCGTCATGATCGGCGCCATGCAGGCCTCCAACGTCCTCGCCCGCCTCGAGGAACGCACCCTCCTCGTCGTCCCCGGCGACCGCGAGGACGTCCTCCTCGCCGCCATCGCCGACGCCCGCAGCCGCTCCCCCGCCGATGCCGAGCACGCCCTCGTCGCCATGGTCCTCTCGGAATCCCTTCTCCCCCAGGGCGCCATCGCCGAGATCGTCCGCACCGCCCCCTTCCCGGTGATCGCCTCCCCGATGGACAGCTACACCATCGCCAGCCGCATCCACTCCATGACGGTAAAGACTCTCCCCGGCGACTCCGAAAAGATCGACCGCATCCAGCACCTCGTCAGCGAGCATGTAAACGTGGACCGCATCCTCGAAAAAATCGCCGCCAGATCGACGACGTAAGGAGCGAAATGGGCAATGATAGAGCATTGCCCGCCAATCCGCCGTCCCACCGCCGCAAGCTGGACCACCGCCGATGCGTGCCATGTTCCACTTGAAAAAATCCCTGGCGCCCCCATTTTGATTTCCCCCCATGCTGCCTCTCCCCCTAGAGACTACCGTCGCAATCGTCGAGGAGGATGAACCGATCCGCGAGGGGTGGGCCAGGGCGCTCGAGGAGTTGGGAGGGTATCGCGTCACGGGGAAATTTGGCAGCGGCGAGGAAGCGCTCGCGGGCATTCCGAAGAGCCCTCCGGATTTCGTGCTGATGGACATCACTCTACCGGGCATGTCGGGCATCGAGTGCACGCGGGAGCTGAAGCGGCAGGTGCCCTACGTCGAGGTGCTCATGCTTACCATGCTGTGCGATCTCGACGGGATCCTCGACGCGTTGCGAGCGGGCGCCAATGGATACCTTCTGAAGCGGACATCGCCCACCGCGCTAAAGGCTGCGATGGAGGAAGTTCGCATCGGCGGGGTTCCCATGTCTCCGTATGTTGTCAGGCAGCTCGTGGAGCATGTGAGGCGGCCGACGGACGAAAATCTCGTTTCGGAAGATACCCCCGGGCGAGTGGATCACCTGTCCCCCAAGGAATCCGAAATCCTGAAGCTGCTGACGGCGGGCTCTCCCTACAAGGAGATCGCGGAGAAACTGGAAATCCACATCGATACCGTGCGGACCCATATCCGCCGGGCTTACCGCAAGCTCCGGGTGCATAGCCGCACCGATGCAGCCATCAAATATCGCGAACTCCAAAGCGACAAGGAAGACAAGTCTCCCGAGCGCGGGAGATGAAATTTACAGGTGGAGAACACGGTTCATCCCCTCCCAAAATTGTTCCGTTGAAGGGACCGATCCGTGGTATTCTTCCTTGGCGAGTTGGCGCCGTTGACACGATCGCCGCGGGCAAATTCCTCGAATGATCGCCGATGCGTCGTCTTGCTAAGGTTTTTGGCTTTCCGCGATAATGGAAACATAGAAAATCACCGGTGAAAATATTTGCCTCCCCCTGTTCCGCCTCCGGACGCCTGACGCCCTCCAGAAGTGCCTTTTCTTTTTCGACGGGACATCGCGCCGAGTAAGCGCTTTTGCCCGAACGATTCTCAATCCATGACCAAGACGCACGCGGCATGCGGCCCGAAGAACCCCATTCCGACCGTTTCGCACGGCAGGTGCGGGTTTGGAGCCGCGCCGAAAAAGGGGCGACTGCGGTGGTTGTTCGCGGTTTTGTCCCTCCTCCTGGCAAGCACATTGCACGCGGCGCCGACGGATCCGTGGACGAAAGGGACGGGATTGGTCGGCAATACCACGCTGGGTGCGCTGAAGAATTCCTCGGTGATCAATCGTGCGTGGCCGCAGGTGGTGAACTACGATCTGAATCTGGCCACGTGGCCAATGGATGTTTATGTGCCGCCGGGCTACGACGGAACGAAACCTTTTGGCGTGATGGTTTATATTACGTCGGATGCCACGACGGGCATCGTTTTGCAGGCCGCGTCCAGTGACAAAAACATCATCTGGATCGCGCCGCGCAATGTCGGCAACGGCGCGAATTCCCCGGACCGCTACGGCGCCGCGCTGCTGGCGATCTATCGCGCGAAGGAGCTCTTCAATATCGACCCGCGCCGCGCTTATCTGTCCGGAAAATCCGGTGGCGCGCGCACGGTAAGCGGGCTGGCGTTTTACCACTCGGAGGTCGTCCATGGCGTTGCGCCATCCTCGGGGTATGCGCTTCCGCGGCTCAACGAGGTGCAGCCGGATTACATTCCGAATACGAGTGGCCAGACGGACACTTACTTCGACTACTCAGACCAAGCATTCAATTGGTTGTATTATAGTTCAGATCCGAGGCACGCGCAGATCGAGGCTGCGGGGCGGGCGAACAAGCTGCGCTCGTACATCATCACGCGCTACGACGATTACCGCGAGGATTACTTCGTCGAGGGTTTCCACTGTGCCTTCGAGCCGCAGGGGCAGACGTGCTTTCTCTACGACGGACCGGGCACGCACCAGGACGCGACCGATGCCGAGATGGAGGAGGCAATCGATTATCTCGATCGCGACGACATTTTCCCGGTGAACGCGAATGTCACAGCGGGTGCTGGCGGCTTCTCTGGGATGACGGACATCAGTCAGTCTGGCGCTTCGGCGGTCGAGGCGACCGCGAGCGGCAAGACGACCTACACGCTCGCGCCCACGTCCACGGCCGTAGCGGCTGCGAAGACGAACACGGCATTTTATTGGGACAACGCGAACGGCTCGACCGTGCGCTGGCTCTGGGAGGTGAAGAACGCCTCGCCAGCGAACCAGAAGACGTGCTTCGGCCTGTGGTTCGCGAACGAGACGTGGGGTGGCGGCGCGCCGACTTCCGTGACGGCGGGTAACAATCCCGGTATCCTCATCACGATCACGCAGAACGGCTCGGTGAATCGCATGGTGATCAGCGCGCGACCGGACTCCGGCGGTGAGACGGTTTTCTACGACGGCAACTTCAGCTTCGCGCAGGCGTATTCGACGGCCTGGACGAGCACGCAGACGGGCTACCTGTCGGGCACGGGCTCGCCGGTGGAGATTCGGATGGATCTCAACAAGAACCGCTGGCAGCTCACGTTCAACGGCATCGTCTTGAATGGCGCGACGAACTCCATCGCCAGCGGGACGCAGATTTCGCGCGACAACAAGCGGATGATCTTTGGCTACTGGGAGGCCGCGGTGGGCGGCAAAATGTTCTGGAAGCACGACATCTACACGGCAGCGAGCAACACCTGGTCGCCCCTCACGAAGTCGATTTTCACCGCCGCCACGGGCGCGCTCTCCTCGGGCACGGCGCCTTCGCCGATGGAACTGCGCTACGTGATCGCGAGCGATCCGAATCTGCCTGATCCGCCATCGCCGGGCCCGACGGGGCTGGCGGGCTCTTTCAGCAGCGGAGCCGTGAATCTCACCTGGAATGCCTTTGCCGGAGCCACGAGCTACACGATCCAGCGCTCCACCGTCTCGGGCGGGCCTTACACGACGATCCAGAGCGGAATCGCGGGCACGAGTTTCTCGGATTCCACCGTTACCACGGGCAATATTTATTACTACACGGTTTTCGCGACGACGGCGTCGGGCACGACGGCGCTCGCTCCCGAACTCGCAGTGGGCGTGGGCTCCCAGGTGGATACCTGGACGGGCGGCGGCGCGGATGGCAACTGGCAGACTGCCGCGAACTGGAACACCGTGCCAACGGCGGGGCACACCCTCACTTTTGCGGGGACGACACGGCCCTCGAACACGAACAACTTCCCCGCGAACACGTCGTTCGGCGGCGTGATGTTCAACGCCGGGGCTGGGTCATTCACGCTCGGCGGAAATGCCATTACCCTCACGGGAAACATCGCCAACAACGGCGCGTATCCACAGGCCGTCAATCTTCCCGTGGCGCTGTCCGCGGGCTCGCATAATCTGACGACCAATACGGGCAATCTCACGCTGGGCGGCGCGATCAGCGGAAGCGGCAGCGTGTCCAAGACCGGGAGCGGCACCGCGACTCTCTCCGTGGCGAATACCTACAACGGCGGCACGACCGTCGCCGCGGGGACTCTGACTTTCGGCAATGCGACCGCGCTCGGCTCGGGAGCGGTGACGTTGAATGGCGGCACGTTGAAGGCTGGCGGCGGATTCACTCTCGCAAACAATATCGCGGTTTCCGGTGCATCGAATTTCGAGATGGGTGGCGCCAATACCACCCTGAGCGGGAGCCTCAGCGGCTCGGGGGCCTTGACGCTGAACAATAGCGGCGCCGCCTCCACGATGACGTTCGGCAACAACAGCGGCTACAGCGGAACGCTCACCGTCAACAACGGCACCGCGGTGAGTTTCAACTCGTCCAACTCCGGCAGCGCCAGCGCCGCGTGGGTGTTCAACGACGCCAACGCGGGCCGGGTGCGCGTCAACGTCGGGAACAACACGGTCAGCTTCGGCTCGCTGGCGGGGACCGGGCAATTCGTGAACAACACGGCCTCCTCGACATCGGTGCTCAGCGTGGGCGCGGCGAATGCGACCACGACTTTCGCCGGCACGATCAAGGACAACGGCACGGGCATTTTCGCTTTACTGAAAACCGGCACGGGAATCCAGGGACTCAGCGGCGCGAACGCCTACAGCGGCGCCACGACGATCAATAGCGGCGCGCTCGGCGTCGCCAGCGCCAATGGGGCCAACACGAACCTGGGCACGGGCTCGGTGACGGTGAACGCGGGCGGAATTCTGCGGATCGGCTATGGCGTGACCAGCAATCAAAACGTGAGCACGACGGCGAACGCGATCACGCTCGCGGGCGGTTCGGTTTTTGCGGACGACGCGAATCAGCACTTGAGCGGGGTCGTCACGGTTTCCGCCTCGGGCGGCACGCTCGGCTCGACCTACAACTCGGGCAACAATTCCGCGGCCGAGAAGGACAAGGGCCTCGCTCTCGATGGCGTGGTGAGCGGCTCCGGCGCGCTGACGATTCAGCACTCGAGGATCAGCACGGGCAACGTCTACAACACGTCGTTCGTCTCCTTTTCGAACAACGCGAACACCTATTCGGGAACCCTCACGATCAACGAGAATACAACCGCGAGCGAGGGTGGCGTTTACCTCGGCCTCAACGGCGGCACGGCATTGCAAAATGCCACCATCGCCATCTCGGCGATTCCCGGCGGCAATCTCAAGTTTGGAAGCAGCCCGGTCGTCTTCAAGACGGGGCTTGGCTCCGCGACGCTTGGCGCGATCAGCGGAAGCGGGCCGCTGGTGTTGACCGGTTACGATGAGGTCAATCACGCCTATGGCACGGACGCGATCGCGCTGACCGTCGGCGGCAACAACGCGAGCACGACGTATTCGGCGGCCATCAGCGGCGTGGGCAGCCTGATCAAGACGGGCACGGGCACGCTGACGCTTTCCGGCACGAGCACCTACACCGGAGCGACGACGATTAGCGGCGGCAGGCTCAACGTCACGGGCGCGCTCAGCGGCTCCGGTGCATTGACGGTCAACAGCGGCGGCGCTCTGGCGGGCACGGGAAGCGTGGCGCGGACGACGACCGTGGCCAGCGGCGGCGCGATTGATCCCGGCAACGGCGGCGCGGGCACGGTCGGCACGCTGACGCTCTCCGGCGGGCTCACGCTCAACACCGGCGCGGTGCTGAAGCTGGACCTCGCCGGCACGGCGACTTCGGACAAGATCGCGGTGAGCGGCGCATTTGCCGCGAGCGGCACGACCACGATCAATCTGACCGCACTCGGCAGCTTCGCGGGCTCGGGGACTTATCCGCTCCTCACGGGCGCGAGCGGCATCAGCGCCAGCAACTTTGTCCTCGGCACGACGCCGTCGGGCTACGTATGCACGCTCAGCGTAAGCGGCGGAACGCTTTCGCTCACCGTGATGACGCCCCAGGAGAACTGGCGCCTCGCGAACTTCGGCACCACGGCCAACAGCGGCAATGCGGCGGACGGCGCGGATCCCGATGGCGACGGCTCGACCAATGCGCAGGAATACACCGCGGGCACCGATCCGAATAACGCGGCCAGCGTGCTGCGGGTGACCGACCTCGCCGTCGGCGGCGGCAATATCACCGTGAGCTTCCCCACCGTCTCCGGAAAAACCTACCGGGTGGAGCACTCCGACACGCTGAAAGCCGGATCGTGGACCATCCTGCAGGACAACATCGCCGGCACGGGTGGCGTGGTGCAAATCGCCGACCCTGGCGCAGACACGCAGAGCAAGCGCTTTTACCGCATCGTCATCCCATGATCCGATCGCATTGGTCCCCACCGGAGCCCGTGAATGCCGACGGCGTCGCGGACAATGGCATGACCAACGACGCGAGCACGCGCGTGGTCAACGGACAGCCGCGCAGGGGCAGACCTTCATGACCCGAGCAACGCCAACGGCTCCGACGTGAGCGCATCACGTCGGAGATCGCATCAGCGCCGGCGCGTGTGGCTGCATGCCATTTGTCACGCCTGCCCTCGCCCACGAGCAATTCAGCCCGCCACCGACTTCCATTTCCCATACCCGTTTCGCCCCGGATCGGTGATTCCCATCACGACCGCCGAATTGACTCGCCTGAAATCGGCCTGTCCCGACCCTCGCAAAACCAATCCTTCGATGATCGCGATCACCGATCCGATCCATTGACATTCCAATCCATTCCCTCGTTTTAACATCCCCTCAATGAAAGCAAATCGTCTCGCACTCGCCGTCACCGCCGTGTTGTGCGCCTCGTCCGCTTTTGCGGAAACCATCACGCTCGACTCCCCGAACAACCAGCTGAGGCTGATTCTCGATGTCGCCGCGGACGGCAGCGTGACGCACGCGTTGACGGTGGACGGCAAGCCTGTGATCGCGCCTTCGCCGGTCGGCTTCGCGGGCGGCCACCTGTTCGGGGTGAAGCGCACCTTGGAAAACTCCGTCTGGAAGCCGGTGTGGGGCAAGCGCGCCGTCGTGCCGAACCGCTACCGCGAGGCCACGCTGGATTTCGGCACCTATCAACTACAGGCCCGCGTCTATAATGAAGGGGCGGCCTTCCGCTACGTGTTTGCGGACGGAAAGAAGCCGACCGGAGTCGAGGCCACCGCCTTCCACTTCGCGGGCGATTACACCGCCTGGTCCTACAACGGCGAAAATCCCAACATCGGCCCGGAAAAACTCAGCGCCGCGAATGGCCAGCGCCGGCCCGTGGTGACGATCAAGGCCGACGATCTCGGCTACGTCGCCCTGCACGAGGCCGATCTCTCGGAGGGCGAGCCGTTGATCCTGGAAGCCAAGCAAGGCGGGACCTCGCTCCGCGTCGCCTCCCAGCCCACGACCGCGTGGCGCGTGGTGATGTTTGGTCGCACGCCCGGCGCGCTGGTGGATTCCCATCTCGTCGAGCTCCTCAATCCGCCGCCCGCCGCGGGCCTGGATTTCTCCTGGGTGAAACCCGGCGTGGGCGTCTGGGACTGGCGCATCAACGGGGCGAAGGTGGACGGCTTCAAATACGAGATGTCCCTGCCCTCGTGGAAACGCATGGTCGATTTCGCCGCGG
>Ga0207649_10000300_pt1 | contig 38102 bp, 35 predicted proteins | sample KBSC43metaG_FD_184317 | JGI IMG/M metagenome (GOLD analysis project Ga0207649, IMG submission 184317) | Corn rhizosphere microbial communities from Kellogg Biological Station, Michigan, USA - KBS C4-3 metaG (SPAdes) (version 2) | ecosystem: Host-associated > Plants > Roots > Rhizosphere > Soil ... | reverse complement strand
CGCGCTGAACGGCACCTTCGACACATTCACGACGAAGAAAAACCACGCGCCCGTGCCGACGAGTTCCATCTTCGGCAGACGGCACGCGAGCAGATAGATCGCCATGATCGGGCCGGCCGCGTTTGCGAGCATCGTCGTCACGCCGCCCGTCAATCCCGCCAGCCAGCCAATGGCCGGGCGGTCGCTCACCACGGTCGTCAATCTCGGCAGCGCGCGCTGAACGATGACCAGCGCAATCAGCCCAAGCGTAATGCCGCCCAGCAGCGGCCGAAAGGCACGGTCCGGCACGAGCGGCATGAGCAGCCAGCCGGCGACAATCCCGAGAAACGCCGGCGGCAGCAACCGCAGGACGACCCGCCAGTTTGCGTGCCGGTGAAACGCGAAGACGGCATACGTGTCCGCCACAATGAGAATCGTAAGCAGCGCGCCGGTCGATTCCCGCGCCGGCAGCACGAGGGCCATCAGCACGAGCGCGACCGTGCCCATGCCGCTGAAGCCGGTCTTCGCCATGCCCGCGCATATCGCCACCGCCGCGCAGAGGAGCCATTGCGGGAGGGTGAAGTCGGCCACGTGCATCGAAGCCCCATTTCTACCGCGAATCGTGAGACCTCGGCGAGAGTCGGCGGCAAAAAACGTTGGCATGGAGCCGTCCGCGCCGCACTATTTGCCTCATGACAACGCGGGCGTTGAGCTTCCTCACCTTTATCACACTCACCTACTCCTCTCCCGCGGTCGAGACCGCCACCGTGACATCGTTGAACCCCTCGACCGCCTCCACCTCCGACGTCATCGCCGGGGTGGCCACCCAGCAGGTGGGCCGGGCGACCATTGCCACCAAAATTCACGGGGCGATTTGGAGCGGCACGGCAGCGTCTTTCGTGGACCTGCATCCCGCCGGCGCCGTGCAATCCCTGCTCTTCGCGACCACCGGCACCCAGCAAGGCGGGGAAATTTTCACCGCCACGAACGTGCATGGCGGACTCTGGAGCGGCACGGCGGCATCCTTCGTCGATCTGAATCCCGCCGGCGCGACGGACTCGGCGGTGCATGACCTCGCGAGCGGCCAGCAAGTCGGCAATGCCACCTTTGGCGGAGTGGCGCACGCAGCCGTCTGGTCCGGCACGGCGGCCTCTTTCACGGATTTCACCCCCGGCGCAGCCAGCAATGCGGCGCTCTTTGCCACCACCGGCCTTCAGCAGGCGGGACAAGCCACCATTGGCGGGGCGGCGCACGCCGGCCTTTGGAGCGGCACGGCGAATACCTTTGTGGACGTGCATCCTGCAGGCTACCTCACATCCAGCATCTTCGACACCACCGGCACGCAGCAGGTCGGATTGGCGACCGTGGCGGGCGCCATCAATCATGCCGGCCTTTGGAAGGGCACGGCGGCCTCGTTCGTCGATCTCCACCCATCCGGCGCCACCTCCTCACAGGCCAACGCCACCATCGGAACGCGCCAGGCCGGCACCGTGAATTTCTCCGGCACCGACCACGCCGCGGTCTGGGCCGGCACGGCGGCGAGCTTCCTCGACCTGCAAGCCTCCATGCCCGCCGCCTACACCTCCTCCTCGGCGAGTTCGATCTCCACCGATGGCGCCCGCATTCTCGTCGCCGGCTCGGCGTTCAATGCCCCGCTCGCGCGCGACGAAGCCGTGCTGTGGGTACTCACCCCCATCCCCGCGCCAGAGGTGCGCATCGCCGGCAAGAAATCCCTCGTCACCACCAGCGCTCGCGTGAAAATCCATGGCACCGCGAGCGGCAGCGTCACGAGCGTGAGCTACCGCATCGGCAAGAAAACGCGCGCCGCCCACGGCACGACCAAGTGGAAATTCACCGCTGCGCTCAAGTCCGGCCGCAACGTGATTTTCGTGACGGCCACCGGCCCCGGCGGCACCTCTCCCGCGGAACGTCTCGTCGTCCGCCGCATCGCCCCCTGAGCGAACCCGCCATCCGGCGATCCGCCGAAAATTTACCATCTTTCCGCTGTGCCCATCGCGCCCACTTTGGTTAATCCATCCGCATGAAGATTGTCGTCGCATACTCGGGCGGGCTGGACACGTCCGTCCTCCTCACCTGGCTCAAGGACACCTATTCGGCCGAGATCGTCGCCTTCTGCGCGGACATCGGGCAGGAGGAGGAACTCGACGGCCTCGAGGAAAAGGCGCTCAAGACCGGCGCGAGCAAGTGTTACGTCGATAATCTCCAGGAGGAATTCGCGAAGGATTTCATCTTCCCGATGATGGCCGCCGGCGCGATCTACGAAGGCCAGTATTTTCTCGGCACCAGCATCGCCCGCCCGCTCATCGCCAAGCGCATGGTCGAGATCGCACAGGCCGAGGGCGCCGACGCCATCGCCCACGGCGCGACCGGCAAGGGCAACGACCAGATCCGCTTCGAACTCACCGCCGCCGCCCTCGCACCCGCGCTGCAAGTCATCGCCCCGTGGCGGCAGGAGCGCTTCCGCGCGCAATTTCCCGGCCGCAGCGAAATGATCGCCTACTGCGCCGCGCACGGCATCAACGTCGAGGCCAGCGCGAAGAAGCCCTACTCGATGGACCGCAATCTCCTGCACATCTCGTATGAGAGCGGCATCCTCGAGGATCCCTGGTTCGACGCCAGCGCGCCCGAAAACAAGGGCATGTTCAAGCTCTCCGTCTCGCCCGAGGACGCCCCCGACACCGCGGAATACGTCGAGCTCAAGTTCGAAGCCGGCAACTGCGTCGGCATCGTCCACCCCGAGCTCTGGGACATCCTCGCCGAGCTCGGCTTCGACGGCAACGCCGACTCCCGCCTCAGCCCACTCTGGATCATGAAGGTCCTCAACAAAATTGGCGGCAAGCACGGCATCGGCCGCGTGGACATGGTCGAGAACCGCTTCGTCGGCATGAAGTCGCGCGGCGTTTACGAGACCCCCGGCGGCGCGATCCTGCACTTCGCGCACCGCCAGATGGAATCCCTCACGATGGACCGCGAGGTTATGCACCTGCGCGATTCGCTCATCCCGAAATACGCGACGCTCGTCTATAACGGCTTCTGGTTCGCCCCCGAGCGCGAGGCCCTGCAGGCCCTCGTCGCCGAATCGCAGAAAAACGTCACAGGGGACGTGCGCGTGAAGCTCTACAAGGGCAACATCATCGCCGCCGGCCGCCGCAGCCCCGTCTCGTTGTATAATCCGCACATCGCCACGATGGAGGCCGACCCCACGCAGGCCTATGACCAGGGCGACGCCACCGGCTTCATTCGCTTGAACGCGCTGCGGCTCAAGGTCGAGGCCCAGGTCGAGGCCACCGCGCCGATGCCCTGAGCCGGCGAATTCCTCGACAAGGCCGGAAAATCCGCCAACAGCGTCGGAAACTCCTCCGCACCGCACGCGGCTTTCTCCGCATCGGAAGTAATTTGCCCGACAGTGGGAAAAGCTCGGCACCAGCGCCTGCAAAGCCTCCAACAGCAGCCGCGAATTCCCGGCGCAGGCTCAAAACTTCGCGGTCGCGTTCATCCCGGATCGGCTTCCCCAAACGCATGCCACGGGAGAATCGGGGTGGGGCCTGATTGGGCGGTCAGGTGGTAACCATGCATTTGCATTCGTCCCCGACGGACTTACATTTGGTCCCAAACCTCGCATCTATCCTCCCATGAAACCTGCCGCCATTTTTCTCGCCGTCGTCGCAGCGCTCGCCCTTCCCGTCACCGTCTCCGCTGCCGACTTCTCCACGTATCAATCCGCCAGCGTCGTGCTCGGCCAGACGAACTTCACCTCCACCGGCCCGAGCAATCTTCCGAATCGCTTTAACAACCCGGGCGGCGTCGCCGTGGATCCCACGACAGGCAAGGTCTTCGTCGCAGACTATCACAACAACCGCGTGCTGCGCTTCTCCAGCGCCGCCGCCGCCTCGAATGGCTCGAACCCCGAGGCCGTCATCGGCCAGGCAGGATTCGCCAGCTCGCTGGTAAACCAGGGTGGTGCCGCCGCCGCCAATACCCTCTCCTCGCCCTCGGACGTATTCGTGGATGCCGGCGGGCGGCTGTGGGTCGCCGACTACGGCAATAATCGCGTGCTGCGCTTCGACCTCGCCTCGTTGATCGGCCCCACCAACCCCAGCGCCGACCGCGTGTTCGGCCAACCCGACTTTACGACGGTCACCACCGGCACAACCTCCCAGAAGATGAGCGGCCCCTTTGCCCTCACCGTGGATGGCAGCGGCATCCTGTGGGTGGCGGATAGCGCCAATAACCGCGTGCTGCGTTTCGACTCGGCCGCCACCCTGGCAAGCGGCGCTGCCGCGAATGGTGTGCTCGGCCAGGCGCTTTTCACGACTGCGCTGGCATTGACGACCATTTCGGGAATGAGCGACCCCGCCGGCCTCTCCATCGATTCCACGGGGCGGCTCTGGGTGGTTGACACGAACAACCATCGCGTGCTGCGCTTCGACGCCGCGGCCGCCAAAGTCGACGGGGCCAATGCGGACGGCGTGCTCGGTCAGCCCGACTTCATCACCAACACGACCGGCCTCTCGGCCGTCAAGATGAACCTGCCCTACGGCGTGTATGCCGACGCCTCCGGCAACCTCTGGGTGGGCGAATACAACAACCGTCGCGCCATCCGCTTCAGCAACGCCGCGAGTCTCGCCAACGGCGCTGCGGCGACGCTCGTGCTCGGCCAGCCCGATTTCACGACGAACACCCTGGCCACCACCGCGAAGGGCGGCGGCGGCCTCGTCCACATCGCCGGAGGCCCGGGCGGCAGTCTCCTCGTCGCCGACTACGAGAACAGCCGCGTGCTCCGCTACACCCCGGCCACCACGCCGAAGCCACCCATCATCTCGCTCATCGGCGCAACTAAGCGCACCACCACAGCATCGAAGCTCATCATTCGCGGCCTCTCCGGCGATGCGGATGGCACGGTCGTCGTCGTCAAGGGCAACGTAAATGGCGGCAGTGCCAAGAATGCCCGGGGCATCTCCCCGTGGAGTTTCACCGCCCGGCACCTCGTGCCCGGCAAGAACCACGTGCGCATTCGCGCCTTCGACAACGACGGCCTCACCTCGAGCTTCGTGCGCCTCGTCATCACGCGGAACTAGCCGCATCCCCCGGCAGTTCGACCAATGCGGCCGCCGTCGTGTGACGGCGGCCTTCCGCTCATCCCTCCCGGACGAAACTGTCACCCGTAAATAATCACTGCCTTTTCCGCGCCCCGGGGATAGAACCATCCCATGTGCCAGACCTGCGGAACCCCCTCCGCTGACCACGCGCCTGCGGCTCTGCCGCTCACCGGTCAGCTTCCCCGTCGCCATTTTCTCGGCCTGCTCGGCGCCAGCCTTGCCGCCGCCGCCTTCGCGCCCGTCCTGCGAGCCGCGCCCAAGGGTCCGCCGCCGAAGCCGCAAAACGTCCTTACCGCCGACCAGGCCCTCGCCCGCCTCATCGCCGGGAACGAGCGCTACATCGACGGCATGACCAAACGCGTGGACTTCGCCTCGGAGCGCGAGGCCTTGTCCCACGGGCAAAACCCCTACGCCGGCATTCTCAGCTGCGCCGATTCGCGCATCGGCCCCGAATTCGCCTTCGACTCCGGCCGTGGCGACCTCTTCGTCGTGCGCATCGCCGGCAACTTCCTCGAGACCGACGGCCTCGCCAGCCTCGAATATGCCACCGCCGTACTCGGCACGCCGCTCCTCGTCGTGCTCGGCCACGACAAATGCGGCGCCGTCGATGCCGCGATCAAGGTCGTCAACGAAGGCGCGAAACTCCCCGGCCACCTCCCCGAGCTCGTCAGCCACATCAAACCGGCCGTCAAAATCGCCAATACCCAGACCGGCGACCTGCTCGAAAACGCCATCCGCGAAAACGTCATCCTCACCGTGGAAAAGCTCAAACACGCCAGCCCGGTGATCTCGAAAGCCGTCGCGGAGGGCAAAGTCCGCGTGGTCGGCGGCATCTACCGCCTTGCCACCGGCAAGGTAGATTTCCTCCTCTAGCCTCGCCGCACTTCCGGCGCGGGACTTCACCTCGTCTTCACCCGCTCTTCATTAGGCGTTTCGCGGACCCGGGGTAAAATCCCGGGCATGCGAATCAGCCGACGGACATTTCTCAAGCGGACACTGGCGGCGGGCATTTTCCTCGGCGCGGGCTCCGTCGCCTATGCCGGCGGCTACGGGCGGCACGGGATCGACATTACCCGCGTCCCGCTCGATCTCGGCCTCGGCCGGCCCCTGCGCGTCGGGCTCCTCTCCGACATCCATTTCGATCCGCTCTACGAGACGGCTTACCTGGAGCACGCCTTTCGCCTGCTCGCTGGGCAGCAGCCCGACATCGTGCTACACGCCGGCGACTTCGTGTCCCACACCACGCACCGCTTCGAGGAATTCGGCGCGCTGGCGGCACGCTTCAACCCACCGCTCGGCGCCTTCGCCGCGCTCGGCAACCACGACCACTGGGCCGGCCCAAAAAAAGTCCGCGCCATCCTCGAGCGTCACGGCATTCGCGTGCTGCGCAATTCCGCCCTCCCTCTCCCGGGCCATCCCGGCTGGTTCGTGGCCGGACTCGAGAGTTACTGGGGTGGCCATCCCGACCCTTCCTTCTTCGCCCGATACCCCGCCACCGCGCGCTTCCTCGCGATCGTCCACGAGCCCGACGCGTGGGACCACCTGCCCGACCCGCGCATCCGCCTCCAAGTCTCCGGCCATACCCACGGCGGCCAGGTGCGCGCGCCTCTTTTCGGCGCCCTACAGCTTCCGAAATGGGGCAAACGCTACGACGCCGGCCTCTTCCACGGCCGCGACGACCGCCACCTCTACGTCACGCGCGGCCTCGGCACCGTCGGCCTGCCCGTGCGCTTCGACTGCCCGCCGGAAATCACAATCCTCGAACTCACGTAGCGCCAACGCCTGGGACGGATTCCGCCAGGGAACCGGAAATCCCTCCACGCGCAAATCGCATGACACGCCGTTCCCCGCGGAGATAATCACACCCATGCAGGGCCTGCGGATCGCTCTCGACGTTCCCGATCTTTGGCAGCAGGACGCCGTCCGCGCGCTCCAGGCCGGGCGCGACGTTCTCATCGACGCGCCCACCGGCGCGGGGAAGACACGCGTCTTCGAGCTGTTCGTGGATTCCGGCGCGGCCGCCCGCCGGGGCCAGGCGGTCTTCACCGTTCCCACTCGCGCGCTGGCCAATGACAAATGGCGCGAATGGAAGGCCCGTGGCTGGAATGTCGGCATCGCCACCGGCGATCTCGCCGTGAACATCCACGCGCCCGTGCTCGTCGCCACGTTGGAAACCCAGCGGGAGCGCATTCTCGCCCGGCGGCCGCCCGCGTTTCTCGTGATCGACGAATACCAGATGCTTGCCGATCCCCGCCGGGGTCTGAACTACGAGCTCGCGCTCGCCCTCGCGCCGCCGGAGACCCAACTCCTCCTGCTGAGCGGCAGCGTGCGGAATCCCGACGACATCGCCGCGTGGCTGGGCCGCCTCGGTCGCGACGTCCATCTCGTGCGCGAACGCGAACGCCCCGTGCCGCTCGAAGAATTGCCGGTGGAAAATCTGCCGCGCGTGCCGGATGCGATCGCGGGATTCTGGCCACGCCTCGCCGCCGGCGCATGGCTGGCGGGTCTCACCCCGCTGCTCATCTTCGCGCCGCGCCGCGCCGAAGCCGAAAAAATTGCCCGCAAGATCGCCGACGCCCTGCCGCTCGACGATCCCCTCCCGCTCCGCCCCGACGACGAACGCCTGCTCGGCCGCGACCTTGCGCGCCTGCTGCAAAAACGCGTCGCCTACCACCACAGCGGCCTGCCCTACGCCGCCCGCGCGGGGTGGATCGAGACGCTCGCCAAGAATGGTCACCTGCGCGTCGTCGTTGCGACGACCGGCCTTGCCGCCGGCATCAATTTCTCGGTGCGTTCCGTGCTCGTGGCGGACACGACCTACCACGATGGCCCGTTCCAGCGCGAACTCCGCCCCGACGAGCTGCTGCAAATGTTCGGCCGCGCGGGCCGTCGCGGCATCGATTCCCGCGGCGTCGTGCTCGTCGCCCGCAACAGCCCCCGGCTCGGGAGCGCCGCGCCACGCCAGCTCCGTCGCGTGAACGAACTCGACTGGCCCACACTCCTGCGCGTGATGGAAACCGCCGCGGACCACAACGAACCGCCGCTCGACGCCGCCGCGAAAATCGGCGCGCGTTTGTTCAGTCGGCAAAACGTCAGCCTGGGCTTCGACGCGGCCGGCGACATCGAGACTCCCTCCCCGCACCGCTACGGTCCGACGCGCCAGGAATTTCTCGACTCGGAGGAACAATGGCGGCCGCTCCGCGACGCGCACGAACGCACCGCGACTCTGGCCGATTGCCTCGCCCGCCACCGCGAACGCTGGCAGCCCGCGTTGCGCGTCGCCGCCGTCGCGGAGAAATTCGGCCCCGGCCGGCTGTGCCGGCTGCCGCGCCCCGGTGGCTTCGCCTACGGCAAGGAACTCCTCGTGGCTCGCCGCGAGCCCGGCGCCCGCCTGCGCCCGCTCGAGGGAATCGCCAAAGCCCTGCATCTGCGCGCGGAGGATCGCTTCAGCGACGCGGAATTTCTCGCCTCCGTCGCGCCGCTCCTCGATCTCGGCGGCGCCCGGCCACTCTCGCTCGAAGCGCGCGGGCCGATGGTTGCGCTGCGGCTGGAGCTCGATGCCGTCACGGTTCCCGTTCTCGTGGATGGAAACCAGCGATCGTTGTTCGACGCTCCCCGCCAGCGCGTGGCCGTCGCCGCCGAGACCGCCTACGGCAACTTTCAACCGCGCGCCGGCACACCCGCCCATGCATGGCGCAAGCTCGGCCTCGTCGATGCGGAGGGCCGACCGACCCCCCGCGGCCGCGTTTTCAGCCGATTCCAGGCCGGCGAGGGCCTCATGATCGCCGCGGCGCTGGAAGAGCCGCGCTACGATCCGGCGGACATCGTGCGGCATCTCGCAAACCTGCGCGGCGGGTATCGCTTCCAAAATCACGAGGGCGCGAGCGAACGCCTCGCCGCCGCCTCGCGGGCGATTTACGGCCACGTGGATCACGAGGGCTACCTGCGCGCCGGCCTCTGCGAGGGCTATGGAGAAGGCGCGTGGGAAACCATCGAGCGCCATCTCGCGGGCCGGCCCGCCGCCGAGGTCGAGGGAGGCCTGAGCCGCGGGGACATCGAACGCGCGATTCTCGAGTGGAAAAGCCTGCTGCGTCACATCGTCCATGCGCCGGAGGCCGACGCGCCGCGTTGGGCCGAGTTGCAAATGGCCGCCGCGGCGTGCCTGGGAACCTTCGACGCGAAGAGCGCGCCGAATTTCGAGCCCGAGCTGCCACCCGCCCTGCGACGCCGTGCCGTCGAGCGACCGATCCGCCTCGCCGCCCTCGCGGATTAGCTCAATTCACCACGCGCACCGGCGTGCCTTCGTGCGCGTTCTCGTAGAAAATGCGCGCCATGTCGTCGGGCAGGCGCACGCAGCCGTGGGAATCGGGAAAGCCCGGCAGGTAGCCGGAATGCAGGCCCGAGCCGCCGGAAAAGCGCATGTAATAGGGCATCTTTGCGCCCATGAAATGCGTGCCGGCCGGGGCGTGGTCGCGCGTCACATCGACGTTTTCGACGACAATGATGCCGCTCGCGTCGCAGAATGCACCGTAGAGATTCGAGCGGTGGTCGCGGTCCTTCTGGATCACGGAAAAGCTGCCGCGGGGCGTGGGATGTTGCGCGTTGCCGCTGGAAATGGGCGTCTCGCCGACGAGCTGGCCGCCTTTGTAGAAACGGGCCTTTTGCGCGCCGAGATCGATCGTGATGGCGGGCGAGCCGCTCACGCCGTCGCCGCGCCAGTAGGCCTGCGCCTCGGCGGCGCGGGCCTTCGCGCGAGTGGACTCGATGGTGATGATCTGGCCGTTGGCGCCGAGGATCTGCGTCGCCTCGCTGTAGTTGCGCATCGCGGGGCGGCGGGTGGCATGGGAAGTGGTGCCGCAGGCGGCGAGCAGCCCGCCGAGCGCCGCGCAGGCGGCCAAGCGCAGGACCGGGGGGAGCGGAATCGGCTTCATTGCACGACCGTGACGGGAGTTCCTTTCTTCACGTTCGCAAAATAAATCTTGGCCATGCTTTCCGGCATGCGGATGCAGCCGTGGGAATCCGGCACGCCGGGCAGGAAGCCCTGGTGCATGCCCACGCCGGGGGCGAAGTGCATGAAATACGGCATCTTCGCGCCGTCGAAATGCGCGCCGGGCGGCACGGGATCGACCTTCACGTCGATGTTCGACTTCACGACCTTGCCCTGCGCGTCCACGTAATCGCCGTAGAGGTTCGAGGCGTGGTTGAGATCCTTGTCGATGATCTTGTAGTTGCCGATCGGCGTCTCGTGGCCCTCGCGGCCGCTGGAAATCGCGGAGACGCCCACGAGTTTGCCGCCCTTGTAGAACGAGGCGGTCTGCTGGCTGATGCTGATGACGACGGCCGGATCGCCGGGGACCCCGTCACCGTCCCAGTAGGAGTTCGCCTCCGCGAGGGTCGAGGCCTTGCCGCGGCTGATGACATCGGTTCCGCCGCCGAGGTAGGGCGTCTTCGTGCTGGTGAGCCGGGTGTCGTAATCCGCGCATCCCACGCCGCCGAGCAACGCCACCACTGTCAAACCAAGGAAGATCGAATTTTTTTTCATGCCGTGCGGGACCGGCACCTAATAAAGGAATCGCCCCCCGCGTCAAGAAACGTCCGCGCGGCAACGACCGGTTGCTCTTGCGGGTCGGAATTTGCTAGCTTCCGCGCCGACCCACTATGCCGACCTACGAATACGAGTGCTCCAAGTGCCGCAAGACCTTCGAATTGTTCCAGTCGATGAAGGACGACGCGCTCAAAACCTGCCCGAAGGCGCAGTGCCGCATGAAGACGTGGGGCAAGGGCCCGGTGAAGCGGCTGCTCGGCACGGGCGCGGGGCTGATCTTCAAGGGCTCCGGCTTTTACATCACCGATTACCGCAGCGAGGGCTACAAGGCCGCGGCGAAGAAGGATTCGTCGGCTTCCTCGAGCGGAGAATCGTCGTCGAAACCTGCCAGCAAGCCAGCCGCCGCAGACAAGCCCGCGAAATCGAAGAAGAAATCCGATGGCTGAGGCTGCCGATTCTCCCGCGCCCGCGGGGAGCAATCCCTGCCCGACGTGCGGCTTCCTCAATACGCCCGACCGCGTGTATTGCGAGGACTGCGGGGCGAAGCTCGGCATCGCACCACCCAGCTATCTGAAGAGCCCGCCGCCCGTGGCGCCCGCGCCCGCCGCGGAGATCTCCCCGCCGGCGATGGGAGGGGCCCCGAAAAAACCGCGCATCCTCAGCGCCCACCGCGGCCCATCCTTTTTCGAACGGCTCAAGGGTGTGCTGCGGCTGGTGATTTACGCGGCCATCGTCGCCGGGCTCGGCGCCGCTCTCTGGCCGCCCGCGAACATTCCGCCGGCCGCGGCGGCGTTCGACGAGGAAACCGTCGCGCAAATTCGCGCACGCCTCTTCGAAACGGCAAATCTCGGCAACACGGTGACGGCGCCCTGGTCGCGCCTCAACGCCTATCTCGCGTCGGTGGTCCTCCCCGGCAAGGACTCCAGCTCGTTCGTCCGCGCCTTCCTCCTGCCCCGGCCCGGAGGATTCACGCTCATGGTCGAAAAACGCGTGATGCACCTCCCGATCTACACCGCCGTGCATTACCGGCTGGCCGTGGTGGACCGCCATCTCTCCCTCGAGGTCACAGGCGCGCAAATCGGCCGCCTGCCCCTGCCGATCGCGGCCGCGCCGGTCGCGCGGATGCTCTCCGGCAACCTCGACACCGCGCTGGCGTCCGAGCTGGATATTTTGCGCCGCGCGCAAGTCGTGCGACTTTCGCCCACGGACGTCGTCATCGACTTCGGCGCCCACCGGCCATGATTTCCCGATCCCTCGCGCTGCTGCCCCTCCTCGCGGTGGCGTTCACCGCTCCCGCGGCGGCCACCCCCGATGCGGCCGCGCATTCCCAGAGCACCTCGGGGCAATTCATCGTCTATGCGCCAAATCCGACCACCCGCTCGGAGGTCGCAATGAAGGCCGAGGACCTGAAAAACGCGTTTCTCGAGACCCTGCGCACGAAGGACGAGTGGAAAATGCCGATCATCCTGAACATCGGCTCCACTCCGCCGAACACCCGCCGGCCGCCGCGCTCCCTGCTCGGCATTTACGAGGGCGATGGCGGGCGGAACAAGATCCAGCTCGACGTGTTCGACCTCAGCCTGCTCAAGGAGCCGGAATTCCAGACGCAAATCCTCACCGCCATCCTCACCGAGGCCATCTATCGGGACCATCCCATCAAGGCCGGCCGCGCCTTTCAGCATCCGCCCGGATGGGTGCTCCACGGCCTGGCCATGCGTATCAGCTCCGGCGACGACGACGCGAACGCCGCGCTCTACGCGAGCCTGCTCTCGAGCGCAAATCCCCCGCGCCTGTCCGACTTCCTCGGCGAGCAACCCGATCGACTCGATCCCACCTCTCAGGTCATCTATGGCGCCCAGGCCGCCGCCCTGCTCGACGCCGTCCTCGACCTTCCCGACGGCCGCAAAAATCTGCGCAACTACCTCTCGGCACCGCGACGTTCGCCCGGGCAGGTGTCCGATCTCGTCGCGGCTTTCCCCGCGGCCGGCAAGGACGGCTCCGCCCTCAGCCGCAAGTGGGTGCTCGCCATCGCCCGCGCCTCGGCCACGAACCGCGTGGAATTGCTCACCGAACGCGACACCGCCAAACAGCTCGCCGACCTGCTCGCCGTGCAGGCCCTGCCCGATCCGAAACACCCCGAGGTCGCCTCGATGTCCGGTCCCTACGCGCTTCCTCCCATCGCCCGCAGCCGAAACGGCCGCTTCATTCTCTCCCAGCTGGAGGGCGGCCTGCTCCGCCTCTCGATCCGCGCCCACCCGCTTTACAAGCCGGTCGTCGATGAATACCTCGCCATCACCCGCGCCCTCCTCGCGAAGCCGAAGCGCAATCTCGACAAGCGCATCGCCGCCGCCGAGGAGCTGCGCGCCGGCCTCACGCGCCAGACCTCGGAGGCGCGCGATTATCTCGACTGGGTCGAAGCCACCAAGGTGAAGACCGAGAGTTCCGACCTCACCACCACCCTCAAGGCCATGGACGACCTCGAGGAGGCGCCGGCGCGAAACGACGCGATCTCCCGCGTGCTCGACGATGTTTCCGAGCGCGGCTGGTGATGACACTTTCCGAATTTCCGCTTTGCGAAATCTCGCGTAGGTTATCCCGATGTTTCACCTCACGCGACAGGAGCGGGTGTTGATCGCCAGCCTCCTGCTTGCGTTCCTCACCGGCCTGGCCGTAAAGCATTACCGCGAGGTCGGCGCCGCCGACCCGAACCCGAAGGAGATCAGGGATGCAAAGCGTTAGTTTCACCGAGGCACTCGATGCCATCACCACCCGCGACAACCGCTACGACCGCGAGGCATACGTCTTTCTGCGCGACGCCCTGGAATACACCCTCAAGAAGCGTCGCAAGACCCAGAAGGACGCGCCCACCGACGTGCCCGCCTCCGAGTTGCTCGACGGTTTCCGCCTCTACGCGCTCAAGGAATGCGGCCCGATGACCCGTCTCGTGCTCGACTACTGGGGCGTGCGCTCCAGCGAAGATATCGGCCACCTCGTCTTCAATCTCGTCCAGGCCAACGTCTTCAGCAAAACCGACCGCGACACGATCGAGGAATTCCGCGCCGGCTTCGATTTCGACGAAGCCTTCGTCGCCCCGTTCCAACCGCAGCGAAAAAAATTGAGCGCTTCCGGCTCCCGCGCTGTCGAACGCGGCTCATGAGGTCGTCGTTGTCCCTGCCCCTTCTGTCTTTAGCCACCATGTCCCTGCTCGCCACCGCCGGATACGCCGAAACCAAAAAAAACCACTCCACTTCCGCCGCCCCGCCGGCCGCCATTGCCGTGCCGAAGACCACCGCCCAGGTCTTCACTCTGCCCAACGGCCTCACCGTCATCATCGACGAGGACCACCGCGCTCCCGTCGCCAGCGTGCAGGCCTGGTGCGAGACCGGCAGCATCGACGAGGACAAATGGATGGGCGCCGGCCTCTCGCACATCCTCGAGCACATGCTCTTCAAGGGCACCGCGACCCGCCCGCCCGGCAGCATCGCCAAGCAGGTGCAGGATCGCGGCGGCTACATCAACGCCTACACGTCCTTCGACCGCACCGTTTTCTACATCGACACCACCTCCGAAGGCGCCAGCGAGGCCGTGGACATCCTCTCCGACGCGATGATGAACGCCACGCTCCCGCCCGAGGAATACAAGAAGGAGCAGGAAGTCATCCGGCGCGAATTCGCCATGGGCTTCGACGATCCCGACCGCGTGAGCTCGAAGCTCATGTTCCGCACCGTCTTTTCGCAGAGCCCGTTCCGGCACCCCGTCATCGGCTACCTCGACATCTACAACCGCCTCACCCGCGACGATGTCTTCGCCTACTACAAGCGCCGCTACGTCCCGAACAACATCTTCTTCGTCATCGTCGGCGACGTCGATGCCGCGAAAATCAAGACGCAGATCGAAACCTTCTTCGAAAAATATCCCCGCCAGGCGCTCCAGCCCGTCTTCGTCGCCACCGAGCCGCCGCAGGCCGGTCGCCGCGACGCCCACGAGGAATTTCCCACCGAGCTCACCCGCCTCAGCCTCGCCTGGCCCGTGCCCTCCGCCACCGACGCCGACACGCCCGCCATCGACATGCTCGGCACCATTCTCGGCGGCGGCTCCAGCAGCCCGCTCAACCAGGAAATTCGCGAGAAGAAGCAGCTCGCCTTCAGCATCGACGCCGGCTCCTACGCGCTCGCCGACGAGGGCATTTTCGCCATTCAAGCCGTTTGCGCCCCCGAGAAACGCGACGCCGTCGAGCACGAGGCCCTCGCCATTCTCGACCGCGTCCGCAAGGAAGGCGTCACCGCCGCCGAGCTCGAGAAGGCCCGCAAATCCCTGCTCTCCACGCAGCTCGGCGCCCTCACCACCGTCCGCGGCCGCGCCGCCGACCTCGGCTCGAACTGGATGCTCACCCGCAACCTGAATTTCAGCCACGACTACCTCGAGGCGATCAATCGCGTCACCCCCGCCGACATCCAGCGCGTTGCGAACCGCTATCTCATCCCCGATCACCTCAATGCCACCTCGCTGAACCCCGTCGGCTCCCTCGCGAAGATCGCCGCCTCGCAGGCCACGGCCCACGAGGCCGAGATCCAGAAGTTCACGCTTCCAAACGGCCTGCGCCTGCTCGTTCGCGAAAATCACAAGGTCCCGCTCGTCGCCATGACGGCCGTTTTCAAGGGCGCCCTCCTTGCGGAAACGCCCGCCAACAACGGCGTCACCCGCCTCATGGCCCGCACCATGCTCAAGGGCACCACCACCCGCTCCGCCGAGAAAATTGCCGACGAGATCGAGTCCGTCGGCGGCTCCATCGCCGCGGAATCGGGCAACAACAGCTTCTACCTCAGCGCGAGCGTCATGAAGCCCGACCTTGCTCTCGGCCTCGACATCATGGCCGATGTCCTCGTCCATCCGACCTTCCCCGACCGCGAGGTCAAGACCGAGCAGGCCTCGCAGATTGCCTCGATCCAGGCCGACGAGGACGACCCCGTGAACACGGCGCGCAACACCCTGCGTGAAAAACTTTTCGGCCCTCATCCTTACGCCCTCCGCGGCAATGGCACGCCCGAAACTGTCGCGAAGCTCACCCCGGCCGACCTTCGCGCCCTGCACGACCGGCTCACGTTTGCCAAAAACGGCGTGCTCGCGGTCTTCGGCGACGTGAACGCGAAGGAAGTTTACGAACTGGCCAAAAAGGCCTTCGCCGACCTGCCCGCCGGTGGCGAGCCCATCGCGAATCCCGCCCCGGCTCCGAAGCTCGACAAGCCCGTCACGATCACCACGAACCGACCCAAGAACCAGGCCATCGTCATGGTCGGCTACCCCGGCGCCGACCTCCTCAGCCCCGACCGCCCCGCGCTCGAAATCATCGACACCGCGTCCAGCGACCTCGGCTCCCGCTTCTTCGACCGCGTCCGCGAAAAGCTCGGCCTTGCCTACTTCGCCGGCACGACGCAGCTCATGGGCCCGACCCCCGGCGCGTTCGTTTTCTACATCGGCACCGACCCCGCCAAGGTCGAGAAGGTGGACAGCGAATTCCGCGACGAAATCGTCAAACTCGCAGCCGAGGGCCTCAGCCCCGAGGAACTCGCCCGCGGCAAGAAGAAGCTCCTCGGCGCCGAAGCCATGCGCAACGAGAGCGATTCCGCCATGGCCCAATCCATCGCCCTCGATGAACTCTTCGGCCTTGGCGCGGACCACTACAAGCAGCGCAAGGCCGAGATCGAAGGCGTCACCCTCGACGATACCAAACGCGTCGCGAACAAGTATTTCAACCAGCCCGGCAGCGTCGAAGTCATCGTCGCCCCTCCGAAAAACTAATTTCACTCCCATGGCCGAAGTCCAGCGCAACACCCAATCCAGCGGCGAAACCACGCAGCGCTTCATCGCGTTCATCATGATGCAGCAGCAGCAGGCCGCGCTCTTCCTCGGCCGCCTGCCAAACCCCCAGACCGGCAAGTCGGAGGTCAATCTCGAGGTCGCCCGCATGCTCATCGACCAGCTCGAAATGATCCGCGAGAAAACCCGCGGGAATCTCAACCACGAGGAAACCGAAATCCTCGGCAGCATCCTCGCCGACCTCCAGGTCGGCTACGTGCAGGCCGCAAAGGCCGCCGCCTAGTCGCCCAGTGGCTCGATGCCCGCGAGCGTCGTCTCGCTGACGGCCCGCATCGTGCGAACGAATTCGCCCATGTAGGCCAGCGCCGCCGCGGAAGTCGTCGTCGCCGCGTAGAGCCGGCTGCGCAATCCCGTTCTTCCGATCGGTTTCGCGATCACGTAATCGCGGTCGAGGAATGGCTGCACCGTCCAGCCCGGCAACGCCGCGACGCCGCGCCCGCTCGCCACGAGCTGGAGAATGGCCACCGTCAGCTCCGTCGTGCGACGGGTGGGATTCACCTTCGCCGGCCGCAGCACGTCCCGCACGAGATCGAGCCGTTCGTCGGGAATCGGGTAGGTCACCAGCGTCTCCGGCTTGAAATCCCGCGCGGTGAGATACGCCTTCCGCGTGAGCGGATGGTGCCGCGAGAGCAGCCCAAGCACCTCGTAGGCGAAGAGCGGATGGAACGTCACCCCCGCCCGCTTCTGCGCGTGCGAGACGATGACAAGATCGGCGCGATTTTCCGCCAGCAGTCCCAGCGGATCGGCGTGAAAGCCCGAGACAAGATCGAGTTCCACCTGCGGCCAGTGCTCGCGAAAGGCATCCATCGAGGGCATCAGCCAGTCGAAGCACGAGTGGCATTCCACCGCGATGCGCAACTGCCCGGCCTGCCCCTGCGCGATGCGCGCGAGATCGCGCTCGCCGTCCTGCACGCGCCGCACGACGTCGTAGGCGAGCTCCACGAGCAGCTGCCCTGCCGCCGTCAGCCGCAGCGGCGAGCTCTTGCGCTCGAAGAGCTCGACGTCGTGTCCGCTCTCGATCGCGCGGATCTGGTGCGACACCGCCGGCTGCGAGAGATGCACGCGCCGCGCGGCCTTGGAAAGATTGCCCGTCTCCGCGAGGGCAATGAGCGTTTTAAAGTGACGAAATTCCAACATGCCGCGCCGACCCCATCATAAATCCGGCGAATGCTCATCCAAAAAACAACGCGTTAGGCGAATGCAGCCCCCGACGGAATAATCGCCGCCCATGGAATCCCGCACTCTCGCCCATACCCTCGGCCACCCGCGAATCGGCCGCGACCGCGAATTGAAAAAAGCGACCGAGGCCTTTTGGAAGGGCCGTCGCACCGCGGGCGAGTTGCTGCACGCCGCCCGTGAGTTGCGTCGCACGCACTGGCTCGCTCAGCGCGACGCTGGCATCGACCTGATCCCGTCAAACGACTTCAGCCTTTACGATCACATCCTCGACCTGAGCTGTCTGCTCGGCAATGTCCCCGCGCGCTTCCACTGGGACGGCGGCCCGATCGGCCTGAACCTTTACTTCCGCATCGCCCGCGGCTCGCGCTCGAATGGCGACGCCTGCTGCGCGGCCGCCGCGAGCGAGATGACGAAATGGTTCGACACGAACTATCACTATATCGTCCCCGAGTTCGACGCCCACACGACGTTCAAGCTCAGCGGCACGAAGCCGTTCGACGAATTCGCCGAGGCGCTCGCGCTGGGCATTCGCACGAAGCCCGTACTCGTCGGCCCGCTCACCTATCTCCACCTCGGAAAGGGCGCCGGCATCGACCGCCTCTCGCTGCTCGAAAACCTCACCGCGATTTACGCCGAGATTCTCCGACGCCTCGCGGAGCAGGGCGCCGAGTGGGTGCAAATCGACGAGCCCATTCTCGCGCTGGATCTCGAGCCCGCGTGGCGCGAGGCCTTTGTGGCGGCTTATCGCACGCTGCGGGCCGCCGCACCGGGCTTGAAACTGCTCGTCGCGACGTATTTCGGCGATCTCCGCGAGAATCTGCCGGTCGCCGCCGCGCTCCCGATCGACGCCCTGCACATCGATCTCACGCGAGGTCACGAACTCGACGCCGCGCTCGCCGCATTGCCGCCCGCCATGACTCTCTCGCTCGGCGTGGTGGACGGCCGCAACATCTGGCGCAACGATCTCGACGCCTCGCGCCAGCTTGTCGATCGCGCCCGGAAGAGCGGCCGACCGTTGCTGGTCGCGCCCTCCTGCTCGCTGCTCCATGTGCCGATGACGCTTCGCGCCGAGACCGCGCTCGACGAGGAATTCCGCGGGTGGCTTGCCTTCGCGGAGGAAAAACTCGCCGAGGTCGTCGCGCTCACCCGGCTCGCGAACGCCGAGGGCGATCCCGTGCTCGGTTACCGCAGTCGCGTTTCCCTCCAGTCGCGCCGGGTGAGCGCCCGCATTCACCAACCGGCCGTCAAGGAACGCAGCCAGGCCGTGAGTGCGGCCGACACGCACCGCCGCTCACCCTTCGCCGCACGGCAGGCGGCTCAGCGCGCCAAACTTCGGCTCCCGCTTTTTCCCACGACGACGATCGGTTCGTTTCCGCAAACCGAGGAAGTGCGCGCCGCCCGCGCCCGCTGGAAAAAAGGCGATCTCTCGCCGGCGGACTATGAGACGTTTCTCGAAGGCGAGATTGCGCGCACCGTGCAGGCGCAGGAGGAGCTCGGGATCGACGTGCTCGTGCATGGCGAGTCCGAGCGCAACGACATGGTCGAATATTTCGGCGAGCAGCTCGAGGGCTACGCCTTCACGAAAAACGGCTGGGTGCAGAGCTACGGCACGCGCTGCGTGAAGCCGCCGATCATTTTCGGCGACGTGTCGCGGCCCCGGCCGATGACCGTGCGCTGGTCGCGCTACGCGCAATCGCTCACGACCCGCCCGATGAAGGCCATGCTCACCGGCCCGATCACGATGCTGCAATGGAGCTTTGTGCGCGATGACCAGCCTCGCTCGGAAACCGCGCGGCAAATCGCGCTCGCGCTGCGCGACGAGGTGCTCGACCTCGAGTCGGCCGGCCTGGGCGTGATCCAGATCGACGAGCCGGCTCTGCGGGAGGGCCTGCCGCTGCGCCGTGCGGATCGGGCGGCCTATCTCGCGTGGGCGGTGGAGGCGTTCCGCCTGTGCGCGGCCGGCGTGCGCGACGAGACGCAGATTCACACGCACATGTGCTACTGCGAGTTCAACGACCTCATCGAGTCCATTGCCGCGCTCGATGCGGACGTGATTTCCATCGAGACCTCGCGGTCGAACATGGAGTTGCTCGGGGCATTCACCGATTTCAAATACCCGAACGAAATCGGACCCGGGGTTTACGACATTCACTCCCCCCGCGTGCCCGCCACCGGGGAAATGACCGACCTGCTCCGCAAGGCCGCCGCCGTGCTGCCGCCGCAAAACCTGTGGGTGAATCCCGACTGCGGCCTGAAAACCCGCGGCTGGGAGGAGACCCTCGCCGCGTTGCGTCACATGGTGCAGGCGGCCGCGATCCTCCGCGCCGAGCGCTAGCGACCACGCCCGGAGCGCGCCAACTTCGCGCTCCGGGAAATTCCCGTTGACAAGGGAGCGGCCGCGCGCTCTTTTACCTCAACGTAGAACTTCACCCCAGTCCGGCATCGCTCGGACGGCGCCCAACGAACCATCCCATTCGGGCGCGAGTCAGGTTCCACACTCTCACGGCGCATCGGTCCACGCACAGATTGCGAGCACTCGCGCCACCGTAGAATCAGGAATTTATTAATTAATGGCCGGCCACAATAAATGGTCGAAGATCAAACGCACCAAGGGTGCTCTGGACGTGAAGCGCGGGAAGATTTTTTCCCGACTTTCCAAGGAAATTACCGTCGCCGTGCGGCTCGGAGGAGGCAATCCCGCCTTCAATCCCCGCCTGCGGGCGGCCATCTCCGCCGCCAGGGCCGAATCGATGCCGAATGACAATATCGACCGCGCCATCAAGAAAGGCACCGGCGAGCTCGAGACCACCGCGGTCGAAGAACTCGTCTATGAAGGCTACGCCCCCGGCGGCGTCGCCCTCGTCATCGAGACCGCAACCGACAACAAAAACCGCACCGCCGCCGACCTCCGCAACGCCATGTCGAAAAACCATGGCAACCTCGGCGGCCCCGGCAGCGTCGCCTTCCTCTTCCACCGCAAGGGCCAAATGGCCGTCCCCACCTCCACCACCGACGAAGACCGCCTGCTCGAGATCATTCTCGACGCCGGTGCCGAGGAGTTGACACGCGAGGAAGATCAGTTTGTGATCACCACGCCGCCGGACCAGTTGTATTCCGTCGCGGAGGCGCTCAAGACCGCCGGCATCGAGCCGGCCTCGCCGAAACTCACGTTCATTGCGCAGACCACCGTCGCCGTCACGGACGAGCACACTGCCGCACAAGTTCTCAAGCTATGCGACGCGCTCGACGACCTCGATGACGTCATGAACGTCCACGCCAACTTTGACATTCCCGAATCCACGCTCGCGAAGCTCCAGGCCGCCTAAGGCCCGCCGGAAACGCCGCGTCCACCCAGAACTCCATTTTATTTTATGACCGAGGACACCGAAACACAGTCACCCGCCAACGGGCCGGCCGTGGACGAACCGAACAGCAACCAGCCGCAGCGCTCGCGCCGTGGCCGCCCACCCCGCCGCCGCCGCTCCGAGGCCGGAAAACATTCCGCCCCCGCGAACGACGAACCCGCCCTCGTGTCGCCTGAAATTCAACCCACGTCCGAACCGGTTGCGACGGAAACCGCCGTCGTCGTGCAAAACACACCCGTGGAAGCCGTCGCCACGGAGTCCGCGTCCGCCGCCGCTCCGGCTCCGACTCCCGAGCCGCCGCGCCAGGCTCCGCAGCCACCGCCACCGCCCGTTTACGCGGAAGGCATCGTCGAAGTTTCCGGCAAGGGCTTCGGCTTCCTCCGCGAGCCGAAGCGCAATTTCACCCAGTCGAACAACGACGTGTTCGTCACGCCCGAAGTCATCCGCAAGCACAACCTGCGCGATGGCATGTGGATCAAGGGCGAGACCCGCCGCGGCCCCCGCGGTCCACAGCTCTTCAAGTGCACCGAGCTCGAGCACGAGGATCCCGCGAACTTCAGCACGTTCCCCATCTTCGAGGAACTTACGACCGTCAGCCCCGACAAGCGCATCAAGCTCGAGACCGTCTCCGATCTCTACACGACGCGCGTCATCGACCTCATCGCGCCCATCGGTCGCGGCCAGCGCGGCCTCATCGTCGCTCCGCCGCGCACCGGAAAAACCACGCTGCTGCAGCACATTGCCGCCGCCGTGGTGAAGAACTACCCCGACATCAAGCTCATCATCCTGCTGGTCGATGAGCGGCCCGAGGAAGTCACCGAGATTCGCCGCACCGTGCCGCAGGCCGAGATCATGGCCAGCTCGAACGACAGCGACGTAAAGACGCACACCCGCATTTCCCAGCTCGCCATCGAGCGCGCCAAGCGCCTCGTCGAAATGGGCAAGGACGTGTTCGTGCTGATGGATTCGCTCACCCGCATGGGCCGCGCGTTCAACAACGCCCAGGGCGGCGGCGGCCGCACCATGAGCGGCGGCGTCGATTCCCGCGCGCTGGAAATCCCGCGCAAACTTTTTGCCGCGGCCCGCAACACCGAGGAAGCCGGCTCGCTCACCATCGTGGCCACCGCGCTCATCGAGACGAACAGCCGCATGGACGACCTCATCTTCCAGGAGTTCAAAGGCACCGGCAACATGGAGCTCGTCCTCGGTCGCCTCATCGCCGAGCAGCGCATCTACCCGGCCGTGGATATTTTCCAGTCCGGCACGCGCCGCGAGGAACTCCTCCTGCCGCCCGACGACCTGCACAAGATCAACGTCATCCGCCGCGGTCTCGCCGGCCATAAGCCGATCGAAGCCATGGAGCGCCTGCTTTTCTTCATCCGCAAATACCCGAGCAACGCCGAAATGCTCAAAGGCATCCCGGGTTAGGAAAATGCGAAATGGGGAATGCGAAATTCATTCCGAATTCCCCACTTGCCATTCCGCATTTTCAGAACCCGCGGTAGTGGTAGCTGAGCATGCGGAACGTCTCCGCGCCCTTCTCGGCGGTGTAGAGAATCAGGCGCAACGACGTGTAGGACTGCGTCCACTGGTAACCGACGACCGTCTGGATCACGTCGCCGTCTTCCTTTGAGGTCTGCCGCGCGATGTTGCGGCTCGTGCCGTATTTGCGGTCGAGATTGCGACGCGTCTGCTCGAAGATCGCGTTGAATTTCTGCTCGTCCCACGAGTCGTCGCTGTATTCCAGCTCGACCTCGATGAGGGAATCGTTGTCGAAGGTGAACAGCGACCGCTTCAACCTGGGGTCCGGGTGCCCCTCGACGACGAGCACCTTGTGCCCGGCCACCATCTTCTGATCCACCACGTGGGCCTGCGCGCGGTCGATGGTATTGGCGACGAGCTGGGACGAATCGCCCCACCGGAAGTTGAACGGCACCTTGATCTCCTCCGCGGCGCGCAATGCCCCGGCAGCCGCAAGCAGGGCGGCAAACAAAATGAGGTGAAATTTGCGGAGTGGCGGCGTCATTTTGCGAGCAGCATTCGATACCACAAATTGCGGCGACCGCACGCGCTCATTGCGCCGCCGGCGCGAGCAGGAACGAGCCTGCGTCGAACGCCGCGATCTCGTCGAGGTGCCGCAGCGCGAATTCCTCCACCACGACGCCGTCGCCCTGATAGAGCATCGCGTCGGCACCGTCGCCGGGGCCAAACGCAAAGCGGCTCCAGTCGCCTTGCGTTGAAACTTCGACGAGTTTCAACCCATCGGGAGTCACCAACGCGCTGCCGGGATGCCGCGGCGATGCGAGCAATCGCAGCTCTTCCTTCTTGCCGGGCTCGAGCGTGTTTTCGATGAGGGAAACCGTGCGCACCGTGCGTTGGGCCGTGTCGCCGGCGTCCGCTACGAGTTTGCCATTCACGATCCCGAACTTCGCGCACGGCTGCCACGTGCGCTCGAACGCCACCTCCCAATCCGCCACGACCTTGCCGTCCTTGTCCGCGGCAGCGGCGGCCGGAGTCGCGGCGCGGCGCAGCATTCGCACGCGCTCGACGCCGCCCGGCGCCGTCTCGCGAAGCAGGATCGCGTCCTCGCTCATCGACGCCAGCACCTCGACGGGCTGCGGCTCGTCCTTGGCTACCCGCAGGCCGCGCTCAGAAGCTCCGCCTTTCGCGATCTGCGCCACCACGCGCTGTCCGCCATCGTCGGCAATCACCCACGTGCTGTCGTTGCGACCGGGCGCCCACCCAATCGGCGGCGGCGTGAGCTGCGGCGACGCCGCGACGGCCTTGGAATCCTCGACCGGCGGAGCGGACGCTACTTCGAGCGTCCCATTATCCCGGATCTTCGCGAGAACCGGCGCGCCCGGCGTCGCAATCTCCACACCCAACGCATCCGGCCACGCGCGCAGCTTCACGCGGGTCGCCGGAATCTTGTCCTCGGCCATCCAGTCATTGAAATGAAAGGCCTCGCCCTCGACGGCCACTTGATCGCCGACGACATACCCGCTCGCAACGTAGCGTCCGGCCGGGCAGGCCGCGCCGGCTTCGTCGCGACCGTCCCATTTCGCGATGTAACCGTTCGTGTCGATCGTGAGCTCCGGCGCATCCGGCGCAAACCGCAACGTGCGGACGACCTTGCCGGCGGAATCGAAGATCCCGAGCACGATGTCGCCCTCGAGCGCGGGTGGCGTGAACGTGATCGCGACCGGCGGCTCCGACGTCCGCTCCGGCGGGATGGCATCCTCCTCCTGCGCCAGCGCGCCGCCGGCGATCAGCGCCGCGGCCAGAAAAGTGCTTATGCGTAATAGCGCCATTGGACCTCGGGAAAGAGGTTGTCCCGCGCCTCGCAAAATTCAACGAATTCCTCGTCGTCCTCGCCGGCCACGAGCCGATCGTGCAGCCTCGTGAAGCGCAGCAGATGGTCCTTCGTGCGTTGCGTCGCGTATTCGCGGGCCGTGCCCGTCTTCATGAGGAATGCCCAGTCGCTCGCCTGCGCCAGCAACAGCTCCCGCGCCATTTGCCGTAGGATGCGCTCGACGCCCGGCGTGGGGTTCACCGCGAAGAGCCGCGCGCAATCCGTCATCCGTCGCGCGGCGGCGTGCAGGTGCGGATAGATCCACGAGTTGCATTGGTCGAGCCAGACCTCCCAGTAGCCCTTGTTGCCCCAGCTCGACGAGGACGGCGCGACGAGCTGCTGCGTGGGGTGGAGCTTCAAATAATCGCTCGGCGTCGCCAGCCGGAACGCCTGCTGATCGAACGCCGCCTTGCGCAGGAAGAGATTCAAAAACTCCGGCCCCTCGAACCACCAATGTCCGAAGAGCTCCGCATCGAACGGGCTGATTACGACGGGTTCCACCGGCAGCACGCCGCCGAGGTGCTCGAACTGCTTCACGCGACTATCGAGGAAATGCCCCGCGTGCGAATCCGCCGCCGCCGCCGCCCACGCGAGGTTGTAGAGCTCCTTGTTCGCGCCCTGCCCGGTGATGCGGTGATATTTCACGCCCGTGTAGCGACGGTGATCCGTCGGCAGGAAGCGCTGCAAGTAATCGAGCGGCAGGTCCTGCCCGATGTCGCGGTAGAAATCGCGGTAGGCGGGATCGCCGGGATAGCCTTCGCGCTGACTCCACACCTGCCGGCTGGAATCCCGATCGCGACCGAACACCGCCGGCCCCGCCGGCGTGAAATACGGCGAGTAGATCGCAAAACGCGGCTTCGGCTGGCCAAACATCAGCCCGTGCGCATCGACGATGAACCACCGGATGTTCGCCTCCTGCAAAATCCGCCCGACCGCCGGCACGTAGGCGCATTCCGGCAGCCAGATGCCCGCCGGCTCGCGGCCAAAGCATTCCACATACGAGTCGCGCCCGATGAGAATCTGCGCCCGCATCGCCTCGGGGTAGCCCTCCATCAGCGGCAGGAAACCGTGCGTGGCCGCGCAGGTGATGATTTCGATCACGCCGTCGGCCTGCAGCTGCGCAAACGCACCGATGATGTCGCGGTTGAGGTCCTTCGTGTAAAACGCGTGCGCCTCCGAAAAACGCCGCAAATAAAACCGCGCCAGATCATTGAGCGCCGCGTCCGTCGCCGTGCGCTCGACTTCCGCGCGGGAGAGCTCCACGCCGCGCGCCAGATAGCGTTCCGCCCGGCTCTGCAGCAACGGGTCGCGCAGCATTTCGCACAACGTCGGCGTGAGCGTGAAGGTCAGCCGCACCGGGGCGCGCTCGGCCGCGAGTTGGCGCAGGATGCGCAGCAGCGGAATGTAGGTCTCGGCAATCGCCTCGTAGAGCCAGTCTTCCTCGAGAAAGTCCTCGTGCTCGGGGTGCCGGACGAAGGGCAAATGCGCGTGCAGGATGAGGGAGAGGGAGCCTTTCGACATCGGGAGCTCCTCACGCTAGGCGGCGACCCGCGCGCGCGCCAGTAAGATTGAGTTGCCCGCGCCCGAAAGCCGCCGTTACGTTGCGACCCTCGACGCCATGCTCCGCTGCATCCCGTTTTTCCTCGCCATGGTCTCCGCCGTCGCCGCCAACCCGCCGACGACCTCCGACCGTGCCGCCGCCGTCGAGCGGCTGAGCAAGGAGGCCCTCGTGAATCGCCTGCTCGAACAATCCGCCGCGGACATCCAATCGCGCCACTACCAGGCGGCCTTCGACAAAGCCACGCAGGCCGAAAAACTCCGCCCCAACGACCCCGTGATCCTCAACATCAAGGGCGCGGCGCTCGTGGAACTTCGCCGCTTCGACGAGGCCGCCAAGGCACTCGACGCCGCCGTCGCCGCGGACCCCAAAGCCTTTGCCCCGCAATTCAACCAGGGCGAAATGCTCTCCCTGCAAAAAAAATACGCCGACGCCGCGCTCCAGTTCGCCCTGCTGCAATCCCGCTTCGGCCCCATTCCGCGCATCAAATACAACCTCTACCTGACGAATGCCCTCGCCGGGCGCAAGGACGACGCCATCGCCGCCCTCCTGCTCATGCGTTACCCCGAGGACGGCATCGCCTGGTATTACGCCCAGGCCGCCGACTGCCTGCTCTCGGGCAAACGCACCGAGGCGAATAAACTGCTCACCGCCGCCGCGGCGATCCACAAGGACGAGGACAATACCTACCGGGACACCCTCGTCGCCGCCGGCCTGCTCAAATAATCATGGCTCAGAAAAAGAAGAAGAAACGCGTGCTCGTCACCGGCGCGGCCGGCTTTATCGGCAGCGCCCTCGTCCACGCCCTCAATCAGCGTGGCGTCGAAAATATCCTCGTCACCGACGTGCTCGGCCGCGACGAAAAGTGGCGCAATCTCGTCGCGCTGAAGTTCGACGATTACCTTCAGGCGGACGAACTGCTCGACGCCATCGAGTTCGACTCGCTCGGCAAGATCGACACCGTCTTCCACCTCGGCGCCTGCTCCGCCACCACCGAGACCAACGGCGATTACCTCATCGCGAACAATTACCGCTACACCCAGCGCCTCGCCGAGTGGTCGCTCGCGAATGGCGCGCGCTTCGTATACGCCTCCTCCGCCGCGACCTATGGCGACGGCGCCCAGGGCATGGACGACCAGAGCGAGGACCTCGCCCGCCTCCGCCCGCTCAATCTCTACGGCTACTCGAAGCACGCCTTCGACCTCCACGCCCAGCGCCGCGGCTACCTCGACGACATCGTCGGCGTAAAATATTTCAACGTCTTTGGCCCCAACGAATGGCACAAGGGTGAGATGCGCAGCCTCGTCTGCAAGGCCTACCAGCAAATCGTCGAGACCGGAAAAATCCGCCTCTTCAAGAGCTACCGCCCCGAATATCGCGACGGCGAGCAGGAGCGTGATTTCATCTACGTGAAGGACGCCGTGGACATGACGCTCCACCTTGCCGAGTCCAAAACCGCCGGCGGCCTCTACAACGTTGGCTCCGGCGTCGCCCGCACGTGGGTGGACCTCGGCCGTGCCATCTTCGCGGCGCTCGGACGCGCGCCCGAGATCGAGTTCATCGAGATGCCCGAGAGTATCCGCGGCCAATATCAATACCACACCTGCGCCGACATCGCGAAGCTCCGCGCCACCGGCTATGACGCGCCCACGACCACGCTCGAGGACGCCGTCGCCGACTACGTGAAAAACTACCTCGCGCCCCACCGCCACCTCGGCGACGAGGCGTGACTCGTTTCCGACCAAAGCTGCGACGACGTCGCTTTTGATAACCCCTGCATTGGCCACCATCTTCATCACCGGCGCGAGTCGCGGCATCGGCCTCGCGCTGAGCATTGCCTTCGCGAAAGCCGGTTGGACGGTCTTCGCCGGGGCTCGCCGGCCGCGCACTCCCCTGCTCTGGAATGCCGCGCAGGAGTTTCCCAGCCTGCATCCGCTCACGCTCGACGTGCTCGACGACGCCACCGTGAGCAACGCGCCCGACATCGTCGCGCAGCATGCCGATTCCCTCGACGTGCTCGTAAACAACGCCGCCATCTTCCCCGGCGAGGGCAATGAACGCCTCGAGGATCTCGACCTCGCGTGGTTCGGTGAGGCCGTCGAAACCAATGTCGCCGGCACGGCCCGGGTCACCCGCGCGCTCCTTCCGCTGCTCCGCCGGGGCATCCATCCGCGCGTGGTGAATATTTCGTCCGGCGCGGGCTCGATCTCGGACAAGGAGGATTACGACTACTATCCCTACTCGGTCTCGAAGGCCGCGCTAAACATGCTCACCCGTGCGATGGCGGCGGAATTCCGGCCGGAGGGCATCGCCGTCACCGCGCTCAGCCCCGGTTGGGTGAAAACTGAAATGGGCGGCGCGAACGCCCCGCTCACGCCCGACCAATCCGCCCGCAGCCTCTACGCGACGATTCAAAAACTCACGCTCGCCGACACCGGCAAATTTCTCGGCCGTGACGGCCTGCCCGGCGACTACGCCTGGTAAACGCCGCGCGGCGTTTAGATGCCGCGCTCGCTCTTCACCTGCGCGAGGGACTCCGCGAAGAGGCGCTCCGCCGTCTGCAGTTCCGACGCCAGCCCCTCGACGCTGCCCGCCTTGGCCTGCATCTCGATCCGCGCCATCACGCCGCTGAATCCGGTGAATCCAAAATTGGCCGCGCTGCCCTTGGCCTGGTGCGCCGCCCGCGAGAGTTGCGTCGCATCCCCCGCCGCGAGAGCCGCCGCCACTTCGCGCAGAATCCGGGGCAGATCGACCTCGAACTCGCGATAGATTTCCACGAAATCCTCGGTAAAGCCGTCGGCAATCATGTCGAGCTGCTCCCAATCAATGGCGACATCACTCATGCATGCAGTTTGCCGCCACACCGCCGCGATGGCAACGGGAAAGGCCATTCTCATTCGCCGGGTGTCTCCACCGGCCATCGAAACACCGCCTCGCGATCCACCGCGCGCGCCAGCAGCCGCAGATAGTGCGCCCGTGAGACTTCCATCGCGCCGAATTGCTTCAGGTGCGGCGTCGTCCATTGCGTATCGAGCAACGTGAAACCGCCGGCCCGCAGGATGCGCACGAGCTGCACGAGCGCAACCTTCGAGGCATCCGTGCGGCGGTGAAACATCGACTCGCCAAAAAACGCGCCGCCGACCTTCACGCCGTAGAGCCCGCCCGCCAGCTCGCCATCCCGCCAGATCTCGACGGAATGCGCGTGCCCACGACGATGCAATTCCACGTAGCTCGCCAGAATCATGTCGTCGATCCAGGTTTCCTCCCGCTCCGCGCAGGCCCGCATCACTTCCTCGAAGACCGTGTCGATCCGCACCTCCCAGGCGGGATCGCGCACGGCGCGACGCGTGCCATGGGGCACGTGAAAATCCGCCAGCGGCAGCAATCCCCGCCGCTGCGGGCTGAACCACTGGATGTCGCCCGGCGTGACCGCCATGGGGAACGCCCCCTGCCGATACGCGCTCAACAGCAGTTCCGATGGAATGAGGATTGCCATGACAAGACGATTTTCTATGCTGCCGCCGTGAAAATCGCCTTCATTCTTTGCGCAGTTTGCGTGATTTCGACTTTCGCCGGATGCGCGGTGGCGGAAAGCGACGGCTCGGAAGTCGGCACGCAATTCCAACGCGGCATCCAGGGCCAGGGCAAGGTCGTGCCCAATAATCCCACCAGCGACTCCTTCGGCGCGGACTACCGCTAATCCAAAAAGCTGAAATCCTGAAAAACTGAAACGCTGAGATTTCGGAATTTCCTCAGCCGCCCATCTTTCAATTTCAGCATCTCAGCTTTTCAGTTTTTCCCATATGTCCTCCGCTCTCACTCCCGCGTCGAAGATCGTCATTCTCGACTTCGGCTCCCAATACACCCAGGTCATCGCCCGCCGCGTCCGCGAGTGCCGCGTGTATTCGGAAATCCTTCCGCACACCACCAGCGCCGCTGAGATCAGGCAGCTCGGCGCGCGCGGCATCATCCTCTCCGGCGGCCCCGCCAGCGTCTATGCCAAGGGCGCGCCGAAGGTGGACAAAAAGATTTTCGCGCTGGGCGTGCCCGTGCTCGGCATTTGCTACGGGATGCAGCTCATCGCGCACAATCTCGGCGGCAAGGTCGAGCGCTCGACGCACCGCGAATACGGCGCCGGCACGCTCACCGCGAGCAAGGGCTGCGCGCTTTTCACGAAGCTGCCGACGAAACTCGAGGTCTGGAACAGCCACGGCGACCGCATCACCGCGCTGCCAAAGGGTTTCACGCCGATGGGCACGACCGAGAATTCGCCGCACGCCGTCATCGGCGATCCCGCGCGCCACATCTACGGCATGCAATTTCACCCCGAGGTCGTCCACACGCCCCGCGGCAAGGAAATCGTCGCGAACTTCGTCCATCGCATCTGCGGCTGCGGCTCGGACTGGACGATGGGCTCGTTCATCGAGCGCACGTGCGACGCCATTCGCGCCCAGGTCGGCGAGGACAAGGTCATCCTCGGCCTGAGTGGCGGCGTCGATTCGTCCGTTGCGGCCGCGTTGCTGCACAAGGCCATCGGCGACCAGCTCACGTGCATCTTCGTGGACAACGGCCTCATTCGCAAAGGTGAGCGCGAAGCCGTGGAAAAGCTCTTCGCCGGGCATTTTCACATCAAGCTGCGTGTCGTCGATGCGTCGAAGCGTTTCCTCACGAAGCTCAAGGGCGTCACCGACCCCGAGAAAAAGCGCAAGATTATCGGCAACGAATTCATCAAGGTCTTCGAGCAGGCCGCGCGCGAATTGAAGGCCTCCGTCAAAGGCAGCCACGGCTACAAATTTCTCGCCCAGGGCACGCTCTATCCCGACGTGATCGAGTCCGTCGCCATCGGCGGCAATCCCGCCGCGCTCATCAAGAGCCACCACAACGTCGGCGGCCTGCCCGAGCGGATGAAATTCGAGCTCGTCGAGCCGTTGCGCCAGCTCTTCAAGGACGAGGTGCGCGAGGTCGGCGTCGAGCTCGGCCTGCCGCGCGAGCTCGTCGGCCGCCAGCCGTTCCCCGGCCCCGGCCTCGCCGTGCGCGTGCTCGGCGACCTCACGCCCGAGAAGCTGCGCATCGTGCGCGACGCCGACGTGATCGTCATCGAGGAGATGAAGGCGGCGGATTGGTATTACAAAGTCTGGCAATCCTTCGCCGTGCTCCTGCCCTGCCGCAGCGTCGGCGTGATGGGCGACGAACGCACCTATGATTACACGATCGCGCTCCGCATCGTGGAGAGCCAGGACGGCATGACGGCGAACTGGGTGCGCGTCCCCTACGAACTGCTCGCCCGCATTTCGAGCCGCATCATCAACGAGGTGAAGGGCGTGAACCGCGTCGTTTACGATATCTCGAGCAAGCCCCCGGCCACCATCGAATGGGAGTGACGCCATGCCGAAACGAGAACTGCGCGAGCCCCGCCAAGTAGAAGCTTGGCTGGAAGGGTGGGGTTCCGCTGTAAAGCACCCATGCTCGCTCATTCTGATCGGCTCGGCGGGTCTGCTCTGGCACGCCCATCAAAAAGGAATTTCCGCGCCCCTGCCCGACAACAGCATGGATGTCGATCCGGTCACCGACGATGAAGAAGTCGCCCTGCTCGCCTATGACGCCATGATCGGCAGCGACTTCGAACTCCAGCACGGCTGGCATGTAAACCTAATGCCCGCGGCAGTGCTGCGCGAACTGCCCGCCGGCTGGGAAGAGCGAGCCTCGGAAAAAATCTATGCGCACCTCCGGGTGAAAGTCCCGGCGGCGGCGGATTTGCTTGCGCCAAAGCTGCGCCGTGGCGAGCCTCGCGATCATGCGCACGCGCAATGGGCCTACCGCATCGGAATCGCTCCGCACCCGCCCGGAGATGAAATACCTCCCGCTGGATGACTTCGCGCGCCTCGATTACGGACGGTTGCTTTGGAAAAACCCAGTCGCCCGAGCGCGTCTGATCGCGCATTGGACGGACCGACGGCATCCGCACCGGGATCGGTTTCTTGCGCAACGCGACTTGCTCGAAGCGCTGCTGAGCGCGCCCGTGGATCAATTGGACTCCGTGGTCGAAGCACATGGATCGAGCGTGCGCGCCGCGATGCGGGAGATTCCGCCGGTCTTCGGACATTTCTGGGCTGACTCCGCGCAACGCTCCGGCCGACTCATCGAATGGGAGTGACCCGCGCCATCTACCCGGGCAGCTTCGACCCGGTCACGCTCGGCCATCTCGACGTGATCGCCCGGGCCGGCGCGATCTTCAGCGACCTCATCGTGGCCGTGGCCAGCAACGAGCCGAAAGGCCCGCTCTTCACCGCCGACGAGCGCGCGCAGCTCATCCGCGATTCATTGCCCGCGGGCTCACGCGTGCGCGTGGAGACGTTCGACCACCTGCTCGTCGATTTTGCGCGCAAGGAGGAAACCTTCGTCGTCATCCGCGGCCTGCGCGCGATCTCGGATTTCGAATTCGAGTTCCAAATGGCGCTCATGAACCGCCGCCTCGAGCCTCGGCTCGAAACCATTTTTCTTACGCCGCAGGAGGAGTTCACCTTCCTCAGCTCGCGCATCGTGAAGGAAGTCGCCCGCCTCGGCGGAAACGTCACGCCGTTCGTGCCGGCGCATGTCGCCGACGCCCTGAAAAGCAAGTTCCAGGAATCGTGAACCGCCGGCGGCGCCGCTCGTCGCACCGCCGGAATTTTCCTGATTTCCTGATTCCGGCATTTGGCCGTATCGTAGAAGTGCAGTGAAAATTCATCTTCGCCAGATTCCGCAGGACACCACGATCCATCGCGAGGAGGACCTCGACCCCGCGTTTCTGGAGCTTGATCCGTCCGAGGCGGAAGCCACGACGCCCGTGCATTGCGCGTTCGATATCGGCCTGTCCGGCGACGGCATGTTCGCCACGGGCCGCATCTCGGTCGGGCTTCGTCAGACGTGCGTTAAGTGCCTCCGCCCGTTCGAAACGACGCTCGTCGTGCCCGATTTTGGCACCCAAATCGAACTTGATGGACGTGAATCCGCGGACTTGACCCCGGAAATTCGCGAGGATATTCTCCTCGTCCTGCCATCACATCCTCGATGCGATGCCGATGGCTCGACCAAATGTCCCGCCACGTTCCGGAGCGCGCCAGCCGCGCCCTTGACCGAAGAAGTGGAACCATCCACCTGGGATGCGCTGGACCAACTCAAACCGAAGAAATAACCTAACCACTTTCCAGTCATGGGAGTTCCGAAACGTAAAACCTCGAAAATGCGCCTGCGCACCCGCAAGGCCGCGAACCGCTGGCACGCCGCCAAGCTTGGCAAATGCACCCAGTGCGGCGCCGCCGTCATCAGCCACACCGCCTGCCCTTCCTGCGGCTACTACAAAGGCCGTCAGGTCCTCACCATCGAGGCCGCCCACTAGGCGCGTGACCGGTGACTCGTGAATGGTGACTGGTAAAATGCCTCTCCGCGCCCGTCGGTGACCATGCAGACACAAGTCACCACTCATCAATCGCCAGTCACGAACTCATGAGAGTAGCCCTCGACGCAATGGGGGGAGACTTCGCCCCCAAGAACGCCATCGCCGGCGCGGCGATGGCCTTGCGTGAACTCAAGGACCTCAAGAAGCTCTACCTCACGGGCGACGAGGCCCAGCTCACCCGTGAGCTGAAGGCGAACAATTGTAACGACCGCCGCATCGAGATCGTCCACACGACGCAAGTCGTGGAAATGACCGATCACGCCGTGGAGGCGGTCCGCCGCAAGAAGGATTCCTCGGTCAATCGCGCCGTCGATCTCGTCAAGAAAGGCGATGCCGACGCCGTCGTGAGCGCCGGCCATACGGGCGCGATGGTCGCCTCGACCACGATCAAGCTCCGCACCCTTCCCGGCGTCGAACGCCCCGGCATCGCAAGCTACCTGCCCACCGAGCACAACGTCTGCGTGCTCATCGACGCCGGCGCAAACGTCGATGCCCGCCCGATCCACATGCTCCAATACGCGATCATGGGCACCGTGGTTTCGGAGCTCGTGCTCGGCCAGAAAAATCCGTCCGTCGGCCTAATGTCCATCGGCGGGGAGGATCAAAAGGGCAATGAGTTCACCAAGGAAATCTTCAAGCTCCTCAAGGCGAGTAGCCTCAACTTCCGCGGCAACGTCGAGGGCCACGATCTCTTCGAGCGTCCCGTCGAAGTCGTCCTCTGCGACGGCTTCGTGGGCAATGTCGTGCTGAAAACCTGCGAGGCCACGGCCAGCGCCGTCTTCAGCTGGCTCAAGCGCGAACTCATGGCGAATCCCAAGCGCAAGGCCGGCGCCATGCTCGCGCAGAATGCCTTCCGCGCCATCCGTACCAAGACGAACTACGAAACCTACGGCGGCAGCCCGCTCGTCGGGGTGGACGGCATTGCCATCATCGCCCACGGTTCCAGCACTCCCCTCGCGATGAAGAATGCCATTCGCGTCGCCTGCGAGCTCATCGAGAAAAAGATCAACCCCCGCATCGTCGAGGCCATCAAGCAGTTTAATGAAAAAGTCTCCGCGGACGCGGTCCCAGCAGCCTAATCGCACCGTCTCCATCATCGGCACCGGCAGCTACGTGCCCGAGCGCGTCGTCACGAACGCCGAACTCGAAAAATTGGTGGAGACGAGCGACGAGTGGATCACCACCCGCACGGGCATCAAGGAACGCCGCATCGCCGCGGACGACGAATTCACCAGCCACATGGCCGCCATGGCCGCCCAGCGCGCGATGGAGCAGGCCGGCGTCATCGCCGAGGAGATCGATCTCATCATCATCGGCACGATCACGCCGGACACCTTCACACCCGCCACCGCCTGTCACGTCCAGCGGATCCTCGGCGCGAAAAATGCCGCCTGCTTCGACATCTCCGCCGCCTGCTCCGGCTTTCTCTACGCGGTCGAGATCGCCCAGCAGTTCATCGCGAACCACACCTACAACACCGTCCTCGTCATCGGCGCCGACAAGCTAAGCGCCATCATGGATTGGCAGGACCGCAATACCTGCGTCCTTTTCGGCGACGGCGCCGGCGCCGCTATCCTGCGCTACCGCGCCGGCTCGCACGGCGTCATCACCACCTACATGGCCAGCGACGGCAACTACGGGGACATTCTCCACGTGCCCGGCGGCGGCTGCGCGATTCCAACCACCCCGGAGAACGCCGACCAAAAGCTGAACACGCTCAAGATGAACGGTCGCGAGACCTTCAAGCAGGCCGTCCTCTCGATGAGCGCCGCCGCCGGCAAGGCCCTCGAGCAGGCCGGCCTCACCCCCGACGACCTCACCTGCATCATTCCGCACCAGGCGAACATGCGCATCATCGAGGCGCTCGCCGACCGGCTGAAAATTCCCCTCGAAAAATTTCACGTGAATCTCGACCGCTACGGCAACACCTCCGCCGCCGCCGTCGCCATCGCCCTCGACGAAGCCAACCGCGAAGGTCGCTTCAAGGTCGGCGATTACATCCTCCTCGTCGTTTTCGGCGGCGGACTCACTTACGCCAGCAGCGTCATTCAGTGGTGACCCGCGCCTAAGGCGCGCCTGATCAAAGCCGGCGGTTGCAATCCGCTCGCCAGCGTGGGAACATCAGGCTCCCCCTGCCATGAGATTTTGTTTGCGAGCAAAAATTCTCAGTCTCGCCGCGTTGGCGGGCCTCCTCAGTCTGCTGGCCGCAGTGGCGGTGGTCTGGAGCCTTGATTATCGCCAGCGCGTGACCGAGCAGGGCGGCCGCTATTGCACGGAGGCCACCCATATCGCCGGCACCCTTCGCCTCCTCATTCAACAGGATGTCGAGAGCCTCCAGGAGTTGCTGTCCATCGGCGACATCGGCCCGCTGCTCGCGCGGCTCGCCCCCGGCTCGAACCCGGGCGCAAACGTCGCCCAGCTCGATCAAGCCTGGCCCCGCCTCCCGCTTACCGCGCCGGAAATTGCCTCCATCCTGCATAACGAACTTTCCGACCGCCTGCGCACGTTCCAGCGCATCAACCCACCCTTCGCCGAGCTCCTCGTCGCCGACGAGCGGGGCCGACTGATCGCCGCCTCCGGCAAAACCAGCGACTACGACCAGTCCGACGAATTTTGGTGGAAGCGCGCCATGCGGCTCCGTCCCGGCGAAGCCTTGCTCACCGGTCTGGATTTCGACGAAAGCGCCGGCGTTTTCTCTCTCGATATCGCCCTGCCGATTCGTTCCGTGGAGGGCGCCGCGCCCGTCGGCGTGTTGAAAGCCGTGCTGAACATTTCGCCGATTTTCGCCAGCATCCCCGTTTTCTCGGCGCAGTCCGGCGTCGTCAGCGAAGTCGTGCAGACCGACGGCCGCGTGCTTCTCCGTCCCGCCGAGAAAAGCCTGCTCCCCTCCGCGGAAAAAATTTCCTCACAGGCTGCGGCCCATCTTCAACCCGGCTCGCCCGGCTGGTTCATCAGCCCCCTTCGCGAGGAGGTTTCCCATATGATCGGCTACGCCCCGGTCCATTTGGTCGGCGTCCTCCCTCCCGGCGGCGGCGACGCCGACGGCCCGGCGCTCTTCGTTCTCATCGAGCAGCCCGCCCGCGCCGTGCTGGCGCCGCTCCTTCAACGCACGCTCTCGACCCTGGCCATTGGCTCCCTGCTCATTATCGGTTGCATCGGCGTCGGCATCTGGCTCATCCAGCGAAATCTCCTCGCGCCGATCGAGACTCTGCGCCGCGCCGCCGCCACGATCACCGCCATCGCCCGCCACCCCTCGGCCCGGTCCACCTCGTTGGCGCAGGAGGCGCTCCGGCAGGTTGCCGCCATTCGCACCCACGACGAGGTGCAGGAACTCGCCAGCGACTTCTCCGTCATGGCCGAACGCCTGCTCAATTACCACAGCGACCTGCAACGCGAGATCGGCGAAAAAACCGCCGAGATCCAACGCGACCTCGACCTCGCCCGCGACTTCCAGCGCGCCTTCCTGCCCCACGCCTATCCCAGCGTCCCCAGCGCCGCCGCGCCCGGCTCCCTCACGCTGAATTTCTGCCACATCTACCAGGCCGCAACGACCGTGGGCGGCGACTTCCTCGACGTCGTCCAGCTCAACGACCACTGCGCCGGCGTCCTCATCGCCGACGTCATGGGCCATGGCACGCGCTCCGCCCTCGTCACCGCCATTTTGCGCACCATTCTGCACGGCCTTGCCACCCGCACCGAGAATCCCGCTCATTTCCTCGGCCTCCTCAATCAGCACTTCCACGAAATCCTCAAGGAAACCAACGAGCTCATCTTCGTCTCCGTCTGCTACGTCGTCCTCGACACTCGCGCGCGGACCGTCCACTGCGCCTCCGCCGGCCACCCGAGTCCGCTCCTCGCCAATCGCCGCACGGGCTCGATCACCACGCTTTTCGACTCCCTGCGCGACAATCCCGCCCTGGGCCTCTATCCCGGCAGCCGCTACGACATTTTTTCCCGCCCGCTCCACGAAGGCGACGTGCTGCTGCTCTTCACCGACGGGGTGGTCGAGGCTATGAACGCTCGCGATGAGGACTTCGGCCGCGAGCGGCTCGAAGCGACCATCCTCGACCACCTCGACGCCGACCTCGCCACGCTCACGAAGGCCATTCTTGATCGCGTGCTCGCGTTCACGGACCATCAAGCGCCCAGCGACGACATCTGCCTCCTCGCCGCCGAGGCCCTGGCCAGCCCGCGGCTTTCGGCCCCGCCCTCGGAGTCCTCCGTCGGCACCGCCCGCCCGGCATAGCGCCAATTTCGCAGTTGCGGCGTCTTTCCGGCGCGTTAATTTGCCTGAAATCCCGCGTCTCCACATGAAAGCCAGAACGTTTCTGTTCGCCGTCACTCTGCTTCTGCTCACCGTCACCGCCTCTCAGGCCGGTTGGCATTGTGGCCATGGTGGGGGCTGGGGCTGGGGCGGCGGCTGGGGGTGGGGCGGCGGACCTCGTTTCTACGGCGGCTATGGCTGGGGCGGTGGCGGCTATTGCGGACCGGGCTTCGGCGTCGCGTTCGCCGCGCCGGTCGTTGTTTATCGCCCGCAGCCCGTCGCCTATTACGTCGCGCCCGCCTATGGGGTGGGCCAGGCCAGTCTCGTGCGGGCACAGGCCCAGCTCGCCCGCCTCGGCTATTACCGCGGTGAAGTCGATGGCGACTTCGGCCCGCTCACGAGTCGCGCCCTCGCCCGATTCCAGG
>Ga0207649_10000298_pt1 | contig 38460 bp, 47 predicted proteins | sample KBSC43metaG_FD_184317 | JGI IMG/M metagenome (GOLD analysis project Ga0207649, IMG submission 184317) | Corn rhizosphere microbial communities from Kellogg Biological Station, Michigan, USA - KBS C4-3 metaG (SPAdes) (version 2) | ecosystem: Host-associated > Plants > Roots > Rhizosphere > Soil ... | reverse complement strand
ACAGGCCGATCATCTCGTCGAATCGACGCGTTCCGTGCGTCCTGAGGTCGAGTGGGTGCGCGACGCCGCGCGCGAAGCGAGCGAGCGCGTCGGGGCGACGGCCGCCGCCATCGCCGACCAGCAGCAGAGGTTTACGCAGCTGCTTGCGACGCTGGATGAGGGCACCGGCTCGGCGGAAGAGCGGCTGGGCGCCTTGGCTCAGGCGATTTCCTCAGCCCAGGCTGAAGCCGAGCGGCTAAGCGCCCAAACCGGTCCGGCTCTTGTGGATGCGATGGTTCAGGTCCGCGAAGCTGCGGCGCATGCTGCCGAACGGGCGCGGGAAGCGATCGCCAGCGTCATTCCCGAAAGCGCCGAAGAATTTTCCCAGGCGAGCCGGGAGGCGCTGGAGCGTGTCATCCGCGAAACGGTGGAGGAACGGCTCAGCGAGGTCGAATCTGTCGCTGCCCGTGCGGTGGAATCGGCGCGAAGCGCCACCGATCGGCTCACTCAGCAGATGCTTGCGCTGGGCCAAAGCGCCACCGCGCTGGAACAGCATATCGAACGGCAGCAGGCGGCACAGCGGGATCAGGACAGCGAGGCGTTCGCCCGCCGCGTGGCGCTCCTCATCGACTCGATGCATTCGGCCGCAATCGACGTCGGCAAGATCCTCTCCGACGAAGTGGACGAGAGGGCTTGGGAATCCTACCTCAAGGGCAACCGCGGCGTGTTCACCCGCCGCGCGGTTCGGCTGCTGGGCGGTAGCGAGTCGAGGGCAATCCGATCCCATTACGAGGGCGATCGCGAATTCCAGCAGTCGGTCAACCGCTACATCCACGATTTCGAGGCAATGCTCCGCCGAGTACTTGCCGAGCGCGACGGCGGGATGATCGCCGTGACCCTGATGTCGTCCGACATGGGCAAGCTGTACGCAGCCCTGGCCGAAGCGATCGAGCGCCGTCGCTAGCCGAAGATATCGCGATAGAAATCGAGATCGTCTGCGGTCACCCATCCGTAGATGTAATTGAGATCGAACAGAACGACCAAAGCCGCCGCCAGTATCGCGGCGCGAAGCATGTGCCGGCCGAAGTCGAACCGGTGCGGCGCACTGGTGGCCTGTCCGGGAATGAGCTCTTCTCCTGCCTCTTCCCCAGTGCGCACTCCAAAGGGTAGCAGAACGAATGCGCTGGCGATGACGAACAGCAGGTAAATCGCAAGAACGGACGTCCACCTCATTGCGCTAGCCGACCCGAAGGAGCGTCACTTCGACCAGCGGCTTCTTTCCGGTCCAGGCGGTCGCACAACGCCGAACCGCGAGCCGGACCGCTTCCCGCATCTGTTCCTCACCGGCCTTCGGATCGAAAGCCCGCCGCGCCGAATCCGTGGCGTCCGCGATGAAGTCTTCGCGATCTTCTTCGACCGGAATTCCGAACGGCCGGACGACCGGCTCACCTGCAAGCTGCCCATCCTTTCCCACCGCCAGCGTCACTGCGATCAGACCGGTGAAGGACATCCTCCGCCGCTCGTTCATCGTCGCGCCATCGGCGGGAAGGATCACGTCCCCGTCGAGCACCAGCCGCCCCACCCGCACCTCATCCAGCTTCTTCGGTTCGCCGGGTGCAAGGCGGATCACGTCTCCATTCCTCTGGACCACCGCTTCAGGGACACCGTGCGCGAGAGCGAATCGCGCCTGTTCCGCCATGTGACGCGGCTCGCCGTGCACCGGAACGATGATCCGCGGGCGAATCCAGTCGTACATCGCAGCCAGCTCAGGCCTACCGGGATGACCCGACACATGGACGTGCGCCTGCCGCTCGGTGACGATGATCGCACCGAGGTCCGAGAGGGCATTCATGATGCGCCCGATGGCAATCTCATTGCCGGGAATGATCTTCGACGAGAAGATCACGGTATCGCCCTGACTGAGCTTCAGATCGTGATTGCCCGTGGCGATCCGCCCGAGTGCGGCGCGCGGTTCCCCCTGCCCCCCGGTTGCGATGATCAGCACTTTATCGCGCGGCAGGCGCATGGCGTCATCGAAAGAGAGCGGCGGCGGGAAATCGAGAAGATAGCCTGTCGCCTGAGCGACATTGAGGATCCGGTTAAGCGATCGCCCCGCGATGCAGACCTGCCGCCCAGTCTCAACCGCGACTTCACCGATGGTCTTCAGCCGAGCCGCATTCGAGGCAAAGGTCGTGACAAGCACCCTGCCGCGCGCTTTCGAAACCTCCTCCAGCAGGCCCTGGTGAACGCCAGCTTCGGATCCGGAGGCTTCCTCCTGAAACACGTTGGTGGAATCGCACACCAGCGCGAGCACGCCTTCATCCCCAATTCGCCCGAGAGCTTCTGCGCTTGAGGGCTCGCCCAGCACCGGAGTTTCATCGAGCTTCCAGTCGCCGGTGTGAAAGATGCGCCCATAGGGCGTCTCGATCAGCAGCCCGTTGCCCTCCGGGATCGAGTGAGCGAGCGCGACGTAAGTGACTCGAAACGGGCCGACTTCAACGGTGCTGTCGCGCGGAACAACATGTAACGGAACAAGTCCCGTCAGCCCCTCCTCCTCCAGCTTGCCGGCAATCAACCCGGCTGTGAACGGAGTCGCGTAAAGCGGGACCTTGAGGTCTTCGGCCAGGTAGGGAAGCGCGCCAATGTGGTCCTCGTGGCCGTGAGTCAGCACTATTCCACAGAGCCGATCGCGTTGCCGCTCGATGAAATCCAGCTCCGGGAGGATCAGCTCGACGCCGGGATATTGCGGATCGGCGAATGTTAGGCCGAGATCAACCATCAACCACTGCCCGTCGCAGCCGTAGAGATTGACGTTCATGCCAATCTCGCCCGACCCGCCGAGCGCACAGAACAACAATTCTTTTCCTGGAATCATTCGCTCGCGGCAATCTTTTCGTATAACAGGCTTAACCCCTGGATCGTGAGATCGGGCTCCACCGCGTCGAACAGGTCGGTCCGTTTGGCGAACAGCGCGGCCAGTCCTCCGGTTCCGACCACTGTCACCGCTCCGCCGATTTCCGCCTTCATCCGATTCAGCAGCCCTTCGATCATCGCCACGTAGCCCCAATAGATTCCGGCGAGCATCTGGCTTTCTGTGGTGCGCCCGATGACGCTATCGCCTTTCGGCTCTTCGATGGCGATCCGCGGTAGCTTGGCAGCCGCGCTCACGAGAGCTTCGAGCGACAGGTTCAGCCCCGGTGCGATAATCCCGCCTTTGTAGGCGCCCGCGGAATCCACCACGTCGAAGGTGGTCGCAGTGCCGAAATCGACGACGACGAGATCGCCGGGATATTTCGCATGGACCGCAATTGCATTGAGCACCCGATCAGCGCCGACATTCTGCGGCTCATCGACATCGAGTGCAATCGGCCAAGCTGCTGTTCCCTGCCCTGCAATCAGCGCGGAAACGCCGAAATACTTGCTGGCGAGAACCTCGAGGTTGTGGGTGGCTCGGGGAACCACCGTTCCGACAATCACCGCATGTATGTCGTTGCGAGAGAGCCCCTCCAGCTCCAGCAACTGGTGAAGCCAAACCGAATATTCGTCGGCGGTTCGGCGCGGGTCCGTCGCGATTCGCCAACGCGCCTTTATCTCTCGCCCTTCAACGACCGCGAACACCAGGTTCGTATTGCCGGCATCGATCGCAAGAAGCATGCGTCGCCCCTAGCCGCAACGGGGCGGCTTCGCAAAATACTCAGGCCGTGACTGGCTGGGCAGCGACCTCAAGTACCGGCCGGTCGGCAGCCAGATATTGGTGGATCGCCGCGACGACCTGTGCGCCATCACCCACGGACGCGGCAACCCGCTTCACCGATCCCGAGCGAACATCGCCAACTGCAAACACACCGCGCCTGCTGGTCTCCAGCGGGAATTTCGCGCCCGCCGCCTCTCCAGTCTGGACGAATCCGCGCTCGTCGAGCCTGATCCCGGAGCTTTGCAGCCAATCCGTGTTCGGATCGGCGCCAATAAATGAGAACAGGAAGCGCACGGGCTCCAGGATCTCATTTCCTGACTTGCGTTCGCGAACCGTCACCGCCTCAAGCTCCCCCGAACTGCCGTCCAGCTTCGCTACCTCGCAACCGACCACGACATCGACGTTCGGCAGGCTCTCGATTCGTTCGATCAGATATTGCGACATTGTGTCCTTGAGCGGTCTTCGCGCAACCAGGGTTACACGCCCGGCGTGTCCGGCAAGGAACACTGTCGCCTGCCCCGCGGAATTCCCGCCACCGACAAGGGCGACATGGTGCCCGGCGGCCAAATCCGCCTCGAGCGGCGAAGCCCAATAGTGGATCGACTTTCCTTCAAACTCTTCCAGCCGCTCGACGCCGAGCCGCCGGTACCGCGCTCCGGTCGCAAGGACGACGGCACGGGCCTTCACACGCTCTCCTGTGGCGAGCTGGAGCCGGCACGGATCACTGCCGCACTCCAGCTTCACCCCCTCGTCGGGAATGGCGATTTCCGCCCCGAACTTCTGTGCCTGGCTGAAAGCGCGCCCCATCAAGGCCATTCCGGAGATGCCGGTCGGGAAGCCAAGATAATTCTCGATTCGAGCGGAAGCTCCGGCCTGGCCACCAAAAGACCGGCAATCGATGGTGAGCACCGAAAGCCCCTCGGAAGCGGCGTAAACCGAGGTTGCAAGGCCGGCCGGACCCGCCCCTACAACAACGACATCATAAACCCGATCGCCGTCAAGCTTTCCAACGAGGCCCACGCATCGGGCGAGTTGGTCCTCGCTCGGGTTCCTGAGCAACTGACCCCCCGGGCAGAGCACGATCGGCAGCTCTTCCGGCGTGACTTCGAAACGCTCGACCAGAGTGCGCGCACAACTGTCTGCAGCAGGATCAAGATTGCGGTATGGATGACCGTTGCGGCGAAGGAAATTGATCAGCCGAAGGACATCTCCGTTGGCTTCGTCTCCCACGATGATCGGGCCGGCGCCGCTTTCGATCAGTCCGACCCTGCGCAAGATCAGCGCCCGCATGATTCGCTCGCCAAGATCCGCCTCTGCGATAAGGAGGGCGCGAAGCTTTTCCGGTGCGACCACGACCACATCGGAATCGCTGAGCGCGACTGCATCCACCAGTGACGGACGGCCAGACAGCTGCGCCAACTCGCCGAGGAAATGGCCCCGAGTGTGAGTCACGATCGGGCTGCGGTCGCAGGAACCGTCGTGCTGCGTGACCTGGATCTCTCCCGATTGGAGGAGCAGGAGCCCCGGCCCCGGCTCTCCGACCTTCACGACGGTTTCGCCCGCCCGATAGTGGCGCGGTTCACCGAAACGAGAGAGTCGCGCAAGTTGTTCGTCGGAAAGCTGCGGGAACATCTGCGCCCCGCGGGTTGCGATCAGGTCTTGCGTGCTTTCGTTCATTGTGGATTCCAAACGAGAAGGCTGCGTCCACCTCTCGTGAGACCAGCCGACGCTTAGGGCAAGAGCCGCAATTCAGCAGAGATCGACGTCACCTGCGCGAATTAGCTCCATCGATCCATCGTCAAGCATCAGCCTAAGCGCGCCGTCCGGCTCCAGCCCGGCAAAGCGGCCGCTGACCGTCTCCTCGCCCGAGACATGGACGGTCAGACGTGTGCCCGGCAGATGCGCGCGAGCAAGCCAAGCCTGGGCGAACGATTCGGGCGTGGAAGACCGCCACAGGTTCAGCATCCGGGCGAAGCTTCCCGCCAGGAGCGGCGAAAACGCTTCAGGCGTGATCTGCCCGCCAAGCGCTGCAGCCTTGCGGTCCGCGAGCTCGGGAGCGCTCGCGAGATTAACGCCGAAACCCACAGCCACGCGATCACCGCTCCGCTCCAACAGGATTCCTGCCAGCTTTTTGCCCCCCAGCGTCAAATCGTTCGGCCACTTGAGCATCAACGCCTTGCCCGGGACAGCCGCGTCGAGCGCCTCGATCAGCGCCAATCCGGAAGCGAGCGACAGCGACTGTGGCGCGGGATCCGACGCCTGCAGCTGGACAAGGGTGCTGCCGTAGAAATTGCCGCCGGCGCTGACCCATTCGCGCCCCTGACGCCCCTTCCCCGCAGTCTGATGGAAGGCGACCAGCCAATCGCCCTCGCCCGCATTTTGGTCCGCCAGCAAATCGCTATTGGTCGAGCCCGTCTGCTCGACGAATCGGATACGGCTCAGAACAACGACCCCGCTGCGCGATCAGCGAAGTTGCTGATGGGCTGGATCAGCAGATAGCCGATCGGCGAAACGAACAAAGCCGTTGCGAAGATCAGCAGCCCCTGCACCGGCTGGCGAGGGCGCGCATAAGGCGCCGCAGGCTCGTCGAGGTACATGATCTTGACGACCTTCAGATAGTAATAGGCCCCGATCACAGTGCCGAGAATGCCGGCGACCGCAAGCGGCACCAGGTGTGCGTGGATTGCCGCGTTGAACACCACCAGCTTCGGCCAAAAGCCGAACATGGGCGGGATTCCGGCCAGGCTGAACATGAAGATCGCGAGTGCCGCGGCGAAGGCCGGGCGAGTCTGCGAAAGGCCCGACAGGCTGGCGAGTGTTTCCACCGGTTCGCCATTCTCATCGCGCATCCACAGCACGCAGAGGAAAGCACCAAGCGTCATCACGACGTAAACGGCCACATAGAAGAGCACGGACGATGCTCCCGCCGCCCCACCCGCAGCGAGGCCGACCAGCGCGAAGCCGACATTGTTGATTGAAGAGTAAGCCAGCAGCCGCTTGATATTCGTCTGACCCCAGGCCGCGACCGCTCCGAGGAAGATTGAAGCCAGGGCCGCGAAGATGATGATCTGTCGCCAGGCTTCCGTGGCTGGTCCCAATCCCCCCACGCAAACTCGAACACCGAGCAATATCGCAGCAGCTTTGGGCGCCGTTGAGAAGAACAGGGTAACGGGTGTCGGAGCGCCTTCGTAGACGTCCGGAGTCCACATGTGGAACGGGACAGCGCTGACCTTGAAGGCAATGCCCGACAGCAGAAACACCAACCCGAACAGCAGGCCCAGCGAATGAGCGCCATCACGCGTGAAGGCGGCCGCCAGCCCCGGATAGGTCATCGTGCCGGTGAAGCCGTAGAGCAGCGAGATTCCGTAGAGCAGGATCCCGCTCGCGAGCGCGCCCAGGACGAAATATTTAAGCCCTGCCTCGGCGGATCGATCGTCCATGCGCCGGTACGAGGCGAGGACGTAGGAGGCGAGGCTCAGAAGCTCGAGCCCGACATAGAGAGTCATCAGGTTGGTGGCCGAGACCATGACGCCCATGCCAACGGCACTGAACAGGATCAGCACCGGATATTCGGCCGCATGCTCGGTTCCACGCTCGAACCAGCCGTGGGCGGCAATGATCGCGACGGCCGCCGCCGGGAAAATAATCGCCTTGCCGAAGGCCGCGAACAGGTCGTCGGTGATGAGACCGCCGAAAACCGGCCCCGCGTGCGATGGCGGTCCGAATAGCAGGCCAGTCGCGACGATCAGCAGCAGGACCGAGATCCAGCTTACTGCAGCCGTCGAGCGACGGCCGGCGATCGCAGCCACCATCATCAGAATGATGGCGCCGATCATCAGCATCAGCTCGGGAAGCTCAGCTTGAAGGAAGCTCATCGTGCAACTCCGGCAAGCTGGTGGGTCTGTACGGCGCCGCCACTGAGCTTCGAATCGCTTGCCGGACGAGAATGCTCGACGCGCTCGACGATCCGCCCGACGTCAGCACGCATCGGCCTCAGGAAACTCTCGGGATAAATGCCCATCCACATCACGCCGACCGCAATCGGGGCGAGCAGCCACCATTCGCGAGCGCTCAAATCGACCATGGTTGCCGCTTCCGGAGTACGCGCCGCGCCGAAGCAGATCCGCCAGTAGAGCCAGAGCATATATGCCGCGCCGAGGATGATGCCGGTGGTTGCCGCGATCGCACCCCACGTCGACATTTGATAGGTGCCGATCAGGCTCAGGAACTCGCCGACGAAGCCGCTGGTGCCGGGCAGGCCGACGCTTGCCATCGTGAACAGCATGAAGAGAAGCGCATAACCGGGCATGTTGTTGGCGAGCCCGCCGTAGACCGCGATTTCACGCGTGTGCAGGCGGTCGTAGATCACACCGACGACAAGGAAGAGCGCGCCCGACACCAGCCCGTGGCTGAGCATCACGATCAGCGCGCCTTCGATACCCTGTCGGTTGAAGGCGAACAGCCCGAAGGTGACGAAGGCCATGTGCGCCACCGAGGAGTAAGCGATCAGCTTCTTCATGTCCCGCTGCACCAGCGCCACCAGCGACGTGTAGACCACTGCGATCCCGGACAGCACGAACATCAGCGGCATGAACTGCGCCGAGGCATCGGGGAACATCGGCAGTGAAAAGCGGACGAAGCCATACCCGCCCATCTTCAGCAGCACCCCAGCGAGGATGACGGAGCCAGCCGTCGGCGCCTGCACGTGCGCGTCCGGCAACCAGGTATGGACCGGCCACATCGGCAGCTTGACCGCGAAGCTGGCGAGAAAGGCCAGCCAAAGCCACTGCTGCACCGCAGGCGGGAAATTGTACTGCATCAGTGCCGGGATCGAGGTCGTGCCCGAAGTCGCGACCATGTAGATCATGGCGATCAGCATCAGCACCGAACCGAGCAGCGTGTAGAGAAAAAATTTGTAACTCGCCTTCACCCGATCGACGCCGCCCCAGACGCCGATGATCAGGTACATCGGGATCAGCCCGCCTTCGAAGAAGACGTAGAAGAGGAACAGGTCCTGCGCCGCGAAGACGCCGACCATCAGCGCCTCCATCAGCATGAAGGCGGCCATATATTCCGGCACGCGCTTTACGATCGATCGCCAGCTGGCGCCGATGCAGATCGGCATCAGGAAGACCGTCAGCATCGTCAGCGTCAGCGCGATTCCGTCGATCCCGAGCGCCCAGGAGAAATTGCCGGCAAGCGCGATATGCTCGACGAACTGCCATTGCGGACCTCCGGGCACGAATGCCGCCCAAAGGTAAATACCCAGAGCGAGATCGAGGAAGGTCGCGATGAGCGCGGTCCAGCGCGCCGCCGACGCGTTCACGAACAGGCAGATCAGCCCCGCAAGCAGCGGGATCGCGATCATCAATGTGAGCACCGGAAACCCGCTCATGCGAGCTCCCCTGCAAAGCGAAAAACCTCGTTCGTCCTGAGCGAAGTCGAAGGGCGCAGTCCCAGCCTTGGCGCTATCCGCCCTTCGACTACGCCGCTATCGCGCCTCCGCTCTGGACGAATGGATGTATCGGCCGAAGTCGCCCCCGTCATTTGGCCCACCACAATGCCCAGCTCGCCGCCCCGATCAGGCCGAGCAGCATCACGAGTGCGTAGCTGTAGAGGTAGCCCGACTGCAGCCGGGCGGTGACGCGGTTGCCAACTCCCACGGCCACCGCCGCCCCGTGCGGGCCGAAGCGGTCGATCGTGCCCTCGTCACCGCCGTGCCAGAACAGCCGGCCCAGCCACAGCGCCGGACGGACGAAGATGCGGTCGTAGAGCTCGTCGAAATACCATTTGTTGAAGACGAACTGGTAGATGCCGGGGAAATAGCCGACGAGGCGCGCCGGAGCTTCCGGATCGCGGATGTAATTGTTCCAGGCGATCCACAGGCCGACGATCCAGGCGATTAGCGGCATCAGCTTGATGAGAAGCGGTATGCTCTCGGCGGCGTCCGCCAGATGCGAGCTGAACGCAACTGCACCTTGCCAGTAATCGGGGGCGCTCTCGGCGCCGATGAAAATGCCGTGGAAAATCTGGCCCGCGAACAGTGCGCCGAGCGCCAGAAGCCCGATCGGGATCAGCATGTTGAGCGGGCTCTCGTGCGGATGATAGCCGGCGGTCCCGGTCAGCGGTGCGTGCGCCGGTGCATGGTCGAGATGGCCTGCGCCTTCCGATCCCTCCGGCTCGTGTTCGTGATGGACGGCGTGCTGGATATGCTCCGAGGAAGCCCAGCGAGGCTCGCCGTAGAAGGTCAGGAAAATCAGCCGCCACGAATAGAAGCTGGTCAGCAGCGCCGCGACTGTTCCGAGCCAGAAGGCGATCACGCCCGGCACCGATCCGCTGGCGTAGGCGCTTTCGAGGATCGCATCCTTGGACCAGAAGCCCGCGAATCCGACCGGACCGAAGCCGACGCCGGTGATCGCCACCGTGCCCGCGATCATTACCCAGAAGGTGAAGGGGATCTTCTTCCGAAGCGCGCCGTAGAAGCGCATGTCCTGCTCGTGGTGCATCGCGTGAATCACGCTGCCCGCACCGAGGAACAACAGCGCCTTGAAAAAGGCGTGGGTGAACAGGTGGAACATCGCAGCGCCGTAGGCACCGACTCCAGCCGCGAAGAACATGTAGCCGAGCTGCGAGCAGGTCGAATAAGCGATCACCCGCTTGATATCGTTCTGCGTGCACCCGATCGTCGCCGCGAAGAAGCAGGTCGCGGCGCCGACATAGGTGACGACGTGCATGGCGGTCGCGCTGGTCTGGAACATGGGCGACAGGCGGCACACCATGAAGACTCCGGCGGTGACCATCGTCGCCGCATGGATCAGGGCGCTGACCGGGGTCGGGCCCTCCATCGCGTCCGGCAACCAGGTGTGAAGGCCGATCTGCGCCGACTTGCCCATCGCCCCCACGAACAGCAGCAGGCAGAGCAGGGTCATCGTATCGACCCGCATTCCGGCAAAGCCGATGGTCGAACCGGCCATGTGCGGAGCGGCGGCGAGGATGGCAGGAATGGAGACAGTCCCGAACACCAGGAAGGTGCCGAAGATGCCGAGCGAGAAACCGAAGTCGCCGACGCGATTGACGACGAAGGCCTTCAGCGCCGCCGCATTGGCACTCGGCTTGTAGTACCAGAAGCCGATCAGGAGGTAGGAAGCGAGGCCGACGCCCTCCCAGCCGAAGAACATCTGCACCAGGCTGTTCGCCGTCACCAGCATCAACATCGCGAAGCTGAACAGCGACAGATAGGCGAAGAAGCGGGGCTGGCTCGGGTCCTCCTCCATATAGCCCCAGCTGTAGAGGTGGACGAGGCTGGAGACGCTCGTCACCACCACCAGCATCACCGCAGTGAGGCTGTCGACGCGGAGCGACCAATCCACCTGGAGGCCGCCGGAGCGGATCCACTCCAGCACCGTCACGACCTGCGGCTGAGCGTGGCCGGCGATGTAGGAGAAGAAGATTGGCCAGCTAAGCGCCGCACCGACGAACAGCGCCCCGGTCGTCACCACTTTCGCGGCCGTCTTGCCGATCCAGCGGCCGAACAGGCCGGCGACGATCGCGGCGATGATCGGCAGGAAGACGATCAGCTCGAGCGAAATCGCCATGTCCATCAGCCGCGCATCCTGTCGGCCTGGTCCACCGCGATCGAGCCGCGCCGGCGGAAGAAGATCACCAGGATAGCAAGCCCGATCGCGGCCTCGGCGGCAGCGACCGTCAGAACGAACATCGCCATCACCTGTCCCGTCAGATCGCCGAGAAAGGCGCTGAACGCGACCAGGTTGATGTTCACCGCAAGCAGGATCAGCTCGATCGCCATCAGCATCAGGATGACGTTGCGGCGATTGAGGAAGATCCCGAGCACGCCGAGCACGAAAAGGATGGCGGCTACGGTCAGGTAATTGCCCAAGCCGATCACAGCTTCATTCCTTCTCCGACTCCTGGATTACTGAGCTTGATCGCCTTCTCCGGATCGGCGCGAAGCTGGCGCGACACTTTGGGCGTGCGCACGTCGCCGCGGCTTCGGTGGGTGAGGACGATCGCTCCGATCATCGCCACCAGCAGGATCAGGCCCGCCAGCTCGAAGGGGAAGAGGTAGCGGCTGTAGAGCAGCTCACCCAGCATCACGATGTTTGGCTGCGGGGTCGGCGGCGGCGCGGCCCCGCTAATCCCCGGCCCCGCTTTCCAGGCCATCAGCGCGATCAGCATTTCACTCAGCAACGCGAGGGCGAGGATGATCCCGAACGGAAGATTGCGCGTGAAGCCGGAGCGCAGGCTCGCGAAATCGATGTTGAGCATCATCACGACAAACAGGAACAGCACCGCGACCGCGCCGACGTAGACGATAACCAGGAGCAGGGCGATGAACTCCGCCCCGGCGATCAGCATCAGCCCCGCCGCGTTGAAGAAAGCCAGGATCAGCCACAGCACGCTATGCACCGGGTTGCGCGCAAAGATCACGCAGACCGCCGAGGCGATCATGACGAACGAAAACAGGTAAAAGGCGAGAAGTGCGATCAACAGCTCCTCCCCCGCAGGGGGAGGGGGACCAGCGTAGCTGCTGGAGGGGGCGCCCCCTCCGTCCGGCCTTCGGCCTGCCACCTCCCCCGATGGGGGAGGAACTTGATCCCCTGCTTCAGCATGTCCGCGCCCCTATCTATACGGCGCATCGGCGGCAAGGTTGGCGGCAATCGCCTGCTCCCATTTGTCGCCATTCTCTAGAAGCTTCACTTTGTCGTAGAGCAATTCCTCGCGCGTCTCGGTCGCGAATTCGAGGTTCGGCCCCTCGACGATCGCATCGACGGGGCACGCCTCCTGGCACAGCCCGCAATAGATGCACTTCACCATATCGATGTCGTAGCGCGTGGTTCGGCGGCTGCCGTCCTCGCGCGGCTCGGCCTCGATGGTGATTGCAAGCGCCGGGCAGATCGCCTCGCATAGCTTGCAGGCGATGCAGCGCTCCTCGCCATTGGGATAACGGCGCAACGCATGCTCGCCGCGGAAGCGCGGGCTCTGCGGAGTCTTCTCGTACGGGTAATTGATCGTCGCCTTTGGCTTGAAGAAGTACTTCAACGTCAGCCAATGGGCCTGGACGAAATCCCACAGCGCGAAAGCTTTGATCCAGCGGACAATCATGCGCCGGCTCCATAACGGGTCAGCATCAGCCACCCGGACACGAGGACAACGAAAATGAGGCTGAGCGGCAGGAAGATCTTCCACCCCAGCCGCATCAGCTGGTCGTAGCGGTAGCGCGGGACGGTCGCCTTCACCCACGCGAAGATGAAGAAGAAGACGCACATCTTCAGCAGCAGCCAGATGATTCCGGGGATCAAGTAGAGCGGCGCCCAGTCGACTGGCGGCAGCCACCCACCCCAGAACAGGATGGCGTTGAGCGCGGTCATCAGGATGACGTTGCCATATTCGCCGAGCCAGAAGAGCGCGAAGCTCATCGAGCTATATTCGGTCTGGAACCCGGCGACGAGCTCGCTCTCCGCCTCCGCGAGGTCGAAGGGCGTTCGGAACGTTTCGGCCATCGAGCTGATCAGGAAGACGACCCACATCGGGAACATCAGGATGTTGAATCCGAATGCGTTGACGATGCCGAGGCCGAAACCCTTCTGCGCCATCACGATCCCGGAGAGGTTGAACGTGTTCGCCCACAGCACGACCGTGATCAGGACGAAGCCGATCGAGACTTCGTAGCTCACCATCTGCGCCGCCGCCCGAAGCGCGGAGAAGAAGGGATATTTGGAATTGGATGCCCAGCCGGCGACGATGATCCCGTAAACGCCGAGCGATGAGGCAGCGAGCACGTAGAGCAGCCCCACATTGATGTCGGCGAGCACGACCCCCGCCTGGAACGGGATCACCGCCCAGACGATCAACGTCACCGTGAAGGTGATGATCGGGGCGATCAGGAACAGCCCGCGGTTCGACGCAGAGGGGATGATGGTTTCCTTTAGGAAGACCTTCAGACCATCGGCGAAGCTCTGAAGCAGGCCCCACGGCCCGACCACGTTCGGCCCGCGGCGAAGCGCGAATGCCGCCCAGAGCTTGCGCTCGGCATAGATGATCATTGCCACCGCCAGCATCAGCGGAAGCGCGATGACGAGGATGCCGATGATCGTGGCCAGGAACCACGACCACTCGTAGCCGGCACCCTGCGACATGAAGGCATGAGTCGGCGAGTGGAAGAACACTCGCCAAAATTGGAGGAAGCCGCTCACTCCGCCGCCTCCAAAGTTTCAGCGCGGCCGTGGACGATCTCTTCCGAGCACAGCCGCATCGTGGGACTCGCCCGGCAGATCGCGTTGGTGAGGTAGAAGTCCTGGATCGAGTAGCCGACCGACCCAGACACCTTGGCGTCGAGCTTCGGCGGCGACCATTTGAGATCGAGCAGACCGTCGCGCCCAAGCTCCGGATGATCCTTCACCATGCGCGAGCGAAGCTGGTCGAACGTGTCGAACGGTAGCGGCGAACCGAGAAGGTCGGAGACGGCGCGGACAATCGTCCAATCCTCGCGCGCATCGCCGGGCGGGAAAGCCCCCTTCTCGCCCCGCTGCACCCGGGCCTCCATGCTGACGTAGGTGCCGTGCTTTTCGCTGTAGGCGGAGCCCGGCAGCACCAGGTCGGCCTCCCTAGCGCCATTGTCGCCATGATGGCCGATATAGATCTTGAACGCGCCGGCGAACCGGTCCGGCGCGATCTCATCGGCCCCGAGCAGGAGCACGACCTGCGGCTTCGCCGCCTCAATGTCGGCGATCCCGCCCCTCTGTGCATAGCCGAGGATGAGCCCCGCCATGCGCGAGGCGGCTGTGTGGACGACGTTGAAGCCGTTCCAGCCTTCACGGATCAGCCCAAGCGGCTCGACCAGAGCCAGCGCCGCGCCTAGGGCTCCGGCGCCGAGCGCACCCGGCCCGACAATCACGGCCGGCTTCTCAGCCTTTGCGAACGCGTCCTTCACCGCCTTGGGCAGCTTGCCGAGCAGCTTAAGATCGTCGCCGACCCACTCGACCGGCATGGCCAGGTCGGCTTCAGGGCCGATCGCGAAGATCTTGCCGCCCTTCTTCGCCACCTTGCGAAGCCGTGTGGCGACTAACGGCGCTTCCCAGCGGATATTGCTACCGATCAGAAGAACCGCGTCCGCATCCTCGATCCCTGCGATGGTCGAATTGAAAGCCACTGCGCCCAGGCTCGACACATCGTAATCGAGCCCGGTCTGCCGCCCTTCGAGCAGCTTCGATCCCTGCGCCTTCAGCAGCGTCTTGGCCGCATACATCGTCTCGGCATCGAGCAGGTCCCCGGCAATCGCCGCGACCTTGCTCCCGGCCGTCTTCAGCCGATCGGCGAAAACCCGCAGCGCCTCGGCCCAGCTTGCCTCGCGCAGCTTGCCGCCTTCGCGGACCCACGGCCGGTCGAGCCGGTTGCGGACCAGCGCGTCGGCGTGGTGCCGCGTCTTGTCGCTGATCCACTCCTCGTTGACGTCGTCGTTCACGCGCGGGAGGATCCGCATCACCTGCCGCTGGCGAACGTCGAGCCGGATGTTGGACCCGACCGCGTCCATCACGTCGATCGCGGGAACGCGGCGAAGCTCCCATGCACGATATTCGAACAGCTGCGGCTTCTGCAGAAGCGCTCCGACCGGGCAGACGTCGGCGAGATTGCCGGCAAGCTCGCTGCTGACCGTCTGCTCGAGGTACGTCGTGATCTGCGCGTCCTCACCGCGATAGAGCATCCCGACTTCGGGCGTGCCCGCCACTTCCTCGGCGAAGCGAACACACCGCGTGCACTGGATGCAGCGGTTCATCGAGGTCTTGATGATGGGCCCGAAATACTTGTCGTCGACCGCCCGCTTGTTCTCCTCGTAGCGCGAGAAGCTTCGGCCATAGGCGACGGCCTGGTCCTGGAGGTCGCACTCGCCGCCCTGGTCGCAGATCGGGCAATCGAGCGGGTGATTGATGAGCAGGAACTCCATCACCCCCTCGCGCGCCTTCTTCACCATCGGCGTGTCGGTGCGGATCGTCTGGCCATCGGCGGCGGGCAGAGCGCAGCTCGCCTGCGGCTTGGGCGGCCCCGGCGCCACTTCGACCAGGCACATGCGGCAATTGCCGGCGATCGACAGCCGCTCGTGATAGCAGAAGCGCGGGATCTCCTTGCCCGCAAGCTCGACCGCCTGAAGCACGGTCGCGCCCGCGGGGACTTCGATCTCGACGCCGTCTACGGTGACTTTAGGCATCGTCGCTGCTCTCCTGCGACGAGGCGACGCAAAGTGACAGTCTCATTGCCGACTCCCGGCCGGAGCGGTCACAGCCGCCCCTGTATCGGCCGTTCGATGGTAAAGCGCGTCCGCAATCGCAAGGCGAATGCCGACGCGATTGGCGTGGAGGGTCGTTCCACGGATCAAGCACGGTCCCAGCAGTGGCGTCAAAGCAGCGAATGCCTCGGCTTCCGTCGGTGACCCGGGATCAGATTGAACGAGCCTCGCCGAATTGTGTGGGTCTCGATCGGACACGCAGATTGCCATTTCCTCTACAACCCTCTGGTCAGCCTTGTCGCTCAGCCAGTAGGGCACTTCGGTCGTGCTCGGCTCGATCGGAGCCAAGGACTGAAGATCCTGGCGAGCAAGCGAAGCTTCCGCCAACGCGCCCCGAAACGCTGCTCCTCCAATGCTCATCTCGGTGGCACCCGGACCCACCTCAGAGAGGCACAGCGACAAGGACGATGTCAGTTTCGCCAATGCGGCTTTTTGTGTCTCGTCCGTCGGGGAAAGCATGAATTTCGTCACGTCGTTCCGTTTGGTCTCAACGAGACACTTCGTTAAGCCCCGCAATACGCGAATGGCCTCGTCAGTTGGCCGCGGACCAATCTCGCTGTTGTCCGGGGCCCCGACAGACGAAACCATTGATCCCGAGGAACCGCGGAGGCGCGACCCCGTCTCTTGAGCGACGGCCGGAACTGTCATTGAAAGAGCAAGTGCGCAGAGCGCTATTCCGGCTCCCCACCGGCGATGTTCGATCTCGGCGCCGTCTACCGTGACTCTCCGCATCAGTCCCCCACGATCTGCGACAGGACGGCGGTGTCGATCGAATTGTCGCGCGACTCCGCGGAATTCTCGAGCGACGGCGAACGCAGCTCGTTGTGCTGCGACCAATTATCCGAAGCGCCGGGCTGATTGGCCGGCTTTGGCCACAACAGCTTGAGCATCAACGCGACAGCGGCGAGCCCCGCCAGCGCGAGAACAATCAGATCGAGGATCCCGCGACTCATGAGCGCTTCTCCGCAGGCGGAGGATGTACAACCGAGAGCTGGGGATCACGCACGCGCTGATAAAGGGCATCGGCGAGCGCTGCCCGGAGCGCTGCCCGGTCCGAGTGCAACTGCGCACCCGCCGCAAGGCATTTGCCGAGCCACGGGCTGATATTGCCCAACGCCCAGCTTTCCTGGCTGCTGCCCGGAGCCGTCGCGATTAGCGCCACGATTCCCGAAGGATCGGTGTCGGCGATGCAGGCGCTCATCTCATCCACGGCCGGATCGCGTCCGGTGGCGGCAAACCACGGGCGGAGGTAGCGCTTCTGCTGAAACGGCAGCGGCTGAAGGCTGGCGGCTGCCGCCGAATCCCGAAGAGCCGCTTCCGCGACCAGTCCGCGCATCAGTCCCTTGGAAAAGGCCGCAACATCGGTATCCAGGTGAGAATCCGTCGGAAGCCGATCGAAACAGCTTTGCTCGTCCCGCAGCCGAACCACCGCCCGATCCGATTCGGCGGCAGTGCTGGCGTTCAGAAGATCCAGCGCCGTCGCCTTGTGCGAAATGTACATGCAGGTGCCGAGCTGACCGATCGTGCGGACGTCGCCGATGCTTCTCGCCGCTGCGGGCGAGCCTGAAGCGGCAACAGTCGCGACGACAGCAAATAAAATCGAAGAGAATCTACGCATCGCGATCCTCCCTGTCTTCGTCCTGCACCTTACGCCTGGTGATCGTCGTCACGCGCGGGCCCGAACCGCTCGTCGCAACCACGACGATGGCGAGCACGATTACGATGGCGATGATGATCAGCAGCTTCATTTTGCCGCTGCCTCCAAACCACGCGTACGTTCGTCGTAAATGCTAAGCAGCAACGTGATGATGATCGCCGTTCCGATCCAGGCAATCGGGTACAGAAAGACATCAAGAAGCCGATCAGCGAAATCGAGCGTGAACTTGGCAGCGTAATAATCGTAATCGGAATCGGTGAAGAGCTGATCGCGATATCTGAGCCAGAAAGGCAGCAACCACAGCAGCTGCTTGACCAAATCGACGATCCCTCCCGCGACAAAGATATAGGGCGAAAGCCGGATGAGCTTCTCGAACTTCATCACTCCGCGGCCTCCAGCATCTCGCGGCTGCGGTGCTCGGCGATCCGGCGCTCGATCTCGGGCCGGAAGTGGCGGATCAGTCCCTGGATCGGCCAGGCGGCGGCGTCGCCGAGAGCGCAGATGGTGTGACCCTCGACCTGCTTCGTCACGTCGAGCAGCTTGTCGATTTCTTCGACTTGTGCCGCGCCGGTGCGGAGCCGCTCCATCACTCGCCACATCCAGCCGGTGCCTTCGCGGCACGGCGTGCACTGGCCGCAGCTCTCGTGCTTGTAGAAATAGCTGATGCGGCTGATCGCGCGGACGATATCGGTCGATTTGTCCATCACGATGACTGCCGCGGTGCCGAGTCCGGAACCCAGCGCCTTGAGGCCATCGAAATCCATCGGCGCGTCGAGGATCTGCTCCGCCGGAACTAGCGGAACCGACGATCCACCGGGAATCACCGCCAGCAAGTTGCTGAAGTCGTCGCGGTTCTTGCCCCCGCGAACGCCGCCGCCGTGCAGCGAGATCAGCTCGCGGAAGGTGATCCCCATCGATTCCTCTACAACGCAGGGCGTGTTGATGTGGCCCGAAAGCTGGAACAGCTTGGTGCCTTCGTTCTTTTCGCGGCCGATACCGGCGAACCAGGCGGCGCCGCGGCGAAGGATCGTGGGTACCACCGCGATCGATTCGACATTGTTGACCGTGGTCGGGCATCCGTAGAGGCCAGCGCCCGCGGGGAACGGGGGCTTCAGCCGTGGGAAGCCCTTCTTGCCCTCCAGGCTGTTGAGCATCGCCGTCTCTTCGCCGCAGATGTAGGCGCCGGCGCCGCGGTGGACGAACAGGTCGAAGTCGTACCCTGATCCGGCGGCATTTTTCCCAAGAAGCCCGGCGTCATACGCCTCGGCGACTGCCTTCTCGAGAACCTCGGCCTCCCGGATGAACTCGCCGCGGATATAGATGTATCCGCCCCGCGCCCGCATCGCGAAGCCGGCGATCAGCGCGCCTTCGAGGAGCTTGTGCGGATCGTGGCGGATGATCTCCCGATCCTTGCAGCTTCCGGGCTCCGATTCGTCGGCGTTGATGACCAGGAAATTGGGTTTGCCGGGCTTTGGCTCCTTGGGCATGAAGCTCCACTTCATGCCGGTCGGGAAGCCGGCGCCGCCGCGGCCGCGCAGGCCCGACGCCTTGACCGCGTCGATGATCGCGTCCTGCCCGATCTGCATCAGCCTGGCGGTCTCGTCCCAATCGCCGCGCTGCTTCGCCGCCTTCAGGTATGGCGACTGGAAGCCATAGACGTTCGTGAAGATGCGGTCCTTGTCCGCGAGAGGCCCAGTGTAGCCCATCAGCCGAACTTCTTCCCGATGTAGGCCAGCGCTGCGATCACGATCGCCGCAATTATGACGAATTTGATGATCCCGAAGACCAGCTTCAGCACCAGCACGCCGAGGATGATCGCGACGATGAGGACGACGATCGCGCTCATTTTCGATCGGCCTTCCGATCGAAATTCCATTTCATGAAGTAGCCCCACCCGAGGCCAGCAACTGCCCATGTAGGAACGGCGATCAGCAGGTTCGGCAGTCGCCTACCGAGACCGGCGTCCATAAGAGATGAAACAGCAAAGCTCGCACTCGCCCATAGCAAGCCCCAAACAACTGGGTGCCTTTGAATCCAGCCGGGCCTGACAATTCCCATTATGCTCCCTCCCCCGCCGTTTCGGTCCATTGCGGGCGATAGTCGTAATTGCGCTCGGCCATCTTCTTGAGCGTGGTCGGGCCGCCTTCGGGGCAGCTCGTCTGCCGATCGATCTGCGGACCCGGCTTCGGAGTCTCCCCCTTGGCGAGTGCATCGAGGATCGCGCTCATGCTCTCCTCGGTCAGATCCTCGTAATTGTCGTCGTTGATCTGCACCATCGGCGCGTTCGCGCAGGCGCCAAGGCATTCGACCTCGGTCAGCGTGAACAGCCCGTCCTCGGTCGTGTGGCCCTTCTTCAGCCCGCGCTTGAAGCAGGCCTTGAACACCTCGTCGGAGCCGCTGAGCATGCACGGCGTCGTCCCGCACACCTGCACATGGAAGCGGCCCACCGGGTGCAGGTTGAACATCGTGTAGAAGGTCGCGACCTCGAGCACGCGCACATAGGGCATGTCGAGCTGCCGGGCGACGAACTCCATCACCGGGATTGGAAGCCAGCCCTGGGTGTTGGTCTCGGCGCCAACCTGCCGCTGAGCGAGATCGAGCAACGGAAGCACCGCCGAGGCCTGCCGCCCGGCCGGATATTTGGCGATCGCCCATTCCGCTTTCTTGCGGTTCTCGGGAGTCCAGTCGAAGTGCCCCCAGCGCGCCCGCTGCTCGGCGTCATCGATGATGGAGTCGGTTGAAGCGGCCATTAGCGAGAGCCCTTCTTGGGAATGCCAACTCGCTCACCGACAACGGCACAGATGCCCATGCCGACACCAAAGATTAGGCCGGCTAGAATGTAGGGGTGACCACTACCTAGATAGGTTCCGAGCCACCAGCTCCCTGTTGCGCCCACCGTTACAATCACAAAGCGAATTGCGAGTTTACTTCCGCTCACCGGCCGCCCTCCTCGCCATGGACGGTTTCGAACCGCGCCTCGCCGATTTCCGCCGAATGGGTCAGGAAGAACCGTCCGAGCAGCACCGCCGCGACGGCTAGGGCGACCAGCAAAAGGCCGAGGAACACGTCCCAGCCGATATTCGCAGAATCGAAGAATTCGATGCCCAGCATCACCGCGATTGCCGCGATCACGATTCCGCCGCCGATCAGCGGGGCGTAATTGGTCGCGCGCTCGCCAGCGCCAAATATGGAAGCTCGCCTCAACATTATTGGCTTCCACTCACTTGATTTGTGGCAGCGGGCTGCGAGCATTGGGCCAGAGCGCCGAACAGGATCACACCCAAGGCGACACCGACAGGCCAGCGCACAAAAATGCCGTCGTTCCTCTTACGCGCGAGCCGGTTCCCGAAATAGATTCCAATCGCCAGCACGATCCCGGCCAAGATTATCGGAGCGAGAACCGATCCGAGAGCATAGCCGGCATTATACTCCGCCGAATTATTCACCGGTCGCACTCCCCGAACCAAACCGTCACCCCGGACTTGATCCGGGGCCCGCCTGCCTTTTGCGCGGCAGACGGGAAGAAAAGGCGGATTCCCGCTTCCGCGGGAATGACGAACGAGGACATCACCGGTCGCACTCCCCGAACACGACGTCGATCGCGGACAGCACCGCGGTTGTGTCCGCAAGCATGTGGCCCTTCATCATGAAGTCCATCGCCTGCAGGTGCGAGAAAGCCGTCGGCCTGATCTTGCAGCGATACGGGCGGTTGGTGCCGTCGGAGACCAGATAGACGCCAAACTCGCCTTTGGGGCTTTCAGTTGCCACGTACACTTCACCCTCGGGCACATGATAACCCTCGGTGTAGAGCTTGAAGTGGTGGATCAGGGCCTCCATCGAGGTCTTCATCTCGGCCCGGCGCGGCGGGAATACCTTGTTGTCGGCGCCGATCGGCCCTGAGGGCATTTGCTTCAGGCACTGCTTGGCGATCCGAACCGACTGGCGGACCTCTTCGACACGGACCAAGAAGCGGTCGTAGCAATCGCCGTTGGTGCCGACCGGTATGTCGAACTCCATCCGGTCATAGACTTCGTACGGTTGCGAGCGGCGGATATCCCACGGGATTCCCGACGCGCGGATCATCGGACCGGAGAAGCCCCAGGCGATCGCGTCCTCCTTGGAGACGATGCCGATATCGACGTTGCGCTGCTTGAAGATTCGGTTGTCGGCAACGAGGCTGATCGCATCCTCGAACAGCTTGAACCGGTAATCGAGCCATTCGCCGATCTCTACGATCAGCTTTTCGGGCAAATCCTCGCGAACGCCGCCGACGCGGAAGTAATTGGCGTGCATCCGCGCCCCGGACACCCGCTCGTAGAATTGCATCAAATCTTCGCGGATTTCGAACAGCCACAGGTTAGGCGTCATCGCGCCCACGTCCATGATGTGGCTGCCGAGGTTCAGCATGTGATTCTTGATGCGGGTCAATTCCGCCATCAGAGTGCGGATGTACTGGGCGCGTTCGGGGATCTCGAGGCCCATCAATTTCTCGATGGCGAGCACGAAGCTGTGCTCCATGCACATCGGCGAGCAATAATCGAGCCGGTCGAAGTAGGGCAGCGCCTGCTGGTACGTCTTGTATTCGATCAGCTTTTCGGTGCCGCGGTGGAGCAGGCCGATGTGCGGATCGACGCGCTCGACGATCTCGCCGTCCAGCTCCATGATCAGACGGAGAACGCCATGTGCCGCCGGGTGCTGGGGACCGAAGTTGATCGTGTAGTTGCCGATCGAATCCTGGACAGCCTCTTCCGCGGTCTCGGCGCCTGCCGCGACCTCGGCCGCGCCGCTGCCGCCAAGCATCATCTCGACAGTGCGGGTCTCGCTCATGCCGTCCCCGTTGGCCTGCGCCGATTGCGGCTCTTGGGTGCCGGCTCAGGGACGTTGCTGTCCTTGTCGGTCTGCTGCGCAGCCTTGGCCTGGCGTGGCTTGCGCGCTTCCGCCTTGGCCTTCTCGTCGGCCGGCTTGCCCGCTCCGGTTTCGGACGGCTTGTCGGTCGTTTTCGGAGTCTTCGCCGGAGTAGCGGGATTCACCGTCGCAGCGCCAGCAGGAGGCGGTGCGGGCGATGGCGCTCCGGGCTGCTCCGGCGTCGCCTTCTCGTCGCCCGGAAGCCGGTATTCCGGCCCTTCCCACGGCATCAGGAAGTCGAACGCGCGGAAATCCTGCGGCAGGTTCACCGGCTCGTAAACGACGCGCTTCTCCGCCTCCGAATAGCGAAGTTCGACATGGCCGGTCAGCGGGAAGTCCTTGCGGAACGGGTGGCCCTCGAACCCGTAATCGGTGAGGATCCGGCGAAGATCGGGGTTACCGGCGAAGATCACGCCGTACATGTCGTAGACCTCGCGCTCCAGCCAGCCAGCGACCGGCCACAGCACCGTCACCGTCGGGATCGGGGTGACCTCGTCGGTCATCACCTTCACCCGGATGCGCCGGTTCTTCGTCAGCGACAGCAGGTGGTAATTGACGTCGAACCGCTGCGCCCTGTCCGGATAATCGGCCCCGGCGATCTCCATCAGCTGCTGATATTCGAGGCCCGGTGTGTCGCGCAGTGCCCGGCAGGTCTCGACAATGCTGTCGCCGCGGACCGTCAGCGTGATTTCGCCAACGGCCTCCTTCACGTCGAGCAGGGCGTCGCCAAGCGCTGCGCGCGCGGCATCGATCACGCCTTCGTCGGACGCCATCTTCGGAACATGCGAAGCGAAGCGGACGGACATCAGGAGCTCCGATTCCTAACCTTGCCGCGCACGGCAAGAGCGATCGGAAAAGCAACAACGGAGCAGACCGCCGCGATTAGCGCAGAAGCGTCAGGCGACGATGAATTGATTACGAATGAACGGACGACCCATGTCAGCCCGCCGCCAAGGAGCCCATAAAGAAGAGCGAAGGGGAGCTCGCTCACCGCTCGATCGTCCCTTCGCGGCGGATCTTCCGCTGAAGCTGCAGGATTCCATAGAGCAGCGCCTCGGCGGTCGGAGGGCAACCCGGAACGTAGATGTCGACCGGCACGATGCGGTCGCAGCCGCGCACAACCGAATAGCTGTAATGGTAATAGCCGCCGCCGTTGGCGCAGCTGCCCATCGAGATGACGTAGCGCGGCTCCGGCATCTGGTCATAAACCCGGCGAAGCGCGGCAGCCATCTTGTTGCAGAGCGTCCCGGCGACGATCATCACGTCCGATTGGCGGGGCGAGGCGCGCGGCGCCGCTCCGAACCGCTCGAGGTCGTAGCGCGGCATGTTCACGTGGATCATCTCGACCGCGCAACAGGCGAGACCGAAGGTCATCCACCATAGCGAACCGGTACGCGCCCAGGTGAACAGATCCTCGCTGGCGGCGGTAATGAAGCCTTTGGAATCCAGTTCGCCCCGCATCGCCTCGAACAGCTCGCGCTCGGTTGTCCCGGGAAGCAGGCCCGCGGCGCGCGCCAGCTCCTCCTCGGTCGGCTGCTGGTCCTCGCCGGGTGAGAGCATCACTCCCATTCGAGCGCTCCCTTCTTCCACGCATAAGCGAGGCCGAGGCCAAGTTCGGCGAGGAACACCATCATCGCCGCCCACCCGGTCCACTTGGTGAAGCTGAGGCTGACCGCCCACGGGAACAGGAACGCCGCCTCCAAGTCGAAGACGATGAACAGGATGGCGATCAGATAGAAGCGGACATCGAACTGCGAACGGCTGTCTTCGAAGGCCGGAAAGCCGCATTCATATTCAGAGAGCTTGTTCGGATAGGGATCCCAGTCGCCGGTGATCCGCGCAACAAGCATCGGAAGCAGCGCAAAGGCCGAGGACAGGCCGAGAGCGACCAGAAGGAAGAGCAGGATCGGCAGGTATCCGGCAGCAACGGCGGCCAAGGGGAAACTCCAGGGGCGAGAAAACTCGGGCGCGCTTTAGGACAGGGATTGGCCTGTCGCAACCGTCTGGGTCAGCTTCTGAGCGCGCCCGCGATCAACTTCTGCAGCTTGCTATGGATCGATCCGGATGCGGCGACATATTCCCCGCGCTCGAACGAGCGGTCCGAGCCCCGATAATCGGTGACGAAGCCGCCGGCCTCCCGAACCAGCAGAACGCCGGCCGCCGTGTCCCAGAGGTCGAGATCGTCTTCCCAGAAGCCGTCCATCCGGCCGGCCGCGACCCAGGCGAGATCGAGCGCCGCCGAACCGAAGCGGCGGATTCCCGCGACCTCGGGTCCGACCGCCTGGTAGACCTTCGCCCACTGGCCGACGTTGCCGCGGCCGAGGAACGGAATCCCAGTGCCGATGACGCTGTCGGCAAGATCGCGCCGAGCCGAAACCCGCAGGCGGCGGTCCTGGAGCCAGGCGCCCCTTCCCTTCTCGGCCCAGAATTCCTCATCCGTCACCGGCTGATAGACCATTCCGTGCGTGATCTCGGTGCCGCCGCCAGGCTTCTTCTCCTCGACGGCAATTGAGATCGAGAAATGCGGGATTCCGTGTAGGAAGTTGGTGGTCCCATCCAGCGGGTCGACAATCCAGCGCGGCTTGTCGGGATTGCCCTCCACCTCTCCGCCTTCTTCGAGCAGCAGGCCCCAGTCCGGCCGCGCGTTGCGAAGCTCCTCGACGATCGTTGCCTCGGCGCGCTCGTCGGCCATGGAAACGAAATCCGCCGGCCCCTTGCGGCTCACCTGCAGCTGCTCGACTTCGCCGAAGTCGCGCCTTAGCCGCGGCGCGGCCTTGCGAACGGCGCGCTGCATGACGGTGAGCAGGCCGGAATGGGAAACCAAATCATTGCCCCAATTGCGCTCACATTGAGCTAGTCGAAATGCGAGCACTCGACCCTTCGACGGGCTCAGGGTGAGCGCTTCTCAATCTAGTCAGCCCGCCTGACATATTCCTGCGTATACGGGTCGACGACGATCCGGGTTCCGCTGCTGATGTGCGGCGGCACCATCACGCGCACGCCATTGTCGAGCAGCGCCGGCTTGTAGCTGGACGAGGCGGTCTGCCCCTTCACCACCGCGTCCGCCTCGACGATCGTCGCTTCGATCTGGTCGGGAAGCTGAACCGAGATCGGCCGCTCGTTGTAGAGCTCCATCACCACGTCCATGCCATCCTGAAGGAAGGCGGCGGGCTCGCCGATCACGTCTTCGGGGATCGAGATCTGCTCGTACGTATCCTTGTCCATGAACACGAGCATGTCGCCGTCATGATAGAGATACTGGAAATCCTTGGTGTCGAGCCGCACGCGCTCGACTGTCTCGGCGCTGCGGAAGCGCACGTTGGTCTTTCGTCCATCGAGCAGGTTCTTCATTTCGACCTGCATGTAGGCGCCGCCCTTGCCGGGCTGCGTATGCTGGGTCTTGGTGGCGCGCCAGATGCCACCTTCATATTCGATGATATTGCCGGGACGGATGTCCACGCCGCTGATCTTCATGGATCGCCTGCCTGATTGAACTGGTGGAAAGAGCCGGCGCGCGCCTTAGCCGTTGGCCTTTTTCCCCGCAAGGAGGGGATAGGGATTGATCGGCTCCCCCTGCCACCAGCGCTGTCCTGGCTGCATCCGGTTGATCGCGAAATGGAGGTGCGGCGCGGATGCGACCGCGTCGCCGGTGTGATCGACCCGAGCGATCACCTGGCCCTGCTTGACCTTTTGCCCTTCCTGCAGCCCCGGCGCGTAGCCCTGGAGGTGGGCGTAATAGTACATCCAGTTCCCGTCGACAGAGCGCTCATAGATGGTGATCCCACCGCCGCCGTTCGAGTAGAACAACCTCTCGATTGTCCCATCCGCGGCCGCGAGCACCGGAGTCCCTTCGGGCGCCATGATGTCGATGGCATCGTGAACGCGTCCGTTGGCGCGAGCCTGCGTGAATGTATCGGTGAGTTGGTCCGGCTTCACGCCAGGTACGGGGATCGCGAGCCCCGCCGGCCCGACCTCCAGTCCCTGCGCGATCGCGACCGGCGGCGCTGCCGGCGGCTTCACCGTCTCGACCTTTCCAGCCGGCTGCAAACCGCGCGGGGCATGGACGATGTTGAAGGCGAACACCCAGAAGGCGCTGGTCAGGATTGCGGTGACGACAGCGGTCGAGACGATCGTCAGTAGCCGGTTCTGCTCGCGCGCTTGCCGCTCTCGCGCCAACGCAACTCTCCTTGGGCCGCGGTTGTTGTCCTGCTGGAACGATGGAACAGCAGTTGGTTTCCCCGCCGGCCAAGGTCCGCATCGGCTGCTCAGGGTGGCAGTACAAGCACTGGCGCGAAATCTTCTATCCAAAGGGGCTGCCGCAGACGGGCTGGTTCGCCTTTTACGCCGAACATTTCGACACCGTCGAAATCAACAGCAGCTTCTACCACCTCCCAAAGCCGGAGACGTTCGACAAATGGCGCAAGCAGGCGCCGGAAGGCTTCTGCTATGCGGTCAAAGCCAACCGCTTCATCACCCAGGCGAAGAAGCTTCTCGACTGTGAGGAGCCGCTGGAGCGGATGATGGGCGCAACCCGGCACCTCGGCGACCGTCTGGGTCCGATCCTCTACCAGACGCCACCGAGCTTCGGGATCAATCTCGAGCGGCTGGAGAGCTTCCTTGCGATCCTGCCGCAGGACGTGACCAACGTCTTCGAATTCCGCAACAAGAGCTGGTACGTTCCGGAGACCTACGCGCTGCTCGACCGGTCCGGAGCTTCGCTTTGCCTTCACGACATGCGCGGTTCGGCTACGGCGCGGATTGCGGTTGGCCCCGTGTCCTACATTCGCTTTCACGGCGGCGAAGGGAAATATTGGGGCCGCTATTCCGACGAAGGGCTGCTCAATTGGAGCGACTGGATCGTCCAGCAGGCGCGCTCGGGCCGGCCGGTCTGGTGCTATTTCAATAACGACGTGTTCGGCCACGCTCTCGACGACGCCCAGACCCTGCGGTCGATGGTCAGGCAGATGCTGCGGTGAGCACGTCCTCGAAGCCTTTGACGGCGGCGGCGGGATCGTCCTTGCCCCACACCGACTGACAGACGGCCAGGAAGTCGGCGCCGGCATCGACCAGCGGCTTCGCGTTTTCCGGTGTGATCCCGCCGATGGCGACGCAGGGGATCTCGAACAGCGCCGACCACCAGGTGAGGATCGAGGGGTCCGGGCGGTAGTTCGACGGCTTGGTGGTGGTCGGGTAGAAGGCGCCGAACGCGACATAATCCGCCCCGGCCTCGCCAGCCTCCATCGCGAAATGGCGACTGTCGTGGCAGGTCTTGCCGATCTGCGCCGATGGGCCGAGCAAAGCCCGCGCCCCTTTTATGTCGCCATCGCTCTGGCCGAGATGCACGCCGTCCGCGCCGAGCCGCTTCGCCAGCGCAACGCTGTCGTTGAGGATGAACGCGACATCGGCATCGGCGCAAATCCGCTGCAGCGGTTCGGCGAGCCGGGCTAGGTCGTGCTCCCCCACATCCTTCACCCGAAGCTGGAAAGCTGTAGCCAAGCCGGGCTCCAGCGCCGCCTTCAGGCGGTCCGGGAAGCTGCCTCCGACCTCCTGCGGGCTGATCAAATAGAGGCTGCACCGGCCGCGGTCGCCGGGCGCGAAATCCTGCGCAAATTGCTGGGTCACGTCGTCATCCATGAACCCCGCTCACTAGCGCAAATGTTCCTTGAGGCCAGAGGCTACGCAATTTGGCCGCGAAGCCGTATCGATGCGCCATGCCCCAGGACCCGCGCCTCCTGCGCCGACTGCTGCGAGCGAAGGACCGGATGGACGCCGCCTCGAGCGAGGAGTGGCCCGTCTCGCGTCTGGCTGAAGTCAGCGGAGTGTCGGAGGCGCATTTTGCCCGCTCATTCAAGGACGCATTCGGAGTGCCGCCGCACCGGTACCTGCTCACCCGGCGGATCGAACGCGCGGCGGCGCTTCTGCGCGACACCGACCTGCCGATCACCGACATTGCTTTCGCGACGGGGTGGAACAGCCTCGGCACCTTCGGCCGCATCTTCCGCGACATCACCGGTGAGAGCCCAAGCGAACTTCGCCGCCGTGAAAAAGCAGCTCCGCATGCGCTGGCCGAAGTGCCGCACTGTTTTGTGCGGTCCGCGCAACGGCCCGACCTAAAGATCGCAGTTTCGGAGAAGCGGCGCCGGGTCTCGACCGGTAATCGCGGCGGATCGCAACGAAAGGAGATCCCATGACCCAGGGTGTCGGAGTAGCCGGAATCTATGTCCACGATCAGGATGAAGCGCTCGCCTTCTACCAGAAGCTCGGCTTCACCGTGCATACGGACGTGCGCAACGGCGACTATCGCTGGCTGACCGTCCAGCATCCGGACCAGCCGTCGTTCCAGCTCGGGCTTTACGTGCCGCAGCCGCCGACCGTTGATGACGCAACGGCTGAAACTCTGCGCGAGATCGTCGCCAAGGGCGCGATGCCGCCGCTGGTGTTTGTGGCCGACGATTGCCACGCGACCTATGAGCGGTTCCGCGCCGCCGGTGTCGAGTTCACGCAGGAGCCGATCGAGCGCTATGGAAGCGTCGACGCCAGCTTCCGCGATCCGTCCGGGAATGGTTGGAAACTGGTGCAGGCGCGCTGACATGTGCGCCGAATATTTTCGGGCGAGCAGGGATGTCAGCATGAGCGATTCGCAAGCAGTGGATCAAAAGATCGAAAGCCTGCCGGACTGGCGCGGGGCGATGCTCCAGCGCATTCGCGAGCTGATCAAGCAAGCGGTCCCAGACGTGGTCGAGGAGGTGAAGTGGCGCAAGGCTTCCAACCCACTCGGCGTCCCCACCTGGTCGCACGATGGCATCATCTGCACCGGCGAAACCTACAGGGAGAAGGTCAAGCTCACCTTTGCCCGTGGCGCGGCACTGGAAGACCCGGCGAAGCTGTTCAACTCCAGCCTCGACGGCAACACGCGCCGGGCGATCGACTTTTTTGAGAATGAGAAGATGGACGAGGGAGCGCTGGCGGCGCTGGTGAAAGCCGCCGCCAGCCTCAACAGCAGCAAGTCCGCCTAAGCGGCGACTTTCTCGGTCGACGCTTCGTAGATCTGGTCGATCGAGTGCGAGAGCGCGGCGTTGAACTCGTCGTCGCTCATGTCCTGGCGAAGCCCCTCGGCGAGTGCGCGGGAGAAGCTGGCGATCATGCCCGGATTCTTGGCCAGTTCCTCGCATGCCTCATCGCGCGAATAGCCGCCCGACAGAGCGACGACCCGCAAGACGCGCGGGTGGCGCACCAGAGGCTCGAACAGGCCCGGCTGCTTCGGAAGCGACAGCTTCAGCATCACCGTCTCGCTCTCGGGCAGGGCGTCGAGCGCCTTGGTGAGCTCGCCGAGCAGGATTCGGTCGGACTCCGCGCGGTCGCTGCTCTTGATGTTCACCTCCGGCTCGACGATTGGAACGAGCCCGTGGCCAATGATCTGCTTCGCCACCTCGAACTGCTGGCGGACGACATCCGCGATTCCGCCGGCATTCGCCTGGTTGATGACCGAGCGCATCTTGGTTCCGAAAATGCCCTTCCCGACCGCGCGCTCGAGGAGCGAGTCGAGGCCCGGATTGTCCTTCATCAGCTGAACGCCGTTGCTTTCATCGGCGAGGCCCTTGTCGATCTTCAAGAAGGGAACGACGCCGCGACCCCACAGATATTGCGGAACAGGCGTGCCGTGGGCCTCGCCGTCCATCGTTCGCTCGAACAGGATCGCGCCAAGGATCTTGTCGCCGTTGAACGGCGGTGCGCTGATGATTCGGACGCGCATCTGGTGGACGAGGTCGAACATCTCGGCATCGTTCGACCATTCGTCGCCCTTGTAGCCGTACAGCTGCAGCGCCTTGGGTGTAGAGCCGCCCGACTGGTCGAGCGCGGCGATAAAGCCGTTCGCGTCACGAACCTTTGCAAGCATTTCAGATCGGTTGGTCATGTGAATTCTCCCCGTTCTTATTTATCGTTGAAGCGCAGCGACGCCCGGAAGCGTCCGCCCTTCCATCCATTCCAGAAACGCGCCGCCGGCGGTCGACACGAAGGTGAAGTCCTGTGTCACGCCGGCATGATTGAGTGCGGCCACGGTATCGCCGCCGCCGGCCACCGAAACCAGTGAGCCTTCCTTCGTCAGCGCTGCGGCGGTTTTTGCCAGTGCGACCGTCGCCGTATCGAACGGCGGAATCTCGAACGCGCCCAGCGGCCCGTTCCACACCAGAGTCTTGCAGGTCTTGAGCACATCGGAAAGCGCCTCGACGGCCGCGGGGCCGACATCGAGGATCATCTCGTCCGCCTGCACCTCATGGACATTGCAGGTGCGAACCGACGGCGGGTTGGGCGCGAATTCCTTCGCCACCACCACATCGTAGGGCAGGTGCACCGTGCAGCCGGCCTCGTCGGCGCGATCCATTATGGCATTAGCTTCGCCGGTGAGATCGTGCTCGCATAGCGATTTGCCGACATCGACTCCCCGCGCGGCAAGGAAGGTGTTCGCCATTCCGCCGCCGATGATCAGGTGATCGACCTTGCCGACGAGGTGGCCGAGCACCGCGAGCTTGGTCGAGACCTTGGCGCCGCCGACCACCGCCGCGACTGGCCGCTCGGGATTGCCAAGCGCGCGCTCCAAGGCCTTGAGCTCCGCCTCCATCGCCCGGCCGGCGAAGCTCGGCAGCAGGTGGGCGACTCCCTCAGTGGACGAGTGGGCCCGATGCGCGGCGGAGAAAGCGTCGTTAACGTAGTAATCGCCGAGCGCGGCCATCGCCTTGGTAAGCTCCGGATCGTTCTTCTCTTCGCCGGCATGGAAGCGCGTATTCTCAAGAATGGCGATCGATCCCGGCTGCATCGTCTCGATGGCGCGCCCCGCCTCCGGACCCTGGCAATCCTCGACGAACCGGACGGGCCGCCCCAGCAGCTCCGACAACGGCCGAACCAACAGAGCTGTCGACATGTCCGGCCGCTTCTGACCTTTCGGCCGACCGAAGTGGGAGAGCAGCAGAACCTTTGCGCCACGATCGCTTAGCTCCGACACGGTGGGCACCGCAGCACGGAGGCGAGTGTCGTCGCTGACCTTGCCGTCCTGAGTGGGAACGTTGAGGTCCACACGCACCAGCACGCGCTTGCCGGTGAGATCGCTCGGCAGATCATTGAGGGTCTTGAAGCTCATTCGTCGCCTCGAAAGTTCACAAAGTTCGCAGGCCTACGCGTGCGCGCACGTGTGGGCCTGCGAAGGTGGATTAGCCGAGCTTCGCCATCGCGCAGGCGGTGTCGATCATCCGGTTCGAGAAGCCCCACTCGTTGTCGTACCAGCTGACGACGCGGACCAGCTTGCCTTCGAGAACCGCGGTTTCGAGACTGTCGACAGTCGAGCTTTGCGGCGTATGGACGATGTCGATCGAGACCAAAGGCTCGGTCGAATAGGCAAGGATGCCCTTCAGCCGGCCGCTCTCCGACGCTGCCTTGAGAGCGCCGTTCACTTCCTCGACGCTGGTGTCGCGCTTCGGAGTGAAGGTCAGATCGACGATGCTTCCATCCGGAACCGGGACACGGATCGCCGAGCCGTCGAGCTTGCCCTTGAGCTCCGGAAGAACCTCACCGACGGCGCGGGCGGCGCCCGTGGTCGTCGGGATCATCGACATCGCCGCGGCGCGGGCGCGGCGCAGGTCGCTGTGGATCTGGTCGAGGATCTTCTGGTCATTGGTGTAGGCGTGGATCGTGGTCATCAGGCCGCGTTCGATTCCGATCGTGTCGTTCAGGACCTTGGCCACCGGCGCGAGGCAGTTGGTCGTGCATGAGGCGTTGGAGACGATCTTGTGCTCAGCCGTCAGCTTGTCGTCGTTGACGCCGTAGACAACCGTGAGGTCGACGCCCTTGGCCGGAGCGGAGATGAGGACCTTCCTTGCGCCCGCCTGAAGGTGCTTTTCGGCGCCGTCACGGCTGGTGAAGAAGCCGGTGCATTCGAGAGCGATGTCGATGCCGTTCGCCTTGTGCGGGAGATTGGCTGGGTCGCGCTCGGCCGTGACCTGGATGCGCTTGCCGTTGACCACGATATCGTTGCCGTCGGTCGAGACTTCGCCCGGGAACAGGCCGTGGACGCTGTCACGCTTGAACAGCCACGCGTTGGCCTTGGCGTCCGCAAGGTCATTCACGCTGACCAGTTCCAGCCCGCAATCGGGCCGCTCCAGAATGGCGCGGGCGACCAGCCGGCCGATCCGTCCGAAACCGTTGATTGCAACTCTCGTCATTTGCCGTTCCTCTGTTGAAGCGTGTCGATTACCCGAGCGGCAACCGCATCAGGCGTGATGTTGAAGAAATTGTACGCGTCCTTGGCCGTCGCGGAGACGCCGAAGCGGTCGATCCCGACCCGCACGCCGTCGAGACCCGTGTACCGTTCCCATCCGAAAGTCGTCCCCGCCTCGATAGAGACGCGAAGGACGGACGAATCCTCCGGAAGAATATCGTTCCGGTAATCCGCTGGCTGCGCGTCGAAGCGTTCGGTGCACGGCATCGACACAACGTCGGCGCCAATCCCCTGCTCTTCAAGCTTGGCGGCCGCTCCCAGCGCGACCTGCACTTCCGATCCCGTGGCGAGGATCACTGCGCGGCGGTCGCCCTTCGCCGACCTCAGGCGATAGGCGCCGCGAGCGCAGAGGTTCCCGCCAGCGGCCTCGGTCCGCAGCGGCGGCAGGTTCTGGCGGGTCAGGGCGAGGATGCTTGGGCCTCCGCTCGCCAATGCCAGCGCCCAGCATTCTGCCGTCTCGACGGCATCCGCCGGGCGGAAAACCTCAAGCCCCGGCATCGCTCGGAGCGACTGCAGATGCTCGATCGGCTGATGGGTCGGGCCGTCTTCGCCAAGCCCGATCGAATCGTGGGTCATCACGTAGATCACCCGCGCCTGCTGGATCGCGGAGAGGCGGATCGCCGGGCGGGCGTAGTCCGTGAACACGAGGAAGGTGCCGCCGTACGGGATCACCCCGCCGTGGAGCGCCATCCCGTTCATCGCCGCGGCCATGCCGAACTCGCGGATGCCGTAATAGACGTACCGGCCGCCGTAATTGTCGGCGGTCAGGGCTTCCAAATTCTTGGTCTTGGTGTTGTTGGAGCCGGTGAGATCCGCCGAGCCGCCGACGGTGCCCGGGATCGCCTTGTTGATAACCTCCAGCGCCATCTCGGACGATTTGCGGGTGGCGACGGTGGGCGGATTGGCGAGCAGCGAATCGACACAGGGCTTCAGCCAGCTGTCGTCCGCCTTGCCGGCAATGCGGGCGAGGAATTCCTCCTTGCGCCCGCTGGCCTCAAGCCGCCGCTTCCACTCAACATGCTCGGGCTGCCCGCGCTTGCCCGCCTCCCTCCAGGAAGACAGTACGTCCTGCGGGATCTCAAACGGCGGATAATCCCAGCCGAGCTCCTTGCGGGCGGCGGCGATTTCGTCCGCTCCAAGCGCAGCGCCGTGAGTAGCGGCGGTGCCCTGCAGATTCGGAGCCCCGTAGCCGATGATCGTCTTGCACCGGATCAGCGACGGGCGAGGATCCGCGATCGCTTCCTCGATCGCCTTGCTAACCTTGCCGCTATCGAGTCCGTCGCATTCGACCGTGTGCCAGGCGGAAGCGGCGAAGCGCGCGATCACGTCTTCGTTGCGCGAGAGCGAGGTCGATCCGTCGATCGTGATCCGGTTATCATCCCACAGCACGATCAGCCGGCCGAGCTTGAGATTGCCGGCCAGCCCGACCGCCTCGTGATTGACGCCTTCCATCAGGCAGCCGTCGCCGGCGACCACGAACGTCTTGTGATCGACAAGATCGTCGCCGAATTCGGCGTTGAGGTGGCGCTCGGCCATGGCGAGCCCGACGGCCATCGCCAGGCCCTGACCGAGCGGACCGGTCGTGACCTCGACTCCTGGAAGCTCAAAATTCTCCGGGTGGCCGGCGCACGGCGAGCCGAGCTGGCGGAAGCGCTTGATGTCGTCGATCGTCGGTTCGGCATAACCCGTGAGGTAGAGCAGCGCATAAAGCAGCATCGACCCGTGGCCGGCGGAGAGGACGAATCGGTCCCGGTCGGGCCAGCCCGGGTCTGCGGCATCGAACTTCAGGTGCCGGGTGAACAGCGCCGTCGCCGCGTCCGCCATGCCCATCGGCATTCCCGGATGGCCGCTGTTGGCGGCTTCCACCGCATCCATCGCGAGCGCGCGGATGGCATTGGCGAGGCGGCGTTGGGTCGGCTGCATGGTCGAGTCGAGGCTCCGGCGGCGAGTCGTCTGCGGCTTGGGATCCCAAGCCGCGCTGAGGCCCCTTTAAAGCTGAGCCGTGCCGGGTCAATGCTTGCCCGGAATCGCGAAGTTGCGTAGGCGGAAATTCATGGAAGATGGGGGCTTGTCGGCGGCTCTGGATCGGGCGGAGCGCGCGCTTGGACGCATTGAGCGGGCGCTTGCCGATCGCAAACCGTCCAGCGGCCGCGACGAGGCGCTTCGAGCGAAGGTGCGCGAAGCGGTTGCCGAGCTCGACCAGCTGATCCGGCAGGCGAGCTGATGGCGGAGGTGGATGTCATCATCGCCGGGCGGCCCTATCGAGTCGCCTGCCGCGACGGTGAAGAGGACAATCTCCGCGCAGCGGCGCGACTCGTCGACGCCAAGAGCCGCGAAGCGCTGACCGGGCTCGGGACACTCTCCGAGGCGCGGCAGCTGCTGTTTGCCGGACTGCTGCTCGCCGACCAGTTGATCGAGCATAAGCCGGACGAAGCTGCGGCTGCGGCCGCTCCCGTCCCAAGCGTAGATCCGGAACTCGCGAATCGCGCCGAGCGACTCGCCGGAAAGCTCGAGTCGCTTGCCGATGCCCTTGAGGCGGAAGCCTCGCGAGCCTAGATGTGTTCGCGACGGGTACTGCCCGGTGCGAGCCTTCGGAAAATCCCTGAGGCGATACAAATCCTGAAGGGAGCTGTCCCTGCCCGGATTCCGGTCCGGATCACACGGCGCCCACCTGACGTTGTGGCGTCAGAGGATTTTAGGGCAAACGGCCATGGTGGTCCCGTCACCTCCCTTCCCGCCCGGGCCTTTCGAGCCGCGTCCTGACATGGAGCCGCTCTCGAAAGAGTCGCTGCGGCAAGCCGCGCTCGAGGCGCGCAAGGCGTTCGTTCGGACGCTCGGCGATGCCGACCGCGCGATGCTGGAACGGCAGCTTGCGGAGCACCTCACCTCGCTGTTCGCCGGAGTCGCGGTCGTCGGCGGCTATTGCCCGATGCGGACCGAGATCAGCCCGCTGCCTGCAATGGAGGAAGCGCGAGCGGTTGGCGCGATCGCCGCTTTCCCCTGTTTCGCCGATCCCGCCAAGCCGTTCCGCTTCCTCGCCGGCGATCCGCTCGAGCCGGGGCCGTTCGGGCTAATGCAGCCGGCCAAGCGCCATCCCATCGTCGATCCCGATCTCGTGCTCGTGCCGCTGGTCGCGGTGGACGGCACCGGGACCCGCCTCGGCCGCGGCAAGGGCCATTACGATCGCACGCTTGCCCGCCTGCGCAAGAACGGAGCCCGGCTGATCGGCATCGGCTGGCCTCTCCAGCGCCTTGCCGACACAATCCCCGCCGATCCGTGGGACGTGCCGCTCGATGCTTACGCAAGCCCGGAAGGACTCGAATGGTTCAGACCGTAGCGCCGTCCTGGCGAAAGCCGGTCGCCATCCTCGCGATTTTCGGCTTGATTGCGGCATTGGCGGCTTTCGTCGCCTCTGTTGCCCGGTTCGTCGGGAACTGGCCTGTTCTGGTGCAGGCGATCTTCTATCTCGCTGCCGGCCTCGTCTGGATCGCGCCGCTGAAGCCGCTGTTGCGGTGGGCGGAGCGGCGTTCGGGGCGGAAACCGAGCGGGGATTATTGAACCAACCGTATTATCCGACTATATCACCCCAATCCCGAATGACTGCGATTAGCCTCTCTCCAGCCCGGCAGAAGGCCGTGAAGCTCTGGCGCGACTATCCCCGCGAGGTCGTCGCGCTTGGCGGTCTCGCGCTTGCTGCGTTTATTGCTGTGGCGGGGTCCGCCTGGTCCAACCCGTCGGCGCAGGACCCGAGCCACTCGGTCGCGCCGCCCGCGCCTCCGCCGATGGTCAATGAGAATGTCGCTCCGGATCAGGCCCTCGCCGTCAATGCGAAGACTCCGTTCGCGAGCGGTCCCAATCCCGCCGCGCTCCCGTTCGATTCGAGCAAGCTTTCCTCGACGGCTCGCGCTCGCGCCGTGGATTGCCTCGCCAGCGCCGAATATTACGAAGCCGGAGATCAGGGCGACGATGGCGAACGCGCCGTCGCTCAGGTGGTGCTGAATCGCGTCCGCCACCCGGCCTTCCCGTCGAGCATCTGCGGCGTCGTCTACGAAGGCTCGACCAAGGCGACCGGCTGCCAGTTCACCTTCACCTGCGACGGGTCGCTCGAGCGCCGGCCGGATTCGCAGGGCTGGGCCCGAGCCCGAGCGATTGCCGAAGAAGCGCTGAACGGCGCGGTCTATGCGCCGGTCGGGTGGGCGACGCATTATCACGCGAATTATGTGCTCCCTATTTGGGCGGGAACGATGGCCAAGAACGCCATCGTCGGCGCGCATCTCTTTTACCGCTGGCCCGGCGCCTGGGGTCAACCCGCCGCCTTCAGCCAGCATTATGCCCGGCAGGAGCCGGACTCCTCGGTCTTGAGAGCATCGGCGCTTGCCGCTTTCGCTTCGCGGCCGGCGGGGACTGCAGCGCAGCAGGTCGCGAATCTCCCGGGCGCGGAAGTGATCAAGGCGCCTGCGGGACGAATTGCGATGCGCTTCAATCTCCCCGCCGCCCGAAAGGCTGCGGAAGACGCGCCGCACGAGGATTATTCCAAGCAGTTCGACGCCTCGAACAATCTCAAATGGGCGCTCTCCGGTGATGCGTCGGCGGCACAGGTGCCGCTCGGCCAGCGGGCAGCACCGGCTCCGACGGCAGGAAAGCCCTGACGGCTATTGCGGAAGCTTCGAAAGAAGCACCATTTCGACCCGCGACCGGATCTGGCGAAGCCGTGAATCCGCCGCGAGCGAGTCATCCGACAGGATACCCGCAGCCCCCATTTCCCGCGATGTCACCGCAGCAGGATTGAATGGACCGGAGTCCGCGGCCGGGTCGCGGCTCTGGAGAAGCACCACGGATTCGTCGAAGGCTGTGCAGGCATCGAACCAGACCACGTCAGGATGATTGCGGAACTGCGCCGCACAGCCCCGGCTGTAACCCGCCAGCGAAGCCGGGTTCGAACCCTGATACAGTTTCAGAGCATCTGCCGCCGACCGGTCGATCGCGGAGTCTGACAGCGGTTCCTGCAAATCGTCGAGCGGAGTTACTGACCTCGGGGGGCTGTCTTCCTGGCCAGCAGCCATCGCAGGCATGGCTGACGCGGATTTCACCGACTGAAAGAGCCCGGGGTTGCGGCTGAGGAAGAAGATTGCGCCCGCTGCCAGGCAAACCGCAGCCAAAGCCCGTAACCGGAAACGCGGCCGTTGCGATCTGACCGGTGGCCGCGGTTGAACCTGTACCGGGAGCGTGTCCGGCGGCTGGTTGCGCAGTTCCCGATAGGCGCGGTTGATCTGCGCCGCCCGTTCGCCGTTACCGCCGGGACGATCCGGATGGTGGAGCTTGATCAGGCGCCGATAGGCTTCGTCGATCTGGGCGCGGTCAGCGCCGGGTTTTAGCCCGAGCTCCGCATAGGCCGATTGCCGCCCGATCATTCGCGAGCGATTACAGCAGCGGCATATTTTTCGGAAGATCGGGAGTTGATTGTGGCGCGGAGTGATCCGGCCGTCCTTTCGACACAAGCTCCCGTTGCAAACCCTTCACTTGTGCTCGGCGGCTCAGGATGTGGCGCGAGTGACGGGACTTGAACCCGCGACCTCCGGCGTGACAGGCCGGCGCTCTAACCAACTGAGCTACACCCGCGCGTTTTCCGGCTTGCTATCGACCTTTCGACGGCT
>Ga0207649_10000296_pt1 | contig 38685 bp, 37 predicted proteins | sample KBSC43metaG_FD_184317 | JGI IMG/M metagenome (GOLD analysis project Ga0207649, IMG submission 184317) | Corn rhizosphere microbial communities from Kellogg Biological Station, Michigan, USA - KBS C4-3 metaG (SPAdes) (version 2) | ecosystem: Host-associated > Plants > Roots > Rhizosphere > Soil ... | reverse complement strand
GTTTCCCGGCGAAGGCCGGGACCCAGTCGCACCGCCTGTCCCGGGCCCCGGCCTTCGCCGGGGAACAAAGGTTCGACCCACCCGACCCCCTCGCTTCCCCCAAAGGAACGCCCGCCCCGCCCTCCCAGGAAACCGTTTCCCGGCGAAGGCCGGGACCCAGTCGCACCGCCTGTCCTTGGCCCCGGCCTTCGCCGGGGAACGCGGTTCGACGCACCCACCCCTACCACTCCTCGCGTGCGGGGAGGGCGGCACGCCCGCCTTGCCTAGCCGCTCCACTCCCGCTATCTGCCCGCCGCGGCACAGGAGTGTAGCTCAGTTGGTAGAGCATCGGTCTCCAAAACCGAGGGCCGTGGGTTCGAGTCCCTCCACTCCTGCCAAGCCGAAGCGAGCGAAATAGCGAAGCGCTATTCAGCGCTGCCCGAAGGGGACGCGAAGCCGCCAGCCACCGCCGCCGAGCCCCCTCGCCCTACCCTCTCCGCCACGGGGAGAGGGACTCAGGTCGACCCCCGCCCCTTGCCATCCCCCGGTGCCGGCGCTATCTCCCGGCCTTCGCATTCATCGGCAATGGCTTGGCTGACCGGCTCCTCCGGTCCCCGGCGGCTGCCCCGAAGAGGACGACAAGGCACAGTGGCAAAGGTCCGCCCCACCGAATTCTTCCGGCAGGTACGCACGGAATCGGCGAAGATCAGCTGGCCGACGCGCCGCCAGACGGTGACGACCGGAATCATGGTTCTGATCATGACCTCGGTCCTCGCCATCTTCTTCTTCGGAGTCGATGCGTTCTTCTCCTTCGTCGTCCGGGAACTGCTCGGGCTGCTCGGCCCTCGCTAAGGTCGCTCCCGCGCTCATGAAAAGGTAACGCCCGTGTCCCGCTGGTACATCATCCACGCTTATTCCGGCTTCGAGAACAAGGTCCGCGACGCGATCCAGTCCGAGGCCACCCGGCTCGGCCTTAGCCAGCTGGTCGAGGCGGTCGAGGTCCCGACCGAGAAGGTCACCGAGGTCCGCCGGGGCAAGAAGATCACCTCCGACCGCAAGTTCTTCCCGGGCTACGTGCTCGCCAAGCTGGCGATGAACGACGACGTCTACCACCTCGTCAAGAACACGCCGAAGGTCACCGGCTTCCTCGGCTCGTCGGGCAAGCCGCAGCCGATCAGCGACGCCGAGGCCGCCCGGATCCTCAACACCAAGGACGAGGCCGCCGCCGCCGCGCCCAAGCAGAAGATCAACGTCGACTACGAGATCGGCGACAGCGTCAAGGTCCTCGACGGCCCGTTCGCCAGCTTCAACGGCCTCGTCGAGGAGCTCGATTTCGACCGCGGCCGGGTCAAGGTCGGAGTCTCCATCTTCGGCCGGGCCACGCCGGTCGAGCTCGAATTCGAGCAGGTCGAGCGAGTCAAGTAAGCCGAGGCGCCCAAGGCCAAGCGGGGGAGCGCGAAGCGCTCGGCCGCTTGGACGAGGATGGGCGCCCGACCGGCCGGCGGGTCGACCCGAGGGTCGAGCCTGTCCGACGTCACGCGATTCACTCGCGTGACGTCCCCCACCCCCTCGTCGTCCCAGCGCAGGCTGGGACCCCGGGGGGCGAAAACCATCGAGCCCTTCACCCGCCGGGGCCCTGGCCTGCGCTGGGGCGACGATGGACTAACCAGGCTGTATCGACATTCATCCGACGCGACCGTGAATAATCCGTTCCCCCTCGGGGAGAGGGAGTCGACAGCCGGGTTCAACCTACCCGCTTCGTCCTCCCGCCGCGGCGTTCCGGCGGAATGGCACGGTCCAGCCCCTGGCGCTTCGTCCCGCCCGCCCGCCGCCTCCACCCGGGATGCTGAAACCGGTTCACACGGCGGCGGAAGCGGCGACTACCGCGCCGCCCCTACCGCTTCGACCCGCCCGCCGCCGCTCCGGCCACCCGCGGCGGCGGAGCGCCGTCGGCCTTGATCCCGTAGCGGGCATAGGTGCGGTCGATCGTCGGCGACAGTCGGCGGGCGACGACCAGGTCCCTGGCCGCGTCGGCGTCCCGGTGGAGGCGCGTGAGGACGACGGCGCGCATGTAGCGGCTCGCCGCCATTCCCGGCGAGGCGGCGAGAACCGCGTCGAGGTCGCGGAGCGCGTCGTCGAAGCGTCCCATCCGGTACCAGACCATCGCCCGGCTATCGAGCGCGGGAGCGCTGTTCTGCATCAGCTCGATCGCCTCGGTGCAATCCTTGAGCGCGGTGTCGACCGCAAGCGCGCGGGTCCCCTTGACCCAGCAGCGGCCGTTGAGAAGCGTCGGCGATCCCGGCTTCTCGGCGATCAGGCCGTCGTAGAGCTTCACCGCTTCCGCCGCGTCGCCGAACTCGCCGATCAGTCCGGCCTTGACCCGGCGGAAGGCCGGGCCGGTGTCGCCGCCGAGCGCGATCCGCTCGTCGAGGAGAGCGAGGCCGCCGGCGAGGTCGCCGCGTTCGGCGCGGATCCGCGCCGCCGTCTCGATCGCGTCGCTCGACGACGGATCGAGCTGGCGCGCCGACTCGGAATCCGCCGCCGCCGAGGCGAGGTCGCCGAGATCGTAGGCGACGCCGGCGCGCGACAGATAGAGGTCGACGCTCGGCGCGATGGCGATCGCCCGGCTAAGGTCGGCGAGGGCGCCCTTGCGGTCGCCGATCCCGCTCCGGAACGAGGCGCGGCTGGTATAACCGCTCGCCTCGTCCGGATCGTTGGCGATCGCCTGGGCGAGGATCGCTTCCGACGCCTTGATCTGGGTCGCGCCGGCCGGGTCGGCGCCGCCCAGCTCCCAGCGGCGGCGCGCCCCTTCGGCGGCGACGATCCGAGGGGCATTGGCCTTGGCGGTGGCGACCGAGTCGCGCTCCGCGGCGATCCGCGCCGCCTCGATCTCCTGCCCGGTCGAATCCATCCGCTCCTCGACGGTCACCACGCCGCCCTCGATCCGAACCGAGCGCGCGACCTCGAAGCCGGCGAGGCGCGCCTTGAGGTCCGGCGCGCCTTCGAGCGTGTAGCCCTTGCCTCCGTCGGGAAGGCGAAGGCGAAGGCGGAACCGAAGCCCGGCCGGAGCCTCGCCGGCGACGGGAATGGCCTTCCAGGCGGGCCGCGCCCGGTCCGGGGCGAAGCTTAGCGAATCGAGCGTGCGGCTAAGGCCGCGCTTCATCCTTCGCTCGTCGAGGTGCCAGGGAGTCGTCACCGCGCCGCGCGCCTTGAGCGTGACGGTCCCGGAGGCCGGGTCCGGGACGATCGTCGCGCTGCTGAACTGGGCTTCGCCGAGATAGCCCTGGAAGAAGCCGCCGACCGCCTCCCTTTTCTCCTTCTCGGGCATCTCCGAGGCGACGAGGGTGAGCGCCGCCGCAGGCGTTCCGCGCACCACCGCGGTCGCGTCGAACGCGCTCGGAACGTCGACGCTCGCGCTTTCGTCGGCCTCGACGAGGACGTCGATCGCCGGCCGGGCGTCGGCATGGGTGGCGATCGGCATCAGCCCGGCCCCGCCGGACCGCACCGGAAGCACGAACCGGAAGGGCGGCGTGTCGCGTATGTCGGCGAGCCTCGAGCCCATCGCCGTGCCGTCGAGCCACAGGCTCTCGCCGCCGATCGACGCGCGCACCAGGATGTGGTCGAACGCCTGCGCGCTCGCAAGCCGCTCGGGCACGAAATCGCCGAGGCTCGAATGGGCGAGGACCGGCTCCGCCTCTATGTCCATCGCCCGCAGCAAGGCGAGGAGGAGAAGGGTCTTGGCCTTGCAGTCGCCGTAGCGCACTTCCCACGTCCGGGCGGGCTTTTGCGGAACGTAATTGCCGCCGCTCATGTCGACGGCGAGATAGCGGATCTTGTCCTGGACGAGCTCGAGGGCGCGCTGCGCCCGGCCGAGCGGGGTCGTCTCGGCCCGGACGATCGCCGCCACTTCGGCGGCGAGCGGGCTTCCCGGCGCGATCGCGCCGTCCGTCGCGTAGAGCGGGGCCATCACCTTCGAAACGTCGGCCCAGTCGGCGAAGGTCGAGGCCTCGACCATCGCCGAATGACGGAAGCGCGGCGGCGCGTCGGTCGGCATCTCCGGCTGCTTGGGCGCCGGGACGGCGATCGCGAGCTGGGTGTAGCCGTCCTTGGTGGAGGTCGTCCCGGTCACCCCCTCGGCGAGGATCTTGTAGTGCGGCGCCGACGACGACGGCCAGGACAGGAGCAGCCGCGCGAAGCCGGCGCGGACCGGCGGGGCGATGATCGGCGCCAGGGTCTGCACCCGGCCGGCGAGGGCGTCGTCCTTCGAGGTCGAGCTCACCCGAACCCGAAGGATGTCGCCGACCTGAAGCCCCTCGATCGCCAGGGTCGCGGTGAGGATCCCGGTCAGCTCGCGCTGCTCGAGCGACTGCTCGCGCCGCAGGACGGTGAACTTCTGGCCCTGGGCGATGAGGTCGATTCGCTGCGCTCCGCGGATCAGCGACAGCTCGTGGACGATGAGGTCGCCCCGGTCGGGCACCCAGGGGATGGTCAGGTTGGCCATCTGCGCGAGCATTTCGGGCGAGGCGATGCGGGTCGCGCTGTCGACATAGGACCATAGCCGCCCGCCCTCGATGCGCTGCTGCATGTCGAGGATGACGACCGAACCCGCCTCCCGGCCCTTGGCCGGGTCCGGAGCGGGCGCCGGGGCGATCCAGGCCGGCGCCGGCTGGTAGAGCGGAGTCTCGCCGGCCCGCGCCGGCGCCGGGCCGTGCGTCATCGCCGCGCCCGCCGCGACCGCCGCTCCGGCGAGCAGAGCCGCCCTCATCGATCCCTGACCCACCTCGACCCCCTTTGGCAACCTTGCGCCCGCGAGCGCCAGGCTATCGCCCGGCGCAGCCTAAATCACGCTTTTTCGGCAAGGATTTACGGTGCAGGCTCGATCACTCGACCCGCATCAGCTGGCTCGGGAAGGGCTGGGCCAGAGCGCAGACCGATTCCGTCTCCCCGTCGAGCCAGCTGTCGTAATCCTCGCGCTGAAGGATCACCGGCATCGCCTTGGGGTGGAGCGGAGCGATCAGGGGGTTGGGCTCGCAGGTCAGGAAGGCGAACCTCTTCGCCCCCTCGCTCATCCGCCAGATCCCGGCGAAGGCGCAGCATTCCTCGCCCTCGACCGTGAACCACCAGTTCGCCGGCCGCCCCGTCTCCGGATCCTTGCCGGGCCTCGGCTCGGCGAAGCTGGTGAAGGGGACGAGGCAGCGCTGCGCCGGGCTGGCGATCGTCGAGCGCCAGAACGGGCTGGCGAGGTTGCGCACGTTGGTCACCGCCTTCTTGACCGGCTTGCCGCTCTTGCCCGGCATCGTCCTCACGATCCCCCACGCCATGCAGTCGAGCACCCGCTCCCCCGCCTCCTTGCGGACGACGAGCGATTCGTATTTCGGATAGCAATCGGGCTTGAGCTCCGGCCGGGCGGCGAGCGGACGGCTGTCGAACAATTGCGCGAGGTCGGTGGTCGGGCGAAGCCGGAAGAGGTTGCACATGCGCCCTTCTATGGCCGCTCCCCGCCCGCTCCGGCAAGCCCGCTCCCGAGCGAAAGCCCCTGTCCGACGCCGCGCATGTTCGCTATCTGTTCCTCATGGCCGACCTGCCCACCGCCTACCCCTTGCGCGACCTGTTCGACGCCGCCGTCCGCCACGATGCGGTCAAGCTCACCTGCCGCCAGTGCCGCCGGGTGACGATCTTCCCCAGCCACGCTCTGTGGTGGCTGTTCCACCGCCGCGCCTGGTCCGACCGCTTCGAGGACGTGCGCAAGCGCTGCCTCTGCCTGATGTGCCTCCACCGCACCGGCGAGAAGATCCGCTATCCCGACCTCGACCTCGTCGACGAGCCCCCCACCGACTTAAGCCTCCCGATGCCCAGCGAGCTCGACTGGAAACGCGAGCTCCGCCGCCGGCGCTAGGCGCCCCCGCCGCCCCCCGAGGCAAGCGCCCCGCCGCGCCGCCCCGCCGCGCCGCCCCTTACCCCCTACCCCCGCGGCCCCTTCCCCCGAGCCCGAAGCGAAGCCTCCATCTGCGCGATCCGCCATCCGCCGAACAAGGCCCTACCCTCGACATGCGGCGCCTTGCCCTTGGCCTTGCTCCACCCCGTCACCTGCGCCAGGTCGGGAAGCGGCGGAAGCGCCGTGGCGGCGCCGCCGCCGCCGCTCTCCATCGCCGAGCGAACCGCCTCCCGCTCCGCCTCCCGGGCCTTCTCCGCCGCCCACATCGCTCCGAGCCGCCAGCGATAGACCGAGTCGCTCTCGCCCCGCCGCCGCCGCCGGTGCGGCTTCTCCCAGCCCTGGTGGACGCTCTTCTCGTGAAGGTAGAGGAGCTGGATCGCCTGGTTGGCGGTCATCGGCGGGATCGCCGGAGGATCGTTCTCGCGCCACGCATCGTCGCGATGGCTTTCGGCGAGCGAGGCCTCGACCGCCGCCATCTCGAGCCGCTCATAGCCCGCCTCGAGCGCGAGCCGGAACTCGCGGTCGAACGCCGCCGACCGCTGCCGCCGCCGATAGAAGGCCGCCGGCGAGGCCCCCGCCGCCGCCGCCGACAGCCGGACGTTGCACGTCGCCGAAAGCGCCTGGAGGAAAAGCTGCTCCGCCGCCCAGGTCAGCTTCCCCCGATGCGCCGGCCGGACCTGGAGCTTCCCCGACCTGGTCCGAACCACCAGGGGCTCCCCGCCCTCGGTGCGAAGCGCCGGATCCGCCGCCCGAGCCATGACCGGAGGCCCCTTGCCTCCGGAGGCGTGGAACCGCGCATGCGCGCCGACCAGGGCGATGTCCCACCGGCTGGCGAAGTCCGGATGCCCCGAGCGCCGATGCTGGATCGTCCCATATTTCACCCCCGCCTCCCGCGCCGAGAGCCGGACGTTGCCCGTCCGCCCCAGAGCGGCGAGGAACGCCTCGTTCTGCCGGCGCTGCGCGGCGGTGAAAGGGCGTGCCACCGGAAACCTCCTGAAGTTCCCCTGATGTTCGCAGGATAGTTCCTATTTGTCAAGTGAATCTACGATTCGAACAGCCTATCTGACCATCCTCGCCCCCCAGGACCCGCCCCCCTTAGAACGGCCGCGACAGGATCGTCCGGATGAACCGCCACATCTCCGACCGTATATAGTCCTTGCGGCCGATGATCACCGCGTCGCCCTCCCGGTACATCCACACCCGGTCATATTCGTCGACCTCGAACTGGCACTCGACGTCGCTCCGGAACACATTGTCGTTGACCGCCGGCTCGGGCGGCCGAGCCATCGCGTCCACCGCCATCGAGACATAGGCCGCCGCCTGGTGAAGCCGAGCCTGGTCGAGCTCCGCCGTCAACCGCATCGCCGCGGCCCGAAGCGCCTCGAGCGACGGCACCGGAATTGGCGGCTCATTGAAAACGGACAAGGGCCTTCTCCTCGCAAACCCGAGAATCGGTCCCCTCGATTACACACTATAATGCATAATCCGGCCGTGCCAAGCCGGAACGCGGACCGCGCTGAAGGTCCGGCGCTTCCCGACGCACCGGCCCTGCAACCGTCCGGAGGCGATCGCCAGTCTCGCGGAACGCGAAGAAAAGCACCGGAAACCCGCGAGTCCCGCGCCGCCGTCACATACTATAGTTGCTAAACACCGGCTCCCCCGCGCGCCATCTAACCCTGGATGGACATGCGCAAGCTCGTCGGCCGCAATGCCCTGCGCCTCCGCACCGCCGCGGGCCTCACCCAGGAAGCCCTCGCCGAGCGCACCGGCTTCAGCCAGCAATATATAAGCAAGCTCGAAAAAGGCCGCCGCAACCCCACCGTGGTGACGCTTTTCGAGTTGGCGAGCGGTCTCGGCGTCGGGCCGGTGGAGTTGATCCGGGAGGATTACGGGGAAGTCATTTCTCGCAAGGTATAACGGCTATTGACCGACGGCGCCCACACCTTCAGCTTCAGCGCGGGGGGCAAGTGCATGCGTCGAAGTCAGGTGGTAAAAACCATCTTCTGGGAACTCCGTGCGGCCGGCGTAGAAGGGTCAGCCAAAGATGTGCTACGGTTGGCGCACTTCATCGTGCAGAGTCATGCCGGTGAGGTCGGCAGGCTGGACGACTTCGGAAGAGTGGTCGACAGCCGCGCCTTGCCACACCTTCCGGTCGATCTAGTCATGTCGGACGGCGGATGGCGCCTCCTCGAGTTTGAGCGGAGCCGAGCAGTCGATCATGACCCGGACGCCGCCGAGCGATACTCGACACGCTCACGCGTCCGAAAGCTTATAGGATCTTTATGGCCGCGCTAAATTCATCAGGGCTCAATTTGGCCGCCAAGGAGCACATGCTCGGGGGCAATCCTCTCACGAGGTTGGAAGCCCTCATCTTGTTCGGCGTCTCGAATCTCCCGGAACTGGTTTATGAGCTCAGACGAGACGGACATCTAATAAAGTCGAAGAAGATACCCTTCGCTGCGGCTATGGTTCGAGTGAACAAACACGCCGTTCTGCAACCCCCCGCCAACCTCCCGATTCGAGAGATTATGCTAACGGAGTATTGGGTAAGTCGTTGAGCAGGTACTTCAGCTTACGGCAGAAGTTTGTTATGGCCCTGGTCCACGGCGGACGGTGCGCTGGGTGCCGAGAAAAGCTGCCGCAAGATTTTCATGGCGACCACCGTATCCCCTTCATAAGGAACGGCCCAACAACCCTCATCAACGGTCAGCCGCTCTGCCCGATTTGCAATTTGAAGAAAGGCGCTCGTATGCTCAACCTCCGCCCATGGCAGGAAAAAGCGCTTAAGAAGTCGGTGAAGTGGCTTGTTGAGGATGCACGAGACCGTCACTTCCTCATCAATGCGGCCCCCGGTTCAGGTAAAACCATTGCTGCTTCCGTTATTGCCAAGACATTGATTGATATGGGTAAAATCGACCGTGTCGTGGTGATAGCGCCGCGCGTCGAGGTCGTTAATCAATGGATGCGTGATTTTAAGACGGTTACCGGCAGGTTCATGGGAAAGATTGCCGGCGCTGAGGTCGAGATCGAGTATGACGTTGCAGCTACTTGGGCCGCAGTAGAAGGCCTTCAGGATGCCTTCCAAGCCGTCTGCCGGAGCGATCGCACACTGGTCATTTGCGACGAACACCACCACGCTGCCGTCGAAGCCGCTTGGGGCAGAGGCGCAAACTCAGCATTCCACGAAGCAACGTACGTCCTTATTCTCACCGGTACGCCAATCAGGTCAGACAAAAAGGGTTCGGTTTGGCTTGCGTACGACGATGAGGGAGCGATCGATCACCCGGAAGATGGCACCTACACGCTGACGTACGGGGAGGCGGTGGATCTAGGCTATTGTCGCCCGGCGACGTTCCACCGGCACGAGGGTAAGTTCAACGTTGATCTGGAGGACGGACACAAAGTCACCGTCTCAAGCAAACAGGAAGCAGAACTGACGCCAGAACTGAAGCGCATTCCTGGCCTACAGAGGGCATTAAACTTCTATAAACTGGCGTGCGCGCCTCAATACGACTCTGATGGCAAAACGCCGCGTATCGATGGCTACCAGGGCACAATGGTCGAATGGGGGGCGTCGAAGCTGAACGACCTCCGCTTTCGGATGCCCGACGCCGGAGGGTTGGTCATCGCGCCGTCGATACCAATGGCCGAATATATGGCGGCCCTGATTGAGCGCATTGAGGGCGAAGCTCCCGCCATTGTACATAGCAACCTGCCCAATCCAGAAACGCGCATCGACGGATTTCGGCACACACAAAAGCGCTGGATTGTGTCGGTCGGGATGATCAGCGAGGGGGTTGACATACCTCGCCTCCGGGTACTGATTTACCTTCCGTCTGCACTAACGGAGCTCGCCTTCCGACAGGCCATCGGGCGTGTCGTCCGGAACGCTGGAGAGGATGACGACACCCGCGCGTACGTGGTTATGCCTTCCTTCGACACCCTGGAAACCTACGCGCGACGTGTCGAAGACGAGATGTCCGCGGCGGCAAAAAAGGAAGACGGCCCCCCAAAGACAAAGAAGTGTCCGGTGTGCACCACGGAAGCGCCTCTCGGCTCTAAGCAGTGCGATGTTTGCGGCCATGAATTTCCACAAGCCACACCTCGCTTCAAGCCTTGCCGCGTGTGCGAAGGTTTGAATGTGATGAGCGCAAAAACTTGTCAGCATTGTGGGGCAAGCTTCGCGACGGAGTTTACGCTGACTTTGGATGAAGCACTGAGGGCGGGGGCGATTGTCCGTGGGATGGATATTGACGAGGACGATGTTCAGGAGGGGGAGGCGATGGCACACGATTTCCGGAGGGACGCGATTGCCTCCGGCGACGCTAAGCTGGTGGAAATGATACGAAAGCTGCCAGAGGAAACGTGGGGACGGTTGAAAAAGATTATGGATAAAAGCTGAGCGCTCGATACGCGCGACCGAGGGATCTTCCCGTCTCCCCGTTGATCGGTTAAGGTGCGCCTCATCAGAAAAGGGCATGTGATGAAGGCGATCGACCTCTACTCCGGTGTTGGCGGCTGGAGCCTCGGGTTACGCTGCGCAGGTATCGAAGTCGTAGAATCCTATGAGATTTGGCCCACGGCCGTGGCCACGTACAACGCAAACTTGGGCGCAAACCGCGCCCCAAGGGATGTCAGGGAGTTGAGCCTCGCAAGCCTCCCCACCGACGTCTCGCTCGTCGTCGGCAGCCCTCCTTGTACCGAATTCTCTTTGGCGAACAGGGGCGGTCAAGGTGACGTCGCTGAGGGGCTGAAGGACATCGCGAAGTTCCTCGAAATCGTTCAGTATCTCAAACCCCGGTATTGGATCATGGAGAACGTACCCCGCACCGCCGGCCTGATCCGGGAGGGGTTTGCAACGCGTGGGCACGCTCTCTACCGGTACCGCTCACTCGCTCCGGAAATTCACCTGTTCAACCTGTCCGAATTCGGACTGCCTCAGGCGCGAGTACGCTGTTTCGTGGGTTCGTTCCCATTCCAACGGCTGCTCACCTTGGGAGCATCCCAACCGCGGCGGACACTGGGAGCGGTCATTGACGCCCTCTCGAGCCCCGGCCTCGTCTCGGATCCGATATGGCCGATCGAATTAAGGGCAAGCCAAGTGACCGAGATGGAGCCGGAGCCGCCGCTCACAGGTGAGCAGTTCCGAATGAATCGCGAGGCGAAGCGATTTCACCCGGTTTACAACGACATGCCTTTTCCAGATGCCCTGGAGCGTCCCGCGAGAACCGTCACTGCCACATGCACACGGGTTTCTCGCGAGAGTATTGTCGTGGGCGAGGGAGATGGTCCGGTTCGACGTTTGACCGTCCGTGAGCGCGCAAGCCTTCAGGGGTTTCCTCTGACTTACCAGTTCTACGCGAAGAGCCATTCTCAGAAAATCAAGATGATCGGCAACGCTGTGCCGCCGCTATTTTCGTACTTAGCCGGCGTGGCACTGTCTGAACACGAGGCCGATCCTTCCAAGCACTTTCACATCCCGACCGTCTTACCCGACGTGACGCCGCCGCATGCGGTCGCGTCCTCGTTTCCAGCGAAGCGGCGGTTTCGCGCTGTCGTGCCAGGACTGCGCTTCAAGAGCGGGATGCGCGTGCAACTCGAAAACAAGTTTGATGATGGCGCCGTAAATTGGAACCTAGAATTTGTATATGGGCCTTCCAAGGCATTCACCCATCTCCACCTTGATCGGCAGCTCTATTCATTCCTAGCTGCCGATCCCTGTGTTGCCCTAGCTCTGACAATGTCCCACATCCGGCGTGATGCCGTTGCAGCTTTCGTGGGCGAGACCACTCCGCAGCTGATGCAAGAGGTATGGAGGAAGGGGGACGCTCAAGGTGGACCCTACCAGCTCCTAGACCTAATTGGTCAGGCTTCCCTGGCTCTGACAAGTGCGATAGCGGCCACTGCGCCGGATGGGAGGGCAGCAGAGCTGGTCCTAACCGCCTGCCGCCAAGCGCATGGAGAGCCTGCGTCGAAGGAGAAGCTCGTCAAGAACGCTCTCTCCCTACTGGCCGGCATGTTGCTCGGAAGTTGGTTCAATAGTCTGCCTTGGGCCGCGACAGCAGAAGCAACAATGGGAAGCCGTTCGGCCAGTTTCACTTTAGATAAGATCGCTTAGAACGAACCTCGAGCTGAAGTGCGGGCTTCCCATTGTTGAGGAGCGCGGGTGCCAGAGACCTTTTGGAGGCTTACTTCGCGCCTGCGCGTCTCCGCGTGAACCCTTACCCGCACCGCACCTCCCTTTCACCTTTCGAATCTATTAGTCCGGCCTCGCCCGCTATGGACTGCCCGGTGACAGCTACGTAGCTGTCACGTGACACTTACCCATCTCTGCGCCCTCCGCGCCTCGGGCGCCTCCGCCCTCCGCGCCCTAGGTGCCAGGCACGTGGCCAGCCAATTTGGGAGTATACCTCCGCGTCTCCTCCCGCCCCCGCATCTCCGAGTGAACCCTCTGCCCCTTCTCGCCGCCGGCGCCCCACGCGGAAAGGGCCGGGAGTGACCCCGGCCCTTCCGTTCCGCGCCTGCCGCCGCCTCAGCTGGGGAAGCCGTTGGCGTAGTAGACGACGACGTAGTGGCCGTTGCGCTCCTCGCAGCGGGTGGTGGTCAGGCTCGCCTTGTTGAAGTCAGAGCCGCTAAGGTCGCCGTAGCCGGAACCGCGCGTCGCCGGGTCCTTGCGCTGCTTGTTGCGCTCGGCGGCGAGAGCGCTCTCGCACTGGCCGCGATTGGCGTAGGACTGGAATTGCGGCGCTCCGAGCACGGTTCCGCCGGTCTGGGCGATGGCGGGGACGGCGAGCGCTCCGGCCGCCGCGGCGAGGATGAGCTTCTTCATGGTGAGACCTTCTCGGTTGAGGGGCGCCCACCCGCTTCACGTCTTTTCCCGAGGCCATGCAACGCGGCGAGCGCCGCCCGGGTCCGCGGCGCGGCGCGGGGCCGCCCCGGTCCGCCGCATCGCGCCCGCGTGGCCGCCCGGGGTAGCGGACAGACCCCAGTGCCCGACAGGCTCTGTGCCAACATACTCGGTGCCAGGCACCTTGGGAGCGCTTGAGGACGGTGACAGCTACGTAGCTGTCACGTGACAGTTACCCTCCGCGCCTCCGCTTGAACCCCTCCGCGCCGGTGACAGCTACCTTCCGCGCCTCCGCGCCTCCGCGCCAGCCCACCCCTTCCTTCGCCAACCAAGAACCAAGCTAAGCATTTGCCCCGCCGGCCGGTTTGCGCTAAGGGCGCGCCCTTCCAAGGCATCAGCAGTGGATGGGACCCCGTCAAAGTACCACTTTGATGGGATTTCGTGCGGGAGATTCCCTTCGGGGGGGTCGCTTGAACCGCTAAACTTCGACGCTTGCGTCGAACCCCGGCGAAGGCCGGGGTCCGGTTCGGGCTCGAGAGTGAGAGAGAAGGTATAATGGCGAAGAAGATCACGGGCTATATCAAGCTCCAGGTGCCCGCGGGCGCCGCCAATCCGTCGCCGCCGATCGGCCCGGCTTTGGGCCAGCGCGGCGTCAACATCATGGAATTCTGCAAGGCGTTCAACGCCTCGACGACGGAGCTGGAGAAGGGCATGCCCATCCCCACCGTCATCACCGTCTATGCCGACCGAAGCTTCTCGTTCGAGACCAAGACCCCGCCGGCCTCGTTCCTGATCAAGAAGGCGGCCGGGATCAAATCGGGCTCGAAGGAGCCGGGCAAGGCCTCGGCCGGGCGGATCAAGCGCTCGCAGCTGCGCGACATCGCCGAGACGAAGATGAAGGATCTCAACGCCAACGATCTCGATTCGGCGACGAAGATCATCGAAGGCTCCGCCCGCGCGATGGGCCTCACCGTGGTGGAGGGCTAAGGACATGGCGAAGCAGACCAGGAAGCAGAAGGCTCTGGCCTCGGCGATCGACCGCGAGCGGCTCTATCCGGTCGACGAGGCGATCGAGGCGCTGAAGGCCAACAGCACCGCCAAGTTCGACGAGACGATCGAGGTCGCCCTGAACCTCGGAGTCGACCCCCGCCACGCCGACCAGATGGTTCGCGGCGTGGTGACGCTGCCCGCCGGCACCGGCAAGGACGTCCGAGTCGCCGTGTTCGCTCGGGGCGGGAAGGCCGAGGAAGCGACCGCGGCGGGCGCCGACGTGGTCGGGGCCGAGGACCTGATGGAGACCATCCAGGCCGGCAACATCGATTTCGACCGGGTCATCGCGACCCCGGACATGATGGGAATCGTCGGACGCCTCGGCAAGGTGCTCGGGCCCAAGGGCCTGATGCCGAACCCCAAGCTCGGCACCGTCACCCCCAACGTCACCGAGGCGGTCAAGGCCGCCAAGGGCGGCCAGGTCGAGTTCCGGGTCGAGAAGGCCGGGATCATCCATAGCGGCATCGGCAAGGCGAGCTTCGCCACCGCCGACCTTCGCCGCAACTTCGACGCCTTCGTCGACGCCATCGTCAAAGCCAAGCCGGCCGGCGCCAAGGGCAAGTACGTCAAGAAGGTCTCGCTGTCCTCGTCCATGGGGCCCGGCCTCAAGGTCGACTCGGCGGAAGTCGCCGGCGCGTAAGCGTTCGGCCGATAGGTGAAGCGAGGGGCCGGGGGCGCAAGCTTCCGGCCCCTTTGCCTTGCCCGCGCCGGCACCGGCTATGCGGCCCGCTACCCGGCCTCAATTACCCCGCGCGCGCCGTCCGAGCACCAGGACGCGCATCAGCCCGGTCTGGCCGACCTCGAGATTGTAGGTCTGCGTGGCGTTGCCGCTCACCACCGGGTTGACGACCGAGATGGCGCCGGTGTTCGGCGGCAGGTCGCCGAGATTCTGGGCGGTGATGCCGATCACCGCCTGGCCGCTTCCGATGCCGGTGTTGAACACCTGGCCGCCGTTGGTCAGCCTGACCGTCGCCGCCAGCGCGGTGCCCCCGCCCCCCGTGACGTTGAGCGCGACGATGTCGCCGTCCTCCACGGCATGATCGAAGAGGCGGAAGGAGAGCAGGCCGGTGATGATGACGTCCGACAGTCCGGCCGTGGATTCGGAAAAGTCGCCGGCGGTCGACTGGTTGAACGGCGACCTCGGATCGGCGATCCGGCGCAGCGAATCGTCGGCGGCGAGCGACATCGGACCCCTCGCGGCGGGCGTCGGCGAAACGCGCAGGCTGCCCTGCTGCCCGGCCATGTCCAGAGCGGCGCCGTTGGCATCTCCTCTGGCGCGATCGATCCATTCGACGACCTGGTCCAGCACCTGGGCGCCGAGCTGGGCCTGGGAAAGCCACGGCCGCACGGTCTGAGACTGGACGCCGAGCTCTATCATGAGGTTGCCGACCTGCCCGGTCGCGGTTCCGCCGCGCACAAGAACGTGCTCGAGCGCCGCGGTGGCGAACGCCCGGTTGATCGCCGCCGGCGAGGAGAAGACGGTGACGGCCGAATAAGCCAGGCCGGCAACTTCGCCCGCCGTCTGTCCGCCGATCTGCGTCGCGGTCCATTGAACCGCGCCGCCGATGACGCCGGGATAGTTCATCATTCTGCCGCCGACGGCCTGGGCGGTCGCGCTGTCGGTGCCCAGGCCCACCGCCAGCACTCCCGCGCCCGCCGCGTTGACGAGAACGGTCGTCACGGTGTCGACGACGTAAAGGGTTCCAAGGATGAGCGGCAGCGGGTTCGCCTTGCGCTCGGCATAAGCGAGGGCGACGGCCTCGAACGTTCCGGTCATGGAGGAGAAGCGGGCGCTTTCGAACGCCTCCTGGGCGTTGGCGAGGGTCAGGTCCGGGCGAGCGCCGCCCGGCCGTCGCGGAGCGAATCCGGGCAGGGCCAGCCGCGGAGCGGCGTCCTGCCACTCCCGCCCCGGAGCGATGAGGAATATGCCGCGATGGCCGCTTAGCGGGCCGCCGGCCGAGCCTTGCGCGAAATAGCCCGAATGACTTGCCACCAGCTCGTAATCGGCATCGGCGAGGGCGGCGCCGCGAAAGTCGACGTACCGCCTGGTCCCGTCGACGCCGGCGATCGGCAGGCGGTCGATCCGCCACTCGATCAGGCAGTTGCGCCCCAGCGGCGTGATCGTGATGGTGGCGGCGGCGCTCGCGATTCCCGCCGCCGGCGGAACTGGCAGCTCCGCCGTCCCCGTCCAGGCCGAGCAGCCGCCACCCGCCCGCGCCGCCGAACCGGCGGCGGCGGCGGCGTTGACCGGCGCGATCGGCCCGGCGGCTCCGGCCAGCTCCGCGCGATCCGGGCTCGTTCGGAAAGTCGCCATCAGCCGCGGCTTGCGCGGCAGCGCGACCGCCCCGACAATCTCGTCATAGCCGATGGCGCCGGCGGAATAGAAGCGGTTCACCCGGCTCCCGTCCGCCTCGACACCCGTAGTTCGACGGACGACCGCCTGCACGCCGCCATTGCCGCTGCCGGAGTAGCTACGTTCTTCCGAGACGTAATAGCGCCTCTCCTTGAACGGCTCCTTCGCCGCAACGGCGGTTGCACCCAGCAGCGCGGGGAGCAGGACGATGACACGGACGAGTTTCATCTCGATCTCCGATCAGAAGGCGTTGCTGACTCCGAACGTCACGTTGACGCCGGCCGCGTTGAGGGGGAGGAGGAGGCTGCTGCCGCGGTCCCGGTAATCCACGTAGCGCGCCGCCGCCGTCAGGCTGAGGCGACTGTTCGCGCGGTGCTTCATTCCGATCCCGAGGCGCCAGCGGCGCCGCGCGGGCAGGTAGGAGAAATCGGCATCGTCGATCTCGCTATCCCCGATGGACGCATAATCGGCCTCGAGGCCGAGTTCCGTCCGGGGGAGGATCTGGCGATAGACGCTCGCGGCGGCGGCCCAGATATCCCCGCTCAGCCGGCCCTGCTCGAGCTCGAGTTCGCCGGTGACTTCGTTCAGCCGCCGATCCTTGCGCCGGTGGCTGTAGAGAGCGGTGCCGGTCAGCGTCCATCCGGGCGCCACCCCGGCGACCGCCGAAACCGAGAGCTCCAGGCTACGGCCGCGGTCGAGCAGCCTCGCTCCGTTGCGCCTAGCGACTTCCTCGTCGGCCACTTCCACCCCGAACGAGAGCAGATCCGACCCGCGCTGCCAGACCAGATGCCCGCCGATCGCCGGAGTGTCGCCCGGGTCGATCTCGACGTCCGGAGAATCGGCATCGGGATGATATTTCCCGGTCCTCGTGAATCGCCCGGCGAGCGCGAAGCTTAGCGTGTCGGTGAGCGCCAGGGCCGCGCCGACACCGGCGGAATAGTTCAGGCCTTCGCCATAACGGTCGTAGCGGGCTAGCAGCGGATCGAAGATGACATTGCGCTGGCGTCCGCCGAGGCGCGACTTGCCGGTTGGGAGCGACAGATCGCCGTCCACCGAAAACTGGAGGCTGCGCCCCGCGACCTTCGTCTTGAGGCCACGGAAGCTAGCGGACACCACCGTGTCCAGCGGCGTGGTGACGGAACCTCTGAAGTCGGGAACGTCGCTGCGCGCCTCCGCCCGAACGTAGCCCGTCGAAATCCCCAGCCGCCAATCCGGCGCGGTCGCCGCCACCGCGACGACGGTCGCCAATTGGGTCCCCTCATCGCCCAGGCCGTCGTGCCAGTCGTTGAGCTCCACCTCCAGGGTGGAGACGACAGTGGGACCGGCGGCATAAGCAGGCGCAATCAGCGCCCACTGCATCGTCAGGACCATCATTGCCCGCCGCATATCGCCCCCTAACCGCGCTGCCGCGCATTCCGTCTGTCACCGGACCTGCGATCGTGGCACTCTAGTCGCTGCCAAGAAGGATGGGCGTGATCCACGTCACGGCTCCGTCGAAACAGCGGCGGAGGTCGAGATGCGGGTCAGCGGCGGCGCTTCTTTTGGATTGGGCCTACTCCTGCTCACGGCGGCGCAGCCCGCCTTCGCCCTCAACTGCGCGCTGAAGTCGGACGTGACGCGGGTGAAGGCCGCGGCGGGCCCGTGCGGCTACGACGTCGCGGTGCGGCGCTTCGCTGGCGCTACGAGCGAGCAGGCGGCCTGCCTCACCCGCAAGGTCGGCAAGGGCGGAAAGCTCGGTCGGTCCACGATCCGGCGCTTCCTTCGCGGCCAGGTGGGCCGTCCGACGGCGGTGACGCCGGGCCAGCTCGCCGCCTATATCGCCGCGCTCGGAGCGGATCCGGCGCGCGAGCTCGGCGGAGACCCTTTCGTCCCAGTCACCGCCGACTATTTCATCATCCACGACACGAGCACGCCCAATTGCTCCGAGCCGGGCTGGAGCGCGACGCTCTGTCCGGAGCCCGGCAAGCTGCCGGTGGCGCGCGATTCGGCGGCATGGGCGGCGGAGCTCGGCTATCTCGGCCACCCCAAGCCCGCGCCCGACCGGCTCGCCCACGCGTGGACGAACCGGGTGGGCGGTTCGATCACGGAAGTGACGTTCGACCTGCCGCTGCGCTCGACCAAGTTCGAGAGCTGCCTTGACACGGATGCCAAGGCGGGGCTGTTCCTGGCGGTCGAGAATACGCAGCCTCGCGCGGAGGACCTGGAGGCGAAGCGGCCGAACGATCTCGTCGCCCCCCGCCCCGGCTTCACCGCGGTCCAGTATGACCGGCTGGCACTCCTCTACGTCGCGGCCAGCGTCCGCCGCGGGCACTGGCTGATCCCCGCCTTCCACGCCGTTCTCGACAGTCTGTTCGCCGAGGGGCACGACGATCCGCAGAATTTCGACATGGCGGCCTTCTCCAAGGCGGTGAAGCGGCACTGGAGACGGCTTCGGGGCTGAGTCTTTCCAGCCGCCCGTTCGTTGCCCAGGCCGGAGGACGCGATGGAGACCCGGCAGACCCGGAACAAGGCGATGCGGGTCTTCGCGGCCTTGTACGGACTGGCTTCGCTGTGTCTCGCGGGGGCCGCGCTGCCGGTCGCCGCGGTCGCTCCGCTCGGCCTGGACCTGCAGGGCTCCGCTGTCGATCGGGTCCTCGCCTATCTGCTGCTCGCAAGCCCACTGCTCCTGCTCGGCGGAGCCGTGGCGGCCCTGTTCGCGTTCCGGCGCCCGACCCGCCTCCGCCTCGCCTTCATGCTCGTGCCTCTGATCGCCGTCGCGGGCGCGGCGGCGCTGGCGGCCGGCCGTTAGCCTCGCTAGGCTGGCGCCATGAGTGGGAAGTCGGGGGCCTTGTTGCTGATCGCCGCGGCGCTGGCCGCCGCCGCGCCGCCGCCGGCGCCGGCCGTGACGGCGGCCGTGCCCCTGCAGCAGAGAGTCGAGGCGAAGCTCGCCGAGGCCGGCGCCGGAACGCGCTTCGGCCTCTACGTCCTGGACGAGAACGGGCGGGAGATCGTCTCGCTGTTAGCCAACGGCCGTTTCGTTCCCGCTTCCACCACGAAGATGTTCACAACCTCCGCCGCCTTCTGGAGGCTGGGCTCGCTCGACTCGCCGGACTCGACGGCCGGCGCCTCGGTCCGGCTCGAGGGGCAAAGCCCGGGCGGACCCGACGTCGTCCTCGAAGGCCATGGCGATGCCCGGCTGTCGAGCGATCCCGCCTGCACCGACGATTGCCTCGCCACCCTCGCCGACGCGGTGGCGGCGAAGACGCGCAAGGTCCGCGACGTGGTCGGCGACGACCGCTGGTTTCCCGACGAGCGCTGGAGCCCGGGGATGAGCTGGAACAACATTCCCACCCGCTCCGGCACCGGCGTGTCGGCTCTGACCCTGGACGACAACGAACTTAGGATCACCGTCTCGCCGGGGGCGAACGGCGCGCCGCCCAGCGTGTCCGGCGCGGGCGCGGGCTATTACGCCATCGACAATAGCGCCGTCACCGCGGCCCCCGGCGGCGAGAGCCGGCTAGCGGCCGATCGAATGCCCGGATCGACCCTGCTTCGGCTCACCGGAACGATCCCGGCCGGAGCGAAGCCCGAGACACTCCGCCTCGGCATCGACGATCCCGCGCATTACGCCGCCTGGCGGCTTCGGGGCCTGCTCGAGGCGCGCGGGGTCAAGGTGGCCGGAGCCGTCTCGGCCCGCCATCGCGCCCTCGCGCCCGGGGACGACCCCGTCGCGCGAGGCGCTTCGCCGCCCCTCCGGATCGCCGAGGGCGCCGCGCTTGCGAGAGCGGTTCCGCGTCCGCTCGGCGAGGATCTCGCCGTCACCAGCAAGGTCAGCCAGAACCTCCATGCCGAGCTGCTTCTTCGCCGCCTCGGCCGGGAGAGCGGCTCCGGCTCGATCGCCGACGGTCTTGCGGCGGTCCGGGCGATGCTCGCCGCCGCCGCGGTTCCGAGGAGCGGCTTCGATTTCTCCGACGGCAGCGGGATGTCGACCTACAACCGGGTGTCGCCGCGCGCGGCGGTGACCCTCCTGCGCTGGATTTCCCGGCAGCCCTGGGGCGCGGCGTGGCGCTCGACCCTGCCCATCGCCGGAGTGGACGGCACCCTCGCCAACCGCTTCAAGGGCGGCCCGCTCGAGCGCCGGCTCTTCGCCAAGACCGGCTCGCTCAACGCCGCCTCCGGCCTCGCCGGCTATATGGTCGCGAGAAGCGGGCGGACGCTGACATTCGCGGCTTACGCCAACGACATGCCCGAAGGCGTCGCCGCCTCTAAGGCGATCGATTCGGCGCTCGAGCTGATCGCCGCCGAAAACTGAAAAAATCTGTGAAAAACTGGCTTATTGGCTCTGGCATTTCGATCCGTTTTGATTGCTAAGTGCGCTCGGCGCCCGGGGGCGGCGACACAGGTTCGAATTTGGGGGGATTATCATGCGCGCTTCGACCGCGATTCGGCGGCTTCTCGCTTCGGGAACCGCACTGGCCAGCCTGACCGTCATGGCCGGCCCAGCCTCCGCCCAGGGCACCCCGCCCGATCCGGATACCACCCAGCCGGCGGCGACCGCGACCGGCGCGGAGACTCCGAAGTCGGACGCGACCCTGACCAACGCGGTGCCCGACGCGAAGCCGGCCGAAATCCTCGTCACCGGCTCGCGGATCCGGCAGAACCCGAACAACAGCGCGCTTCCCCTGCAGATCATCACCAACGAGGAAGTGCAGCGCAACGGTATCAGCAGCCCCGAGCAGCTGCTCATGCACCTCACCACCAACGGCACCGGCCCCGACAACCTCGCCTCCAACGCCGACGTCGTCACCGGCGCCCAGCGCGGCACCAACGGCCTTTCCGGCGCCAACCTTCGCGGCCAGGGCAGCGCGGCGACCCTCGTCCTCCTCAACGGCCGCCGCATCGCCGCTCACGGCCTGTCGGGCTCCGCCGTCGACGTGAACCAGATCCCCTTCTCGGTGATCGACCGGATCGAGATCCTGAAGGACGGCGCGTCGGCCATCTACGGCACCGACGCGGTCGGCGGCGTGATCAACTTCATCACCCGCAAGGACTATCAGGGAATCGGCCTGCAGGGCTTCACCGACACCACCGAGGCAGGCGGCGGCAACATCTACCGGGTCTCGGCCACGGCGGGCTTCGGCGATCTCAAGAGCCAGGGCTTCAACGTCATGGGCGCCGTCTCCTACAGCTGGAACAAGCTGCTTCGCGGCACCCAGCGCGGCTTCGTCAACGGCAATCAGCCCAACCGCGGCCTCTCGATCGATACGCGCGGCACCCCGATCGCCACGATTTTCAACATCGGCGCCAGCGCGAACCAGCCGCCCAACGGCGTGACCGGAGCGTTCGGCTCGGGAACCCTGACCGGCGGACTTACCCTCACCGCCCCGAACGGCGCCAATGCGGCGGGCGGCGGGATCAACATCCTCGACCTCCCGGGCGGCGCCGGCTGCTCCTCCGTCGACGGCGGAATGGACTATGATTACGAGCTTTGGCAGACCCCGGCGGCCTTTTACGCCTGCTCGTGGGACACGGGCCGCGCCGCGGTCATCCAGCAGCCGATCAAGACTCTGACCTATTACGGCCGGGCGGTCGCGAACTTCGCCGGAACCCACCAGATCTCGCTTGAAGTCACCGGATCGAAGGCGGATTCGGCCAAGAGCTTCTCCAACGCCCAGCTCTCCGCCAACGCCACCAACCTGCCCATCGCCTATCCGCTCAACGCGTCGACGGCGGCGACCTACAACAGCATCTTCGCTTCGCTTCTGAACGCCTTCCCGACGCAGCAGGCCGGCCTTCGCAACAATTACGGCAAGCCGATCGCCTATCGCTACCGCTGCATTCCCTGCGGACCGCGCGAATATGAGACGACGACGAAGACCTTCCGGGTCGCGCTCGGCCTCGAAGGCCCGCTGTGGACCGGCTGGGACTATCGCGCCGGCGCCTCCTATGCGCGAAGCGAGGCCTCGTCGGTGCTCGGCTCCGGCTATTATTACCGCGGCACCCTCGCCAACGGGGCTCCGGATCCGCTCGCGCCGCAGGCGCCCGGGAGCTTGAACGGCCAGCGCGGCCTCGTCGGAGTGCTCAACAGCGGTCTGATCAACCCCTTCTCGATCGGCCAGACCGATGCGGGACTCGCCGCTCTGGCGGCGGTGTCGGCGGAGGGCACGGTCCTCTACGGCGGACGCTACGAGGTGAAGCAGTTCGACGGTTCGGCGTCCGGCCCGCTCTTTCCGATCTTCGGACGCGACATCCAGCTCGCCGTCGGAGTCGATTATCGCCGCGAGACCTATTCATTCAACGGCTCGCCGGCCGCGGCCACCAACCAGCCGGTCATCTTCCTGGCCGCGTTCGACAACGTCAACGCGCTCACCCCCAAGCATCGCGACGTCAAGGCCGCTTATGCCGAGATGCTGGTTCCGATCCTCTCCAACCTCGACATCACCGGCGCCGTCCGGATCGACGATTATACCGGCTTCGGCTCGACCACGAACCCGAAGGTCTCGGTCAAGTACCGGCCGTTCCAGCAGCTGCTGTTCCGCGCTTCGTACAACACCAGCTTCCGAGTTCCGACCTTCAACCAGATCTTCAACGGAACCACCGAATCGCCCTATGCCGGAAGCGACATCGCCGATCCGGTGAACTGCCCCGGCGGAGTTCCGACCAGCGCCTTTGGAAGCGGCCAGCCCTGCGCGCAGATCCGGCCGGACATCCTCACCGGCGGAAACAGCCAGCTCGGCCCGGAGACGGCCAAGCAGTTCAACGTCGGAGTGGTCGTCACTCCCGCGCCCCTGTTCAGCGCCTCGGTCGACTGGTGGTCGATCGCCGTCGACAACACGATCGCGGAGCTGACCACGCGCCAGCTGGTCCAGAACGCCTCGCTGTTCCCGGACCGGTTCATCCGCGATTCGGCCGGGATCATCACCGATCTCGACCAGCGTTACATCAACGCCGGCGCTCGGCGGACCCAGGGGCTGGAAATCACGCTTCGCGGCGGGATCAACGCGCTCGGCGGGCAGATCCTCGCCGGCCTCGACGGCACCTACCTGCTGAAGAAGAAGGAGAAGCTCACCCAGAGCTCACCCTTCACGGCGAGCCAGGTCGGCGTCTTCACCTTCACCGGAGACCTCGGCCTCAAGTGGAAGCACAACGCCTTCATCACCTACACCAATTCCGATTGGGCGGTTACGCTGACGCAGATCTTCCGCGACGGCTACAAGAACTTCGCTCTGCCGGGCATCGCCTCGGGAGCGATCACCCGTCCGGATTACAATCCGCGGGTGAACTCGTACATCGTATACAATCTCTCGCTGACCTATACCGGCCTCGCTCCGAACTTCCGGATCACGGGCGGCGTCAAGAATCTGTTCGACCGCGATCCGCCGTTCGCCATCACCTATGACGGCAATACCGGTGCCGGCAGCTCGTGGGAGCCGCGCGTCGCGGATCCGCGCGGCCGGTCGTTCCAGGTCTCGGTGGAGACGAAGTTCTAGGCGCTCCCCGGAGTCGATCGGAGCGCCGGCGCGGGAACCGGGGGAAGGCCGAGGCCGTTACGTTGGCGGCACGGCCTTCCCCCTGCCTTTCGAGGAGTGCGTCAAATGTTCGTAACGATCGCGGTCATCCTTCTGGTTCTGTGGCTGCTCGGCTTCTTCGCCTTCCACGCCGCCGGCGCCCTGATCCATATCCTGCTGGTGCTCGCGGTGATCGCCGTCATCGTTCATTTCGTCCGGGGCCGCGGCGCCGTCTGAGCGCGTCCCTTCAGGCCTTTGCCCTCCTCCGCCATCGGCGTAGAGGAGGGCGATGGCCGACCGTACCCGCCCGCGAGCCTCCGCGCTTCGCCGCCTTCGCGCGTGGGTCGGCCGCCGCCTGACCCCGAGCAGCGCGATCGGCCGATGGCTCTGGCGCCTCCGCCTACACGGGCCGTTCCCGGAGCTTCGCACCCGGGACTGGGTGACCCGCCTGATCGGCCCGCAATATCGACGCTCGCGGCGGCTGATCGAGATCGACATCACCTACGCCTGCAACCTGGCCTGCGACAATTGCAACCGCTCGGTCCCGCAGGCGCCCTCGTCCGCGTCCATCGGCGCTGCCGATCTTGCCGCCCGGATCGCGGAGTGGGAACGTGACGAAATGCGCTGGGAGCGGGTCCGGCTGCTCGGCGGGGAGCCGACGCTCCACCCCGAATTCCCGGCGATGCTCGATCTTCTAAGAAGCTGGCGCGACCGCTGCTCCCCGAACGCCCGCATCGAGGTCACCACCAACGGCCATGGCCCCCGGGTCGCGGCGATTCTGGCCGCCATTCCCGCCGACGTCACGGTGAACAATTCCGCGAAGGAAGCGAGCGGCCCGGGCCGGGAGATCTTCGACAGCTTCAACGTCGCGCCGCGCGATCTTCCCGCTTACGCTCGGGCCGATTATTCGAACGGCTGCCGGATTCTCCACGATTGCGGAATGGGCCTCGCGCCCGGCGGCTATTATCACTGCGCCGTCGCGGCCGGGATCGATCGCGTGCTGGGGCTCGGCGCCGGCCGCCCCGCCCTTCCCGCCGGCGAGGACGAGATGCGGGACCAGATGAAGCTCCTGTGCGGCTGGTGCGGGCATTTCAAGCGCGAGCTCGGACGGCCTCTCGACGGCCAGATCTCCTCGCGGAGCTGGGAGTCCGCCTACGCCGCCTGGCGGCTCAATCGCCCGCGCCCTCGGCGTGAAGCCGGGCAAGGAAGCTCCCCGGCGGCGCCGGCCCGTCCTTGAAGTCCTTGATGAGCTCGTTCCAAAGATGCACCGCCCGGGTCTCGGCGCCGGCGACCTCGTCCAGGGCAATGGCGGGATCGAGGATCCACCGCGCATCGTCCCAGTGGCGGGGGTAGAAGACCTCCGCCGGCAGGGCCCGGCGGTCCAGTCCCTCGCGCTTCGCCACCCAGGTCAACGCCAGCGGTCCCGCCGAGCCCCACGGCATCAGCGGCAGGCCGGTCCGGCCGGTCCGCCGAAGACGGTACCACGCCGCCAGCTTCGCCCGCGGCGCAAGCCAGGCCGGCACCGCCTTTTCCTCGAACACCTTCAGCAGCGGCGGGATGAGCGGCGAATCCGCGGGGAAGCGCAGCACCGCCGTATTGATGTGGCCGGGGGCGGCCCAGCCGAAGACGTGGCCGTCCAACCCGTCCAGCGGCCGAACCAGATAGACGTCGCAATCGACCCAGAATCCCAGCGCGCGGCGCTGAAGCTCGTAGCGGAAGCGGTTGGCGAACAGGGCCGGGCTCCCGCCGCGGTGACGGACGATCTGGGACGCCGGCAGTATCCGCTCGGCGTCGGCCAGCTCCACCCCGGCCGGCACTCCCTCCGGCGTCTCGTAGCACCACAAGGTGAGCGGGTGGCCCTGGGCGAGGACGGAACGCAGGCAGGCCCGCTCGACAGGCCCGAGCCGCGCGCCGATCCACAGGCTGTTGCACCGTTCCAGGCTCATCGCCCGCCGAGGAAGAAGCGCGCGAAGGCGGGGCCGCGCCGCCAGCGGCTGAACAGGCGCCCGCCGTCGAGATAGGCGCGGTCTCCCCGCTCGGCGGCGAAGCGCCGGCGCCAGTCCTCGCTCTTCTCGTCGCGCTGAACCCGAAGCTCGATTTGGCTCCAGTCGACCGCCGGCGCGCCTTCGATCCACAGGCGCTGAGCCACGGCCGCCACCGCCGCCTCGGGCCCGGCGACGACATCTTCATAGTCGAGCCGAAGCGGGTCCAGGCCGTTGCGGGCGAACCAGCATTCCCAGCGCGCCTGGCCGTAGGCGGTTCGGGCGAGGCAGTCGGCGATCAGGTCCGGATCGTAGCGCGGCTCGCCCACCGCGGCGTCGGCGGCCTTGTACTGGCGGGTCTGGATGGCCCGGGCGAGGGACACCGCCTGGCCGAGCAGGTCTCGACGCCGGACATGGACGAAGGCAAGGCCCGGAAGCCGCTCCACCCAGCCGGTCTTCGCCACCAGATCGAAATGGGCGCTGAACAGCTTGAGCCCGTAGACCCCGTTGGGGGTCGCCGCCTCGCTCGCGATCTTCGCAAGCTCGCTCTCGGGATCGCTTCGAAGGGCGCGCGCCCGCTCCGGCGTGTGGAAATATTCGGCCGGCCTTCCAAGCTGCCCGGTGGATGCCAGCAGCCGGCAAAGGTAGATCGTGCCTGCCCGGGCCTCGGCACAGATCGCATAACCGCGCGTCGGAGGAACGGGAGCCGTCACGCCCCCCTCCTCCCCCGAAGCGCCGCCCGGAACAAGGGTTTGATTCCGGCCCCCTCTCCTGTATAGGCGCGGCATCGCTCGTCCGGGGTCTCCCCGTTCGGGCAGCCGTCCGAGACAGCTGGCGGGGCTCGCCCCTTAATCTCCAGCCTAGACGGGGAAGAGTTTTCGCCGGGGCGCCTCGCGCGCATCCGGGACTGCCCGATCCGTTCGGGCCTTGAACCACTCCCCTTCGGACTTCCCGCCCGCGGTTCGCCGCAGGCGGTTTCGTACCTTCGCGCGGACTGTCCGCCGGAGGAAATTGGAGTGTAAGCATGGATCGAGCTCAAAAGTCCGAGCAGGTCGCCCAGCTGAAGCAGACGTTCAACGAGACGAGCGCGGTGGTCGTCACCCGCAATCTCGGGATGACGGTGGCCCAGTCCACCGCCCTCCGGATCCGGATGCGCGACGCGGGCGCCAGCTACAAGGTGACCAAGAACACGCTCACCCTGATCGCGCTCGAGGACACGCCCTATGCCGGGATCAGCGACCTGCTGACCGGCCCCGTCGCCCTTGCAACGTCGGCCGATCCGGTCGCCGCGGCGAAGGTGGCGGTCGATTTCGCCAAGACGACCGACAAGTTCGAGATCGTCGGCGGAGCGATGGGGGAAACCGTCCTCGATCTCGCCGGGGTGAGGGCGCTCGCCGAGCTTCCGTCGCTTGACGAGCTGCGCGCTCGGATCGTGGGCCTCATTCAGGCGCCCGCGACCAAGATCGCCCGGACCGTCAGCGAGCCGGGTGCGATGCTGGCGCGTGTCTTCGGGGCCTATGCGGCCAAGGAAGACGCGTAATTATCTTTTGAACTGAACCAACACGTCGTCCCGGCGAAGGCCGGGACCTCGGCGAGGGAAAGGCCAAGGCGTCTTTCGCCCGATGGGACCCCGGCCTTCGCCGGGGTGACGGTTTAACCGAACGGAGAATATGAAATGGCAGACATCCAGTCCCTCGTCGATCAGCTGTCCGAGCTGACCGTTCTCGAAGCCGCCGACCTCGCGAAGGCGCTCGAAGAGAAGTGGGGCGTCTCGGCCGCCGCGGCGGTTGCGGCGGCTCCGGCCGGCGGCGGCGGCGCCGCGGCTCCCGCCGAGGAAGAGAAGACCGAGTTCGACGTCATCCTCGTCAACGACGGCGGCAAGAAGATCAACGTGATCAAGGAAGTGCGCGCGATCACCCAGCTCGGCCTCGGCGAGGCCAAGGCGCTGGTCGAGGGCGCTCCCAAGGCCGTCAAGGAAGGCATCTCGAAGGCCGAGGCGGAGGATCTCCGCAAGCGTCTCGAGGAAGCCGGCGCGACCGTCGAGGTCAAGTAATCCGTCGCCCCGGCGCAGGCCGGGGCCATGGCGGGTGAAGGTCACGGTGCCTTTCACGCCACGGATCCCGGCCTTCGCCGGGTGACGCACGAAGAAGGGGCGGCTCCTCGCGGGGCCGCCCCTTTTTTTCACCTGTGCTCGCGCTTCAGATGCTGCGCGGGCTGCCCACCGGCTGGGCGACGACGCCTTCGTGGAGACCGGAGGGCTGCTCCGTGTTGAAGTGCATCAGCTCCTCGCCGTCCGGCACGCCCACCGCATAGGAATTGCGGGTGTGGCCCTCGCTTCCGTCGGGCAGCCGGTAGCGGGCGTCGGCGACGACCACCGGAAGGATCGAGCCCCCGCCCATCTGTGACGAGGGCAGCGCGACCGCGGCCTCCAGGGTCCGCGACTGGCCGGCCTCGATCGTCACGGGCGGGGTGTCGGCGCGGGCGGCCGGCTCGATCAGCGCCTGTTCCGCCTCCGACGCGCCTCCGGCAAGCATCCAGGTGGCGATCCGCACGTCCTCGGCCGCCGCGTCGCCGCGATTGTCGACCGTCAGCTCGAATTCGACCCGGGCGCCGTCCGCCCCGACTCCGGCACGGCGCGGGGTAAGCGTGAGGACGAGCCTGGGACGGGCCACGGCCACCGGAGTCACCGGAGCGAGCGGCGCAAGCGGAGCGACCGGTTCCAGTGCCGCCAGCGGCTCCTCGCGCACCGCCTCGCGCTCGACCACGGTCGCGCCGCGGCGACGGCGGGTGAGGAGAAGGACGGCGGCCACGGCCGCGAGTCCGAGGAGCAGGAGCCACGGCCAGATCGCCTTGCTATCATCTTCCTGGACCGTCTCGACCGGAACGACGTCGACTCCGTTGGACGGAGTGGTGGGCAGCGTCTCGACCATCGTCGGATCGACGGGAGCGGGGGTCGTCGTGGTGGAGATAACGGCCGCGGGCGGAGTGGTCACGACGGTGGCCGGCGGAGCGGTGGTGACGACGGGCGCGGGATCGACATAGACCGGAGCGGGCGGAGCGACCCGGACGGCGCGCGGGGCGGTCCGCGCCCGGCGCGGAGCGGGTGCCGTTTCGGCGGCCGGCGGGGCGGCGGGTTCGGCGGCCGCGGGGCTGTCCTCGGGAGCGGGCGGCGCCTGCGCTTCGGGCGGCTGAGCCGACGCCGCCGGAGCATCGGCCGGCGGCTGCGCCTCCTGCGCGGCGAGCGGTGCCGAAGGAAGCGCGGCGGCGGCGAGGAGCAGCCAGCAGGCGCGGCGGAGGGGGCGGGTTTCCTGTTTCATGACAGGGGGAGAATGAATTGAACTCGCCCGCGGTTCCGGCCGCCCCCCGTCAGGGAAGCAAACTCACTTCGCCGTATAGGCCTTGACCAGGCGGTACAGGAAGTCGCGGCCGTCCATCAGCGACTTGACCCGCATTCGCTCGTTGAGGCCGTGGGCGTGGCTTCCCTCGCGGTCGGAGAAGAAGCCGGAGAGGCCGTAGGTCGGAATGCCTGCGGGAGTCATGAACGCCGCGTCGGTGCCGCCGGCGGCCATCAGGGGCACGAACGGAACGCCGGGGAAGACTTCGGCGGCAACCTTGCGCGCCGGCCCCATCACCCGTTCGGTGAGCGGCGGCGGAGGCGCGATCTCGCTCCGGGTCTCGAGCGTCGTGATCTTGACCTGGGGATCGGCGACGACCCGCTCGAGTGCCTGGCGGACCTCCTCGACCGAGGTTCCGGGGAAAATCCGGCAATTGACGTTGGCCCGCGCCCGCTGCGGAAGCGCGTTGGTCGCATGGCCGCCGTCTAGCATGGTGGCGACGCAGGTGGTCCGAAGGATCGCGTTCCAGGCCGGATCGCCCGCCGCGACCGCCGCGGCGGCGGCCGGATCGGCCGGATTGGCGGCGAAGGCGGCCATGGCCGGAGCGGCAGGATCGTGGAGCAGCTTCGCCATCGCTCCGAAATAGCCGCGGGTCGCCTCGTTCGACTGGACCGGAAAGTCGTAGGCGCGAAGCTTGATGAGCGCTTCGGCCAGGCGGTAGATCGCATTCTCCTTCACCGGACGCGAGCTGTGGCCGCCCGGATTGGTCACTTCCAGCCGGTAGTTCTGCGGGAATTTCTCGCCCGCCTGGATGTTGAGAACGAGCGGCTTGCCGCCGTCGTCGAGAAGACCCCCCGCCCCTTCGTTGAGCCCGAATTCGGCGTCGATCAGGGCCCGCTCATGCTTGGCGAGATAGTCGGCGCCGTTGAAAGCGCCCGCGGTCTCCTCGCCGCAGGTCAGAGCCATCTTGATCGTGCGCCTCGGCTTGTAGCCCTCGCGCTTGAAGCGGACGAGCGTGTCGACCCAGACGGCCGCCTGCGCCTTGTCGTCCGACGATCCGCGGGCGTAGAAATAGCCGTTCTCCTCGACGAGGGTGAACGGATCGCGCTCCCAGTCCGCGCGATTGGCCTCGACGACGTCGATATGGGCCAGAAGCAGAAGCGCCTTGGCCTTCGGATCCGTGCCCGGAAGCACCGCGACCAGGCTCCCCTCCTTGGGATGGGACGGCTCGACGATCAGGTGGAGGTCGCCGTCGGCGAAGCCCGCCGCCTTGAGCCGAGCCGCCATCCGCTGCGCGGCGAGCGTGCAGCTTCCCGCCGAGAGGGTCGTATTGGTCTCGACCAGCTCCTTGTAGGTGGCTCGGAACGCCGCTTCGTCGGCGGGCTGGGCGAAGGCCGACGAAGCGGAGACGAACAGGAGCGCGGCGGCCAGGAGGCGGAGGCGCGGACGGATCGGGGAGGCGCTGAGCATCGCGAAGGGATGACAGGAATTTGCGATTCGGCCAGCCATTTTCGCGTGCCGGACCGTATTCATACCGTATCGACCCGGCCGTCCTCCGGCTCCACCTGCGGCCGCGACGGTCGTCGTTTATCCCCCACGACGAGCGGCGGCCGTCACCTGGCTCATTCCTCCAGCTCCACCGCCTCGCGGAACCGGACGCTGAAGACGGGATTGCCCGCCTCGTCCTCTATGTCGATCCGGTCGCGGAGCGAGAGCCGGCCCTGGCGGACCTGGTCGGCCATCATGTCGCGGGCCGCCCGGATCGCCTCCTCCCGCGCCGCGTCGGCATTCTCGAAGATCATCCCGTCCTCGTCGCAGACCGAATATCCGTCGGTGAGGTGAAGGAAGAAGCGCGGCATGCGCGATTGAGCGCTTTATCATGTGTTAGGTTCCGTTCCCGGACGCGCGCGCCCGCCGACTCCGGCGGCGCCGTCGGCCGATCGTAAGTTATTGATCCAGTTGAACGTGCGCGGCCTGTTCGAGCGGTGCGTCGACGCGGCCGGACCCCGGCGGCGGAACGCGGCGAAGTTGCCCGGCGGGCCGGCCGCGGCTAGCGCCCGCCCGTGACCACGAGCGGGAGGGCATAGGCGATGAGCGGCGACCGGCGGGCGAAGCTTCGCACCCTCCTCGTCGGCGTCGCCGCCTTGGCTTTGTGGTTCGCGATGCTGTGGTTCATGTTCGGCGACGTGCTTTGACTTCGCCCCGGGACGGAGCGGCCTAGCGGCGCTTGCCGTTCACCAGATGGGCCTGCTGCTCGGCATAGGCGACCGCCGCCTCGATCTGCGCGGCCGAGGGCTGGGGAGCGGGCGCCGCCGGCTTGGCGGGGCGGGGATCGATCGACAACACGGCAACGAGAGCGGTGAGGCTCATGATCGCCATCTTGCGGTACATCATCGTTCGTCTCCCTGCCGGCCCTGAACCGCCGGATGCCAATTCACTATCGGCGGCAGAACGTCGCCGCGAGCGTCTTTCTCCATCATCCTCCGCAATTGCCCGCACGAACCCGCACAGGGGCGTGGATCGTCGCCCCTTGCGGGCGCGGGGGGATGTCCCCAGGGCCGCCACCCGGACTTGACGAGGGTGCGCGGTGGCAGTCGGCGCGGTGGATCGGAGCCGCGCGCCAGGCGAAGCCGCCCGTTCGCACCTTGCCCTCCGGCGGCGGCACCCCATTTCGGGGGCATGCCTTTCCAGAACCTCCCGTCGCGCCTCGCCGGCGCTCTGTCCGCACGCGGCTATGCCGAGCCCACGCCCGTCCAGGCCGCGGTGCTCGAGCCCGAGGCCGAGGGGCGCGACCTCGTCGTCTCGGCCCAGACCGGCTCGGGCAAGACCGTCGCCTTCGGACTCGCCATGGCGCCGCAGCTGCTCGAGCCGTCCGGCGAGGCTTCGTACCTGCGCGAGCCGGCGGCGCTGATCGTCGCTCCGACCCGCGAGCTCGCGCTCCAGGTCAGCCGCGAGCTGATCTGGCTCTACTCTCCTACCGGGGCGCGGATCGCGACCTGCGTCGGCGGAATGGACGCGTCGAAGGAGCGCCGGGCTCTGGCCCAGGGCGCGCATATCGTCGTTGGAACTCCGGGCCGCCTCCGCGATCACCTGGAGCGGGGCGCGCTCGACCTCTCCAAGCTTCGCGTGGCGGTGCTCGACGAGGCCGACGAGATGCTCGACATGGGCTTTCGCGAGGATCTCGAGGAGATACTCGACGCCACCCCGCCCGAGCGCCGCACCCTGCTCTTCTCGGCGACCATGCCGCGCCCGATCGTCGCCCTGGCCAAGCGCTACCAGAAGGACGCGCTTCGAATCTCCACCGTCGGCGAGGAGCGCGGCCACGGCGACATCGCCTACCAGGCGATGACGGTCGCGCCCGCCGACATCGAGCATTCGGTCGTCAACCTGCTCCGCCTCCACGAGGCGGAAAGCGCCCTCCTCTTCTGCGCCACCCGCGAGAACGTGAGGAGGCTCCACAGCTCGCTGACCGAGCGGGGCTTCAGCGCCGTCGCGCTCTCCGGCGAGCACAGCCAGAGCGAGCGCAACCAGGCCCTCCAGGCGCTCCGCGACGGCCGGGCGCGGGTTCTGGTCGCGACCGACGTCGCGGCGCGCGGCATCGACCTTCCCAACCTTACCCTCGTCGTCCATGTCGAGCTTCCCCGCGACGCCGAGACCCTCCAGCACCGCTCCGGCCGGACCGGGCGGGCGGGCAAGAAGGGCATTGCCGTGCTCGTCGTCCCCTACCCGCGCCGCAAGCGGGTCGAGTCGGTGCTTCGCGGCGCCCGGATCGAGGCCGAGTGGATCAAGCCGCCGACTCCGGAAGACATCCGAGCCGCCGACCGCGAGCGGCTTCTCGCCGCCTTGCTCGAGCCGGTCGAGATCGAGGAGGACGACCGCGAGCTCGCCGCCCGGCTGCTCGCGGAGAGGAGCCCCGAGGAGATCGCCGCCGCCCTCGTCAGAGCGCATCGCTCGCGCATGCCGGCGCCCGAGGAGCTGATCGATTCCGGCCCCGCCGGCCGCGACGGTCCGCAGCGGAGCGACGGGCCCCGCCCCGGCTTCGAGGACACGATCTGGTTCCGGATGGACATCGGCCGGCGCCACAATGCCGATCCGCGCTGGCTCCTCCCCCTGCTCTGCCGCCGCGGCCACATCACCAAGTCGGAGATCGGCGCCATCCGAATCACCGGCGCCGAGACGATCTTCGAGGTGCCGAGAGCCGCCGCCGGCCGCTTCATGGCGGCGGTGAAGCGCACCGCCACCGACGAGGACGGCGAAGGCGGGGTGAGGATCGAGCCGGTCGAGGGCAAGCCCAGGGACATGGCCCGCGACAACCGCCGCGCGGGTCCCAGGCCGAAGCCCAAGTACAAGGCCAAGCCGGCGCGCGGCTGAGGCCGGTTCTCGGCCGGAGGCGTCGGCGCGGAGCGCGCGCTTGCGCCAAGTTGGTGGGAGTTCGGACAAGACGGTGATTGACCCTCACGGCCGAGCCCCGCCATCCTCCTCGTCGCGGCCGCGGGCCGCGGCAAAGGAAGGGTGGCAATGAACCTTGAGACCTTCAATTTCGAGCCGGTGCCGCCGATCGACGGCGGCGAGAAGCTTCGCGCCGTTTCGGATCCGCTGGGCCCGCTCTACCAGTTGCCCGGAACGTGGAAGGGCAGTGGGTTCAACATGATCTGGCGGCCTTTCTTCCAGGAAGGCGGCACTCAGGACCATTTCCTGGAGCTCAACCTCACCGACGAGATCATCCAGTTCGCGCCGATCGGCGGCACCATCCCCAATCGCGGGCTGCTCCAGGGCGACATCGAAATGGTCGGCCTGACCTACCTCCAGCAGGTCAACGACCATAATCTGAGCACCCCTTCCGTTCCCGTGGGGCTTCACGCCGAGCCGGGCGTGTGGCTGACCGTGCCGGCGACCTCGGACCCTGCCGAGCCGCAGTCGGTGGTGCGGATGGGCACGATCCCCCACGGCACCGCCATCGTCGCGCAGGGTATCGCCACCCCCACCACGAGCGCGCCCGACATCGGCCCGGTGAACTCCAACGGCTATCCGGCCCCGCTCGACGGGAACGGCAATCCGGTGCCGCAGCCGGAATCGAACCTGACCTTCGCCACGCCCTACCGCTCGGCGGGCCAGCAGGTCGACGGCATCACTCAGCGGATGATCGACCATCCCGAAACCGTTCTCACCGACCTTCTCGGCCAGCAGAAGGTGCTTGAGAACATGACTCTCGCGGTGTTCACGAACAACGCCTCGGCCGACAGCCCGACGCCGCTCACGGCCGGCGGCGGAACCGCGAACACCGCCTTCCTCATCGGCGACTCCCACGGGCCGAACGCCAATGCCACCGAGGTCCAGTCGACCTTCTGGATCGAGCTGATCGAGGGACAGGACGGCGCCCCCAACTTCCTCCAGCTCCAGTACCGCCAGCTCGTCTACCTCGAATTCGCCGGCATGCGCTGGCCCCACGTCTCGGTGGCGACCCTGGTCAAGCAGCCGGATGCAAAGGCGAGTTCGGCGGACACGCCGCGACCGGAGCCTCGGCCGGCTTAGCGGTCACCGACCATCGCGCCGGCGCTCGAGGGCGATTCCGGCAAGGTTCTGGGTCCGCGCGATCCAGCGGATCCGCCTCGGCGGCCCGTTGACGGCGGCGGCCCGGAAGCTTGCTTCATGACCGGCAGCCGCCTCGCCGCGACAGCGGGCGACGCCGTTCGCCTGCGCGATGACTCCGGCGCAGTCCCCGACCAAGTCGAACTCGCCCTCCCCCAGCGACTGCGCCACCCGAAGCGCCGTCCGAAGCGCGAGCCACTCGGCGTCCTCGCTAGTCCCCGAGCCGAAATCGTCGAAGAAATAGGCGGCTCCCCGAACCACGACGGCAACCTCGATCGCGCCGGGATTGGGCCGGCAGCCGCCGTCGAAGAAGATCTTGAGCCGGCGCGGGCGGGCTGGAGGGTCGGGCATCGCAAGCCCTGCTAGAATCTGTCTTGCCGTTGTTGAAGCGCGTTGTTCGCCATGCCGGACCTGGTCCGGCATCCGCCTTCTTTTCACCGGGCCCGAGAAGGAAGGTGGACCCCGGATCAAGTCCGGGGTGACAATGGATCTGGACGGAACCGACTCCAGCCGGCGGGGCAATGGACGCGGTGCGGCTGGTCGGCGGCGCCGAGATGCGGGAAAGAAGAGCGATGCGAACCCGCCAAAGCATCTGCGAGAAGAAAGCCCGCTTCGCCTCCGAGCAGGACGCCCGAGCCGCCGCCGACCGCTCCGGCCTCCCCCTCCTCCCCTACCGCTGCGACCGCTGCCGAGCCTTCCACCTGACCAGCCGGAGGAAGGGCAAGCGGGTGCCGAAGGGCCTGACTGGCGCGTGACAGCAACGTATCTGTCGCCGACGCTCCCAAACCGCCACGACCGTCTGGTTCATCGTGGTGCAGCAAACGTTGGTAGTCCCACGTAAGAGTGTGTCTAAAGAGTTGCGGCTCCCAAACCAGGAGCCAATCGTGGATGTCTTCCTTCTCCTCGCCCGCCTAGATCATGAAGACTCGTTCGCCGTTAAGCAGGCCTCTCAAACGAACCGCAAAGTACGCTTCGCTCTTCCTCCTTCCGCTGCCGTCGTTCCAAATAAGAAACAGCCTCACCAGTCTCGATCATCTCGAAAGCCTTGATCTTGGCATCCAGCATCGTCGGGTACTCCAATTTGCCAACAGCTGGCCCCATACGTAATCGATACCCTTTTCCGTGACACTCTACCCAAAGCTGGATGCCGCTTTGCTGAATGGTCTGTTGTCCAGGTTGGAGCTCCTCCCAACGCGGTGAAGAGACGAACCGTCTCCGCTTCTGGGAGCGCTTTTCAGAGCGGCGGTGGAATTCGTGAGCATCGAATGTGCCGGTCAGACGGTCGTGGCAGTCGGTACCAACCGCCATGGCGCCCCAGTTCGGGTGCTGAATGAGAAAAATGTGCCTCAAGCCTGTTCCGCAAAGCTCGCAAGTGTCAGCAGGATACTCGCCAAGGTCATCGCCCCCGATAGATATCCACCCGCTCCGCGGCATGATGAGACCGTGTTCCTCAGCATGACAGCCCTTGCAGAGAGTTCGACATGCGTCATGAGAATACTCCCAAGGAAGCCGCCCCGGTGCGTACTCTTCATGGTGAACTTGCAGCACTGCGCCCTCAGCGCGGCAGCGACCGCAACGAACGCATCTGCCGCCGTCGAGCTTAATTACCTCTAACCGAAAGCGTTTCCACTCTGCGTGACGGTAGGGGTCCATCGAGGTTCCTGCGACGGCATCAGTCTGTGTCTAGGATAGCAGGCGCCGCACATCCTCCGCCAGTAGCGTCAGCACGGGGCGGCCGGCAATCTCCAGTTCGTCCAACTCCTGCTCTCGGATAACTCCGATCTTCGCCAGGAGCGACGGTAGGTCGGGTACAGGGGTCAAGGCAAGCACCGTGGCGGAGCGCTGCATCGGTTGAGTGCAGTGGCTCCAATAGGACTTCTCGGCCTTATCGATCCGCCGGAACGCCGTTCGGCAGGCACCCTTCGGGGCAGCGTCGCCGATTGCGGCGATTGCGGCCATTTCGCGGTTGCGCCGGTCGTTAGCGGCGCGGAACCAGCCGGTCTCCGCCGCCTCCTTCGCTGCGTGCGCGAGCGTTCGATAGCGCGCGAGGCGGCGGGCGAAGAGGCCCTCGTCTCCCGCCGGCAAGGTCCGGGTGGCCGGCTTGAAACCAAGGAAAGGGAGCGAGGCCGCCGCGCCTAGGAGCGCACGGCGGCTGGTGCTAAGCGCACGATCAGCCATGATCACCTCTTAACCAGGTGGTTGCGGTCAGAGCCGGGGGGAAGTTCGCGCTTCCTCTCGGCTCGCCTGCGGGTTAGCACTCGTCGATGAGCGGGTCAACTGGCGACAACACGAAAGCACGGAATAAGAGGCCGAAGCAGACCGGGCTTCTCGTTGGGACGCGCCTGCAGCCGGAACTCCTTGCAAAGCTTGACGCGTGGCGAAAGGAGCAGCCAGACCTGCCAACCCGGCCAGAGGCGATCCGAAGGATTATCGACGAGGCGGTGAGTGCTGCCCGGCTTGATAGTTCACGATAGCGTGACGGTCGACCGTTCCTGCGGAGTGGTCAGACCTGAACACCAACGCTGTCATCAGACCGATTAAACCAAGGCCGATAAAGCCACCGAATATACAGATCCACATTCGATAAAGATCCCAACGTGCCACCCTGCGGCCAAGGATTACCAAATGTGCGTTGTGGATCGGATCGACCCAAGCAAATGGCGCCACTGGATTGAAATCGCTCAAGCTCCTGATGCCATTGTCTTCATCGCTGGGTCCCGATTTTACAAACGTGATGTTTTTCTTGCTTCTGTTGTTTTTGCCGCAGCGGACAAATCCGTCGTTGAGGCTAAGTGCAAGTCTGACGTACTGCGGTAACGGGCGAGGCTGGTCTGGAGGGCCATCCAAATGGCTGAAAGCGCCTCTGGCAGTCTCACCCAACAGCATCTCTGCCGACTGCTGGTACGCCAAGGCGAGGCTGAGATGAAAGGCAGATCGTTCAAAGAGTTTCATATCCAGTGCGCCGCCGATAACGCCTATAATAATCAGCCCCGCTGAAATAGGGACAACCGGAACCTGCTCCCAGAACACTGCAGCAATGCTGAGCATGAGTACGGCGAGAGAGCACAAGATAGTCGTGGAGGTAGATCGCTGCGTCTCGTGGTGGCGGAGCATCGACATGTTTTCAGCGAACATCCTTTCGCAGAAATTCACGACGTCCTTAGGTGTTAGCAAAGTATCCGTTGTCATTTTTTTCACTCGGACGAGCGGGATGTGGAGAGAGCCGGTTAACCCATACGGAACGCGCAATCGGGCATCGAGTTCAAGCGGGAGTTGATTGACGCAGCGCCGGCCCGACGAAAGCCTTTGTCACGCCCCCTCCCCTTGACCCCCGCCCTCCCCCGCCCTATCTAGCCGCCACACCCCATTCGCATCGGAACAGGCCACGCCGTCGCGCAGCGTGGTCAACGCATTGATCGGGCGGGGTTTTCAAGACGCTGAAGCTGCGGTTCCGCTCTTAGGGACTCGCGGCTTTTTGCGTCTTTGGCCGCGACTCGCATCGGGCTTCGCCCTCGCTTTTCCCGCGAGGCGCGCGGCCCTGAACCCCGGATCAGGCCCGGGGTGACGATTTCCCGGGGCAGCGCCCCGCAGGCAGAGGCGACACGATACTCATGGCGACCACCGCTCCCCAGGCTCCGGACACCCGCTCCACCGCCTCCAAGCGAATCCGCAAGATCTTCGGCAACATCCACGAAGTCAGCGAGATGCCGAACCTCATCGAGGTCCAGCGCGAGAGCTACGAGCATTTCCTCCGCTCGCGGCCGCAGGACGGCTACGTCTCGGGCCTGGAGAAGACCCTTCGCTCGGTCTTCCCGATCCGCGACTTCGCCGGAACCGCCGAGCTCGATTTCGTCCATTACGAGCTGGAAGAGCCGAAATACGACACCGACGAGTGCCGCCAGCGGGGAATGACCTACGCGGCGCCGATGCGGGTCACCCTTCGCCTCATCGTCTTCGAAGTGGATCCCGATACGGAAACCCGCTCCGTGCTCGATATCAAGGAGCAGGACGTCTACATGGGCGACATGCCGCTGATGACGAAGAACGGAACGTTCATCGTCAACGGCACCGAGCGCGTCATCGTCAGCCAGATGCACCGCTCGCCGGGCGTCCTCTTCGACCACGACC
>Ga0207649_10000292_pt1 | contig 38900 bp, 40 predicted proteins | sample KBSC43metaG_FD_184317 | JGI IMG/M metagenome (GOLD analysis project Ga0207649, IMG submission 184317) | Corn rhizosphere microbial communities from Kellogg Biological Station, Michigan, USA - KBS C4-3 metaG (SPAdes) (version 2) | ecosystem: Host-associated > Plants > Roots > Rhizosphere > Soil ... | reverse complement strand
CCTCCGCCTACGCCTACGCCTACGCCGACGCCGCCGCCTACGCCGCCGCCTACGCCGCCGCCGCCGCCGCCGACGCCGCCGACGCCGCCGCCCGCCGCCTTGCTCGTCTTCGCCAATCCGAAAAGCTCGCAGAGCTTTTAGCCGCCGCGCCGGTGGGAACAGCGAAGCGTATTTCCACGGCGCAAAAAAAAGAGGGGGGGCGCTGAGCCGTGGGCGAGGAGAGTCCAGAAAAGCGGCCGCGCCGTGATTACCCCCCGCGCAAATCGCGCGGGGCGGAGCCGGAGGGGGCGATGCCGATCCCGCAGGCTGAGTATGCGGAGAAAGGCGTGCTGTGCTCGACAATGCTAAGCGCGGACAATGTGATGGACGAGCTGTCGGACTTGATGGTGTCGCACTTTTACGTGCCGGCGCATCAGCACGTCTGGAGCGTGATGCGCGAGCTGTGGGACGCGCGAAAGCCCATCGACTTCATCACCATCACGCAACGTCTGCGGGATCTCGGGCAGCTGGAGGCGGCGGGAGGAGCGGCCGCCATCAGCGAGTTGAACACGTTCGTGCCGATGTGGTCGTCCTACGAATATTACGCGGACATCGTGCGGGACAAATACCTACGCCGGCAAATGATCCAGATGGCCTCGCAGATGCGCATGGATGCCTACGAGGACTCCGGCCCGGCGGAGGAGGTGCTGCAGCGCGGGCAGGAGCTGCTCTTCGGCCTGGAGGCGGACAATGATGACAAGTGCCGGATGCGCCACTGGAAGGATGACGTGATCAAGGCGGTGACGGACATCGAGAAGCGTTACAAGAGCAAGGGCAGCATCAGCGGGCTGCAGACGGGATTTGGAAAATTCGACGGGATGACGGACGGGCTGAAGGGCTCGCAGTTCATGGTGATCGCGGCGCGGCCGGGGCAGGGGAAGACGGCGCTGATGATGGCGATCGCGAACCACATGGCGGTGGAGGAGAAGAAGTCGGTGGCGATTTTCTCGCTCGAAATGAGCGCGGACCAGCTGGCCAGCCGCGTGGTGTGCCTGCGCTCGAAATTGAACCTGCAGCGGGTGCGCGATGGATTCCTTTCGGACCTCCACATGAAGACGGTGATCCGCGAGGCGGGAAACGCGGCGAAGGCGCTGGTGTTCATCGACGACACGCCGGATTTGAAGCTGCCGACGTTCTACAAACTCGCGCTGCGGGCGAAGCGGAAATACGGCGTGGATGCCATCCTGATCGACTACGTGCAGCTGCTGCGGAGCGTGAACAAGCGCGCGCAGGACAACCGGGCGGAGGAAATTTCGGACGCCTCGCGGATGTGCAAAAAGATCGCGAAGGTGCTGAACATTCCGGTGATCGGCCTGGCGCAGCTGGGGCGCGACGCGGATTCCCGCGGGGTGAACTCGCGGCCGAAAATTTCGGACCTCAAGGGCAGCGGCCAGATCGAGCAGGACGCCGACATCATTGCGCTGCTGTTTCGCCCGAACAAGGACAAGTCCCCCGACGAGGAGGAGGACGACGATGACCTGGTGGACCCGGACCCGGAATACGCGCAGCCGGAGCCGGCGCTGGGGGATGGGGAAATCGTGGAGTGGATCGTGGCGAAGCATCGCGACGGCCCGACGGACACCGTGCTGCTGAGGTTCCTGAAGGAATTCACGCGGTTCGAGAATCTGAACGGCGACCAGGAGACGGCCTACAACAACGGATCGCGTTTTCGGCAGAAGAAAAAGCGCGGGCCTTACAACAAAAAGAAACGACCATGACGACGACGGCAAGGAAACGGCTGTGGCACGCGGTGTTTGACGGCGAGCGGCAGGTGACGAAGTGGGATCTGCGGCGGGATAAAACGTGGAACGCCGGCCGCGCCATGCTGCGCGCGATGACGAAGGCGACGCGGAAGCGGCACAAATTCCGGGTGCACAGCCGGTGGTTCATCGAAACGCCGGCGCGGCCGGCTGAGGAGGCGCAGTCATGAACGGGCCGGACTTCGCGAAGCTGGGGGAGATCGTGCAGGCGGCCGTGCACGAGACGGGCGCCATCGGGGCTTCGTTCCACACGAAGGGCGGCGGACTGGCGGTGTCGTGGCAGCAGGACGCGCCGGCGGCGATCGGCGAGCATCTGCGCGGGCCGCTGGCGCTGTGGCTGCGCGAGGCGCTACTGGCGGAGGAAATCCAGCATGAGGCAGCGGAAGCGCTGATCCGCATGGTGAAGGCGAACCGCACGCCGGCGCACATTGTCGAGCAACTGCTGGGGCTGATGATCCTGCGGGCCTGCGGGCTGATGGATGACGAACCGGAGGGCGGCGAGGAATCCCGCATCGTGGTGCCGTGAAACAGTGCTTCGTTGAGAGGAATTTCAAACCGGAGGCGCAGGCGATGATTGTGACGATCAACCGGATTCTGCGCGACTACGAGGCGCAGGGTTACGACCTGAGCGTGCGCCAGCTCTACTATCAGCTGGTGGCGCGCAACATCGTGGAGAACACGGAGCGCAGTTACAAAAACGTTAGCGCCTTGGTCTCTCACGCTCGCCTCGCGGGCTTGATCGATTGGGAAATGATCAAGGATCGGGCGCGTGAAATGGTGCAAAATTCGCACTGGAACACGCCGGCAGAAATTGTGCGATCGGCCGCCCGTTCCTACCGCGTGGACATGTGGGAAAACCAGCCATGCTACGTGGAGGTGATGGTGGAGAAACAGGCGTTGGAGGGCGTGCTGGTGCCGGTTTGCCGGGAGCTGGACGTGCCATTCACCGCGAACAAAGGCTACTCCAGCAGCAGCACGATGTATGAAGCGGCGCAGCGATACATCGAGCGCGCGGAGCAGGGAAAGCATCTGTTCGTGCTCTATCTGGGCGACCATGACCCGTCCGGAATCGACATGTCCCGCGACGTGCAGGATCGACTCGAGCTTTTCACGACGCAGGCCGGCATCGAAGTGGAGCGCCTCGCGCTGAACATGGACCAAGTGCGCGAAATGCGCCCTCCGGAAAATCCGGCCAAGATTACCGACAGCCGCGCGAGGGCTTACATCAAACGGTTCGGGCAGTCGAGCTGGGAGCTTGATGCCATCGAGCCCGCGCGCCTTGCATCACTCGTTCGGAACGCCGTGCACCGGCTGATCGATGACGAAATTTGGGAGGACGATTCCGCCCGGATGAAAGCCGGCCGGACGGAGCTGGAGAAATTCGCGGACAACTACGAGGGCGGCGATGAATAGCACGATCACGGTGAACAGCTACTTTTCCGGGGCGGGGTTGTTCGACATCGGGCTGCTTCAAGGCGGGCTGATGGTGGGGCAGAGTTTCGAGCTGGATCGGCGGTGCTGCGAGACGCAGCGGGCGAATTTCTCGCACGAAGTGGTGCAGGCGGACATCGCGCAAAAACTCGTGTCTAGTGACGCGCATTGTGAGGTGAAGGCGTTCACCTACCCCTGCACGAAATACTCGCCGATTGCGGACATTCACGGGACGCGGACGGGGGACGAGCTGTTCCTGCACGCGCTCCGCCACATGGTGCTCCAGCCGCCGGAGGCGTTCGTGATCGAGAACGTGCCGGGCATGAAAAAATTCCCGATCGTGATGGAGGCGATGACGCGCCTGCCGGACTACTACGTGCGGACGTTCTGCCCAGTGGGAACACAGACATGGCTGCCGCAGGTTCGGAATCGACTGATCATCATCGGCACGCGGCGGCCGTTCGATTTCCGCGAGCCGACGGGGCGGCGGGTGAAGCTGGCGAAGATCGTGGAGGCGGAGCCGCGCGTTGACCTGCCAGACTACCTCTACAAACGATTGGATGGCGGCTACCGGGATCGGCCCATTGTGAGCGATCCCGCGCGGGATGACATCGCGCCCACGTGCGTGGCGCATTACGCGAAGGACGTTTCGACGCGACTGATCGCGGACCGGCGATTCCCGCACGGCGTGAGGCCCTACAGCGTGCGGGAATACGCCCGGCTGCAAGGCGTGCCCGACAGCTTCAAATTCTGCGGAACGGACCGGCAGGCGTATCGGATGATTGGCAACGGCGTGAGTGTGCCGGTGGGCCGCTGGGTGGGCCAGGAGTTGCGCCGTTATTTTCGGGGAGGGCGCCGGGCATGAGCGAGGGAGCGGAAGCGGCGAAGTTTTTGCTGGCAGGGAATCTTCCCACGGTTTTCGCGGTGGATCGGATCGCGCATTGGGACGAGCTGACGGAGCCGGGCAAGGGCTGGACCGCCCTGCACGAGGCGTGGGAGCGGGAGCTGATGAAGGCCCGCCCCCGCCAGAACGTCGTGAACGCACTGGAAACGGCGATGGGATTTGCGGGCGATCCGACGCACCCGGCCAATCTGCGGAGGGCGCGGGCATGAGCGTTTGTCCCTTGGGTCAATACATGACGCCGGCGTGGGCGGCGCGCGAATTGTGGGCGGCCTATTTCTCAACGGCAACGGCGGCGGACAACGTGATCGAGCCGACATGCGGCGATGGCCGGATGTTGGCGGCGGTGCCGGATCACATCCCGGCTACGGGCGTGGAGATCGACGGCGCGCTGGCGGACAAGGCGCGGGAGCGGACAGGCCGCCGCGTGATCACCAGCGACTTTTTGGACGTGGAACTGCCGCAGGAATTCACGATCGCGTGGGGGAACCCGCCCTACTCCGCGAAATTCATGGACGCGATGCTGGGCCGGCTCTCGCACTTTTGCGTGGAAGGAGCGCAGGCGGGCTTCGTGGTGCCGGCGTATTTCCTGCAAACGCCGGCGCGCGTGCTGAGGTGGAACAAGCTGTGGACGATCGGCGCGGAGATTTTGCCACGCACGATCTTCGCGCGCCTTCAGCTGCCCATCTGCTTCGCGATCTTCACGAAAGATCCGTTGCCCCGGCTGCGCGGCCTCCGGCTTTACGCTGAGGCGGAAGCTGTGGCCGGGCTGAACGCACAGGCACGTGAGGAGATGGTGAGCGGCACGGGAACGTGGCGGCAGTTGGTTTTACTGACGCTGCATCGGTTGGGAGGCAAGGCGCACCTTGGCGAAATTTACGAAGCGATCAAAGGTCGCCGGCCGGCAACAAATCGTTTCTGGCACGAGAAGGTGCGGCAGACGCTGCAACGGGGACCATTTGAGGCCCACGGCAACGGCGTGTGGAGCTTGGCGGAAGGTGAGGTGGCGGCATGACACCGGAGCGGCCGATCATTCGTTACCATGGCGGGAAGTGGTTGCTGGCCCCGTGGATTATCGAACACTTCCCGTCGCATCGCGTTTACGTGGAGCCGTTCGGCGGCGCGGCCAGCGTGCTGCTGCAAAAGCCGCGCAGTTACGCCGAAATTTACAACGATCTCGACGGCGAGCTGGTGAATCTTTTCAAGGCCGCTCGCGATTACGGGAGCGAGCTGCTGCGGATGCTGGAGCTGACGCCGTTTGCGCGGGCGGAATTCGACCTGAGCTACGAGCGCAGCGTGGACCCGGTGGAACAGGCGCGGAGGACGATCATTCGCGCTTACATGGGGTTCGGATCGACGGTGACGCGGGCCACGAAGCAGGACGTGCCAATGCGAACGGGATTCCGGTGTGACAGCAACCGGAGCGGAACGACGCCGGCCGCAGATTGGCGAAACCTGCCAGGGACATTTCCGGCGATCATCGAACGACTGCAGGGCGTGGTGATCGAAAATCGCGACGCGCGCGAGCTGATGATGGCGAGGGACCGCGAGGACACGCTGCATTACGTGGACCCGCCCTATGTGCCGAGCACAAGGACCAGCGGGACCAGCGGGACCAGCGGGACCAGCGGGACGAAGGCGAGTGGCTACCGGCACGAAATGACGGAGAAGCAGCATCGAAGCCTGGCGCATGTGTTGAAGCGGCTGCGCGGCGCAGTGGTGCTCTCTGGTTACGACTCGGAACTCTACCGGTCGGCGTTCGCCGATTGGAGTTGCTTTGAACGGCATGCGCACGCCGATGGCGCGCGTGACCGGACGGAAGTGCTGTGGCTGAACGCGCGGGCATCGGCGGCGTTGCATCCCGACCTCTTTGGCCGCGCGGTTGAGGCTTGAAACCCCAAACCAAAAACGAAAATGGCAAACGTAAATAAGGTCATTCTGATCGGAAATGTGACGCGGGACCCGGAGGTGAAATACACGCCGAAGGGCACGGCGGTGTGCGAGCTGGGGCTGGCGATCAATCGGCGTATCGACAAGGGCGAGGGCGAGCGGCGCGAGGAGGTGACGTTCGTGGGCGTGACGTTGTGGGGCCGGCAGGCGGAGATCGCCGGGGAATACTTGCGCAAGGGGCGACCGGTTTACATCGAGGGCCGGCTTTCGCAGGACCGCTGGACGGACAAGGAGACGGGGCAGGAACGCTCGAAGACGAAGGTGATCGGCGAGAGCCTGCAGCTGCTCGGGAGAAACGAGGAATCGCGCGGAGGCGCGGAGCGCAAGGAGGAGCCGCCGCGCCAGAGCGAGCAGCCCGCGCGCCCGCCGGGGCCGGGCGACAAGCCGGAGGATGAGGACATCCCGTTTTGATTTATGGAAACGCTGACAAGGGACGCGTGGATTGACGCGGTTTATCTTTTACTTTGCCAGTCGCAGGGCTTTCCCGCGAATGACGAGGAACGCACGAACCTGCGGGAATGGGCCAGCTCGCTGGCTGGTGGCGATTGCGATTATTTCGCGGAGGGCTATTCGCCGGATGATGCCCACTACGAAGAACTGCAGGCGGGATTATGATCGTTCGTCTGTTCATGCCGCAATTTGCGCCGCTCGTTGAGAGCGGGGCGAAGCCGCACACCGTCCGGCCCAGACCCAAACGCATGCCGAAGGTGGGCGAGAAAATCAGCCTGCGCTGCTGGACCGGCCGGCCCTACCGATCGAAGCAGCGGATTCTTCGCGAGTCCGTGGTGACGAAGGTGGAGCGCATTCGCATGACGGCGTTCGACATCTTCATTGATGGCGCGAAGTTGAGCGATCCGCAGCTTGACACCTTCGCGTGCGCGGATGGCTTTCCTCACCACGACGCGATGCTCGATTGGTTCGAGGAACAGCATGGGCTTCCGTTCGAGGGGATCGTGATCCATTGGGGGGGGGCTTCGTGAACGTTACGACGAGATTCGAGCCGGGGCAGCGGGTGGCGCATGTTTGCGAGCTGGACGTCCACGGGATCGTGACGGCGTTCATGGTGCGCGGGCAGAACCACAGCTACGAGGTGCAGTGGGCCTCGGACAAAAGCGCGTGGCATTTGGAGTTTGAGCTGGCGGCTGCGGACGCGCCGCACCTCGCGGCCATCGGATGGAGGGCGGAGCCATGAAGTTCAAGCCGACGCCGCATCCGATTTTCAAGCTGCCGGAGCCGGAGGTGCTGGAGGCGATGGGGCCGGAGAAAACGCGCGAGCTGCTGGATCGGCGGGAACAGATGATCCAGCAGGAACGGGAGGACGCGTTCAAATATGGATTCGAGCCGGAACACTGGAAGAAGGCGGAGGCGCTGCTGCAGCGCTACAAGGAGGTGTGGGTGATGGGCGGGAACCGCGCGTCGAAATCCGAGTTTGGGGCGAAGACGGTGAACAAGCTGTTGCTGTCGGGTCCGCGCAAGCGGGCGTGGGCGTTTTCTGAGACGGCGGACAATTCGCGGGAGATTGTGCAGCCGGTGGTGTGGAAGTATTTGCCGCCGACGCTGCGGGCGCTGAACGGGAAGCGGGCGACGATCGCGAATATCAATTATTCGCAGAAGGGCGGCTTCACGGAGAACACGTTCGTGCTGCCGAATGGGAGCCAGGAGTGGTTCCGCAATTATGCGCAGGACATCAAGACGATCGAGGGCGGCGAGATCGACGGGGCGTGGTGTGACGAGCTGGTGACGATCGAGATCGTCGAGACGATCCGCTACCGGCTGGTGACGCGGGATGGATTCCTGCTGGTGACGTTCACCGCGAAGGAGGGCTACACGCCGACGGTGAAGAGCATTCTGGACGGGGCGCGGACGCTGGAGTGGCGGGAGGCCCCGCTGCTGCCGATCAAGGAAACGCGGGGTGGAGAGACCGTCGTGACGGGCTACGAGCGGCTGCCGGTGGTGCAGGAGACGAAGGACGGGAAGGCGGCGATCATCTATTTCTGGAGCGAGGATAATCCGTTCGGCGGGTATCCGCGCCTGGTGAAGGAGCTGGAGGGGAAGACGCGGGATGAGATTTTGATGCGCGCCTACGGGATCCCGACGAAGGCGATTTCCGCGCGGTTCGAGATTTTCAACGACACGGTGCACGTGGTGCGGCCGGAGACGATCCCGAGGGACGGGACGAACTATATGCTGGTGGACCCGTGCGGCGGCCGGACGTGGTGCATCCTCTGGGTGCGCGTGGACGTGGCCGGGACGGCGTGGGTGTATCGCGAGTGGCCGGACCAGGACCAATACATCGAGGGCGTGGGCTTCCCCGGCGAGTGGGCGGTGCCGGATGGGAAGCTGATGGACGGCCGCAAGGGCACGGCGCAGGCGGGATTCCGGTTCGGAATCGGGCGCTACAAGGAGGAGATCGAGTTGCTGGAAAGCGGCGGGCACGAGCGGTGGCGGCGGGTGAACGAGAAGACGGGTAAGACGGAGCCGGAGGAGATTTTCGAGCGCTACATGGACTCGCGGTTTGGCAATACGCCGAGGCAGCGCGCGGACCAGGAGGTGACGTTGATCGAGGAGTGCGAGGAGGTGGGGCTGTATTTCCTGCCAACGCCGGGGAATGGAATCAATGACGGCATCGACATCGTGAATCGCTGGCTGGAATACGACACGCGCCGGCCGGTGGACGGCACGAATCAGCCGCGGCTGAAGGTCTCCGCGCGGTGCAAGAACTTGATCTACGCGCTGCAGAGCTGGACCGGGAAGGACGGCAAGAACGGGGCGACGAAGGACTGGATCGATCTGCTGCGCTACTTCGTGCTGATCGACCCGCAGAACGTCGAGGGCGAGGCGCTGGCGGTGCGCCGCGGGGATGTGAGCTGATCGAACTAAACAGGATTTTCGGGATTTTGAGGATTTACAGGAAAGGAAAATGACCATGAAGACAGGACAGGAATTGATTGCGGAGGAGCGGGTGCGGCAGGTCAACGGGGAGGGGTGGACGGCGGCGCATGATGACGAGCACCAGAGGGATGGCTCGCTGGCGATGGCAGCGCGGTGCTACGAGCACGAGGCGGAGTATCAGCGGGAAGGCCGACCGCCGGCGGAGGAGAAGCCGCTGGGATGGCCGTGGGGGGAATCGTGGTGGAAGCCGCATGGCGGCCCGGTGCGGCTCTTCACGAAGGCGGGGGCGCTGTATCGCGCGGAGGCGGCGCGGCTGAACCGGATGGCGGGAGGGCTGGGCGCGGGGGCGATGTTCCGCTGCAGCGACGCGTGCGCGGCGAAAATCGACGAGCTGCAGGCGGAGAAAATTTAATTCATCGCGATTTCACCCGCGGCACAAACGGACCCCCGAAATTTTCACTATACTCCCCACTGATATGACGAACCGCAGAGGCAAAGAACCGAAGAGGCCGCGGGTGCGGCTGCGCGAGCTGATCGCGTGGCTGCCTTACTCGCGGAGGGAAATCCTGGAATTCATCAAATGCGACGTGATCAAGGCCGAGCATGACCGCCCGGGAAGTCGCGCGTGGTATGTGGTGGTGCAGGTGAAGAGAGCGCTGGGGCTTAGCTAACGGCGCAGGTGCGGGGGGATTTTTGAACAGAAGGAAACGGAGGAAACGAAGATGATTGCGATGGATTTTGACGAGGCGAATACGAGCTACGGGCCGCCGCCGGATTTGGCGGATTGCCAGTGCCGGACGATTGCGGCGTTTCAGGGCAGGGTGCAGGGCGGCAGCATGGACGGGGAAACGATGGTGGTGGTGGCGTGGCAGCCGACGGACGATGAGCGGGCGGCGCTCGCCGCGGGCGGGCTGGTGTTCCTGACGATGATGGGCGGGCTGGCGCCGCATTTCCTCACGACGTCCTTCGAGGAGGCAACGCGGGTGGCATGAAGACTTTTCGATCCGTTTTGCGGGAGTGGTGGAATGCGGTGCGGCCGGCGTCGCGCAAGACCTTTGATGAACAGACGCTGGAGCTTGTTGCCATGCGGGAGAAGCTGGTGGCTGCTGAGGCGGCGGTGCGCGCGGCGAGGGAGGAAAGCCGGCTGGCGATGGAAGCCTGGAGACGCGAGATTTTTGCGGAGCTGAACGCGCGGCCGGCGCGGGTGCCGGAGGAATTGAGCGAGGAGGAAATGCGCATGGCCTTTGCGGTGACGCGAGAGGAGACGTGGTTCGTGGCGGTGCGGCAGGTGATCCGCCAGCACTTCGCGGATAATGTGCAGATCGTGAGCGATCCGGCGCTGGTGAATTCGCCGGGCGGCCTCGCCGGCGCGGGCCAGTCAATCGGGACGCTGCGCACGTTGCTGGAGGATTTGGAACGCCGCCGGCGCGCGGCGAGCGAGATCGATGGTGACGAGGACGAGGATGAGGAATGAAGCCGCAAGGCTGATTTCATCAGGCTTCGGCCCGGTTTGTTCCGGTTTGTTTCGATTCGTCCCGGTTGTGAAATGAAAGCGTTGCGGGGTTTTGCTGATCGTCCTATCGGCTGAATCACGGACGCGGTTCCTTGAGCAACCCGCAGCCCTCCCGGAACCGGCGCAGATGCGCTGGTGAATCTGAGGGGAGATAAAAGCTCCTGGGAAACTTGAGTGGATTCTCATGGCTAAGGAAACCGAAAACGACGCAACAGACCTGGACTTCAAAAGCATCGCGGAGGCTGCGGAATTAACCGTGACCGACATCGATGACGGCGAAGGAGATGAGGGTTCCGGAAACGGAAAACACTCGAAAGCTCATTCCAAAAAAGGTGCAAGAAAATCGCGGAATCGGGACGGCGACGAGGACGATGAGTCCGAAGGCGACGACGATGACGATGATGACGAATCGGAGGATGAGGACGACGACGAGGAGGATGATGAATCCGACGAAGACGACGACGAGTCCGATGAGGAGGACGACGAAGACAGCGACGACGATGACGAATCGGAGGATGAGGACGACGACGAGGAGGATGATGAATCCGACGAAGACGACGACGAGTCCGATGAGGAAGACGACGACGTCGAGGACGACGACGAACAGCCGAAAACCAAAACGGAACGCACGTTCCTGAAACGGATCGGGAAGCTCACGGCCCAAAAGGGCGAATTGAAGGAGCTACTCGAAACCGAGCGGGCACGGATCGCGGACCTGGAGGAGAAGCTGACGAAGGCGTCCCCGATCACGCTGGCTCCCACGCCCAACGATCCCCTGGCCGACATCGAAACGGAGGAAGCCCTCGAGGAACGCCTGCGCATCGCCGAGCGAGTGCAGACGTGGTGCGAGGACCATCCGGAGGGTGGAACGGTCACGATCGACGGGAAGGAAGTGGAACTCGACGCGGATGACGTGAAGACCCGGCAACGGGCGGCACGGAACATTCTGCGGTCGGCGGGCGGCCGCCGGGAGTTTCTCAAGAGTCGTCCGGCGGTGTTGCAGGATGTGAAGGTGTTCTACCCCGAGCTGCTGAAAACGGGCTCGTTTGAACACGCGGCGATGGCGGACCTGTTGAAGGTGGTGCCGGAGCTGAAGAGGCATCCCGCGCTGGAGTTGCTGGTGGGCGATATGATCGAGGGCACGAAGCTCCGGTTCGAGCGCTACAAGCAGCTGCAGAAAAAGCACGGCAAGGCACCGGAAGGGAAGTCCAAGACCAAGGGTAAGAAGTCGAAGCGGGAACGCGAAGACAAGGCACGAGGCGGCAAGACGCGGCTGCCGGGTGCGCCCAAGGCGAATAGTGCGAGCGGAAATCGGATTCCAGACAAGGCCCGGAAGACGGGTGCGGCCAGGCGTTTGGCCAAGGACGGCTACTCGGACGAGGCGGCCGTGGACCTACTTGAACAGATCATCTGACCAGCTCGACTGACCGGCGGCGCGTGTGTGCCGACGGGTGAAACGAGACGGGCGGGAGGGTGATCGAACGGAATCCATTTCCATGCCATCACTCAATGTTTCCAACGTGAAGGGTGTGCGCCAGGCACTGGCGGACCTTTTGCACATGACGAAGGCGGCTAAGACGCCGCTGATGTCGGCCGCGGCAAAGACCACGGACAAATTCAGCCTCACCTACGAGTGGCCGACCGATAGTTTCGACGAGCCGCAGTTCGATGGAGTGCTCGACAACGAAGACGCCAGCGACTTCGAGAACGCGAACGATAACTACGAAATCCTCGAGGGCCGGATCCAGAAATTCTGGCGCAAGCCGATGGTTTCCGACTTCGTCGAAGAGGTCACGGACATCGCCGGTATCGGCGAGAAGAAGGCGATGGCGCGCTCGGTGAACAAGAAGCTCCAGGAGCTGAAGTTCGACATCGAGAGCGCGCTATGCGGCGACCAGGACAGCCGCAAGCAGGCGGGCAAGCTGGGCAATCGCCTGCGCGGCCTGGGCAGCTGGATCAACAGCTCGGCGCAGACGGACCTTCCGGTGCCGTCCACCCAGCGGACGCCGGCGGCATCGATCTTCACGGGATCGCTCGCAGCGATGACGGAGGACGACGTGCAGGACCTCGTCGAGAGCATCTACAACGAGAAGGACGAGAGCATCGACTACATGCTGCTGTGCGGCTCGAAGCTGAAGCGGAAGTTCACGAGCTTCACGATGACGCAGAAGGGCAACACGAACATGGCGGCGGCGATCCGCACCTTCGTGATGCAGGCGGAGGCGAAGAAGATCGTCTCGTCCATCGACGTATGGGAGGGCGATTGCGGCACGCTGACGATCACGCTCTCGCAATACCTGGCCCGCGACAATGCGGACCGCACGGTGGGCCGCCGGCGCGGCTACGTGCTGGACCCCGCGGACGTGCAGATCGGCTACAAGCGCATGCCGCGTTTCAAGCCGCTCCAGGACGGTGGCGGCGGCCCGCGCGGCATCGTGGACGCCATCCTTGGCGACAAGGTGCTGAGCCCGCTGGGCATGGGGAAATTCGACCCGAGCGCATAACCCCGGGGAAATCCATCACGAGAAAATCCAATCGCCGTCCGCCTCGCTAGGGGCGGGCGGCAAAACCAGAAAACCAAATATCATGCAATACCGAGAATTGACGGTGGAAGAAGCAGCGCGGAACGGCGGGTTCAATGCCGTCGTGACGATCGACGCGGATGACTTGGCGGCGAAGGGTGCCGTGGCGAGCGGAACCTTCACGCTGGAATCGGCGCTGCCGAAAGGCACGCTCGTCGGCCGAACGGCCTACGACCTGGAGACGGCGTTCGACGGTGGGACGCTGAGCGCGCTGAAGCTCGACGTGGGCTTCAATGGCGCGACGGTGGACGACGACGATGCGTTGATCGACAACAAGGAGCTGGCGGTGGATGGCACGGAAATCCTGACGGATTTCGGCGCCTACACGGCGACGGCCGCGGCGGTGGATACCTCGACCGTGGACAATACCTACGGCCAGCAGGAAAACGACGTGATCACCAGCCTGCGGACGCAGTTGAACGCGCTGCGGGCGGACGTGGTGCAGCTCGCGGCCATGCGCGGCAAGGCGCTGGTGGAGCTGACGGACATCGAGGCGAAGTTCACGGCGACCGGCGACACGCTGGACCACGTGACGACCGGGAAGGTGCACATCTTCCTGACCACGGTGGACCTCACGAAACTGCGGAACTGAATTCTCCGTTCCTTGGAGGGCAGCCCGTCGCCGTTCGCGAGGCGGTGGCGGGCTGAGTCCAGGGGGCAAGGAACCCCACACCACGACGATGTTTGATCAACTGGAAGACGACCTGGGCGAGCTGGGGCCGCTGGTGCGGGACGAGCTGATCGCGGGCCTGCATGCGGAGGAAGTGATGGCGCGGCAGACGATGCGCGCGATCGAGGAAGCGAATGAGCGGATCGGCGCGGCGGCGATCGAGGGCATTGGCCAGAAGATGATGAGCGTGGACGCGAATCTGTATTTCTGGTGGGCGCTGCGGGAGCCGGGGTGCTGGCAGGACAAGGGCTTTCGGCGCGAGATCGTGCGGGATAATCCCGGCGTGCGGCCGCGCTACATTGCTCGGAAGACGACGGTGCGGGTGAACGGCCTGCGGGACACGCGGAAGCGCACACAGCCGAAAGCGGAGGAAACTTCGCGGGGTGGGCTGGTGATTGCGCGCCGGTGAAGCTGGACGATCCAGATTTGGCGGAGCTGGTTGCCTCGATCGACGAGGCGGAGAGCGACGCGGCGGGCTATTACGGCCGGAAGGCGTTAAATCGCTCGGTGCGGAATTGCGAGTGGGACGGGCAGAGCCCGGACGGGCGGAAGTGGAAGCATCTGCTGGACCGGGAGCCCTTCCCGTGGAATGGCGCGCACGACACGGTGGTGCGCCTGGTGGACGTGATCGCGAACCGGAACGTGCGGCTGAAGAAGCGGGCGACGATGCAGAGCCGGCCGACGTGCTCGGGCCGCGAGGCGGGTGACGCGGCGAACGCGGCGGTGGTGAACGAGGTGATGAACTGGCTGCTCTACACGCATTGCCTGGAAATGCTCGAGCGCGAGACGACGATCGGCGGGAACATCCAGGAGGATTGCGGGCTGGTCATCTTCGGAATTTTTTGGAACGAGCAGACGCGCACGGAAATCAAGCGGCTGACGCTGGAGGAGCTGCAGGCGCTGTATGCGCAGACGCGGGATCCGCGCGTGGCACTGCTGGTGACGGCGGTGCTGGACCCGCTCTCGGAGGAGACGGCGGCGGAGCTGCTGGAGGAGTTCGTGCCGGGCCAGGGGACGCGGGCGAACGTGCGGGCGCTGCGGAAGCAGGGCTTCTGCGAATACGAAAACGAGTATGTTTTCCAGAGCACGCCGGAGTGGGTGGCGATGGAGCCCTGGGAGGATGTCTATTTCCCGGCGGCGACGTGCGACCTGCAGCGGCAGCCCTACATCGTTTGCCGGGAGCTGCTGGACGAGACGGAGCTGCGCAGCCGGGTGCTGACGGAGCGCTATGACGAGGACTGGGTGGATGAGGCGTGCGAGCACAAGGGCGAGTTTCGCCGGAACATCCACAGCGACAATCTCGCGACGCTGGGCCTTTACAACGATCCCAATGACAAGCGGATCGAAGTCTGGACGCATTTCCGCAAGCAGAGCACGAAGAGCGGGGCGACGAGGGTGGTGCGGACGGTGTTCCATTGCAGCATCGGGGACTCGTGGGGATGGAATGGGCTGATGCCCTACGAGCATGCGCTGTATCCCTTCGTTGGGATCCCGCGCGAGCGGCGCAGCCGGCGGCTGCTGGACAGCCGGGGCGTGGGCGAATTGCTGGTGAGCAACCAGCAGACGATGAAGCATTTTCGCGACCGCCGGAACGATCGGGCGGACATCGCGATTTCGCCGCCCATGCGGGTGCCGGCGAACCGCGGGAAGCTCGCGCAGCTGATGGGCCCGCGCGCGGAAATCCCGGAGCGGCGACAGGGCGAAATCTCGCCCTACGTGGTGGCGCCGGCGGACAGCGGGTCGCTGGAGGGCGAGCGCGAGGCGCGGCGCGACGCGAACGAATACGCGGGCCGCAATGACGAGGGCGTGGACCCGGACGAGGTGGAGCTGACGAAGCAGGACCTCGCGAATAATTGGCTGACGGGGATGAAGCTGTGCATGGCGATGACGCTGCAGCTGGCGCAGCAGTATCTTCCGGACGCCGTGGTGGCGCGAGTGGCGGGCACGCTGCCGGCCCCATTCCAGGCGACGCGGGAGGACATCCAGGGGCAGTTTGACATCACGCTGGAGTTCGACGTGACGACGTTGAACAGCAAGGCGCTGGGCCAGAAGCTCGATTACATCACGAAGGCCGTGGTGCCGCTGGACGTGAGCGGCGTGATCGACCGGCCGGGGCTGGTGAAATTCATCATGTCGGCCGTCGATCCTCGGATGGCGGAGCTGCTGGTGCGGGACACGCAATCGGCGACGGCGAGCGAGGCCGCGGATGAGCAGAACGCGCTGGCGCAGCTGTGGGCGGGCATCGAGCCACCGCTGGCGCAGCCGGGGCAGAACGCGCAGCTGCGCCTGCAGGTGATCCAGCAGCAGATGCAGGCGAACCCCGAGTGGGCGACGCGGTTCGGGCAGGACCCGATCTTCCAGAAGATGCTGAAGGCGCGGGTGCAGAGCCTGACATTCCAAATCCAGCAGACGCAGATCAATCCGCAGATTGGACGGGAGGGCGCCGCGCCGGCGCTGGCGCCGGGCGTGCCGAAGGTGCTGCCGGAGACGACGGAAAGGATGGCCGCATGAGAACGGTGCCTTTCAAAACGATCATCGACCAGGCGCTGCAGCTGGTGGGAACGGATCCCGACAAGGAGGTTCCGGCGAGCACGCTGCTGGCGCTGGGCAATCACATCAACCGCAACCTGCGCGACGCCTGGCTGTGGAGCGATTGGCCGGAGCTGACGGACGTGGCGAGCTACGAGACGCCGGACGATGCGACGGTGGACCTGGGCATCGAGGTGGACAGCATTTGCGGGATCTACGCGGACGATCCGCGCGAGTGCGTGTGGGCGCGGACGGTGGACTACACGATTTGCGGCGACCGCGTGCAGCTGATCGACGCGCCGGGGACGGTGTGGGTGCGCTACTGGAAGCGCGTCTCGGAAGTCTCGCGCGTCGCCTACGACGCGACGAAGACCTACGCGGCGGGGGACGTGCGTTACTTCGCGGACACGGGCGAGTGCTACAAGGCGCTGGAAGCGATCGCGGGCAACGAAAGCCCGGTGAGTGAGGACGGCGCGGCGAAGTGGCAACTCCAGCCCTTCCCGCTGATCCTGCGGAATTTTGCGGCCTTGATCGGCGCGGCGCTGTTGCAGCGCGAGGACGGCCAGGCGGCAGCATGCGCGGACCTGAAGGCGGACGCCCTGGATGCGCTGGTGAACGAGCAGGACAACTTCCGGATGCGGACGAACGCAACGCAATTCCGGTGAACCCAAAGGAAAGACGACGAGCATGAACGCACACATCACAAACGGCCTGGCGGGCTTCGACGAAATCGTTCCGGGCGACGGCGCGGTGACGGGGAAGTGGGAATATTTGAAATTCGTGGAAGATACGAAATTCAAGACGCTGACGGCGGACTACGCCGAGGGCGTGGGCGCGGCGCCATTGATAGGGGATGCCTACGCCTACCGGGCCGCCGACGACATGCACGGGGGATTCACCTTGATCGAGCTGCACGCGGGCCGCGTGCGCGCCTACCGGAAAAGCAACTGATGCCGCTGATCGCCGTCATTTTATCCCCGCTTATCGAGCCCATCAAATTTGTGCCCGTGACGGCCGACCGCACCGACGTGACGGCGGATCGCACGGACATCACCGCAGACCAGGAAGACTGACCATGAAAACGAAATCCATCCTCATCCTCGCCACATTGGCGGCGCTGCTGCTGCCGCCGATGCACGCGGCCCAGCAAACGATCAACGTCGGCACCACGGCGAACGATGGCACGGGCGACAGCATTCGGGCGTCCTTCCAAAAGACGAATGCGAATTTCACGGAGCTATATGGCTACGGAGCGAGCCCATCGGCATGGATCAACCCTTCTAATTGGAGGTCCGCGCTGGAACTGGGGTCAAGCCTGCCAACCGCTAGCCAAATCGAAGCATTAGCAGGGTCTGCCAATGACAAAGCAATGACTCCGCTTCGGACGACGCAGGCGGCGCTAACGAACACTAATGGCGTATGGATCATGCCGAGTTTTCGCTACGAGGATTTGTCGCTGCAGATTTCGGTTTCCGTCGATGGTAAAAAATGGACGGCATTTTCCGGCGAGCTTTACAAGCCGGCCGATGGCGATGCTCTGCGTGACCCGTCGCTTTACTATCAATCCTCAACCGGCACGTGGTTTATTGCGCATACCTGCTCGAATGGCGGTAGCTATTTGACGGACCATTTCGCAATTCTTAAATCAACAGACTTATCCAACTGGACGTTGGTTACGAATGTCACTTTGGCGGGAGCGACCTCGGTCTGGTCTCCTGACTGGTTCACTGACCCAGCGACCGGGAACGTAGGAATTGTAATTTCATATTCAACGAGCGTCGGCGGTGGGATCTCGGGAACCTCGAAGATTTGCTATCTCACGCCGAGTGCGTCGGACATGAGCGCTTGGAATGCGCCGACCGACATTTTCACATCCCAAAATGCCATTGACCCGTTCCTTATTTATTACGGCGGAACCTATTATTTATGGTATAAAAACGAGACTACAAAATATATCGAGGTTGCGTCCAGCTCGACGCTGACAGGAACTTATACACGCATCAAATCTGGCGATTGGGCCGGGTGGGGATCAGGTTTTGAAGGGGTGTCAGTAGAATTTCTGCCGAACGGAAACGTTCGAGTCTATGCAGAGCATTACCAGAGCGCTCCATACGTCTATCAGTATGCGGAAAGCTCGAGCTTGCTGAGTGGATGGTCCGCAATGTCTTCGATCACTTATAACATGCTAAGTGTTCAAACGTCTGGCGCGATAAAACATGGCACCCCGTTGTTGCTTCGCCAGGGGGATCAAATGATGGCGACGCTGATCGCTATTTCAACAGCCAATGGTTCGCGCACAGCGTCAGTTAATAATGGGCTTGGGGCTCGTCCGAAGGCGGTCGAGCTTTTTAAAAATTTAATTCTCAGTGGCGATGGCACTGGCGGTGTTTATTTCAACCTGCTGGATCGCGCAGGGTCGGGCTCATATAATGGCATTTCAGTGGTCGCCCAAAACGACACCTTGCGCCTGTTTCGCACCGACACTCCGAGCGGAGGTAATTATTTGGCGGACATCAACCTCGCAACGCTTTTGCTGGATTGGTATGGCCCTCTGAAAGCGCGCGGTGCGCTCACGGTTACGGATGTTACCGAGTCCTCGTCCACTGCCAGCGGCAGCGGAATTTTCGGGGGAGGAATCGGGGTTGCTGGTAATGGATATTTTGGCGGCGCTGTTGTCAGTAGCTATGCTTCGAACTCGGTTAAGAACTCGCTAGAGGCGGACAATTCTACGCCCGCGCTGGGTCTGAGAAATAGCTCTGCAGGGACCGATAACAAACTTTGGAATATTGAAGGCGGAACAGCCGGCGAGTTGAAATTCCAGACGGTCAACGACGCGCGCAACGCGGCCTCCGTCTTCTTCAAACTGATCCGTAGCGCCAATGTCGCCCAATACGTGGCGCAATATGTCGATATTGTAATCAGCACAGCTGGCAAAGGGATTCGCTGGGGATCGAGTTCCGGCCCGATCGATACCTATGGCACCGGCTCGCCCGAGGGAGTTGTCACCGCTCCCATCTCAAGCACCTATCGAAGAACGGACGGCGGCGCGGCGACGAGCTTTTACGTAAAGGAAAGCGGCGCGGGAAACACGGGTTGGGTTGGTAAATAACCATGAGCGCCGACGACATCCATACCTACGCGCAGAAGACGACGCCGCAGGACGTGCATGTGCCTAATACCATCGCCGGGCTGGTGGTGTGGGCGGTGGGCAAGGTGGGCACGGCGGCGATCTGGGCGAGCGTGGCCTATGTGGGGCTGTGGATCGTTTACAACGACCTGCGCTCGCTGAATCAACAGGTGCTCAAGGCGTTTGTTTCGCAGACGCAAACGCAGGCTTTGATGGCGGATGCCATCACGAAGATGGCGGAGGCCACGCATGTGCCAAGGCCGACAATCCAAACACCCCAGGAGGACAAGTAAATGAGCGAGGAAGAAGAAAAGAAAATCACATTGAAGCGGTGGCTGTGGCTGCTGCTGTCGGCCATTCTCACGGGCGCGGGCACGGCGGCAGCCGTGGTGCTGGCGGCGACGACGCTTTCGCCGCAGACGTTCAACGATGCGGCCCATTGGAACTTCCTGCTGACGCTGAAACTGGCGGGCGTGGCGTTCGTCATCGGCGCGCTGGGCGGGGCGGCGAACTTCCTTCAGCACTCGCCGCTTTCGGCGGTGACGCTGAACCTGCTGGCGGCCTCCGTGGCGGTGCTCTCGCTGCTCTCGGGCTGCACCACGCCGACGGTGCGGGTGCCGCTCGGCAAATGGGTGACCGTGGCGGGCTACGGCGTGTTTTGGGTGGAAGCGGGCAGCGAGACTCCGGCGGAGACGCCGCGGTGGAAGCTCGCTCCAGCCGCCGGGCGGAATGAAGCAGGAAAGGCGGTGCTGCCATGAACTGGCTGGCAAATCTTTTCAGGAAGCCGGCCGTCGCGCCCGCCGCTCCAAAGAATGAAACGCTGACGCGGACGGACTGGCGGGGCTATGTGCCGACGAGCGCGGCGCGGCTGGCGGACGCGCTGCCGGAGCAGGCGCATGCGTTTGCGGGGGCGTTCGTGACGGCGGGCGAGGAGTGCGATTTGAACCCGCTGTTTCTGGCGGCGATCTCGCGGCACGAGACGGCGGGGTGGACGAGCTACGCCTTCCGCGTGAAGCGCAATGCGATGGGGATCTCGGATGCGCACGGACCGGTTTACTGCCCGTCCTACGGGGACAGCATTCGGCGGATGGCGAAGAGCCTGGCAAACCCGAGCGGCTACTATCGTGGGTGCCGTTCGCTCGAGGACGTGTGGTATGTGTATTCGCCGCCGAGCTTCAAGCAGGCCGATGGGAAGCCGGTGGGGAACGATCCGCACGATTTCAACAAGGATTGGGGTCCGTCGGTGCTGAAATACTGGCGGGAGCTGGAGGCGAAGGTCGCTTGACGCCATGCCGATCGTCGCCCGCCCTTCGCGCCAAGGTAACGCCCCGTTGATTCCCGACGGGGATCGGGCGTTCGTGCGCGTGGATGCGCGGAGCAACCCGCGCGGGCTGCCGGAGGGGATGTTGATCAATGCGGTGAATTTGCGGCTGGAGCAATCGCAGCCGTCGCCGCGGAAGGGGTGCGCCCGGCTGGCGGAGAATATCCTGATCAACGCGGAGCAGCTGCAGGTGGGATTCGCGCTGGCGGAGGACAAGGTCGTGACGTCGCTGAGCTACGATTTCGGCGTGGTGACGGCGGATTGCACGGGGCACGGCTACGTGGAGGGGCAGGTGATCAATCTGACGGGCGGCGGGCCGCAGGGGTGGTATGGAGACTTTCGCGTGAGTGTGCCGGATGCGGACCATTTCACGTATTCGATCCCGGCCGATCCGGAGGGCGCGGCCGTGGACGTGGTGGCGAATGGCGGCCCGGTGATCTACGACGCGAGCGGGGAGGCGATCCATGCTCTGGGGATCTTCCGCAGCTCGTTCGCGCTGGATGCGCGGCAATACCTGGTGGCGGTGGGCAGCTCGGCGGTTTACCTGATGAACTTCGACCTGGGCGGGGTTTACCTGCTGCCGGGGGCGGACTCCGAAGACGTGACGGCGGACAGCACGGAACTGACGGCGGACGCGGCGGCGCCGGGGGTGCCGACGATTTACCTGACGCTGCCGGCGGGGGAGATCGTGGAGGACGAAGACACGCTCTCGCTGCTGCAGACGGCGGATGGGCTGTATCTCTTCCGCGGGCGGAAGCCGCAGGGGGAGTGGAAGTGGAAGCTGCTGGAGGCGGGGGCGGTGACGTTCTCGGCGGGCACGGTGACGGTGGCGCTGACGGCGCACGGATATTTGAACGGGCAGCGGGTGGCGATGATCGGCGCGGACCAGGCGGCCTATACGGTGCAGGCGGACATCACGGTGGTGGACGCGGATCATTTCACGTTTGAGATCGAGGCGAGCTTTGCGCCGGCGAGCCCGGCGACGGGGACGATCCGCGTGCGGCGGGTGAAGGCGCCGCTGGTGTGGGCAGGCACGGGGGTGTCGTTCACGCGGGTGCCGGGGGGATCGAATCCGGCCGGGGCGACGTATGGGCGGCTGCCGGCGACGGGCGAGGCGTGCGAGCTGAACGGGCAGGTGATCGCGCTGGACGGCCGGGACGGGGTGCAGGTGATGAACGTGGGCTCGCCGAACGAGGCGGACCCTTTCGACAAGAGCTTCCGCGCGAATCTGGGCGGGAACGACGAGCTGATCGGCGTGGCGCCCTACACGGACAATCAGCTCTTCATCCCGGGGGATCACACGCTTTACAGCGCGACGATCGTGCTGAACGAGGATGGGACGGCGATCGACTACGCGCAGAGCAAGCTGCGGGAGCTGAGCCGGGCCTTTGGCTGCAAGGCGAAGGACTCGATCCAGGTGACGGGGACGGCGGTGCTGTGGCTGGCGCACACGGGGGTGCATATGCTCTCGAATCTGGAGAGTCAGGATCTCGCGCTGCGGGCGCTGATGGAGCCGCTTTCCGGCCCGGTGACGCCGTGGGTGCGGGAGATCAACTGGGCGTATGCGCACCGGGCGAAGTCGGCCTGGCATGACAGCTGTTACTGGCTGGCGGTGCCGACGGGGACGGCGCAGTGGCCGAATGAAATCTTTGTATGGAGTGCGCTGGCGGGGGGCTGGGTGTCGCGGGACGAGTATCCGTTTGCGATCAACTTCCTGCAGCCGGCGCAGTTCCAGGGGCAGGAGCGGTTGTTTGCAGCGACACGCGATGGCGGGCTGTATTTGCTGCACGAGCGGAATTTTGGCGACCAGAAGCCGGGGGGCGTGGCGGACGTGGTGGGCCGGCTGGAAGGGCGGTATCTGGACTGGAACTCGGACGACGTGAAGCGGGTGACGCGGCTGATGGCGGACGTGGTGCTGGCGGCGCGGGGCGGGCAATTCGCGGCGACGGTGCGGACGTTCAACCCGGACGACGAGGCGCTGGTGGCGACGGAGATCAATCCCGAGGGCACGACGGAGGATGAAGATGTGCTGCGCAAGGTGGGCCGGAAATGCCGCTACGCGCAGGTGGTGATCGAGATGCTGGGGGCGGATACGCGCGTGCGACGGGCCGCCCTGGAGGCGGCGTTGCCGCCGGAACCTCCCGGCCAAACCGCACGGACGCAAAAATGATCTTATGAAAACGATGAACCGATACCTTTCCCTTTTCTTGATGGCGCTGGCGTTGCCGGCGTGCGCGGACCAGCTACAGGTCGGGCACTCCTGGAGCAGCGGCGAGACGACGACGGCCACGAAGTTCAACGACAGCGTGAACAAGGCGACGGCGAAGCCGGGGCTGATCGGCGAGCAGACGCAATCGACGGATGCCGTGGTGGCAGCGGACGAGCTGCTGCTGCGGAGGGCGGCGGACAATGCGCTGGTGCGCATCTCGGTGGCGCAGTTGATCCCGCCGGGCGTGGTGCAGGATTTTGCGGGAACGGCGGTGCCATCGGGCTGGCTGTTGTGCGATGGGCGGGCGGTGAGCCGGACGACTTACGCGGCGCTCTTCACGGCGCTGGGGACGACGTATGGAGCAGGTGACAGCTCGACGACATTCAACCTGCCGGATACGCGCGGCCGCGTGGTGGCGGGCATCGACGTGACGGTCTCGGCCGCCTACGCGGACCGGCTGACGGCGACGGGCACGGGGAATCCGAATCTGAACTCGAGGACGCTGGGGGCGGCGGGCGGCGTGGATCGGTGGACGCTGCTGCTCACGCAAATTCCCAGCCATTTTCATGGGTTCGCGATCCCGGCCTTCACGGAAGCCACCAACGGGCAGGTCGGCGGGAATTCCTATCGGATCGCGGGCGTGAGTTGGTCGGCGACCTCGACGGCGGCGACGGGCGGCGGCCAGGCGCACCCGACGGTGCCGCCCACGATCGTGCTGAATAAAATCATCAAATACTGACGGCCATGGCAGCAACTCTCAAGAAACCGAAACCTCCGGCCCTGCGCGACGCGGGGAAGGAATACAGCGATCTCTTCTCCCAATGGGGCAGCCAGTTCCCGGGGCGTAACGACACGCTGCTGGGCGCGACGACGGGGAATTTCGATTCGCTGCTGGCCTCGCTGCGCAGCGGGGTGGCGGGCGAGCGCGGCGGCAACATCAACTTCCTGAAGAACCGGACGCCGCTGCTGAAGGCGAACCGGGAGGTGCAACAAGCGACGCGGGAGGCGACGGCGCCGACGGCGTTGCAGGGCCAGCTGGACACGGAGGGCGCGCGGGCGTTGAGCGACCCGCTGGGTGGCAACATCGTGCTGGGCCATCTGACGAGCTCCATGGGGCCGAGCGACCTGCTGAAGACGTTGACGACGCAGGCGCATGACGAGCTGGGCCGCAATGGCGCGCTGTCGCCGGAGGAAGAGATGCAGGCACGGCAGGGCGCGCGTGCGGCGTATGCGGCGCAGGGGTTCAGCCTGGGCTCGCCGACGGCGACGGCGGAGATTTTGAATCGCTCGAATTTTGTGAAGGCGCGGCAGGATCGGGCGCGGACTTTTGCGACGAGCACGGAACAGCTCGGGCAGGGCAGCCGTGGGCAGGACATCGCGCTGGGCGGGCTGGCGCAGGACGCGATCAACTCGGGCCGCACCTTCGCGCTGGGCGTGAACGCGGGCGATCTCGACAAGCAGAAGTTCGACCTGGGGGCGAAGGCGAGCGCGGCGCAATGGCGTCTCTCGACCAGCCCGGGGATGATCGCCTACCAGACGGCGAGCATGGCGCCGCAGGCGCTGCAGCTGGGGATGACGAGCACGCAAATGGCGGACGTGCTGCCCCAGATGATGAACTACAGCGAGGACTTGAATAACACGAATTTCAACGCGCTGGAGAGCCGGTATCGCGGCGACGTGAATCGTTATTACGCGCAGCAGGCGATGATGAACCAGCCGAGCCTTTCGTGGTGGCAGCGGATGTTCAAGGGCGCGAGCACGGGCGCGCAGGAGGGCGGGCAATTCGGCGGGGCCTGGGGCGCGGCCGGCGGCGCGGTGGGCGGTGCCGTGGACGGCGCAGCCGACGGGCCAATCTACCAGATGCACTACCCGAACGATTAACGACCGGAGGACAAATCCATGCCATACGCACCAGACATCCCCGACCTCTCTTCGCAATATATGTGGAAGGGATTTGAAGAGCGCACGCGGCGCAAAGAGCAACAGGCGGCCGACGTGGGGCAGGCATTTGCCAGTCTCGCGGCCATCGGTGGCAGCGTGGCCGGCCAGTTCAAGGAGAAGGCCGCGCTGCGCAGTGCCAACGAGGGCAAGGCGATGGCGTATCACGAGGCCGGGCTGATGGACGACGACACGCTGAAGAAGATCGGCGACGAGAAGGACCCCTACAAGCAGGCGGGGTTCATGACGGCCTTTGAGGGCGTGATCAAGCAGCAGCAGAAGAACGACTACCTTGGCCAGCAATACGGGAACGCGGCGGCGCTGCATCAGCTGGACGCGAAGCCGGAGACTCCGCACTACGAGAGCAAGGTGCTGGACGATGGCACGCTGGCATGGGTGAGCCCGACGGCGCCGACGATCTACCCCACGGATGGCAAGGGCGGGAAGCTGAAGGCGCGGGCGGGGAGCGATCCCTTCGGTGGAATTTTCTCCAGCCCTAGCGCCGGCACGCCGGCCGCTCCAACGACTGGCGCGCCCCCGGCAAGTGGTGGCGGAACGGCAAATTTCCAAGAAGGCCAGATAGCCGTGAACAAGGCCACCGGCGCGCGCATGATTTACAAGGCAGGGAAATGGCAGCCGCTGTAAATTCTCTCCCTGCTGGCTACGAGTTGGAATCGAACGTTGCTCAGCCGGAGCCGACGCCGGTGACTCATTATTCTTTAGGCCGCGACGTGGGCGGCCCGGATGAAATGCAGGATCCCGACACGAATGCGGGCCGCACATCGACGGGAACGAACCTCACCCCTGGCGTGGTGGCGGTGAACCCGAAGGTTTATCCGCTGGGCTCCATCCTGCGCGACGCGGACTCGGGCGAGGTGTTCCTGGCGGCGGATACGCACGGGAACAAGGACCCGCGGACGGTGGACATCTACCAGGCGCCTGAGAATTACGAGCGCAAGAGCGGCCAGCGACGCTTCCACGTGGTGGCGCGGCTGGACAAGGTGCCGACGACGCCCGAGGGCGTGCAGACCGTGCTGCGGGCGTTTGGCAGCGCGCCTGCGAACGAGGCGCAGCCGACAATGGGTAACGACCCAACTCGGAGCGGATATTTCAAATGGAGCGATCATGGCACGGAGGTGCGCCGTCCGCTCATGCGAACCTGGTCCGAACAACCGGCACCCCAAGAGCCCATAACTAAATCTGACGAGCCAACCGATACACTTCCAGCGGGATTCGAGATCGAACACCAATCCTCAGAATTGCCGAAGGGCTTCGAGTTGGAATCTCCGCCGGAGGAGAAGGGCGGTGTGTGGGATACGCTGAAGGGGGACGCGGATTACATCGTGCGGGCGTTCAAACGCGGATGGGCGGGCGGGGACGCGGCGACGGCACTTGAGGCGGATAAGCCCGATCCCGAGCGGATCGCGGCGGCGCAGCAGCAGGCGGCGGACAACGCGCCGAGCGAGGATTACCAGGCGGCCTTTGACGACTCGAAGAGCGCGAAGGAATCGTGGTCGGCCTTTGCGCGGTCGCCGATCCGCACGATGGGCGAGCTGGTGGCGGAGAGCCTGGGCGGCTACGCGAACCAGATGGTGGAGAAAGCGCCGGCACGCATCGCGGCGGGCGCGTTGATCGGGACGGCGCTGCCGATCCCGGGCGTGGGAACAGGCACGGGCGCGGCGGCGGGCTTCATCGAGAGCACGGCGGCGAGCAGCTACGCGCTGGAAGCGAGCAGCCGCATCCTGGACCTGCTGCAGCAGGAGGGCGTGGACATCAAGAGCGCGGATTCCCTGCGGCGGGCCTTCACGGACCCGGACGCGCTGGCGGTGCTGAAGCAGAAGGCGGCGGCGAAGGCGCTGCCGGTGGCGGTGTTTGACGGCATCAGCGCGGCGGTGGGTGGCAAGCTCTTCACGACGCCGGCGCGGACGATCGGGAAGAAGCTGCTGCACGGCGGCGTGGAGATGGGGACGCAGGCGGCGCTGGGGATGGCGGGCGAGACGGCGAGCGAGCTGAACGCGGGGGATGAGCTTTCCATGCGTCAGATTCTGGCGGAGGGCGCGGGCGAGCTGGGACCGGGCACGGTGGAGATCGCGGCGGGACTGATGGGCCGGCCGCACACGGCGGGCGAGGCGGTGAAGCAATCGCGGATCGAGGACGTGGCGCTGAACAGCCCGGCACCGGACGCGGCGGCGGAAGCGGAGGCATTCGGCGGCGGGGAGACGCCGGGATTGAAGCCAGGCGAGGCCGCGCCGGAGCCGATCGTGATCGGCGGAGGGAAGCCGCCGCAGGATGACATGCTCGCGCGCCTGGGCGAACGGCGGCGGCCGCAGGTGACGGGGTTCGACGAATCAAAGCCGTTCACGGAAGTGATCGAGCCGCCGAAGGCACCGGTCCCGCGTGGAGAGCCGAGCGAGGAGGAACGCGCGGCGGCGGAGTATCGCGCGCAGATGGAAGCGGACCTCCAAGATGCAGGCAGCGAGAATAGCTACGAGTTGCTGGACGCGGTGCAGCGGGCGGGAGGGCTGCCGGCGATGGCGAGCGATGCGCACTCGAAGTGGACGGGCGAGCTGGCGGCGATCCGTGAGAATGCGCGCAAGAGCCCGGACAAGGCGGGCATTTTCACGGGCAAACTCTTCCGCAAGGACGCACCGAACGTGGACGAGCTGCGCACGCGGTTGAATGATTACGGCTTCAACTTCGACACGGAAGACGACCTTCTCAATGCGGTGAACGACCGCGTGGCGACCGGCCGGAAACTGCATGCCTCGCCGGCGAATGTGGCGCTGGAAAACATCCCGTTTTCCAAGGCGGAGGGCGAAACGCTGCGCACGTCGCTGGCCGATGCGCCTGAGCTGACGCCGGAGACGAAATTCTGGATGGATCGCAACGCGGGCGAACAGGCGGTGCGCACGCGGGCGGAGGAGAGCCTGAAGGCGCTGCCTTTCTCGGTAAAGACGCGGGATGGCCGCACGGTGGTGATCAAGCATAATCGGCAGGGGTCCGTGGCGAACCTGCTGGAGCATCTCATCACGAACACGACGAACCGCGGGACGTTTGTGAATCCCTACAAGGCGGCCTGGCTGCCGCGCATCGCGCAGACGCTGCGGGAGGCGCGCGTGAAGGTGCCTCGCGAGAATGGGAGCACGATGTATGTCGCGCCCTACGAGGGCGGCCACGCGCATTTCGTGGCGGTGAAGCCGGACGGAACGGTGGATGCGCAGGGCGATCTCGATCACCTCTGGACGCATTGGAACCGACGGGCCGATGACCTGGGGCACTACGGCGAAATGGCCGCGATTCGGTTCTCGAAATCCAACACCGCAATGGCCTCGCCGGAAGGCATGCGGGATACAGAGGGCGCGGGCAATATCTCCGGGCAATCAACCCGCGACTCAGGATCCACCGTAGGCTTCAGAAATAATCCCGAGGGCCACGTGGAGCAAGTGCAAACCGCGGCGAACGCGGAGTCGGCCCGGCTGAAGGGCGCGCCGGCAGTGAAGGTGCATCGGACGGCGGCGGAGATCAATGACGCGCCGTTGCGCGCGGCGGTGCTGGCCGAGAACGCGAAGGGCCGGGGCACGGTGGATGCGCTGGTGGACCCGCGCGATGGCACGCTGCACCTAATCGCGGACCGATTGCACGATGGCGACCACGCGGCGGCGAAGGTGCGGCACGAGGCGTTCCACGGGCAGCTGATGAGCAACACGGACTTCCGATCGGAATACAACCGGCTGCTCGCCAGCATGGTGGATGCGATCCCGCTGGAGACGTTCTCCCGACTGAGGAAACTCTACGGCGAAGATCCCGCGACGGTGATGGAGGAATACCTCGCCCACCTCGCGGAGACGGACCCGCAGCACTCGCTGTGGCAGCGCTTCGTCTCGGCCGTGAAGCTGATCGCGGCGCGCTACCTGGGCGACGGCGTGAAGCTGAGCGAGGCGGACATTCGGGAATTCATCCGGGCGAATATCGAGGAGAAAAACCGGGGGGATGAGACGATTGAAAAAGACCAAGAAAAAGCGCGGAGGCAGGAAGTGCTGAAGCTCTCGAAGAGCGATGCGGAGCTGGCGGCCAGCAATGACGATGCGGCTGCGCGTCGCAAATTCATCGAGAGCGTGAAGGCAAACGCCGACGTGCGGCCGGAGGTGAAGGAGCGGTTGCAGGAGGAATTCTACGACCCGATTTCCAACCCCACGACGCTGGCCGCCGCGCGGGCGCGCATCGCGGAGCGGGGCGTGGACGGAGCACTTGGCGACATGCTCGGCCAGCCGGACGATACGTGGAAGCCGCTGGCGACCGATTACGCGACGGGCATCGAGCTGCTGGGCGCGCTGCAGGCGCGCGGTCGCTACGAGGATGCGGCGGCGCTGGCGGACAAGATGGCGCGGGCCTCGACGGACCAGGGGCGCGCGATCCAGGCGCTCTCCATGATGGCGCGATTGACGCCGCAGGGCATCGAGCTTTTCGCGGCGCGGCACGTGGCGCGGGCGGTGAAGGAGAACCCGGAGCTGGCCCGCCTGCATGGCGAACTGCAGCGGCTGCGGGAGGAGCTGGCAAAGGCGCGCCGCGGGCATGCGACGGAGGCGATCCTGGCGCAGCAAAAACTTTTGAAGGAGCTGCTGCGCGACAAGGACGTGCGGGAGAAAGCGAACCGGGCGCTGCGGGAGACGCTGATGCAGACGTGGGCCGATCCCGCGAAGGCGGTGGATACGATGAAGGCGCTGCTGGCCGCCGCGGGACTGACGCCAGCGAACGCGCATCGCGTGGCGCAGCTGATCGCGAAGGGCATGCAGGCGCGGCTGCGCACGGCGCGGGGCGAATTGCTGGATGGGCTTGGAAAGGCGCGGGATCCACGGATTCGGCGAGCGAAGGTGCTGCAGCTGATCGAGCTGAACAAGGCAGGCAAGTTGGACGACGGCCGGCTCTACGCGGAGCTGGCGAAGATGTTCGGGATTCCCGCCTGGACGCCGGAGGCGAGCGCGCGGGTGAAGGAACTGGCGGCGGAATACGAGCGGGCGAAGAACCCGGACGTGAAGCTGGTGACGGCTGCGCGGATGCTGGACGTCGTCTATGCCACCACGCCGCCGGACATCTGGACGAAGCTGCGGGGGCTGCAGAATCTCGCGATGCTGCTGAATTTGAAGACGGTGGCACGCAATATCGGCGGCAATGCGTTCCTGTGGATGGGCGACGTGAGCGCAGACACGCTCTCGACGTGGACCGTGGACCCGCTGGTTTCCATCTTCACCGGCCAGAGGTCGCGCGTGAGCGTGGACGTGGGGACGCGCATGGGCGCGTTGACGCTTCGGCAGCCCCGCAAAGATTTCTGGAACGGATACCACCACGCCATTGCTGAGGGAAAGAGCGCAAGCCAAAGCTTCGCGGCTGGAGTCTCGCACCTCATCGACATCGCGCGACTGACGAGCAGCGGGAAGTTCGAGCTGGCGAAGGTGCAGAACGGGCTGCGGAAGACGTTTTCGGCGCCGGTGCTCTCGCAACTGGAAGATACGCTCTCGCTGGTGCTGGGGGTGCCGGATCGGGCGTTCTTCATGGCGGCGTATGATGCCTCGATCGCGCGTCAAATGGCGGTGGAGAAAGCGGCAGGGCGGCCAGCCCTTGCCCCGAACCAACAAATGCAGCTGGCGGCCATCCTGGACGCGCAGAGCGCCACGTTTCAAAACGACAACTGGCTCTCGAAGGCGGCCGGGAAGGTGCGCGGCGGGCTGAACCTGATGACGACGCTGGGCCGCTCGAAGGAATACGGGCTGGGCACGGCGGTGCTGCCCTTCACGCAGGTGCCGGGCGCGATCGCGCTGAAGGCGGCGACGTGGAGCCCGGCGGGATTCATTCGCGCGAGCTACGAGGTTGTGCGGCCGGTCTTCAAGCGCAGCGAGTTTCGCCAGCGGGAATTCGTGGACGCCTTCTCACGGGCACTGCTGGGGAGCGCCGTATGGGGCACGGGATACTGGCTGGCGAAGATCGGCATCGCGACGGCGCTGCGAGACGAAGACAAGGACCTGGCGGCGATGCAGGACGCAAGCGGCTTCGGCGCATTCATGATCAACGCGAGCGCGCTGATGCGCGTGATGGCGAGCGGGAACTGGTGGGCGAAGCAGGCACCGCATCCGGGCGACGTGCTGGTGAACTACAACTGGATTTCCCCGAACGGAGTGGCGGTGGCAGCCGGCGCGGAATACGCGGCCGCGCAGGAACGGCAGCGGCTGGCGCTACTCCGCGGCCGGAGCGTCTCGACGCTGGCGAAGTGGCTGGCAGCGGGCGAGGCTGGCGGGCAGGCGTTTCTCGACCAGAGCTTCCTAACCGGCCTGGCGGACGCGGCGAAGGCGACGGGCAACAACGGCTTGGTGGACGGCACGGCGACGCTGATCGCGCAGATGCCGCTGAACTTCATTCCCACGTCGGTGCGGCAGATTCGCGACCTGCATGACAACACGATGCGCGAGAATTCAGGCGGGGATTTCCTCGAGCAAACGAAGAACAAGGCGCTATCGGCATTGCCCGGCCAGAGCGAGAAGCTGCCGGTGCGCTATGACCTGCTGGGCGTGGCACAGGAGCGGTATCAATACGCCACGAACACGCTCTTCAATGTGTTTCTCAATCCGGCCTTCGTGCGGCGCTACAAGGCCGATCCCGCGCTGATGGAGGCGGAGCGCATCTATCGCCAGACGGGCGAACACGGCGTGCTGCCGGGCCGCGTGGAGCCGAAGATGGAAATCCGCGGACTGCAGGTGGCGCTGACGAATGAGGAAATCAGCGCTTATCAGCATCTGCAGGGCGATTTCTCGCACCGCATCATCCTGAACCTACTGGCACAACCGGGCTTCGCATCGGCCTCTCCGGACGCTCAGGCGGACATCATGGCGCGTGGACTGAGCGCGGCGCACAAGGCGGCGAAGCTGCGCGTGCTGGGGCAGCAGCCGGCGCTGGTGGATAAATTCCGCGCGCAGGCGGCCGTCAAGCGGCAAGCTGCTGAGGAAATGCCGGCGGGGTTTGACCTGGTGCGATAGCGGCGCGCAGCCGGGCCTTGGACGACTCCAGAGCCTCGCCCGTCACGCCGGCATCCAGCAGGGCGAGCAGCTCAACAGCGGCATTGTGGAGCTGCAGCGTGCCCTTCGGAGCCTCGACAACCTCGCCAACGGCGGCACCGACTTCTTTCAGCCATTTGGCATACCATTTCTCCGCAGTGGCCACGCTGTCGCCGAGGAACGCGGCGGCCTCCGCGATCTTACCGGAGCGAGTGAGAACCTCGCTGCCGGCGTGCTTGCGCAGCTCGTAGGTGCTGCCGACACGATCGGGGATGAATTGACGGACCCACGCGCTGAGCGTGCGCTGGATGAAGCGCTGGCGCGCCGGCGCGGTGGCAGTTGGCAGGATCACATGCTGTTCCGGCTCGAAGCCGGCGAAGAGGTCGCGGAACTCCGGCGGAACGACGATGAAGCGGGCGCGGCCGTTCTTGATGCGCGTCTCGGCCGTGCCGCTGCGGGCATTTCGCGCGCGATTGCGGACGACGAGAAGCACGCGCGAGGGATCGTCCGCCAAGGGCGAGGCGGTGAACCACGCGCCGACGGCCTTTTGCACTTCGATGGTTCGCAGGCCGAAATTGCGCACGAGAACGTAGCCGCGCAGCATGTCCGGCTGCAGCTCGCGGAGCAGCCAGGCGGCCTTGTCCATTCGCTCGATCAAGCCGGCCTCGAACGGCTCGAAGCCCGCTTCTTCCGACGCGTTGCGCTCGCCGTGGGCATCCTTGAATCCCTGGAGACCGGGCAGCGTCTCGCCGGGGTAGAATAGCTTCGGCTCCGTGAACATGCTGCGCGCGGCGGTGAGGCGGGAATTGACGCCGATCTTGCTGACGGGTCGGCCCTCTTGTTTGCAGGCGGCGCGGTGATTCGTGCGAAATTGATAGACGAGATCGTCGGTGAGGATGTCGGAACGAAGGGCGCGGGCCTGTTCCTTCGTGCAACCGCGGGCGATGCAGATGATCCGCAGCAGGGAATTGATCGGGTGGCCGGGATCCGAGACGGTGGCGTTGGCTTTGTAGAGATCGCACAGCGTGCCGATCGTCGGGAAGTCATTGCGGCCGGCCGTGGCCCGCAGCGCAGCGTGGCGGCCGTCGTGGTAGGCTTCGAACTTCAGTTTCGCGCGAGCCTTCGCTTCCTTTTCGTTCGTGGTATCGAGACTGACCCACGTGCTGTTCTTCTTGCCCTTCTCCTGAAAGCGGAGGTAGTAAGACTTTCGTTTCGGCGGAATCCCGACCCAATATGACGACAACGACTTGGAAGATGTTTTCACGCTCATTTGCTGCTACAAACGAGGGTGCTACATTGCTACAAGTGATGCAACACAAAAAGGTGTCATCTGTTGTCTTGTATTGTCTCGCGATGTCCGAAGAAACAGAAGTAAAAGACAGAAACGCCGGCATAGCACAGTGGTAGTGCAACGGTTTTGTAAACCGTAGGTCATCGGTTCGAATCCGATTGCCGGCTCTCTTTTTCCCCGCATTGAAGTGGCGCGGCGGGGTGCTATATTCGTCGTCAGCCCCCGGAAAGAAGGAATCAACATGGCACAGGCAATCATGGACCCCGAGGAGGTCCGGCGTTTCGCGACGGAACTCAAGCGGTTCAATCAGGACGTGCAGGTGCGCGCTGCTTCATTGCAGGCGAGGTTCAGCGCGCTGGGAAACAGCTGGCAGGATCAGGAGCACGAGAAGTTTTCCGAGGAGTTCATCCTCACCATGAAGACGCTCAAGAAGTTCATCGAGGTGTCGGACGCGCATGCGCCCTACCTGCTCCGCAAGGCACAGCGCATCGAGCAATACCTGGACCAGCGTTGAAGCGATGACCACGCCGGCCCACGTCACCTCGATCGACGCGCTCGGCGCCTTCCGCGCGAATCTCGTCGTTTTCCAGGCGACGGCCACGCGCACGCTCGACGAGGTTTTTGGCGAGGTGAAGCGGACGCGGCAATGGATTCTCAACGACCGGCGGTATTTCTGGGAGGGCGAGCTGCGCCGGCGGCAAAAGGCGCTCGACGCGGCGCTGCAGGAATTGATGGGCGCGCGGCTATCCGACCTGAAAATCACGAGCGCGCCGCAGCAGGCGGCGGTCACGAAGGCACGGCGGAATCTGCGCGAGGCGGAGGAAAAATTGCGCCGCGTGAAATACTGGGGCCGCAATTTCGATCTCGTGGCGGATCCTCTGGCGAAGCGGCTCGGCGGCCTGCGCAGCGTGCTCGATCACGAGATGCCCAAGGCCCTCGCAATGCTCGCGAACAGTCAGCGCGCGCTCGACAGCTACTCCGAGAAAATGGGCTCCCGCGATCCCGAGGAAGGCCCGCCGGAAACCCCCGCGCCGGAGGAGCCCGCGGCATGATCATCGAGGGATGCGGCTCCACGCTCGCGGAGATCAGCAAGAATTTGTCGGTCGATTGGCGGGAGACGGAAGTGCATTGGCGCGACGCGCGGGCGCGGGAATTCCGGCGCGAATACCTCGACGACCTGCCGGCCCAGATTGCGCGGGCGGTCGAGACAATCGGCGAGCTGGATCGGCTGTTGCAGAAAGTGAGGAGCGAGTGTGAGTGACGTGAGCGAACTGGAAGTCGGACGCGGGTTGGAGCGCTTGAACCGGCTGGGGCGCACGCTCACGGAATTTGCGAAAGAGGAGGCCGAACTCGCTCGCGGCGAGCGGGACCAGCGCTACCGGCTGCATCGCACCAGCGAGGAGCGGATCGAAAATGTCGAACGAGCGCGTGCGATGCGGATGGAGGAGGCGGAGGCGGCCTTCGCAGAAGGGAAGAGTCATCTCGCGGCCCGCCATGAGGCGCGGCGGCTGAGGATTCGGCGTCACCAGAACGAGGCGACGCGGAACATTCCGCGGCTGGCCCGTGCGGAACGCGAGCGTTGGCTTGGCGACCTGCAAATGCAGGAGTTCATGTTCACGCGCAAGCTCACCGCGGAGCGGGAGGCGGCGGACGCGGAGTTTGAGGTGTTTTCCAAGGCGCTCGCGCAGCACGCGACGGATTTGCGGCGGCTCGGCCAGCGGGCACGCGAGTATTTCACCGGCTACTTGAGCTTCCTGTGGATGTTGCGGCCCCGCCCGGGCGCCGTCCCGCCAGCCGGATCGCGCGACGAATTAATGACGGCGCTCGAGGCCCGGCTGACCTCGCTGGCCGGCCGCTTGCGGGAGTTTCGCCGGCTGCCATTACCGAAGGTCTTCGGATTCGTGCCGCTGCCGGTGGTGATCATTCTGCTCGCCGTGGTCGTATTTTTGATGGCGGTCTCACAACGGGGCGGCCTCTCGCTGGCGCCCGTCGTTGTCGGGGGATTGCTGGCGGCGGCGATGATCGGGCTCCATTTCTTCAGTCGCAGGCAGGCAAAAGACCTGGCCGCGGAAATCGCGGAGGATCTGGCGGCGGCGCGCGCGTTGCACGAGGCGTGCCACGCCGCGGGCGCGGCTGATTACGAGCAGAAATGCCGCCGCATCCAGGCCGCGCACGAGCAGACGAGCGAGCGGATCGGCGGCGAGTGGACGCGCGGCGAGGACATCAAGATCGATTTCGAGGCACGGGTGCGGCAACGGTTGGCGACGAGGACTCCTCGCGCGCTGGCGCGGAACGACCGGGCGCTGAAGCACGGAATCGAGCGGTTGACCGAGGCGCGCGGGGCGCGGGTGGCGGCCATTCAGCGGGAGACGGACGCCCAGCTGTCGGCCATCCAGACGGAACGCGACGCGGCGATGACCCAATTTCAAGCCGGCGAAGCCGACCGCTGGAGCGATCTCGAAGCGCGCTGGCAGCAGGCCATTGAACCGCTTTATGCCGAGGTCGCGGCTTTGAACGCGACGGCCGCGGCAGCTTTCCCCGCCTGGAGTTCCGAGCTGGTGCGGGAGTGGAAGCCGGCGGAAGTCTTCACGCCCGCGACGCAGTTTGCGCGCCTCGAGGTGGACGTGCCCGCGCCGATTGGCACCGCCGCTTCACGTCTCGCGCTGCCGGGACCGGCGCGACTTTCGATTCCGCTCGCGCTAACGTATCCGCGCCACGGTTCGCTGCTTTTCGAGTCGAATGAATCCGGCGGTGCGGCGGTGCTGGCCTGCTTCAACCACATCATTCTGCGGCTGCTGGCAACCACGCCGCCGGGGAAGCTGAGTTTTACGATCATCGATCCCGTGGGACTCGGGCAGAATTTTGCGGGGTTGATGCATCTCGGCGATTACGAGGAAAGCCTGATCAGCCGGCGCATCTGGACGCAGTCCGATCAGATCGAGGAGCGCCTGGCGGACCTCAGCCAGCACATCGAGAAGGTCATCCAGATGTATCTGCGCAACGAATACGCGACGATCGTCGAATACAACGAGCAGGCCGGCAGCACGGCGGAGAAATTTCATTTTCTCGTGATCGCGGATTTTCCGGTGAACTTCAGCGAGACGGCATTCAAGCGACTGCAGAGCATTCTCACGAGCGGGCCGCGGTGCGGCGTGTATACGCTGATTCATTGGGATCAGCGCCAGCCGCTGCCGTCGGGACTGGTCGCCGACGAGCTGCGCAGGAGCAGCATTTGCATCCAGGGCGGTCGCGACGGCGCGATGCTGGAGAACGGACCCGAAACGCTCGATGCGCGGCTCGTGCTCGACGCGCCGCCGGAGCCGGCGCTGGCGTTGGAGCTCGTTCACAAGATTGGCGCGCGCAGCATCGACGCGAGCCAGGTGCAGGTGCCCTTCCGCGCAATCGCGCCGGAGGAGACCGAGCTGTGGCAAAGCGACACGACGAACGAGCTGCGCGTCGCCATCGGACGAACCGGTGCGACGAAGCGGCAGATGCTTGCCATAGGCAAGGGCACGCGCCAGCACGCGCTCGTGGCGGGCAAGACGGGCTCCGGCAAATCGACGCTCTTTCACGTGATGATCACGAATCTCGCGCTGGCCTGCAGCCCGGAGCAGGTGGAGTTCTACCTCATCGACTTCAAGAAGGGCGTGGAATTCAAATGCTACGCGACAAAGCGGCTGCCGCACGCACGCGTGGTGGCCATCGAGAGCGACCGCGAGTTTGGACTGAGCGTGCTGCAACGGGTCGATGACGAGCTGCGTCGGCGCGGCGATTTGTTCCGCCAGTTGGGCGTGCAGGACATCGCGGGTTATCAGCGCGAGAGCGGGGGAAAGCCGATGCCGCGCACGCTGCTGCTGATCGACGAATTCCAGGAATTTTTCGTCGAGGATGACGCCGTGGCACAAAGCGCGTCCGTGTTGCTGGACCGCATCGTGCGGCAGGGCCGCGCCTTCGGCATTCACGTGGTGCTGGGCTCGCAGACGCTCGGCGGCGCGTATTCGCTGGCTCGGGCGACGCTCGGACAGATGGTCATTCGCATCGCGCTGCAGTGCAACGAGGCGGACGCGTATCTCATCATGGACGACAACAACGCCGCGCCACGCCTGCTCTCGCGGCCGGGCGAGGGCATTTACAACGACGCTGCGGGCGCACTCGAGGGCAACAGTCCGTTCCAGGTCGTGTGGCTTCCCGAGGAGGAACGCGATGCGTGGCTGGACAAGGTGCGGGGACTGGCGGAGCGCAATCCCGGAATGGATTCCTCGCCAGTGGTCTTCGAGGGCAACGCGCCGGCGGACATCACGGGCAATGCCTTGCTCGCGAAGGTTCTGGGGTCCGAGCCGGAGCGTGCGCCGGGCATTGCCCGGGCGTGGCTGGGCGCGCCAAATTCCATCAAGGGGCCGACGGAGGTTGTGTTTCAGCGGCAGAGCGGGAACAACCTTCTCATTGTCGGTCAGCGCGACGAGGCGGCGCTCACGATGCTCGGCAATGCGCTGCTCGCGCTGGCCGCGCAATATCCAGCGGGGGCGGCGCGATTCGTTTTCATCCACGGCGCCGCGCCGGGTTCGGCCGATCTGGAGTTCCTCGAGCGCACGGTCGAGGCGGCTGCGCAGGAGGTGACACTGGCGACGGCGCTGAACGTGGCGGACGTATTGAACGATCTTGCGGAGGAGCTGAGGCAGCGCGAGGCGGTCGCGGGCGTGCCGGTGTTCGTGTTCATTCATGGCCTGCAGCGGTTCAAGAAACTGCGGCACGAGGACGATTACGATTTTGCGTATGGCGACGCGGCGGCCGCGCCGAAGCCGGGCGCGCAGTTTGCGGAATTGATCGCGGAGGGTAGCGGGCATGGAATCCATCTGCTTGCGTCGGTCGATACCTTCAACAGCGTGAACCGGTTCATGAGCCGGAAGGCGCTCGGCGAATTCGAGATGCGCGTGCTCTTCCAGATGAGCGCGAACGATTCGGCGAGCCTGATCGATTCGCCGAAGGCGGGCGCGCTGGGCCTGCATCGCGCCCTCTTTTACAACGAGCATGAGGGCACGCTGGAGACGTTCCGCCCTTACGCGATGCCGGATGCCGGCTGGCTGCGGGCGATCTCAGCTTCGCGTGCCGGACGAAGCCGGACGGGACGCGGGCTAGTTCTCGATGCTGTGCAGCCACCAGCGTGAGATCACGCGGCCGCTGGAGCGGCCAAAACTGCGCTGGAAATAGATGCGGATGACGAGGCCGTCGGCGGTGCGCAGCCGGTAACCGTGCTTGCGCAGATAGCGCTCGCCGCTGCCGTGCTTGCAGTTACCATGTTCCTTCCATTGCTCGAGCAATTCGGCGACGACGAGCTCGCGGTCCCGCCAGCGAAATTTCGCGGGCAGGCCGGGCTCGCCCATCGCCATGCGGGCGGGATCGAAGGTCCCTGCGTCGGGATCGAGGGGTTCGCTGATGAATGCGCGCGCCATTCTGGGAAACGGTCGCTGGAAATTGCGGAAATGCCAGCGGGGACGGGAATTCCTACTGGAGGGATTGGAGGAGTTGCTCGTATTTGATCCGGTCGGGCGCGGACTCCGGCAACGTGCGGCGGGCGCCGGCCACGACCTCGTAGGCGAGGCGTCGGGCGACGGTGGTCTGGCCGGCGTTTTTTGCCAGGACCGAGAGTTCGTAGATCACGCTCAATGTGTCGGGATGGGCGTTGCCTTGGGATTTGCGCAGGCCG